>Ga0123519_10004546_pt1 | contig 22416 bp, 23 predicted proteins | sample YelNatPaOPRAMG02_FD_87396 | JGI IMG/M metagenome (GOLD analysis project Ga0123519, IMG submission 87396) | Hot spring microbial communities from Yellowstone National Park - Yellowstone National Park OP-RAMG-02 (version 2) | ecosystem: Environmental > Aquatic > Thermal springs > Hot (42-90C) ...
ACAATGTAACCATATTCTGTGCAACACATGACTACAAGATATTAGAAGTAAGCGATAGAATAATCTGGATTAGAGATGGGAAGATAGAAAAGGTGGAAAATAGAAATTATATTCATAAAAATTAAGGCATTTAACTTTCTTAAATGCAAAATAATCTCATACAAACTTATGTTATAATTTTTGAATAATATTCATCTCCCACCTTTATCTCTTTGTACTTTTTTGTTTTTTCCGCAACCATCTGGGCTAATAAATGATAACATATTTGTTTCTTCTTCTTTATTACAACTGATATGTAAAAATCTTCACATTGACAAAAAATGCTTGGTAAAACGATATAATTCCTCTTTTTTCCTTCAATAATCCATCTTTCTACACCACTAGGAACGAAAATATATTTCTTTACTCCTCCTCTATTCACTAAATTCCATGCTTTTAGATATTCTTTTTTATATTTTTTTATAAAATATTCTAAATTAGGTGAATCAATGATATCATCCATACATTTATCCCCACATTTATCTCATTTTAAGTTAATACTAACATTAAATTCGTTACTAGCAACATTTACTTTTTAGCAATAAAAATTATTAATCACTACTCACATTTATATTGTTGGTTTTCCTCTATACAGTGTGGAAATTATGGCTACAGATTTTGATGTGATCATCGTTGGAGCAGGACCTGCTGGGCTTTTTTCAGCTTACGAACTATCATACAAAAGCAACTTAAAGTTGTTGGTGATAGATCAAGGTAGAGATGTGGAAGAAAGAAAATGTCCTGCAAATGAGTACTATATATGTCGTAAATGTTCTCCCTGTAATATAATGTCTGGTGTTGGTGGTGCTGGCACTTTATCCAGTGGATTGTTGAATTTAAGGCCAGACATAGGAGGTAACCTAATTGAGCTAATAGGCAATGATGAAGCTTGGAACCTAATTCAATACGTAGATTCAATATTTCTTAAGTATGGTGCTCCAGAAGCTCTCTACTATGGAGAGCCACATAAAATAGAAGAATTAGAGAGAAAGGCTGCTGCAGTAGGTGCGAAGTTTATTCCAATTCCACAACGCCATATAGGCTCAGACAAAGCTATACAAGTTATAAAAAACTTTAAATTAGATTTAGAGAAGAGAGGAGTACGTTTTTTATTAAAAACGAAAGTTGTTGATATAAATAAAGGGTCAGTTAAGCTAGAGAATGGTAAACTACTCAATTCAAAATACATAATTTTAGCACCAGGACGTATTGGAGCAACATGGCTTGCTCAACAAGCGGAAAAACTTGGAATACCAACTCACCCAGAACCAATAGATATAGGAGTAAGAGTCGAAGTACCTGCTGTAGTAATGGACCCCATAATTGAGGTAAATAGAGATCCAAAATTTCACATATATACCCACACCTATGATGACTTTGTAAGGACATTTTGTGTCAATCATCGAGGATATGTTGTGCAAGAATTCTATGATGATGGTTCTGTTGGCGTTAATGGACACTCGCTGTCAGGGACGCAATCTTCAAATACCAATTTTGCATTTTTAGTCCGCATATCATTGACTGAACCTATAGAAGATACAACAGCCTTTGGTCTTTCAATAGTTCGTATAGCAACAATACTTGGTGGCGGTAAACCCATACTGCAAAAACTTGGGGATTTAAAACTGGGTAGGCGGTCAACGTGGAAACGGATATCCCAAGGGCATGTTCAGCCTACCTTGAAATCCGTCACTCCTGGAGATATATCAATGGTTTTACCACATCGAATTCTAACAGACATATTAGAAGGGTTAGATATTCTCAATGAAATAATTCCTGGAGTAGCAACATCCTCAACATTACTTTACGCTCCTGAAGTAAAATTTTCCGCCAAGAGAGTTAAAACTAATCAATTTCTAGAAACTGATATTCCCAATATCTATGTGGCAGGTGATGGTGCAGGTGTATCTAGAGGTATTGTTATAGCTGCTGCTACCGGTGTTATTGTTGCTAGAGATATTCTGAGAAAAGAAGGATTCATTAAATGAGCATTTTGGGGCCGTAGTCTAGCTTGGATATGACGTCGCCCTCGGGCGGCGAAGGTCGTGGGTTCAAATCCCACCGGCCCCACCAAATATTATATTTCACTCTTACTTACTTCAAAATTGTAAATAAAATTGGAGCCTCGGGCGGGATTTGAACCCGCGACCAACGGCTTACGAGGCCGCCGCTCTACCGAGCTGAGCTACCGAGGCGCATGAAACAGAATATTTATTTACAATCATGCTAAAAGAATATTTATAAACCAGCAATTATAAATTTTAATTCTCAAAACTTGTAAATGTACAAGAAGGGGATGAATAAAAAGAAGAGGGGTCTTAAATGGGAGGTGCTCCAGTTACCGCAAAATATAATGTGATCATGGGATTTGAAGTAGATGGCGTTGTTGAAAAACCTGACATTATAGGTGCTATTTTCGGGCAAACAGAAGGCTTACTTGGTGAAGAACTAGACCTTCGAGAGCTTCAGAGAACGGGAAGAATTAGTAGGATTGAAGTTAAAATAAACAGCGAAGGAGGAAAAACTACTGGGGAAATCATTATACCATCAAGTTTAGATAAAGCTGAAACTGCATTGATCGTGGCAGCAATAGAGGTCATAGACAAAGTAGGTCCATGTTCTGCAAAATTCTATTTGAAAAGTATAGAAGATCTAAGAGAGAAAAAAAGAGAGCAAATTATTGAGAGAGCTAAGGAAATTTTAAACAAATGGAAAAAAGAATCAAACATAGATACGCAAGAATTATTGGATAAAATAATGAGTGAGATACGGGCGTCAGAAATAATTAAATTTGGTGAGGAAGGGCTTCCAGCAGGACCTGGGGTCACTAAAGACGATACTATAATAATAGTTGAAGGGAGAGCCGATGTAATCAACCTACTTAAACATGGGTACAAAAATGTAATTGCAATTGAAGGTGCGTCAATCCCTAAAACCATAATTGAGCTTTCAAAAAAGAAGAATACAATAGCATTTGTAGATGGGGATAGAGCTGGCGAATTAATATTGAAAGAATTATTACAGGTAGCAGATATAGATTATATAGCACAAGCTCCACCTGGAAAAGAAGTTGAAGAATTGACAGCAAAGGAAATAGCTAAATGTTTATCAAATATGATTCCAGCAAAAGAATATTTAGAACTTCAAATGAAACGTCCTTCTATAGAAAAAGTAAAAGTAGCATTGCCTGAAAACATTATTGAAAAGGTGAAAGAACACGTAGGAACTTTAAAAGCAAGCTTATATGATGAGAAGGGAGAAAAAATAAAAGAAACATCAGTAAGAGACTTAATAAATGAAATGCAACAACAAAACAAAATTTACGGGATCATCTTCGACGGTGTGGTTACACAGAGAATAGTTGATCTCGCGGGAGAAAAGGATGTTAAATACATAATAGGCGCTAGAGTAGGAAGCATAATTAGACGTCCACCTACATTGACTATACTAACGTTTGACGACATTCTGGCAACAACTTAAACATCACTATCGCATCACAACCGTTAAAATAATAATTTGGCACTTCATATGCTTCAACAAAACCAATCTTCAAGTACAAATTGCGAGCTACGATATTTGTCTTTTTTACTTCAAGTCTTAAAACAGCGCATCCCAATATTTTTAAAGTTTCCTCGATTTTTATCATTAAAAGTTTTCCAAATCCTTTTCCTCTAAAAGAGGGATTTACTGCTATTGACACTATGTGGCCAATATAACCTCGTCTAATAACTGCTATAACATATCCTACTATTTTTCCTCCGACTTCCGCTACCAAAAACGTTTTGGGGGCAATACTTAAATAAAATTTTAATAAATCCTTAGGGTAAACTTCTTGTTCATGAAATGACAACCTCTCAATTAAGTATACTTCATCTATATCATTAACGGATGCTTCTCTAATTTTAGCATCATTGCCATGACATCTACTCATGATATCCTCAAATAAATATTTAGTGAATTCAAGCTTTAAAATTAACAACTTTAATTGTTTACAAGATTTTATGTGTGGGGCCGCGGAGATTTGAACTCCGGTCACGGGGACCCAATGGGGGGTAACCCTAACCCCGCAGCCTTCCAGGCTAGCCTACGGCCCCAGACAAATCCCAATCCACATACTTCTTATTTCTCTAATCAATATAGTTGAAAGATAATAAATTTTTTTAGGCTCAAATTATGTATTGAATTTTGATGACAGAAGAAGATATCGCAAAAAGAATAGCAGGAGAAATAATATTATCTGATAAACCATGGATTATCATGAAAAAATGGAGAGAAATTTTCGAAGTTTCTCAAGTAGAAGTTGCAAATATTATGCAAGTGACACCTTCAGTTATAAGTGATTATGAAGTGGGAAGGAGGATACCTGGTTCCAAATTTATTAAAAAATTTGTTAATGCATTAGTCGAAATTGATAGAAAACGGGGCTGTAAAAAGATAAAAGAGTTTTCCAACATGCTTTTAGACATGCCCAAAAATGCTATTATAGATATAAGGGAGTACGCAGAACCAGTTACTGTAAATGATATATGCTTAAGTGTGAAGGGAGAACTTATTGCTTGTAGCCACTTATCCGGTAGGAAAATATTTGGGCATACTATCGTCGACAGTATAAGATGCATAGAACAACTTTCAGGAATAGATTTCTTCAGGTTGATGGGAGAAACCTCCATGAGAGCATTGATATTCACTAAAGTTAGTATAGGAAGATCGCCGATGGTTGCTGTACGCGTATACCCAATAAAACCGGCCATGGTCGTTATGCATGGTACACAACGTATAGACGAGTTGGCCATAAAGTTAGCGACTATAGAGCAAATACCATTAGTTCTGTCAAAAATAGAAAGTGTTGAAAAAATGGTAGAAAATTTGAAGAAACTTACATTTAGAAAATAAATAACAAGACACTGTGAAGGTAAGAGTAATATACTTTTGCATACTCTTAATCTATATTGTATGAGCAAATTTTCTGAGAATAGCCTGAACAAGGTATTTAGAGCTATTGGAAACGAAACACGTACAAAAATTTTACTAAAATTGTATTCTTCAAAAGAAAGTAGCTTCACTGATTTAATGTTAGACCTAAACATGTCTCCCAGAAAAGATTCAGGAAAATTTGCACATCATTTAAAAATACTAATCGAAGCTGGTCTTGTAAGAGAAAATGAAGAGAAAAGGAAATATGAATTAACTGATTTTGGAGAAGAAGTTGTGCTTTTATTGCAAAAAATAAAAGGGGATATTATAAAGAGGGAAGGCAAATATCTTGTAAGAACATCCAACTTAACTATGGAGCCATTTGAAAGAAGAAAAATAGTTGAAGCATTAATGCGTGAAGCTAAAGCTCCACGATCAATTGCAGAAGAAATAGCCAAAGAAGCTGAAGAAAGAATTTTGAAGAGCAATATAAAGTACTTAACCGCCCCATTAATAAGAGAAATAGTAAACTCAATACTCCTGGAACGTAACTATGAGGATTATAGACATGCTATGACAAGGTTGGGTCTGCCTGTATACGATGTTGAAAAAATAATCAATGAGAAGACGCCTACCATAACTTCCCCTTTAACCACATACCTAAGAGCAGGTAACTCAGTTATGAGTGAATATGCATTAATAAAGGAACTTCCAAGGGATATTTCAGATGCACATATTTCAGGGGCTATAAATTTAAACAATCTATCATTCTGGGGGGTTATGCCAGAAACTATTCACCATAATATTAAAAAAGTACTAAACAATGACCTAACTTTTGATAACTTATCTAGCGCATTTATTCCAAAAATCAGTAAGGCCAAAACTATAGATGAAGCGTTGGAAAATACGATAAAAATCACTCAACTAGTGGAAAACCAGATTTCAGTAGGACAAGTTATTGACGATATTAATGTTATGTTATCTCATTTTATAAGTGGAATTAGTTATGATGACATATTTGCAAAAGTTAGAAAGATGATTATTAGTTTAAATCAAATACCTGGAATCCTAAGGTCTCCTAGATCAGTGGCGATAGGCTTAAGGCTTGATAAAAGTTTAGAAAAAGACGGATTTTTTGAAGAAAAGGTATTGTTATTCAAAGCATTTATTGAAGCACTTACAATTGGAGATGAAGGAAAAAGACCCTTTCTTACACCATTGCCAATAATAAAGATGGATAAATTTGTTTTTGAAAGCACAAATTTTGATGAGGAAATATATAAAGTTTGTGAATTAGTCCACAAATGGTGCACACCAATTATTGTAAATTCAGAATGGGAAAATAATATAGAATCAAGTTATTGTTGGGATTTATCGAGGATAGATAGCTCCCTAGGAGAAAGAAATAATACTGGCACATTAAATACCGTCATAATAAATCTACCCAGGATAGCACTTGAATCTAAGGGAGACGATTCTCTATTCTTCTCAAAATTAGAAGAAACCATTAACTTAAGCATAAATGCCATAAATTATGGAAAGGAAAAAATAAAAGAAAAACTAGTTAGAGGAACATTACCCTTTCTTTCCTTGGAAGTAGATGGTGAAAGTTATTATTGTATGGATGAGGGATATGGAAGAATCGGATTTGCCGGACTATTTGAGGCTACGAGGATTCACATGAATAAAGATATACATCAAGAAAAAGAAGCACTAAATTTTTCTAAGAAAATTGTTGAAAAAACACTTGAACTTCTAAAAGATCATCCAAAAATAAAAATTACAGAAATAAGCATTGAAGATCCTAGCAGACGATTATTCATTGCAGACGGCATTCGTTATGGTTTTAGAATTATTGAAGAGAAAGTGAATGGAAGAATTTCAAAATATTCAATGAATACTATAATTCCATATGACATCTACGTACCATTAAATAGACGAATCGAAATAGAAGGAATATTTCATAAGAAAATGTTAGGAGGCAACTGTTTAAATATACCTCTCATAGAGCCAATTCCACCAAAAGATACGTTTTACAAATACCTTAAAGAAATAATATATAATAATAGGGTTGCCGCATTTACATTTTCACTTGATTTTACATACTGCAAAAAGTGTGGAATACTAATGCATGGAAAACGTGAAAGATGCGATTATTGTGGGCGTTCACTGGCTGCATTAGAATACTACTCAAAAAATGTAAATACATACATGATAGATACAAATAATGAAACAAAAAATGTTAAAGGGTATCTATTGTAATGGAGCTTCACCAAGTATTGCATAAAGCAATGCCATTCGCATCAATAAGCCATAGTACGTTTGGATAAAATATTTTGCATTTGGCGTAGAGTCTATTTGATAATCCATTTCGTCAACCCTTGGCAACGGATGCATTATCATTACATCATGTTTACACTTTTTCAATATGTCAATAGTTATTTTATATGAATTCTTCACTTTTTGGTATTCAGCTGGATCAGGAAAACGCTCCTTTTGTATTCTCGTTACGTATAATACATCTAAATTTCCTAAAACATCATCTCTAAAATCGAAATACTCTTTAAATTCAACATTCGCCTTCGTCAAGTCTTCTATTACTTCACGACGCATACGCAATTCTGGAGGAGATATGAAGTAAAGATTTACATCATAGTAAGTAAGCGCATAAGCCAAAGAGTGAACAGTACGTCCATACTTTAAATCGCCTACAAGGGCTATATTTAGACCATCGATCTTACCTTTCTCCCTATATATTGTATAAAGATCCAATAGTGCTTGTGTTGGATGTGAAAGCGCACCTGAGCCCGCGTTTATTACTGGTACTTTTGATAATTCTGCAGCCAACTTTGCTGCGCCTTCCAATGGATGTCTAATAACAATTCCATCACAATAGTTCTCCACCACTCTTATAGTGTCTGCTAAACTTTCACCTTTAGCAACGGAAGACGTAGAAGGTTCTGAAAACCCAATAACGTCCCCTCCTAGTCTTAACATTGCAGCTTCAAAACTTAATTTAGTTCGCGTGCTAGGTTCGAAGAAAAGCAATGCTAGTACTTTATCTTTCAATAAAGAAGATTTTGACTTTGCAAATTTTTCCATTTTATTAGCCAATTCAAATAGGTATTCAATTTCATCACGGGTTAAATCTGTGATTTCTATTAGATCACGACCTTTAAGCATCACAAATTTTCACCACATATCAATTACAAAAAAAGAAATAAAGTTTTTTGGTCTTTATGACTCAATTTTTCATGCAACATACAACCAAAGCAGGAGATATTTTTAAGTAAGTAAAATTATAAAATGGAAGAAAGGTGGATAAAATGGAAAAATATGAGCTTAGGGTCCAGAAGATAAAGGAAGGAACTGTTATAGATCATATTCCTGCTGGTTATGCATTAAGTGTTTTGAAAATTTTAGGAATAACGGGAAGAGAGGGATTCATAGTAACGATTGCTTGTAATGTTCCAAGCAAAAAATATGGTAAAAAAGATATTGATAAAATAGAAGGGAAAGAACTAAAAATTGAAGAAGTAAATAAAATTGCATTGATAGCCCCTACTGCAACGATAAATATAATAAAGGATTATAATGTTGTCAAAAAATATAAAATAAGTGTACCAGGAGAAATAATTAACATTTTAAAATGCACCAATCCTGCTTGTATAACGAGAAGCGAAAGAGAACCTATAACACCAAAATTCAAAGTCATATCTGAAAAGCCAATCAGGTTAAGATGCATCTTCTGCAATAATATATTAGAGTTGGAAGATATAGAAAAGCAGATTAGTGAAAAATATTAAAATAATGGTAGCAATGAAGTAGTGATGAAATTGTATGAATAAGAAACCTATTACTGGGGGTCTCAAACCAACATTATTAACTATATTGGAAGCTGAGAGAGAGGCTGAAACCATTATAGAAAATGCAAAAAGGCAGGCAGAGGAAATAATAAACAAAGCAAAGAAAGATGCGGAAGAGATGATAAACAAAGAAGTAAAAGTAGAGATTTATAAAAAAATAGACATTTTGAAAAAGGAATCAGAACATCGACTTAGAGAATATGAGAATGAGGAGTTGGAACGAAATTATGCTTTCATCAAAAAAATAAGTAAGATGATTGAAGACAATAAAGAAAACATCATTAATGAAATAATAAGAGCGGTGTTGAAACATGGCAAGTAAAACTATTAAAAAGGGCGTATTTGGGGATTCGAAAAATATTTCTAATAAAATTATATTGGAAGCTGAGAGAGAGGCTGAAACCATTATAGAAAATGCAAAAAGGCAGGCAGAGGAAATAATAAACAAAGCAAAGAAAGATGCGGAAGAGATGATAAACAAAGAAGTAAAAGTAGCTTATGAAACTATTAAAATGGAGGAAAAAAGAAGAATTACTGAAATTAATTTAAAGATAAGAGAAATGATGTTGCATGAAATGGAAAGAATTTTTAATGAAATCTTGAATGAAGTGAAAAAAAGATTCCACGAAGTTAAGAAGACTGCTGCCTATGCATCTTTCTTACAAGAACTAATACTAGAGGGCTGCGAAGCTGTAGGTAGTGAGAAGCTCATCATAAAAATTGATTCGAAAGACAAGGATGTCAACATTAATATTGAGGAGTTGAAGAAGATGATTGAAGAAAGAATACGTGAAAGAAAAGTTGAGATTGAGTCGATTCAAATTTCACCTCTTGCTACCGAGGATCTATTTGAATTTGTAAGTAGTGGGATCGAATCCTTAGAAGAGGGTATGGCTAAACCATTGAAGATAAAATGCCCATTTTGTGATAGTGAGTTCAACATTAATATTGAGGAGTTGAAGAATATGATTGAAGAAAGAATACGTGAAAGAAAAGTTGAAGTATCAATAATTTTTGATAACATAAGCGAAGTAGGTGGAGTACTGGTGTCAACACCTGATGGAAATATAGTATACGATAACACGTTAGAAGCAATACTTGAAAGAAATGCTAGTGAAATTAAAAAGATAATAACAAGAAGTATATCGGAAGGTGAGGGTGAACTACCATGGGCGTTGCATTAATAGCTGATTTTGACACAACAGTAGGATTTAAGTTGGCTGGTTTAAAGAAGGCTTATACAATCAGTGATGGGAAGGAAGCAGAAGAAGTTATACGTAAATTATCAAAAACTTCAGAAGTACGTATCATCATAATAACCGAAAGTTTGGCTAATCAAATAAGACAATATATTAAGGAATTATATAAAAAGGAGTTTCCAATAATAGTTGAAATACCAGACAAAGGAGGATTTTCTACAACCGCAGAGTTCATTAGGAATATAATAAAGAAAACAATAGGTATTGAAGTATTAATTAGTTAGTGGGGTTGGTACGAAATGGTCGTAGAAAACGTTGGCATGCTAATAAGAATATCTGGTCCTGTTGTTTACGCTAAGGGGTTAGTGAATGCAAAAATTTATGAGGTGGTTAAAGTAGGTCATGAAGGATTGATAGGTGAAATAATATCACTAAGAGAAGATGTAAGTGTAATTCAAGTATACGAAGAAACAACGGGTCTTAAACCTGGAGACCCAGTATATCCAACAGGAGGGCCACTTTCAGTAGAACTGGGACCTGGACTTGTTGGGCAAATATACGACGGGATTCAAAGGCCGTTGCCAGATATAAGGGGCAAAGTTGGTGACTTTGTACATAGAGGAATAACCATGCCTGCACTACCAAGAAACAAAAAGTGGCATTTCACACCATTAGTTAAAGCAGGGGATAAATTGTCAAGCGGGGATATTATAGGGAAAGTAGAAGAAACTCCATTGATTGAACACAAAATTATGGTTCCCCCAGGATTAAAAGGGACTGTCATCGATATTAGTAAGGAGGGTGATTATACAGTTGAGGATACCATACTTACGCTTAAAGATGAAGATAAGGAATTTCATTTAAATATGATTCAAAAATGGCCAGTAAGAGTACCGAGACCATTCCTTGAGAAATTGCCACCAGATGAACCTTTATTAACTGGCCAAAGAATTATTGACACACTATTCCCAATAGCAAAGGGAGGTACTGCTACCATACCTGGAGGATTTGGCACAGGAAAAACTGTGACACAACAGCAACTTGCCAAATGGGCTCATGCAAAAGTTATAGTGTATGTAGGTTGCGGAGAAAGAGGTAATGAAATGACCGAAGTATTAGAGGCGTTTCCAAAACTAATAGATCCTAAGACGAATAGGCCCATAATGGAAAGAACAATACTCATAGCAAATGTAAGCAATATGCCAGTAGCAGCAAGGGAAGCCAGCATATATACTGGTGTGACTATAGCAGAATATTTTAGAGATATGGGGTATGATACAGCATTAATGGCGGATTCTACATCTAGATGGGCTGAGGCACTTAGGGAAATTAGCGGAAGACTTGAGGAAATGCCTGGAGAAGAAGGTTTCCCCCCATATTTAGGTAGAAGATTAGCTGAATTTTACGAGAGAGCTGGTAAAGTAATAACATTAGGCAAGGAAAAACGTATAGGGTCAGTGACAATAATAGGAGCGGTCTCCCCGCCTGGTGGAGATTTCTCAGAGCCAGTTGTACAGTCTACATTAAGATTAGTTAAAGTTTTTTGGGCTCTTGACAAATCTTTGGCAGAAAGAAGACACTTCCCAGCTATAAACTGGTTAACAAGTTATTCCCTTTATGTGGACACATTAAAAAATTGGTACACTAAAAATGTGGCGGAAGATTGGCCGGAACTAATTAAGGAAGCACTATCAATACTTCAAAAGGAAGACGAATTAAAGGAAATTGTGAAAATAGTTGGTCCTGACGCTTTACCAGAAAGTGATAGAGAAATTCTTGAAGTGGCAAGAATGATAAGAGAAGACTTTCTTACACAACATGCATATCATCCAGTTGATTCCTACTGTCCTATAGAAAAAAGTTACATGATGTTAAAGATTATTCTCCAATTCCATAAAGAAGCAAGGGTTAAATTGAGTGAGGGAGTACCATTAACTAAAATAACATCTTTACCAATAAAAGATGAAATAGCAAGAATGAAAATAGTTCAATCATCTGAATTCAAGAGAGTATATGAACATATAATGAGCGAATTAAAAAATCAATTTTTATCCTTAAAACATGAGGGGTGATGAGCAAATGCAGGAAAAAACGTGGGCGTCAAAAGGGGGAGTACAATATAAAACTGTAAGCCGTATAAGTGGGCCATTATTAGTGGTAAAAGGTGTAAAGTCGGCACTGTATGGTGAAATTGTAAAAATAGAGGGGCCGGATGGTGAAACAAGAACAGGACAGGTGCTTGAAACAGGATTTGGTTATGCAATAATTCAAGTTTTTGAAGGAACGAGAGGTTTGGATACAAAGAACACCTCAGTAACATTTACTGGAGAAACCATGAAATTTCCAGTCTCTATGGAGTTGCTTGGGAGAATATTTAATGGTAGAGGAGAACCGATAGATAATAAACCGCTACCACTAGCTGTAGATGAATTAGACGTGAACGGCGCGCCGATAAATCCATCTGCAAGAGAATATCCTAAAGAATTTATACAGACGGGCATATCAGCAATAGATGGCATGAATACATTAAGTAGAGGACAAAAACTACCATTATTTACAGAGTCTGGTTTACCACATAACATATTGGCAGCTCAAATAGCTAGACAAGCTACCATACCTGGAAAGGAGGAAGAGTTTGTAATCGTTTTTGCAGCAATGGGCATAGGAATGGAAGATGCATTGTTCTTTAAAGAAGAATTTGAAAGAACAGGAGCTTTGAACAGATTAGTAATGTTCTTAAATTTAGCAGAGGATCCTGCAATAGAGAGAATAATAACACCAAGACTGGCACTCACAACCGCGGAATACCTTGCATTTCAGCAAGATCTACATGTTCTCGTGATAATGACAGATATGCTGAATTATGGTGAAGCATTGCGTGAAATAAGTGCTGCAAGAGAAGAAGTTCCGGGAAGAAGAGGATATCCAGGATACTTATATACGGATCTAGCAACAATTTATGAAAGATGCGGAAGAATAGTGAATAGAAAAGGGAGCATAACATTAATGCCTATAGTCACAATGCCTGGTGGAGATATAACTCACCCAGTAGTTGATTTGACAGGATACATAACTGAGGGTCAAATATATCTAGATCGTAATCTACATAGAAAAGGTATATATCCACCAATAAATGTGTTACCTTCACTTTCAAGACTAATGAAAGAAGCAACTAGATACACACGTGAAGATCACCAATCGCTAAGTGATCAACTATATTACTGCTATGCAGAAGGAGTTGAACTAAGAGGATTAATTGCAGTTGTTGGAGAAGAAGCATTAACTGAAAAAGATCGAAAATATTTGGAGTTCGCGGATGCCTTCGAAAGGAATTTCATAGCACAAGGAGTATATGAAAATAGAAGCTTAGAAACGACTTTAAACATCGGATGGGATTTACTTTCAAGTCATATCCCTGAAAGCGATTGGAAGCGAATAGATCCAAAAATAATAGAGAAATATTACCCAAAACATGCAAAAAGGTAAATAAATTATACTTTTTTATGAAGTTATTATAATGTTACCTTTTTTTTCATGAAGCATCGATTGGCATCTAACTATTATTACAGAATTTTCCAATATTTTATTCAATGATCATATAAATCATGGCAGTTGCAACCAAACAATTTATATTTGAAAGACTGATGGGGCCGGTGGGATTTGAACCCACGACCAACGGGTTTCTCCTCGCTCCAGAGTTTCATCATCCCATATAGAGGTCCTTATTTTTCCATCTTATTGCTCTGGAGCCCGCCGCTCTACCTTACTGAGCTACGGCTTGCCGCCCTTAAGGTCCCGGCCCTTCACGGCCCCAAATCTAATAAACTTAAATGGAAATAAATCCTAAATATTTTTCCCTTGCACTTAACATAATTTAAATACCATTTTTAATACTGTGATTAAGGGAGAACATTTCCATTAAAAGCAGAAAAGAAAATAAAATAAAAATAACTTATCAACTTCCTATAACGTTGTTTTTAGAAGAAAGTAAACACTGCAAAACCATCAAGAAATAATTCTGGTATTTATATGCAAATAAATATTTTAAGTGTAATATCCTCTCTTAAATATTGAAATTTTATGCGAAATGAAAAGGTAGTCGCTGTTGGTGGAACCTTTGATAATTTTCACTTAGGCCATGTACAATTACTCTTAAAATGTTTCGAAATAAGTGAAAACGTTTTAATTGGAGTTACTAGTGATGCTCTTGCAAGAAATAAGAATCATTTTATAGAATCATGCGATAAAAGAAAAAGAAATCTGTTTTCACTTCTACTTTTTCATAAACTACATGACCGTGCAAAAATAATCACACTAAATGACCCATACGGTCCAACAATATTTAATGAAGATATATCCGCCATTGTAGTTAGTGAAGAGACATTGATACGCGCCCTAGAGATTAATAATATCCGAAAGGGGAAGCATCTCAATCCGTTGCAAATTTTTGTAATCCCTTTAGTTAAGGATGCTGATTTAAGACCCATCTCATCAACTAAATCTAGAAGGGATGAAAAATTTTGTGAAAAATTCTTGATGTATACTTAATTAGTTTGATGCATTTTTAGGTGAAGTGAGTGTACCCCGTAGGCGATCACCAATGTTCATTGTGAGAAATTACTTCTCACTCCCATGGCTCTCTCACCTACGGGTTTAGAGTCACTTCACCTGGAGGTGTATCGCACCTGGGTAGCCCTGAGCGTCATCGAGGGATCGTTCTCATTCAGGTCCGTCTGGTGCGAATCCCCCCATAATATTTCGCCATAGCTTCAAAAATAAATTTTACTCAAACTTTAAACAATTTAAATTGTAGTGAGTATTTCCATGTATTACACGCCAGATGATTTGAAATTTAATAAAAAAATAGTCAAAATTACGCAAGATAGTGAAATACCATTAATTGGATGTATAGCATTTGGAATTATAGATAGAGGTACAAATATTATTCAAATACGTCCCTCTTCTCTTTGCCCATTATCCTGTATCTTTTGTTCTACTGATGCTGGACCAAATTCAAAGAAGAGACAGTGTGAATTTATAGTTGAATTAGATTATTTGTTGTTTTATATAAAACAAGTCGTTGAATATAAAGGAATTAAGAGTATTGAAGCCCACATAGATACTATAGGTGACCCTTTAACCTACCCTAACATTGTAGATCTAGTGCAAAAGCTTAGAAACATAGGTGGAATCAATGTAATTTCAATGCAAACGCATGGTTTTCTTTTGAATGAAAAATTAATAGATGATTTAGCAGATGCAGGTCTTTCAAGAATAAATTTATCAATTGACGCGTTAAATCCTGTTCTTGCTAAGAATTTATCTGGTACTGAGAGCTATGATGTAACGCGAATACTTTCACTTGCCGAGTACATTGCCAATAGTTCTAAAATAGATCTGTTAATCGCGCCTGTATGGATCCCCCCCTTCAATGACTTAGAAATTCCAAAAATTATTGAATATGCTAAAACTATTGGTGCTGGTAAAAAGTGGCCCCCATTAGGTATACAAAAATATGAACTTCACAAATATGGTAGAAAACCAAAGGGAGCTAGTACAATGTCTTGGAGAAAATTTTACGAGCAATTAAGTTACTGGGAAAAAATCTTTAATGTAAAACTTAAGTTATCTCCAACCGACTTCGGAATATTTAAAGTTAAAAAAATACCCATTCCCTTTAAAAAATATGAAAAAGTCAAAGCTAAAATCGTGGAAAACGGTCTTTTTAAAGGCCAAAAAATTGCTGTGGCAAGAGGCAGGGCAATAACCATAATAAATTCTAATAATCTTCCCATTAACTCTCACGTTTTCGTCAGAATACTACGTGTAAAGGACAACATAATAATTGCCGAGCCAGTACTATAACATCATTTCATCCTCAAAGATCTTCATAAAAATCTAAAATGCGCGCTGAGTTAACTATTTATATTTGGCATACGTCACTATTTCACAAAGCAAAAATACCGTGATGTGATGATTATGCCACTAAGACCTGGAAGATGTTACAGACACTTTAGCGGGCCTCCATATACTAGAAAGGAATATATAATGGGTGTTCCCCCTCCAAAAATAAGCGTCTTTGAAATGGGCGATAAAAAAGGACAGTTTAACGTTACTTTAAAACTAGTAACAAAGGAAAGGGGGCAGATAAGACATAATGCACTTGAAGCGGCGCGTATATCATCAAACAAAGTTATGGAAGAGAATGCTGGTAAAGATTACTATTTGAAAGTGGTCGTATATCCCCATCATATACTGCGCGAAAATAAAATGATGGCTTTTGCAGGTGCTGATCGTTTGCAAGATGGTATGCGCCTATCTTTTGGGAAACCAATAGGTACTGCCGCAAGAGTAAAAGAAGGTCAAGAAATCATTATAATAAAAACAACTGAAGAGCATTTGGAGGCCGCCAAGAAAGCTTTAAAAATCGCAGCATCAAAAATACCACTCCCAACGCAAATATTAGAAGAAAGAGTTGTTTGAATTAAACTTTAGAATTACCAATTTAAAATTATGGGAAATGCATCATTTTAGTTTGCTGAAAAATTTAATAGTTCTCATTAATAAATATCCTTTTGAATAATTTTTGGTCGATGCCGGGGTGGCCGAGTGGCGAGGCAGCGGACTGCAGATCCGCCTTACGGGGGTTCAAATCCCTCCCCCGGCTTTATCAGAATTATTACACTAAGCCTACATTATTTCTTTTTTATTCTAAGAACAAATCGTTTGTCTAAAACTTTAAATAAATGCCGGGGGCGGGACTTGAACCCGCGATAACCGGATATCTCCTCTGCGCCCTATACATATGATTATGAGTCCGGCGCCCTGACCATGCTAGGCGACCCCGGCCTAAAATTATTTTGACAATTTAACTCTAATAAGTTTAACTTTTCTACAAAAGATGTTTTTGTCATTCATTAATTATAGTAAAATAAAATTTTATTAGTCAGTTCATTACAATAACATTTGGCGCTGTCGGCCATAGGCAGTGGGGAAACACCCGTTCCCTTTCCGAACACGGAAGTTAAGCCCACTGCCGCGCTTCCGAGTACTGGTGCCGAGAGGCATCGGGAAAGGAGCGTGCTGACAGCGCCACTGCTTATCATGAACTTATGAAATAAATACATTTTTATCTTTGAGTGCTTCCATTAACTAATAGACTTAGTTTGATAAGTGATAACCAATGGGTCATGAAATCTTTGTAAGATTTATATTTGCAGTTTCCTCCAGCATATTTGTTGATTCTACAAATAACTTCATAATTACCTCTGCCCTTTTCTTGATATATGCATTCATCTTGGCATTTTTAAATCAAAGGTTACAAACATACCTTTGGTTAAGAGAAGCTGAATCATCCCTAAAGAGGTTACAGCTTTTTGCATCAAAATCTAAGGAAATCGTCATTAAAAAGATAAACGAAGTAGGAAAGCCAAACTTTGACCCATCCCCTTCAATAGAAAGTTTTTTAGACTTTTTTGTAATAGAACCAACTTCATTAGACCCATATGGCATCGTAAATAAATTCAGACATATATTGGATGTTCGGAATGAAAGATTTGAATCTTTCATCAAACAAATAGCTCCAAATGTACCGCAAAATTACGTACCCAATCTAGAAGGTTTGATGGAAACAGCTATTGGTTTAAACGAGTTATACAGATTAGTTAGGCATTACTTTATATTAGGCAAGAAAACTAAGAACATGCTATTTATCATGCAACTTCAAATGAATTTGCCCATAATAATGCGCTACGCAGAAGCTTATTTCAATGCTACTCATGCGTTTTCTAGTGGGAAACCTATAGGTGATGGTGTAGGTGCACTTGTAGCATCAAAATTAATGCATGGTAAGCAAGTAAATCGCATAACTAACAAAACAGTATTCTCAGAATTTGAATATAATGGCCGAAAATTGATAGTGATTAAAGCTGAAGGACCTGGTGCAGAAGTTGGTGAAATAGATGATGCCATAGAGCGAATAATAAACATATATGGGGGTGGGATTTCACGTATAATAATGATCGATGCGGCTTTAAAACTTGAAGGTGAAAAAACAGGACAAATGGCTGAAGGTGTAGGAGTAGCTATTGGAGGTACTGGTGTTGAGAAATTTAAGATAGAAGATATAGCAACTAAATATAAAATTCCCTTAGACGCATTAATTATAAAGATGTCTTTAGAGGAAGCTATAACGACCATGAAGAAGGATCTAGTCGACGCTGCTGAAAATGCTGTGAAAAGAGTTCTCAATATTGTTGATACCAGAACTTCTAAAGGTGATAGTATAATAATAGTTGGTGTAGGAAATACTATGGGAATCCTTTGAGGTGAAATTTATGGTTAAATTATCAAAAAATAATGTTTTACTCTTTCTTTCTATCATCTTTTCAATACTCTCCATAATCTTCCTCTTTATAGCCATTATTAATATTCAAAATGCATACGATCTGATGGATTTCTACTCCATAGACTTTCTAGTTGCAGGTATATTATGTATGGTTGTTTCACTCTTCTTCTCATATAGGCATAGGCGTTTACTTGGTTTAAAACTTCTTAAACAATCACAAACAGTAACTAGGATAAAATGTGGTAACATTGACTGCAATTATAAGGAAGAACGTTTCTTCCAAGAAGGTGACTATATATTTAAGGAAGTAGGTAAATGCCCAAAGTGTAATGGGAATTTGTATATAGATGCCATATACGATCTTGAATTAAAAACAAAGAAATAAATTTGATGGAAATCAACTTTCATTAATGCCAACATTTCCTAATAAGTTACTTATATAATCGATATCTTTTCCATATTCATAGCTTATCTTTTCATTTATTTCACAAAGCTTTTCATTTAAAGTATCTATTTTTTCATGAATCCCAAACAAAATCTTTTCAAAAACCTTCTCGTCAATACTCTTAATTATTCCTTCTAAACATAGTTCTATAGTACTATCTGATGTGTTAACTAAAACATTTTTATGGAACGCATGTCTCAAAATGGTTTTCATTACATCTTTTATTGCTTCTTTATTTGGCTTTCTAATAGTGTTTATTCTCAAAATATTTTTTACATCAAAATCTTCTTGCCCAAATAATGTTTTATCTACTATAATTCCATTAATTATTTTTGAAGAAATTTTTATCCTAACTTGCGGGTGATAATATATGAAAAACTCAGTTCCAGCCTTTTCTAATCCAAGAACATTAAAGTAATCATATAGTGGACTTAATAGATAATCAATACTTTCAATATAATTTCCCAAGGCTAAATATTTAACTTGCGTTTTCAAAATGTTTCCACTTATTTCCTTTATAAATCCTGATGCGCATACAGCCTCCACTTTTCTTCTTTTTGCTTCTTCAATGGTTGCTGCGTATATGTCATTTAATTTCTCATATATTTTGTTGTAATCAACTGTAATCTCCATAACATCCAGGTTGGTGCTATTAAATTTATAAAAGTAGCCTAACAATAAGACATCTATTGCTAACATATTTCGCTCACAACACCTAAGAAGACTTTTTGGCATATTTACGTATTAGTTATTGGAACGTAAATTTTAATTTTATCATTTTACATTCATTTTTAAAGTGATGTTTTATGTTTAAATTGAAGAAGCTGATGGAAGGAGCATCTATACTACAAAAAATATTTCGTTTAATAGAGAATGCCTTCCCATTCATTTGCCTATTTCTCTTTGTACTATTTTTAAGCGGATTTACATCTACTCTACTCTCTCCTACTATTGGTTTGTTCCCTACAAGTTCTGGTTACTCCTTTATAATCCCTCAAATGGATTATCAAACAGTTGTTGAATTTGTCATGGTGTTCTTTTTAGTATCATTGTCTTCGCTTGGAGTTATATTAATGTTGTATGGTTCTAGGATATCTGTTGACAAAAGATTTTCTAATGTCGTCATATTAAGTGGTGCTTTCCTCTTCATTCTTATGATAATATTATTACAATATTTACTCTCAATAAAACTTGGCTTAATATAGTTACCATGGAACCTTCTTTATGCCTAGGATATATGCAATTTTATTGGTGACTACATGTAAAGGTATAGTAATCGCTATTATAACAACCATATCTTGTAACGTATATGTCTCAAATTTGTATGATAATAACATGGCAACCAGGATAAACATTACTTGATCTAGAAGTGGGGCAGGCTTCCCTCTTTCTATATTAAACCTTCTTTTTATAAATGAACCCATCGAATCGCCCAGCATCGCTCCTAAAGATAATGTAAATGCTCTAATTAAATTATCTGGTGTTTGTAATACACCAACAATGCTCCCCGTCACGATTCCAGCGATAAATCCTTCAATAGTTTTTCCAGAACCGAGAATTGGTCTCTTATCGATAAACTTTTTATTAAAATCTAATGGGTGACCTTTCCTACTTCTAGTTACTAGTAGGGGGCTAGCATTCGCAATATATGCAGGTAATATTTTCCAGATACATGCAGCAATTTCCTCAATTAATTCCTTTATCATAAACAATTCCTCCTTCTGTTATTCTAAAAGAAATTACAATTTTTTCTATATATTCTACATTGTCTTTGTAAAATTTTTCAATTGTTAAAATCCTTTTTTCACCTTTTTTTTCCAATCTTATAATATTGTCACACCAATATCTAATAACCTTTGAAGCCACAACGTCTCCCTCCATTTTTTCACTCGAGGGTTCGATTAAATGTCCTGTCACTATTATAGGAATACTTTTCTTTTTTGAAATATACTTTAATATAGCCATTTGCTCATTTAATGCTTTGTTTATTAGTATAGTTGTCTTCTTCTTACCAGTTAAAGAATTAAGATATTCATCTGTAATATTGTCAAATACAATTAATCTAATTTTTGGCAAAACAAAAAATTCTAATTTCTTAATTAATAATGTTTGCTCATTAAAATCATTAGGCATTAGTACTATCAGATTCTTTAATAGCTCCTTTAAGTTTATTTGATCTTTAATTAATTGGATGATCCTTTCAATTGCAAAAGGACTTTCTGTTGATATGTATATGGCCTTAAAACCATGCTTCAAACATTTAATGGTCGCCAAAAAACACAGTAACGTCTTTCCAACACCTTGATCGCCGTATATCAGAGTCATTTTACCTTCTTTAAATGCGCCGCATATTATATTATCAATAATTTCATTTTCCAATTTGAACTCATCATAGTTGTTTACATTTATATTAGAACCCCCTCATACATTCAAATAAACTTTATAAATTTCTTCTTTTCTTATAACATTTACGATATGCTTTCCACTCAAAATAAAGATATGGTTATGGCCCCTCTTACATCACGATTTTATAATTTTATGAGGGTGGACGACATTGATAAGAGTGGGATTATTGATTAAAAACCCAAAATTAAAGTATGCTATAATGTGTTCATTAAATGAATATAACATACCTTTCAACGAACTTTCTTCATTAGAGAATATTCCCAATGATATGAATGCTATTTTCGTTGACACTTTAGACAATACTTATCCCTCCGCCAAATTATATAAAAAGTTTAAAATAATCTCTGTAGCAAATGATTTTGTTAATCAATATTCTCTATTAAAAATGCTTCCTCTTATTTTTAAAAAAGATATTTTTAATGAAGTGATTATTGGAATAGATCCTGGCAAAACATACGGTTTTATAGTACTTGTTGATGGTCACATTCTTTTTCCAAAACAATTCACTGAACTAGACTTCTTAATTAAACCATTATTTCACTTCATTGAAGAAATCCCAACCAGAACATTAATAATAAGAATTGGAAATGGTGGAGGAGAGTATTTTGAAAATCTTCTTTCAAGGTTAATGGAGTTTTCATCTAAGATGTCTCATAGGGAAATCACTGTTGAAATCGTTGATGAATCTTCTCTAGTAAATGTTGCAACGAATTTCAATTGCAACGATTTTCCAGACAATATACTTTCCGCATATATCATTGCTTTAAGTAGAGGTAAGAAAATAAAATTTTGATAAGTATATAGTTTCTTTTAGCAAAGAAATGAATATATATCTCTTATCAATCTTTTTTTGTGGTGATAGAGGTGGCAGCAAGTTCTGGGGGAAAAATTGCTACTCTAGGAGAAATAGGAGGAGTCCCTGTCTTAATATTGAAAGAAGGCACTACTAGAACTGCTGGTAAAGAAGCCTTGAGGGCCAATATCATGGCTGCAAGGGCAGTGGCAGAAATATTAAAAACTTCGCTTGGTCCTAAGGGTATGGATAAGATGCTTGTTGACAGTCTCGGGGACATCACCATAACTAATGATGGTGCTACTATTCTTAAGGAGATGGACGTTCAGCATCCAGCTGCAAAGATGATGGTGGAAATATCAAAAGCTCAAGATGATGAAGTTGGTGATGGAACAACAACAGCAGTA
>Ga0123519_10004549_pt1 | contig 22412 bp, 19 predicted proteins | sample YelNatPaOPRAMG02_FD_87396 | JGI IMG/M metagenome (GOLD analysis project Ga0123519, IMG submission 87396) | Hot spring microbial communities from Yellowstone National Park - Yellowstone National Park OP-RAMG-02 (version 2) | ecosystem: Environmental > Aquatic > Thermal springs > Hot (42-90C) ...
AAAAAATTTTTTTTATTAAAAGAAATTGCAAATTTATAAAATGCCACTGCCTGATGAACAGTTTTTGCAGCTCTTGCTGAATCAATATAGGCTTCTGCCATTTGCTTTTCCTCGGCGGAAGGCTCATAATTGGCAAATTGAGAATCATAAAAAAAACCAGTGTCGTAAGAAGCTTGGGAAATTTTATTATGTTTATTATTTTTGTTTTTATTTTTGTTTTCATTTTTTAAATTTGAATTTGTCAAAAATCCATTTTGATAAACTGTTCCAGCCTTTGACCAGTCATATTTTAAAAATTTAAGCCATTCAAATTGATTTTGTGAAAAAATAAAAATAAAAAGAAAAAATATGATAATTAAAAATAAGCATAAAATTAAGATTAATTTTTTTTGGGGTTTTACTGTATTAGATTCTTCCTTTGATATTTTTGGTATAAAATTTGTTTCTATCTTTTGCGGTAATGAAATGCTTGTTGGGGAAGACTTCAAACTAGAATTTGAAACAATATCAAAAAGTTGAGGTTTTTCTGCAAGATATTCACCATGCTTTATTTCAATTTCTTTTTTAATTTCTATCATTTGTGCTATAACACCAATCTTGGCAAGCTGTTTAATATATTGAATGGCATCTTCTTTTAATACAGAGGATATATAGGTAACAGGAAGATTTTCAAGCATAGATAAAGCAGCAGAAATAGAAATTCCCTGCTGACTCGCAATATGTTTAGCAATAATATTTTTTGAACGAGGATTTGTTATTTTTGTTATAATTACATCAAACTTCATGGTTATATTATAAGTTAATCTCAAAGATAAATTCAATAAAGATAATAATATTCAGTCTTTATCATAAATCTTTTTTATAAAATATTATTTACTAAATATTATTTTTTTGTTATGCCAACAAAGATTCTAAATAATGCCTTTTTGTCTGTTTTAGACATTAAAGATGAAATTCAAAAGCAAAAAAATCAGGGCAAAGTGATTGTAACCACAAACGGTTGCTTTGATATAATTCATGCAGGTCATATTTTGTATCTTAATGAAGCCGCAAGGCTTGGAGATATTTTGATTGTTGGGGTTAATTGCGATCTTGTTGTAAGAAAGCTGAAAGGAGAACAAAGGCCTATTCAAAACGAGCAGGACAGACTTACTATTGTGGCTTCTTTACGAATGGTTGATTATGCTTTTATCTTTAGAGAAAATGACCCGCGTAGTTTTATTGAGGTTTTAAGACCTCATATTCATGTAAAGGGTGGCGATTATTCTACCAATATAATAGAAAAAGAAACTGTTGAAAAATATGGCGGAAGAGTAGAAATTGTAAATTTCTTAGAGGGAAGATCTACATCAAAATTGGTTGAAAAAATTAAACAAAAAAAATGTTAAGAAATTACATAATTTTTATCCTATACATAAAATTAGGCTTTTAATTACCATTAATTAAATCCAACTGCTTTTCCTATATTTGCTTCACAAGAACTTATAATGAACAAATAAATTTATTATTTGTAAAATAATGATATTTAATAAAAGATCTACTGTTACACTAAATTATTTTAAAAAGCCTATATAATTATAATAGATAAAAATAAAATAACTTACTATATTTCCAAAAAAATGATTGTCAAAAAATATCTAAATAAAATTAAAACAAAAAATATCATTTTATTGTTCACATTTTTTATTGTTTTTTCTATTAGTGCTCAAAATAATGATTCTATTCTTTTTCCTATTCCAAAGAGTTTAGAGGCTAATATTACCTTTTGGAAAAAAATATATACCGAAATTTCTTTAAAGCAGGGCGTTCTACACGATAAAGATTATCCTTTACTTATTTATAAAATTATTGAACTGCCAAACGAAAATGAATTTACGACATCAAGATTTATTGAGCATGAAAAACAAAACATAATCAATAAAATAAAAAATATTTCAGAAAAACCATTTGAAGAGCTTTCAAGCGATGAGCGTTATATACTAGATCTTATTAAAAAATATGCTCCTTATGATTCAATAAATAAAGCAGCAGAAAGAATAAGATTCCAGCGCGGACAAAAGGAAAGATTTAAAGAAGGTCTAGAGCGTTCTACGGCATATCTTGATACAATTCGTTCTATTTTAAGAGATTATGGCTTACCACAAAAATTAGTCTACATGCCACATGTAGAATCTTCTTTTGATTTGAATGCTTACTCAAGGGTTGGGGCAGCAGGAATATGGCAAATAATGAGATTTACTGGCAAAAAGCTTTTAAAAATTGATTATCTGGTTGATGAAAGACGTGATCCTATTTTTTCTACTCATGCGGCTGCAAAATATTTAAAATTTGCTTATGAACAGCTTAAAACATGGCCACTTGCAATTACTTCTTACAATCATGGAATAAATGGAATAAAAAAAGCTATAGAAACTGTTGGAACTTATGATATAGAAAAAATAATACAAAATTATTCTAGCCCTTCTTTTCAATTTTCTTCTAAAAATTTTTATGCCTGTTTTTTGGCAGCATGTGAAATTGCAGAACATCCTGATTATTATTTTGTAAATTTAAATTTTTCACCAAAGTTTAAGGCAAAATCTTTTATTTTACCTTCATTCATGCAGGCTTCTGTAATATGCAGATATTTGAATATATCTCAAGAAACTTTAATGGAATATAATCCATCTTTAAGACCGGTTGTTTTTAACCAACACCGGCACATTCCACAAGGATTTGAAATAAGAATACCAGTTGAATGTAATATTCCTCATCCCGAAAAAATATTGGCATCTGTTCCTGATTCTTTAAAAAGCATTAAAGAAGAACAAATTGCATATTATACAATTCAAAGGGGTGACAATTTAATTAGTATTGCATCAAGATTTAATGTGCCACTCAAAGAATTATTGCAGGAAAATAATATAAATCATAATAGTAAAATCTATGCAGGACAAATTTTAAGAATTCCAACATCACAAAAAAAGGAAATTGCTCTAGATTTAGAAGAAGGAAAAAACGTTGAGCAACAACTAAAAGAGTCTCAATTAGTTCTGCCATCGCAAATAGATATAAGCACAAAATCGGAATCAAAGGATTTAAAAAGTAAAAAAGAGAAGGTAGAAAGAACAGAATTACTTAAAACAGCATTGGTTGATGATACTTTAAAACATGTAGTTATGCATTCTGCAGATACTTTACCTTCTTCTTCAAAAAAAATAAAAAATCTCTCAGATTCTGTTTTTGATGTTTCGGTTTATGATTTAGAAGTAACCCTTCTTCCAGAAGGAAATATTGCAAGAATTAAAGTTTCTGTAGACGAAACTATTGGTCATTATGCAGACTGGCTTGGTATATCTGCGTCAAAAATAAGGCAGCTTAATAAAATAGGCCCTCGTTCCGAAATAAAGATTAACAATTCTTTACTAATACCTGTTACTTCTGGTAATTTAGAAAAATTTACTAAGGCAAGACTTGAATATCATATTTCTATAGAAGAAGATTTTTACAGCAGATATAAAGTAATAGAATTAAAACCCAAAACAATAAAATATGGAGATGCTTTGTGGAATATTTGTAGCGCCGAAGAACAAATTCCATTGTGGCTTCTTATAAAGCATAATAAAGACGTTGATCTTTTTAACCTTAAACCAGGAATGAATATATTAATTCCAGTAATTTCCGAAAAGACAGAAGATGATATTTATGAAGAAGAAAATAATCCGAAAGATATTTATCCTAGCTTTGGGGATCCTAAAAGCAAAGTGAATTCTAAAATGATAAATTTATGTCCTTATTGATAAACTAGAAAAAAATATTAATTTTATTAGAGCAAATAAAAAGAAGGAGCACTCTTATATAAATAAATTTTAACGAGTAATTTTTATTAAATGAAACAATATTGCTTTTTGAGAAAAATATTGTTTTTGTTGTTATATATCTTTATAAATTTTATAGATTAATAGCGTTGTTTGAAACAATATTTAATTATTAAAAGTTTTAAACAATTTTGTTATTTATAAACAGAAAAATAATTATCTTTAACAAACGTATTATTATCTTATAAAATATTTTTAATTTAAATATTTTGAAAAAGTAACCGAAAGGATAAGTAATTATGCCATTAGATATAACAGCATTAAATGAAAAAATAAAAGAAGAAAGCAGTTTTATAAGTTTGTTAAAAAGTGAAATGAATAAAGTAATTGTTGGTCAGACCAAAATGATAGACAGGCTTTTAATAGGTTTGTTAACTCAAGGTCATATTCTTTTAGAAGGGGTTCCTGGTCTTGCAAAGACTCTTGCAATATCTACTCTTGCAAAAATAATAGACACAAAGTTTCAACGTATTCAATTTACACCCGATCTTCTTCCTGCAGATCTTATTGGTACTATGATATATAACCAGAAAACAGGAGAATTTGTTCCCAAAAAAGGGCCAATATTTGCTAATCTAATTCTTGCAGACGAAATAAACCGTGCTCCTGCAAAAGTTCAGAGTGCTCTTTTAGAGGCAATGCAGGAACGTCAGGTGACAATTGGTGATACAACATATAAACTTGATGAGCCATTTTTGGTTTTAGCAACTCAGAATCCAATAGAACAAGAAGGAACTTATCCTTTGCCAGAGGCACAGGTGGATAGGTTCATGTTAAAACTTAAAATCACATATCCAACAAGGGAAGAAGAAAAAGAAATTCTTGCCAGAATGGCAAAGCAAGATGTGCCAGAAGTTTCTAAAGTTATTTCGGCAGATAAAATTTTAAAAGCAAGAAAAATAATAAATGAAATATATGTAGACCCCAAAGTAGAAGATTATATTGTTTCTATCGTGTTTGCCACAAGAGAACCGGAAAAATATAACCTTAACGATTTAAAAGATTTAATTGCTTATGGAGCTTCTCCACGGGCAACAATATTTTTAACAAGAGTTGCTCGTGCTCATGCATTTATAAGAGGCAGAGGATATGTTACACCAGAAGATATTAAATCTGTGGGTGTTGATGTTTTAAGACACAGGGTTCTTCTTACTTATGAGGCAGAAGCCGAAAATATAACATCAGAAGATATTATTCAGAAGATATTTGACAGCGTTGAAGTTCCATAATAAAATATTTTTATGAATGTTTTAAATTATACAAAAAGTAATAAGGTTTGCTTATTCTTGCTTTTATTTTTATTCTCTAATGGATTTTCCGAAAAAATACTTATTTACGATGAAGAAAAAGGAATAATATTTATTGATAAAGATTCTAAAGAGCAAAAGAAAGATTTAGGCAAAAAAACGCCAGAAGATGCAAAAGAAAAGAAAAAAGATTCAAAGAAAACATCTTTAGAAGGTCTTTCAAAACAATTTATTGATACAAGTTTGATAGCTGGTAGAAAAAAAGAACCTCCAGAAGCTTATTTTAAGGCGGGTCTTCAATTTTTTAAGGCAGGAAATTACACAGAAGCCTTAAAACTGTTTTTGTATGCTGATTCTTTGGATCCTCAGCCTGTTTATTCTTTATGGATAGGCAAATCATACAGACAACTTGGCAAAAGAGAGCAACATCTTTTTTTGATGAATAAAATATTAAAGATTTATCCAGAAACGGATGTGGCAGATGATGCACTTTTTGAAATTGCTTTTTCATATCAAAAGTCGGATGATTATGAGAATGCAATAAAATATTATACGATGTTAATGGAACAGTATCCTTTTGGTACTTCTTATTCAAATGGCGAAAGTTTTAGAGATGTTGCCAAAAAGCAAAAACAAATTATGCGGTCAGAAATGATTTCAACATTAAAAATATTAGGATACAAAGGAACAGAACTAGAAGATTTGTATTCTGATTTTCAAAAAGCAAACAATTTACCTGTAACAGGAATTGGAGATATAAAAACTGTTTCTTTAATAAAACAAGAATATAAAAATTATATTAAAAAAGAAGAACAAAAATTTATAAAACAGAAAAAAGTTAAAAAATATTTTAATATAAGTTTTTTTCTAATTGCCTTTAATTTATTAATAATTTTTTGTATGATTTTAATCAGATTTAAAATTACTTCAATGAAAAAACATTTAGAAGTATTAAGTCAAACACTTGCAGATTTAGATTTAAAAAAATTATGATTCCAAAAGAAATATTGCAAAGAGTAAGACGCATAGAGATTAAAACAAAAAGTATAGTAGATTCTATTCTCTCGGGAGAGTATCATAGTGTATTTAAAGGAAGAGGCATAGAATTTTCTGAAGTTCGTCAATACATAGAAGGAGATGATGTAAGAAGCATAGACTGGAATGTTACTGCAAGAATGGGGCATCCCTATGTAAAAAAGCATACAGAAGAAAGAGAACTTACTGTAATGCTTGTGGTTGATGCTTCTTCTTCTGGCAATTTTGGAACTCATCTCCGTTTTAAAGATGAGATAGCAGTAGAATTGTGTGCCCTTTTAGCTTTTTCTGCTATAAAAAATAACGACAGAGTAGGACTTATAATTTTTACAACAGATGTTGAGAAATATATTCCTCCAAAAAAGGGAAAAAATCATGTACTTAGAGTTATACGAGAACTCTTATATTTTAAACCCCAAAAAAAACAAACAGATATTGGAAATGCAATAAATTTTCTAAATAGAGTTATTACCAAAAAATCTGTTGTTTTTCTTGTTTCTGATTTTTATTCTCCCGATTTTAAAAAGCCTGTTTCTATAACCGCAAAAAAGCATGACCTTATTGCTTTAAGAATACTGGATTCTAAAGAAAAAGAATTACCCTCTATTGGTTTTGTTGAATTTTTTGATGCAGAAACAGGTGAACTTATGCTTGTTAATACTTCAGATAAGAGAGTAAGAGATTTTTATAAAAAAGAATCTGAGAAAAGAATTTTAGATCTTTCTAATTTTTTTGCTTCTCATAATATAGACGAAATTTTAATAGAAACAAATAAAGATTATATTGACCCTCTTGTTAAATTCTTTAAAAAAAGAGAGAAAATGTTAAGGTGAAAGAGCAAATAATAAAAACAGCAAAAAAAAATTTTCCATTTTGTATTGAAATAAGAAGAAAAATTCACAAAAATCCCGAACTCTCCTTTAATGAAAAAAAAACAGCTGAAACTGTTTTTAATGCTTTGCGCAAAAAAGGAATAAAAGCAGAATATTGTTGTAACAATACAGGTGTATATGCTCTTTTAGAGAATGGGTTAGGAAAAACCATTGTATTGAGAGCAGATTTAGATGCTTTACCAATAGAAGAAAAAACCAATCTTCCTTTTTCTTCTGTAAATAAAGGAGTTATGCATGCCTGCGGACATGATATTCATACTGCATGTCTTATTGGTGCTACTTATTCATTAAAAGAACTTTGCAACTTATGGAAAGGCAAAATTGTTTTTTTATTTCAACCCGCAGAAGAAACAGCACCCGGCGGAGCAAAAATGATGATTAAAGAAGGCATTTTCCCTAAAAATGCAAGTGCCGTTTTTGGATTGCATGTGAATCCCAAACTGTTAACTGGAACAGTAGGAATAAAAGAAGGAAATGATTATGCGGGTGTTGCAGATTTTAGAGTTAAAGTGATAGGAAAGGGAGGTCATGCGGCAAAGTGTTTTGATACAAAAAGTCCAATAATATATGCCGCTAAAATGATTGATGAGATTAATAATTTTTTTTTGAGAGAATATAAAAAAGATAGTCCTTTTGTAGTTGCTGTTGGAAGCGTGGTTTCTGGTACCAAGAGTAATATAATTCCAGATATAGCAGAATTTAGCGGCACAATAAGAGCCTTTTCTGATGCTAAGATTAATTATGTGATAGAAAAGATAAAAAATATTGTAAATAAAATTTCTATAAAGAATAAAATAAATAAAAAAATTGATTTTATTAAATCTTATCCAGCCGGTTATAATGATCCAATAATATGCAAAAGATCAAAAAAGATATTATCTCTTCTTCTTGGAAGTAAAAATGTTATTAACATAAAAGATCCAACATTGTTATCAGAAGACTTTGCTTATTTTCAAAAGAGGGCAAAAGGTGTTTATTTACATTTGGGTGTTAAGCCTAAAAATTTAAAAAACATGGCAGATATTCATACATCATATTTTAATCCCGACGAAAACTCAATTTTTACAGGTATAGTTATTCATACTGCTCTTGCCATAGAATTATTAAAGTAATTATTTAATTTTAGGTAAAAGGAGGAATAAATGCCTCAAAAAAAACTAAAAAGGATAAAGAAAAAATCTATTTTTCCTAAAAAATTATTAAAGGATAAAAAGGTAACTTCGTTTTTGGAAATTAAAGGGAAAGAATCAAATAATTTGCCGGTATTTAATGTTGAATATACCAATAAAGATGCAATAGATAAAATTGCTATTTCTGGCATTTCTGAACCTTTACCGGATTTTGGGACAGGCGGTTCTTTTAAAGGTGGATGCACCGGCATTGTGGCGAGAGCAGAGGCTTGTGGTGGGCAGGGAGAAAGAATTGGCGGTGAATTTTGGGCACAAAACGGAAGAACAACTTATGGAATAAAAGCAACAACTTATGGGTCAAATGACCCCCAAGCTGGATTGCATGTTGCCGGGTTTTTTCATGCAGATAAAGAAAATAATAATGGAGAATTTTGGGCGGGATATTTTTTAGGAAGAGTTTTTGTTAGTGAAAATATTGGAATAGGAACAAATTCACCACAGGAAAAACTAAATGTAAATGGTAATATACAAATAGAAGGCAAAGACAATTCTATTTTTATTAGTAATCCTTATGTTCCATTAAGTGCTAATGATCCCTGTGGAAAAAAAGGCCAAATAGCATGGGATGAAAATTATTTATATATAAAAATTCATAGCGACACAAAGCATATATGGAAAAGAGTTCCTCTTGAAATATGGTAAAAAATTAAAGAATAATATTAAGTAATTTTAATTATTTAACATTTTGTTTTAAATAATTTATATTAATTTATACAATAACAATAGAAAGGTTAATAAAAAACTTATGAAAAAACTAGTAATATTAATTCTTTTGGTCTTAGTATCTTCTTGTTTTGCATGGAAAAAACAGGTTCATTTTATATCTTTGCCAATTATAGAAGGCGCTGGTATTTATACATCTGTACGATGTCTTATTGATTCAAAATCTTTAAGTACTCAAATACCTTCTTCTGTAAATGTTGGTCTTCTTGCCGCAAATGCAGGACTAGGAATTGCTACAATTTTTACTTCGGAAAAAAATTACAGGATTATGCGAATTGTTCACAGAATTACAGGAATGGGAATAACGGCTGCTGGTTTATGGATGAGTATTGCAGCAGCAAATGATAAGGATGTAAATAATCTTACAAGAAATATTTCTTATGGCTATACTATTTTAACAACTGTTCCAATCATTGTTTTTTCTTTTTAATTATTTTTTTTAAATATTCATAAGATTTGATACATCTAAAAATAAGAATAATATTTACCAGACAAGTGTTAAAAGTACAACCAGTGAGTATTATAATAGGTTGTAAAAAATCAAATTTTTTTCTTATAAATAATTTGCCTTAATTTTTTTATTGATTTAAATGATACCAATATAGTATCTTTTAGAAATGATTAAATCAATCAATAAAGAATCTGATGTTGCAATAAGAGTTTTAAAATTTATTTCTCGTAAACAAAAAATGGTTACAGTAAAAGAATTACAACAAGAACTAAATCTGCCATGACCATTTTTAAGGAAAATTTTGCAGATTCTTGCAAAAAAAGGTTTTTTAATTTCTAAGAAAGGTAAATATGGTGGATTTATTCTTGCCGAAAAACCAGAAAAAATATTCATAATGGATATTATTAATATATTCCAAAAAGGCCTTAACTTTTTAAATTGTATTGATGAAAATGGAAACAAATGCAAAGAAATTAATGTATGTAAGTTAAGAAAAATACTAATTAGGCTTGAATTAATTGTAAAAAATGAGTTTTTAAGAACAAATATATATAATCTTTAAAAAAGGAGACTATTATGGTACGGGATATTATTGTTATTGACGAAGAAAAATGTAATGGTTGTGGACTTTGTGTTCCCAATTGCCCCGAGGGAGCTTTACAAGTTATAGATGGAAAAGTAAGACTCATTTCAGATCTTCTTTGTGATGGCCTTGGTGCATGCGTTGGTGAATGCCCCCAAGGAGCGTTAAAGGTAGAAAAAAAAGATGTTGGCCCTTACGATGAAAAAAAGGCAATGGAAAATATAATAAAGGCTGGCACAAATACAATTAAAGCTCATTTAAAGCATCTTTATGACCATAATCAAAAAGAATATTTAGAAATAGCAATAAATGTTTTAAAGGAAAAGAATATACAAATTCCAGATTATAAAGATAAAGAAGTTTTTATGGGAAGTTGTCCCGGATCAAGAATATTTGACTTTAGAGAAGAAAACAAGAATGAAGAATCTGGTTCTATCAAAATATCATCTCAACTGCGACAATGGCCAATTCAATTACACCTGATAAGTCCCGAAGCGCCATATTATCAAAAAGCAGATCTCTTACTTGCAGCAGATTGTACTGCCTTTGCTTATGGAAATTTTCATAACGATTATTTAAAGGGTAAATCTATAGCTATTGCCTGTCCTAAACTTGATGAAAATCAGGAAGTTTATATAGAAAAAATTAAAGATATGATAGAAATATCTAAAATTAATACTATAACAGTATTAATAATGCAAGTTCCATGTTGTAGAGGTCTTTTAAAGATTGCACAAGAAGCACGAGAAAAATCCTCAAGAAAAATTCCAATAAAATATATAGTAATTAGTTTAAAAGGAGATATTCTTGAAGAAGAATGGATTTAACAATCAGAATGAAAGATAGTTATGTGTTATGCAATTCCTGGAAAAGTTGTTGAAATTTCAAATAAAATTGTTACTATTGAATATTTTAACGAAAAAAAGAAAGCCCGAAACGATTTTTTTGAATTGCTTCCAAACGATTATGTTTTTGCTCAGGGTGGTTTTGTAATTCAAAAAGTACCAGAAAAAGAAGCTATATCAATTATTCAAACATGGAAAGACCTGTTTTTTAGGCTTCAAGAAAAAGATCAGATATTAACTTTAAAAAAAGACAATATTTATGAATTAGCAAATTCTATTAGAAAAGAACATCTAGGAAATTCTTGCTGTGTTCATGGAATTATTGAATTCTCAAATTACTGCATAAGAAATTGTCTTTATTGTGGATTAAGAAAAGATAATAATAAAATAAAAAGATATCGGATGAGTTTAGAACAAATAATAAAATTAAGCGAATATGCATCAAATGTTTTGGGCTTTAAGGCAATTGTTCTTCAAAGCGGTGAAGATTTATGGTATACAGACGAAAAATTATTAAAATTGGTTGAAGAAATACATAAAAAATGTTCTATATTTTTAATTTTAAGTATAGGGGAGAGAGACATTAATTTATTTAAAAAACTTTATAAGGCTGGAGCACGGGGAATTCTTTTAAGATTTGAAACAGGTAATGAAAATCTTTATTCTAATTTAAAGGAGGGGCAGGAATTAAAAAAAAGAATCAATCTTTTAAGAGAACTAAGAGAAATAGGCTATTTAATATTTACAGGCTTTCTAATAGGTCTTCCTAATCAAACATTTGAGGATATTATTAGTGATATACATCTAACAAACAAACTGGGAGCAGAAATGTTTTCTTTTGGTCCATTTATTCCCCATCCAGAAACACCACTAAAATATATTCCAAGACCATCTTTAAAACTTATTCTTACTGTAATTGCAAAGGCTCGAATATTGTATCCAGAATCAAAAATTCTTGTTACTACAGCATTAGAAACGCTAGATAAAAAAAATGGTGCTTATTTAGGACTTAAATCTGGCGCAAATTCTTTAATGATAAATATTACACCTCAAAAATATCGCAAAATGTATGAAATTTATCCTCAAAGAGCAGATGTAGAACTTAGTGCAAAAAATAAAATTAATAAAGTTATAAATTTATTACAATCTTTAGGTAGAGCTCCAATAGATTTGGGTTTAAATCTTAAACAAAAAGCTTAATAAAAAATGATATTGCAGTTGGGTATACCGATTAAGCGGACCGCTTCGCTACGACAAAGCTTAGTGGGAGACTTCCCCCAACAGAAGAAAAACTCTTTTTATTAATTTTCTCATTGAAGAAAATCTTAAAATAATCTATTTTCTAAAAACCTAATGACTGTATTTTAACGGAGAGGTGTCCGAGCGGTCGAAGGAGCACGCCTGGAGAGCGTGTGTACGCATGCGCGTACCCAGAGTTCGAATCTCTGCCTCTCCGCCACCTTAAATTAAAAGATTTTGTTAAAAATAAACACTCAGATCATCAAATAATTGGCTAGAAAAAAGAATCTTTCGGAATTTGACAAGATCATCATGAAAAATTCTTGTGTTATCGTAAACATTAAAATGCTTTTTTAATAATTTATAAATTTTACCTGTGCCTTTACCCAGTCCTTCCGAATTGCGAAAATATAGCGCCTGCATTTGTGCTAAGGTTTCTAAAGAAAGAACATGTTTTGCATTGCTGGCAGCCTTAAAAGCCTTTCGTGCTGCAATAGTACCCATGCTTACAACATCCTGATTAGATGCATTGCATGAAATAGAAAGTGTGCTTACAGGATTTGCAATCTGCCTGTTTTCTGCTGTTGTAGAGGTTGCAAGATATTGAGCTCCCATAAAACCCATATTTAAACCAACGGTTCCAACAATTAGATGTTCTGGAAGATTTTCGTTTAAACTTTTATCCAGCAATTTATTAAGCCTCCGCTCGGAAAGATTACACATCTCGGCAATTGCAATGCAAAGCATGTCCATTGCAAACGCAATACTCTGGCCATGAAAATTTCCACCATGTATAACTTTCTTCTTTTTTGGTATTATTATAGGATTATCATTTGAAGAGTTTGCCTCTATTTCTACTGTTTTTGCCACATTTTCTATTGCCTCATAAACAGGAGCAAGAATTTGAGGTGTACATCTTATAGAATACACATCCTGAACATTTATACTGGTTTCATATACCCTTTCGTTTGTTTGCTGCTTTCTTATAATTTCGTGCATGTTTTTGCGAAGAGTGATATTTTTTGAGCCTTTATAAAGTTTCCTGATAATATCTGCTACCATTATTTGTCCGGGATGTGGTTTTATCTTATGTAAATCTTCGTCAAAAGCATCGTCTATTCCTCCAAATATTTCCATTGCAAAAGCAGCATTAACGCAGGCAAGTCTTAACAGCTTTCTTGCAGTAAAAACAACAAAAGCGGCAAGAGCAGTCATTGCACTTGTGCCGTTCATTATGGCAATACCTTCTTTATAGCTAAGCTTAAATGGAGAAATTCCTGCATCCTTTAAGGCATCTTTTGCATTACAAAGTTCTCTTTTGTAAAAAACCTTTCCTTCTCCTATTATTGCAAGTGCAACATGAGCCAAATGAACAAGGTCTCCCGAAGCTCCCACGCTTCCACATTCTGGAATATATGGCGCTATTCCTGCATTGATCATTTTTGCAATATGTTCAACAAGTTCTTGTCTTACACCAGAATAACCTTTTACAAGAGTATTAAGCCTCACGGCAAGAACAGCCAGAGCAATATAAGGTTTTAAAGGATCTCCAAGTCCTGCAGCATGACTTTTTATAAGATTTATTTGAAGGGTTTCTATGTCTTGGTTGTTTATAATTTTGTTGCACATCGGACCAAAAGAAGTATTTACACCATATATTATTCTTTTGGCTTCTATTTCTTTTGTAAGAAAACTTCGTGATTCTTTACATTTTTTTAGTGCAGAAGAATGAATTTTTATTTTCTTGTCACCAATACCAATTGCAACAATATCTTCTATGGTTAAACTTTCACCGTTAAGAACAACAACAGGTTTTTGATTTTTCATATTCTTCCCTGTAAAAGGGATATTGCAATAAAACTATTTGATTTTTATTGCTTTTTTTATTTTGTCAACCATATCAAGCTTTTCCCATGTAAAGTTGGGTAGTTCTCTTCCAAAGTGTCCATTTCTTGCTGTTTCTCTGTAAATTGGACGTCTTAAATTAAGTCTTTCTATTATTGCGGCAGGACGAAGATCAAAAAGCTCTTCTACAATGTTAGCAATTTTATCGTCTGGAATTATTCCGGTACCATAACTATCAACAAAAATAGAAAGTGGTTTTGCTACGCCTATTGCATAAGAAACCTGAATTCGGCATTTTTTAGTAACGCCGGCGGCAACAATATTTTTTGCTATCCATCTTGCTGCATAAGCAGCGCTTCTATCTACCTTTGTAGGATCTTTTCCAGAAAACGCACCGCCACCATGTCCACCATGACCGCCGTATGTATCAACAATAATTTTTCTTCCAGTTACTCCTGTATCTCCATGAGGACCACCTATAACAAATCTGCCTGTTGGATTTATATGATAAATTGTATTATTATCCAAAAGCTTAGCAGGAATAACCTTTTTTATTACTTTTTCAATCATGTCTTGTTTAATTTTATTATATGGAACATCGGGAGAATGCTGTGTTGACAAAACAACAGTATGAACTCTTTTAGGAACATCATTTTCATATTCTATAGTAACCTGTGATTTGCTATCGGGTCTTAAGTATTTTATAAGTTTTTTTTCTCGTACATAAGTAAGATATTCTACAAGTCTGTGGGCAAGATGAATAGAAAGAGGCATATATGTTTTTGTTTCATCACAGGCATATCCAAACATCATTCCCTGATCGCCTGCCCCCTGTTCTTTATGAAGTCCCTGCCCTGCTGTTACACCCTGAGATATATCGGGAGATTGTTTGTCTAAACTCACAACAATTCCACAGCTTTTTGCCTCAAAACCAAGTTCGGGATCGTTGTATCCAATATCGGAAATTGTTTTTCTTACAACACCCGGAATATCAACAATTGCTTTACTCGTTATTTCTCCTGCAACAACCACAAGACCCGTTGTAACCAAGGTCTCACAGGCTACTCTTGAATAAGGATCCTGTTCTAGCATAGCATCTAAAATTGCATCGGAAATCTGATCTGCAACTTTGTCGGGATGTCCTTGTGAAACACTTTCTGATGTAAAGAGATATTTCATTTTATTTCCTTTCAGACAATATTTTATGTTTATTTAGATGGAATAAAATACTATTTATTTAATATTTACTACAAGAAATTTTAAATTATCTATTTTAATTTATATATTACATAAAATAAGTTTAATGGTTTTTGTGTTTACAAAAATATTTATTATTAATTATTTTGATAAAATATGAAAATTATACAAGAACCAGAATTTACTTCGTCACCTATTTTACTTGCGGCATGGCCGGGAATGGGAAATGTTGGACTGATAACAATGGATTATTTGCGAAGGCAGTTAAATTCAAAGCTTTTTGCCGAAATAGACATGAGCCCTTTTTTTATTCCCGACTCTATTATAGTTAAAGATGGAATTGCCCAGCTTCCCGAAATACCTTCCAGTGTTTTTCATTATTCAACAAATCCAGATTTAATAATATTTGAAAGCAACGCACAGGTTAGTGGAAAAGATGGAATTACAATTATTAAAACAATCCTTGATTTAGCCCATAAATATAAAGTATTCAGAATTTTTACAGCCGCTGCACTTGCACAACCAATGAGTTACCAGGCTTCATCTGATGTTTTGATTGCGTGTTCAAGCAGCTCCTACCTTACTGCATTAAATAAATATGGTGTTATGCCAATGCCCGATGGCTATATTGCAGGGCTCAATGGGCTTCTTTTAGGTATTGCCGCTTCGCGTGGAATAGATTCTGCCTGTCTTTTAGCAACAATGCCTTCTTATGCTGCCAATATGCCTTACCCAAAAGCTTCGTGTGAAATAATTAAAGTTTTTCAAAAAATTCTTGGTTTAGAATTTGATCTTACAGAAATTAAAACAGCTATTTACGAAATAGAAAAACAACTTCTTATGATAGAAGAACGCCTCAAACAGCTTTTTCCTATAGAAAAAGAACAAAACGAAGAAATAGAAAATATAGAAGAAGAAAAAGTTCCTAACTATGTAATGGAAAAAATAGAACAATTATTTAAAAAAGCAAAGCAAGATCGCACCTATGCTAACGAACTAAAAAAAGAACTTGACAAATGGAATTTATTCGAGCTTTATGAAAACCGCTTTTTAGACTTATTTGAAGACAACAAATGACTCTTGCATATTAGAAAATAAATTATGGATTCTCATTTTCCTCCTTTAGAAGCCTCGTGCTGGTGTGGAGGCAGGTGTAAACCTTCTGTTCATCCTTTATACGGACAATGTAATGAATGCGGAACACAGGTGTTATTGCGAAAATTTACAACCGATGAATTAAAAGATTTTTATTCTAAAGACTACTGGCACGAATTTGTTAAAACGGCATATAATCTTCCAACAATAGAAGAGCGAGCCATAAACGACTTTTACGATAGAATACCTTTTTATTTAAATTTGCTTTTTAGATACATTAAAAATCCACAAACCCTATTAGAAATAGGATGTTCACATGGCGGATTTTTATATTTCTGCCAAAAAAATGGTATTGGTTTTGTTGAAGGAATAGAAGTTGATATTAATACATGTAATTTTGCAAAAAAACGATTTGGTCTTACAAATATAACCTGTGGTTTTTTCCCTGATGTTAATCTTTCTTGTTCTGATTATGATGTTGTTGTTGCCTTTGATGTTCTTGAACATTTTATTAATCCCCTACAGGTTATGAAGGCTGTTGCAAAAATATTAAATGAAAAAGGCATTTGCTTTTTTCTAACCCCATGCTACAGAGGCGAAGATCATACATGGGACCGTTTTAGACCCGATGAACATCTGTTTTTATACACCGAAGACAGTGTTAAAAAACTTTTTGAAAAATGTGATCTAGAAATAATTGATATTTTTCCCGGACTCTACTCACAGGATATGTTTATTGTAGCAAAAAGAAAAGCAGATACTTTTTCTAATATTAAAATAACCTCAGAAAAAGCAAATCTTTCGCTTATAATAACAGGCAAAAAAGATTCCAATTTTCTTATAGAGGCTCTTAATAGTTGTGTGGCTCAAACAATAAAACCATCAGAAATTATTATTGCCTGTGATATAAAAAAAGAAACAGAAGCTCAAATTAATAAATTTAAAGAATATTTTGATATTGTTTTTCTTACCAACTCGCATTCAAAATATTTATCTGCAATTAGAAACGCTTCAATTAAAATGGCTAAATTTCCTTTGATATCTTTTTTAAACGAAGGTGAATTGTTATACAAAAATCATCTGGAAACATTACTTCCCCTTTTTGAATCAGATAATTTATCTGCCTGTTATTCAGATTCTTATAAGGCAATACAGGTTCTAAGGGGTTCATCATATTTTACTTTTAGAAGAGAACTTGTTATATCAAATGATCTTAATCAAAAACAGATTTTATTAGAAAATCTTATACCTCTTAATTGTGCAATCCTAAGAAAATCTGTTTTTGAGGAGTTAGGATTTTTTGACGAATCTTTAGAATGGTGTTCCGACTGGGATTTCTGGATAAAATTCTCACAAAAATATAATGCTTTACATATCAAAAAAATAACATGCGAATATATTTATAAAGCCGATGGTTCACTATTTTCGCAGGAAGACAGAAAATCTTATTTAAGAGATTATGAAATTGTTTTTAAAAAATATAATAATCATCAAAATTTTTCTGTGGTAAACCCATATTACCAAAATATTTTCCCCAACGAAAAGCCGTTTGTTCTTCCTTATCCAAGATTAGATATCTTTATGAATTTAATTGTAAAGATGATTGAACAAAGAAATATAAAATCTGCTGTTGAATATTATTCTAAATATAGGCCATTGCTTCCTCCATCGCCCGAATTAGACAGATTTGATGAAATTATGAAAAGATTATTAAGCTAAAATCCCAGCCTTTGAGCAAATGTTTGCATTAATATGTCAAACTTTTCTAAATCATTTTGGTTAGAATAAAATTTACGATATTTTTGATAATATTCATAAGCCTCACGGCTTTTGTTTTCTTCTACAAGTTTAGTTACATTTTCTACAAAATTATAAATATCGGGAAAATCAATAATTTTAAATGTTTTGTTGTTTTGTTTTCTTTTAGTAATAATCTCCTCGTATTTACTGATAGTATTTTCTGCAAATTTTTCCCATGTAAAAGATTCGGCTTTTTCTTTTAATCCCTGCGGTATTCCACGCTCATAGGCATTAAGAATTGCAGAGCGAATAGATTTATAGTTGTCGGGTTCACAGTAATAGCATTTGTCTTTTAGATAATCGGATATTGCACCCCAGCTTGATGCAACAACTGCACAACCATATCTTGCAGCCTCTATAGTAACTAAACCAGGAAGTTCATACCAGCTTGGTAAACAATGAACCTTTGCTGCCTTAAAGGCAGAAATTAATAATTCATCATCCAGTCTTCCGGTAAAAATTGTTTTTCCTTTTCTTTTATATTGTTCACATAATGTCTTATATCCGGGAGAATAAGTAAAGCCTCCATCTGCAAAAACAATCGGGATATCATCATCTTCTAGAGCCTTTAGTAACATGAGCTGATTTTTTCGCATTTCTAAACGGGCAACAACCAAAACAAAATCTTCTACACCAAATTTATTACAAAAATGGTCTTTTGAAACATTAATATTTATTATTTTTGAACCAAAATGTATAACAGATGTTCTGCTTTCTTTATAGATTGATTTAATAAATTTTTCTTCTGTTAGGCTACAGGGAAAAATTAAATCTGCATTTAGAAGAGCATAAGGCGCAGTAAAGGTTGGCGATGGAGGAACAGTTTTTAAAAGTTCTAATGCACGGTCAAAATATTCTTTACTCTGACCTGTATTAATATATTGCCAAAATATTTTAACAAGAACTTCTGCTTTATTTTTATATAAAGGAAAATCTTCCTGAAGAGAAGTAACAACAAAAGGAACATTATTTTTTATTGCATTTTTTGCAAAAGCATCTGTAAGATCTTGTAGAGTAAGATTAAAAATATGAACCACATCATAAGATGAAACATCTTCGTTATAATTGGAAGAAAAATCAACTTTTATGCCTTTGTTAAGTAGTTGTTCCTGTAATCTGTTCATTACAATAGTATCGCCGCCGGGCATTGAATATGCATTTGGACGATTCATAAATAAGACTTTTTTTACTGCTGATGTCATAATAATTTTTATATTTCTGTATATCTAAATTATTACTCCATTATCAACCTTATCGGTAATATTGTAACTGTAAAAAGGAATCCGGTTGTTTGGATCGGGCTTTTTTGATGCGCAGGAAGCCGGAAGTTCATTTTTGTATTTTTCTAAAAATTTTTTACCAGCAGCATGCCATTCTTGGTTTGTATTTCCACCAGAAAAATGTTTAACAAGAATATCCCATGTAACTATTAATTTATGTGTTTTTCTCACCTGCATGCTTATATCAAGATCATAAAAGTGAAAGCCAGAGAAAGTGTTTTCATCAAATTTAATTCTATTAAATAATTCCCTTTTAATAGCAAAAAATAATCCATCAACAGCAACAACTTCGGCATCTTCTTTATCCCACGAAAAAACTGTAAGAATAATGCTTGTTCCCTTTTTATCCTGATGAACAACTCTTCCTTTTGCAAATGGTTGTCCTGCTGCAACCCAAAAAGGATTATTTTCAAACAAATATTGAGTACCAGCAACACCTATAAGTCCAATTTTATTATCTGCTTTAAATTTTTTGCAAACAACATTTCCCCAACCCACTTCCATAAAAAAACAATCTTCATGAACAAAAACAAGAATTTCTCCTTTTGATTGTTGTACACCTTTATTATATGCCGCGCAAATACCAAAACTGTTTGATGTGTTATCTATTCGGATGTATTCATATTCACTACCAATAGTCTTGTCTACATTTCTTTGGTGAAAATCCCATGATGCGGGTTGTTTTGAGCAAACAATAACACTTATCATTCTACTGTCTCTTTTACAGTAATTGTTTTTTGGTTTGTTAAATCAATTAACTGTAAATCTTTAATAAGCTTAAGTCTTTCATCAAAAGAAAGAAATGTTAGATTCCCTTTTTCGTCAACAGATTCTCTAAATTTTGCCTTTACATATCCTTCTTCTGGAGAAAGAATCTTAATTTTGCCGATTTTATCTTTTCTTACGAAATATGCGTTATTTCCCTGACTGTTTGAGCCCACAAAATAGTATCCCTTTTTATCTGCCAACATGCATAATGCTTTTAGCGAGCATCCAAAATAAATTCCTGAGTAATGTGCCTTATATCTTGAAAAATCAGGATCGTAAGGAATAGTAACGGCTTTCTTGCAACCAAAATTGCTATTATATTCAACGATTGTAATAATAGGATTAATAACATTTATTTTTTCCCAAACCCAATAATCGTTGCCATCTATATCAATAGATAGAATTCCTATTTCTCCGCTAAAGTTATTTTGTAATAGCAAGTCATTTATATTGTCGCGGGTAATAAAAGCACAAACGGCATTTAGCTCATTTCTCCAGCAAATCATATCTTTTAAAATGAAATCAATATTTTCTTTAGAACTATCTATTACAAGACCAGTCCAATTATTGTTATAAAGCAAAAATCTTGTATTTGATTCCAGATAATTTTCTACTCCAAACTCAACAAAGGTGTGCAGCTTTTCTGGTATTTCTATATTGTTTATTAAATATTGAATAATTCCATCATCACCAAATTGAGAATAAACCTTAAATTCTGCATCATGAATATTATCATATATACCATGTTGTTTTATTTGATTAATAAGAATTTTGGCAGATAAATTCATAGCAGTGTCTATTCTTGATTGATTTTGATAAAGCTTTATTAGCAAATATATTATTTGTTCTAATTTTGTTTGAATATTGTATTGGGAGTCCATTATTTGCTTCTTTCTTATTAAACTTATAGTTTATTATTTAGTTTATTATTCTATTAATAAAATATCGGTTAAAATTAGAAAATTCAATATATAAAATTTTTAAATTAAATATTATTTATAAAATGTTCCTACCCATAAAATTCCATTACTGTCAATAAAAATAGATTTAATACATTTGTTTTTATAGGCAACAATTTCTGCTTTTGTTTGATTGGGGGCAATTCTAAATAAACCTTTTTGAGTTCCTAAAAAAATGAAATTATTATTATTTTTATCTATGGCCCAAATCATATTGTTTTTTGGTTGAACTGGAATTTTTATTATTTGTTCTTTTTTAATTATCAAACATACTCCAAGTCCACCTGCAATTATTAAACTGTCGTTATAATTTTTTATTGCCCAAAATACAGTATCTTTGCATATATTTTTAATAATCCTGTTACTGTTTTGCCTGTCGTATACCGTTATTCCTTTCATATGGGCAATAAAAATCTTATCTTTACATATAGCAATATCATGTGCATCATACATTTCTTTAAACAAAATCATATTACTATCTTTTTCAAAAAAAATTCCTTTTGTTCCTGCAATCCATAAAGAATTATTCTCGTCTTTCTTCATAGACCAGCAAGGATATTGTGCCCAGAGCAATGGTATTAACTTTTCTGATTTTAAAATGTAAACACCTGTATAATAAGAAGAAGCAAATAAAGTTCCGTTGTCTTTAAAAACAAGTGATCTAAACGGAATTTTCCCGCTAGTAGCAACTAAATCTATTTTATTTGGCTGATCTGTTTTAAATCTGTATATTCCTTTTTCTGATGTGGAAAAATAAATAGAATCGTTATGCTGTTTAATTGAGTAAACCCATGGTACTGGTATTTGTTTAAAATTATTTTTTGATTGAATGTTATTTGTACAAAAAAATAAAAGAATAAAAAATATTAAAAATAAAAAATATTGATAAAATATTTTCATTTATATTTTTCTTTTTTATTTATTAACAAGATTCTATTACTCTTTCTTTATTTTTCATTTAAATTGAGTAGATTTTTTTATTTTATAAAGCTTTTTTACTTTTAAATATTTTTTAATTTAAAAAAGATTGTTATAAAAAATTTCTCTATTCTTATTTTAAGAATTTATTGGGTAAATAAATATTCTTACTTATTAATTTCTTCTACTCAATATAAAATTAGGTCTTTAAGTCTAGAATATGCAATATAATTATATAGAGAAAATGTAGTAAGTTTTTTTATATCTTATTATTATTTAAACTATAGATACATTTTTTTTAAATTGATTTTATTATCAGTTATTTATAATAATTTTTCAGGTGGGGAAAGTCTCCTACTAAATTTTTACTATCATTTTGTTTGATATTTTATAAATTATAAAATTTACAAATATAAATTAATTTATTCATGTGGGGGAAGCCTATCATTTGCCGTGTGCATTTTATTTTAATTATTAATTAATTATT
>Ga0123519_10004551_pt1 | contig 22408 bp, 19 predicted proteins | sample YelNatPaOPRAMG02_FD_87396 | JGI IMG/M metagenome (GOLD analysis project Ga0123519, IMG submission 87396) | Hot spring microbial communities from Yellowstone National Park - Yellowstone National Park OP-RAMG-02 (version 2) | ecosystem: Environmental > Aquatic > Thermal springs > Hot (42-90C) ...
CTTGAAACAAAGGTAGTTCCCGATGGATCCGGAAGCGCTCCTTCTATTGGAAAAGGGGCTGGAACAGCTTGGGCTCGGGGAATCCTACATACAGCGAGCACTGGAAATTTTCCTCTACGAGCTAGAACGCTGGAATCGACAGTTCGGTTTCGTACATGCTTCCGGGAAAGATCTGGTCGTGAGGCATGTCCTGGATAGCTTGGCGGGAGTTCCCTTTTTCCGCATCCTGGGACTCCCGAAAGTGGGGGACCTGGGCTCGGGAGCCGGCTTCCCCGGTATCCCCCTTGCGATCGCCCTGCCCCACCTGCAGATCACTCTCATCGAACCCTCCCGGAAACGAGCCGCTTTTCTCCGGAGCGTCCAGAGCATCCTCCAACTGAAGAACCTCCAGGTATGGGAAAAGGATCTGGCTTACCTGGTGAAGCATCTGGGGAAAGAGGAACTTTTCCCCTGTATTACCTTCCGGGCCTTCACCCCTCTAACCCCCAAAGGGTTGAAACAGATGCTCCGTATCCTCCGGCAGGACGGGAGTATCGTGGCGTATAAAGGCAAACGGGAACAAACCGAAGGGGAAGCTCGTGTGGCAGAAGAGCTGGGTCTAGTTACCCGGATCGTGCAGGTTTCTGTTCCTTTTCTGGAAGAAGAGCGAAATCTGCTCTGGATCAGTTGGTAGTCATGAGGATCTTGTTCAACCCTTCTTTGTCCACCAGGTCGATCAACCGGGCTTCCACGAACTTCCGGGCTTCTTCGCTGAATTCCCCCGCCGAAAAGCAATAGCCTCGGCCCGCTTTCGCCTCCTTGATGCGAGCGTGGAAATCCCGCAGCATCAGTTCCCCCACCGGCCCCGTGGTACGGATGAATCGATACATGATGAGGTCCTGCCATTTGGCTGTTTCCACTTCCGCGAGGATGTCGGCATATTCGTTCTTTTGCACCGCGATATTGAGGATTTTCACCTGAGCCTGGGGAATGAAACTGGCAACGATCTTTCTGCAGAGGGTAACGAAATCGGCCGGGGGAGCAATGAGATAGGTCTGAAGGTTCTTGTTACTGTTCAACTCACGAAACTTCAGGATCAGTGCCTCCACGTCCCGATAGGCAGGCTGAACGCCGTAGATCTCCATGAGGAGGTTCAACGCTTTTCCCAGTTCCTGCTTCTGCGCATAGGCTGAAGCAAGTCGGTACTTCAACTCTAGGAGTACCTCGCCCTTGATCTCCTTGTGTTTTAGCCCGATTTCGAAATCCATGATTGCCCTGTCCACCTGGCGGATCCGGAGGTGGGTCATCCCGCAGAGCAGGGCTGCCTGCGGGCCATACGTGGGGTCAGGTCGAAGGTGGGTGAATACACGAATGGCTTGATCGTTCGCGCCCAGTTCATAGAAGCATTGCCCCATGGCATAGATCGTTTCTTTGTCGTCCGGTTGCTGCTCGAACACCCGTCGAAGGTAGGGAAGCGCCTCCTTTGCCTTGCCGGTCTTGTAGAGAGCGTAACCGAGGTACTTCAATGTTTCTAGATGATCCGGTTGTTTGGCGGCCGCATGCTTCAAGAGGGGAACCGCTTTTTCGTAGCTTTTACGCAAGAACTCCAACACCCCCAGGTGAAAGTTCACTTCGAAGGATTCCATGTCCTTGGTTCTGGCTAGAAGAAAGCCCTTGTAGGCTTCCTCGAACTTTCCCATTTTCAGGGCCGAGATCGCGTACCGCAGGCTGATTTCATACTCGTTCAGGTTCATGTCCACCCCGCAAAGATCCATCAGCAACCCGTAGGTGTGCATTGCCTTGTCCCAGGATTCTTCGTTGTAATAGAGTTCGCCGAGCATGAGGAGGGCTTCCGAATCCTTGGGATTCTGGGCAAGACGTTTATTGGCTTCTTTCAGAATGGCATTTCGATCTTTGGGCTTTTTCGATTTTTTTTCGGAGACACTTTTCTTTCCCGCAATCACCGAAATCACGGCGATTCCGACAATCGCCACCAGCGCGGCTGCCAGGAGCGGCAACATGTCCAGCATGGGAGCATTATGATGGAGGGGAGTATCCCTGTCAATGAACCCTCTATGAACCAGAGTAAGGTTGACAAAGGGGCTTTCCCCTTATAGGCTTGATTATGATTCGTGTGGAGGGGAGGTGCGAAAGGTATGATCGGCCTGAAACTGGCAGATGGCCGATTCTTCCCGATTCTGGAGGAAACGGAAAGGACTGCAAAACGAGTTGTCCTCACGACAGTTCGAAACGAGCAAACTCAGGTAAAAGTGGACTTATATAGGGGAGATACGGAAAGCGATCCCAGTTCATGGGAATACATTGCCAGTCTAGTTCTGGAACATGTCCGCCCTACTCCTACAGGTACACCGGAACTGGAACTGATCCTTCGCTTGCGAGACACAAGCACCCTGGACGCACGAATCCAGGATGAAGGCTCCGGAGAATACCAGAGTCTGCGGATAGACATAGAAAGTCTGGAATATGGGGATTTCTCCCTGCCCGATTTCGAACCGACATCCGATTTCCAGACATCCCTAGAAGATTCGGTATCCTCACCCTCCCCTTCGGAGGAGAAAGAAATCATGGATACAGGTAACCGACCGTTCCTATACCCTGCGTTGATAGCCTTCGTGCTACTTTGCCTCCTCATTCTGGGTATCCTTGTGTATTTCATCTTCTCCGCCACTAGGGGTACTCCTCCCCCTTCCCTGGCAGAGCATCCATGGGATGTGACCCTGTATAACCTGCTTATTTGAACAGAGGGAATGCATGACGTACCTACAAGCCATACTCCTGGGGGCCCTCCAGGGCTTAACCGAATTCCTTCCTGTATCGAGTTCCGGACATCTAGCCCTCCTGCAGGATCGTTTCGGCATCGGGGAAGTACCATTACTCTTCGATGTGCTCCTCCACATAGCCACCCTCGGTGTGGTCGTTATCGTATTCAGGGAGAAGATCCTGCAATTGGTCAAGGGATTCTACCGAATCCTACGCCGGGAACCCTTTGCCGAACAGGAAGAAACAAAAAGACTCATCGTGGTTTTGGTGATTTCGACCGTGTGTACCGGTATTCTCGCCGTCCCCCTCAAGCCCTGGGTAGAACAGGCAAGCCCAAAACTCATTTCCCTTTCTTTCATCCTAACGGCACTTATCCTCCTATTTGCCGGAACACGGAAAGGACATAGGACCTATAGGGAACTCACTATAGTAGACGGTGTTTTCATAGGGATTGCGCAGGGGGTGGGTGTATTACCCGGTATTTCCCGCTCAGGGATCACCATCTCTGCAGGTCTACTTCGAAAACTCGAACGATCCGCCGCAGGGGAATACAGCTTTCTCCTTTCCATCCCCGCCATCCTGGGCGCTCTGGTCTTGACCCTCAAAGATGCCGCATTCCTCGAAGCCCACGTTTCGCCTACGGTAATGCTGGCAGGGATGGGTGCCGCCTTCGCGACAGGGTATTTCGCTCTGAAACTCCTGTTAAAAACCGTCAGGGGGGGGCATCTGGGTTGGTTTGCCCTATACCTCATCCCTCTGGGAGTCATCGGAATCGTCTTTTTATGATCAGTCTCGTGTACCGCCGGGTAGCCCTGATTCTTTGCTTCCTCCTTTCCCTCCTCACAGGGGGATCTCTAGTTCTCTATCTTCTCCTTTCTCCCTCTAGTAGTTCTGGAATATCATCCCATTGGCTCTGGCTGGGAAAGGTTCTGTTCGAAAGTTTCCACTACGCTTCCTTTTTCATCCCCCTCTACTTTGCCTGCTGCGGACTCCTCCTCCTTTACAGGACTTTCCGCCTCGACTGGCTGGTGTTTCTGAACCTTCTATTGGTTCCTTTCTTCACCCTCGCGCTATCCCTCCGGCTTCTGTTCAGTGGTACGGCTTCCGCCTCACCCCTACCTGCCCTCTTTCAACGATCCTTCACCTCTCTGGGCGGTGGGATTCTGGCTCTCCTGCTCTTTGTGGCCGAACTGGCCTTCCTTCCCGAGGTGTACCGCTGGATCTCCCACAAGTTCACCTCCCGGCAGAAATCTCCGGAAGGAGTTCTTCAACTGGCAGCCCCCGAAACCGAGGGATCCGAAGAGTCTACCCCTTCGAACCTGGGTTCTCCTGCATCCCCTTCCGGGCCTCCAGGTGCCACAGAACCCCTAGTACCCGCTCCACCTAGGCTCCTCACCGAAGCTGTAGACGGGGCATCGAGGGAACTACAATCCATAACGGAAGAAGGGCCGAAGAATCAAGCATCTGCCCCCCAGCAAGCCGCAGAACCAAATTCAGCAGTACCCAACCTAGTAGTACCAAACAACCCAGTCGTAAAGAACCCCGAAGTTCTCCTCACTTCCCCGGAACCCCCGCAGGAACCAGTAGCCGTAGAAGAATCTGTAGAACTCTTAGAAGAGCCCGGAGATCAAGAACAACAAGTGGAAGAAGGGGAGAACGGTGAGATCGAGGAGGAAGAACCCGCTCCTACTGTACCGAAATCCCCCTATTCTATCCCCATCGAAGGGATCCTCACGCGGCAGGAGAAGGGAGGGTACTGGGAGATAGATGAGGAAACCCAAAGAGCATCCGAGGTATTACGGGCAACCCTGGAAGAGTTCAAGATCCAGGCAGAAGTAGTGGGCATACGCAAGGGACCGGTAATTACCATGTTCGAGATTCTGCCGGCACCGGGAGTGAAACTATCCCGGATCGTGAATCTGGCCGACAACATTGCCCTGCGTTTGGCTGCTTCCAGTGTGCGGATCGTCGCGCCCATACCAGGGAAGCATGCGGTAGGGATCGAAGTGCCGAACAAGAACCGGGCCATCGTTACCTTTGGGGAAATGATCTGTGAAGAACGCTTCCATTCATCCAAGATGGAAATTCCCATCGCATTGGGGAAGGACATCGCGGGGGAAGCGCAGATCATCGACCTTGTGAATACGCCCCACTTATTGATTGCAGGGGCCACGGGGTCGGGGAAATCGGTCTGTGTGAACTCCATCATCTGTTCCATTCTTTTTAAACGCTCGCCCGCTGATGTACGGCTCCTCCTGATCGACCCCAAGATCGTGGAGTTGAAGCTGTACAACGACATTCCCCACCTTCTGACCCCCGTGATCACCGAACCCAAACGTGCCTTTCAAGCCCTCCAGTACGCGATCTACGAGATGGAACGACGATACTCCCTTCTGGACGGTATGGGAGTCCGGGATATCCGAAGTTACAACCGGAAGATCAAGAGTAAACACCTGGCAAACCTTCCCCTTCCCTACCTGGTAATCATCATCGACGAGTTTGCAGACCTGATGGCCACCACGGGGAAAGAGCTGGAGTCCACACTCGCCCGTTTGGCCGCCATGAGCAGGGCGGTAGGCATACACCTGGTACTGGCAACCCAGCGTCCCTCTATCGACGTAATCACCGGTCTGATCAAGGCGAACATACCCAGCCGGATCGCCTTCATGGTGGCCAGCAAGTTCGACTCCCGGATCATCATCGACGCGGTGGGAGCGGAAAAATTGTTGGGTCGAGGGGACATGCTGTTCACCTCTGCCTGGGACCCCTTCCCCATCCGGATGCAGGGAGCCTTCGTCTCGGAAGAAGAGATCGAGCGAATCGTGGAGGAGGTGAGGAAGTATGGGGAACCGGACTACCTCGACGATGAAATATTCATCGATGAGGAGGAAGACGAGGACTACGTTGCCGAGGGTGAGGACGATCCCCTGCTGGACAAAGCGATCGAGATCGTAACCGCCGCAGGCAAGGCATCGGCCAGTTACCTGCAGCGAAGATTGAAGGTGGGGTACAACAGAGCAGCCCGGATGATCGAGATCATGGAGCGGCGGGGTATCGTGGGACCTGCCGACGGCAGCAAACCTCGCAAGGTTCTTTAGTCAGCGGCATACTCCCTGAACTTCTGGAGAGCTTCCTGGATTTCTCCCACCTCTATCCCTGCATAGGCTAGCCGAATGTACTTTCGTTCCTCCCCTGGCAAGGCTCGCCCAAAATGGAGACGGGTGCAGAAACTCACTCCTGTCTTGTGCAGCACATCCCTCCGGAAAGACTCGTATTCGGTGAACCCTTTTCTCCTCATCACTTCGGTCACATCGGGATAGAGATAGAAGGTTGCCTGCGGAGTGTAACAGGAAACTCCTGGAATCTTGTTTAAAAGGGACACAGCCGTATCCCTCCTTTCCTGTAGCGTCGCAATGATTCGCTTCGACCCACTCTGATCTCCTCGCAAGGCCTCTAACCCCGCCCATTGTACAAAGTGATTGGTGCAGGATTCATCGTTCAGACTCAACTTGGAAATCGTATCGATCACCGTTTCCGGCCCAATGGCCGCCCCTAACCGCCATCCAGTCATGGCATACTTCTTCGAAAAGGTATACAGAAGAACGCACCGCTCTTCCATGCCCGGCAGACTGACCAGAGATCTAGAGCTGCCCTCATACCGGATATCGAAGTAGGCCTCATCACACAGGACATAGAGATCATGATCCCGAACGATCTGGGCAATCCTATCCAGTTCCTCGGGAGAAGCCTCTGCACCCGTAGGGTTATGGAGGTCGTTGAAAATGAGAAGCCTGGTGCGCTTGCTGATCCTACTCTCCAGGGTCTTGAGATCCAGCTTGAAATTCGATTCCCCCGGTCGGAATCCATAGGGGATAGCTACCCCGCCATGAAACTCGATCTGCGACTCGTAGATGGGGTACCCCGGGTTGGGATACAGGACCTCCGTCCCAGGATCCATCAAGGCCTGGATGAATTTCGAGATGACAGGCTTGCCTCCCGGCTGAATCGCCACATTTTTATACGAGTAGTGAGTCCCATGGCTTCTATTGATGTCTTCCGCCAACGCTTCCCGCAGTTCTGGGATTCCCGCATTGGGAGCGTAGCCGGTTTTCCCCTCCCGCATTGCCCGGTAGGCCGCCTCTACGATGTTGTCGGGTGTGGGCAGGTTGATATCCCCGAGATGAAAGGGGAACACCTTATGACCCTGCTGTTGGAAGATCCGGGCCTCCGCCGAAACGGCAAAGGCCGTTTCCGTACCGAGTTTATGAATCCGTGCAGCCAGCTTCATGACCTACCTCCTTCCTTATACATAAAAGATACTATAGGGGAAACAGAACCTCAATGAAGCACCTATAGATTCACGCTATTTTCGCCGATCTATGTAGGGAATGAGGGTAAGGTATTGAAGAAGCCGCTTGTGTTAGGTGTTCTCCTCTGGATAGGAGGTTGGTACCTGTGGGGAGAAGTTTCCTTCTCTACCCTTCATCTTTCCAAAAACAACCTACTCCTGTTTCAAGCTACAGCAGAACAGCCAGGCCAAGAGACATACTCTACCCTGTTTTTCGGGGATCTAGGCTCGGGGGCGCTGGAGCAGCTTACCTTCTACCCGGAGTTCATACAGTACCTCGCTCAGACAGGGGAACTACAGATTCAGAACCGGTTTGGGGTGTTTCGAACGAACCCGGCATTGGAGCCTCCCATCCCGGTAAAGAAATTCCCCTCTTTCATTGCCCAGGGTAAGGTTTCCATAGGGAAACTCCTACCGCTGCAGACATCCCCGGATGGAAGGTATCTGCTCTATCTGGAACCCACCTCTCCTGCCTATGGCAAGTTGCTTCTCTTCGACTTACAGAGCGAGAAACTCGAAACAGTATCCTCGAAACAGGAAATCTCCCTTTCTACCCCCCCTGTGCGATGGAGCCCTGACTCGAAGTATTTCATCTACGGCAAGGGAGGAAGGCTCTACTATTTTTCGATAGACCAATTTCAGAGGGATACTCTTCCAACAGAATCGATTCGCCTTCTCGGCACGGGTACGATGGAAAGCATCCAATGGGGGAACCATGCGGACCTTTACTTCATCGAAGGATCCCTCGTGTATCGAATTCTCAATGCGGAACTGTATGCCCGCTCCCTCTACCAGCCCATCCTTCGGATCGGCCGGATCGTGGGGAAAATCCCCTTTAGTTTCGATCCCAACTTCGACCGCTACTGGGTTTCTCCGCAAGGAGACAAAGTTATCCTCGGCGTAGGAGGCAGGAACATCTTCGTATACCATCTCAAGCTGGACGACTTTCAAAGTTCCCCCTTCCCCCTCCACCTTCCCTACCTGCTTTTACCCAGGAATGCACAGATAAAAACCGTCCTGTGGTCCAAAGAGGATATCGTAACCCTGCTAACCCAGGGGATGGCCGAAGGGAAAAGGGTACATACGATTTACCGGATCGATCTGAAAACCGAGGCTACATCCTTCGCAAGAATGGAGGATACTGGGGTCTTCGGGATGAGCCTTTCTCCTGACGAGGGAAGGATTGCCCTCCTTACCCCATCGGGTATCCGGATACGAAACTACGCCACCTGGAAAGAGGAGGGTGTTCTCCCCTTCGAGTCTCCCATCCATGTTCACTGGACGCAACCCCAGGCACTGATCGTAGCGGGCCACTGGGAAACAACTCTCGTGCAACTGCCGCAGGGGACCAAAAAGGTGATCTGTCTCTCCCAACCCGAAGAGTACGGATTCCAGGAGGGAAAGGTAGTCCTCCGAGGGAGGGAAACGAAGATCTCCTACGATCCTTCTTCCCGGAAGTGGGCTCCCCTGGAAACCTTCAAGCCCGATCCCCCCTCGATACAGTCCCCGGAATATCGGGTGTTTCTCGAGGCTCTTCCTTCGGGCCCCTTCAAGAATGTCGTGATGATACGAAGCTTGAAAAAACCGGGCACCTACCCTCTGTTTCAGCCCCTTTCCGAGCCCTACGATCCCATTCCCGAGAAGGATGAACCGGTAGATTTTTACAATTTCACCCATGGATCCCGGATCAGGGGTAGGAACGTTTCCCTCGTGTTCAACGCGGTAGATTCGGTGGAAGGGCTTCAGGAAATCCTCCGGACTCTGGCAGAGTACAACATCAAATCGACATTCTTCGTAAACGGGGAGTTCATCCGCAGGAATCCCGGTGCGGTAAAGGAAATTTCCTATTCGGGCCATGAAGTGGGATCCCTCTTCTATACCTATTTCAACATGACGGATCCCCAGTACAAGGTGACTCCGGAGTTCATCAAACAGGGGTTGGCGAGGAACGAAGACGAGTACTTCCAGGCAACAGGGAAGGAGCTGTCCCTGCTCTGGCATACTCCCTACTATATTTTGCGGGACGATATCCTGCAGGCTGCCAGGGAAATGAACTACACTTTCGTGGGAAGGGATGTGGACAGCCTCGATTGGGTAGTGAAACTCACCGAAGCAGGGGTACATCCTCTCTATCTTCCCGCCGCAGATCTCGTCGAACGGATTCTGAAGCTGAAAAAACCAGGTTCCATCATCTCCTTCCAGGTTGGGAAGCCAGAGGATAGTCAGAAGGGGAGCTTTAGGGAAGACTACCTATTCCAGCGGCTGGATCTATTGATCACCCGGCTTCTGGAAAAAGGATACCGTATCGTGCCTGTTTCGGTCTTGATGGACTTGTCCAGATAAAGTACTATAGAAGGGAGGGAAATGCCTTGAAACCGTATACCAATCCATTGAAAGCCTATAAAGAAACGAACATCCGTACCGCTAGCCAGGGAAAGCTCATCGTCATGCTGTACGAAGAAGCGATACGTCAACTGGATATAGCTATTCAAGAGCTGGAGACCAAGACCCGAAAACTCGACATCGTGCACAATGCCATCGTAAAGGCGCAGGACATCGTTACCGAACTGATGGTGTCCCTCGATTTCGAAAAAGGCGGGGAAATAGCGAAGAACCTTCTAGGGCTATATCTGTTCTTCAACCGACAACTGCTGGAAGCCAACGTCAGGAAAGATCCAGCCATGCTGAAGGATGTGCGAAAGCTCCTCCAGGAACTTCGGGATGCCTGGTCGCAGATTGCCCATATCCAGGTGGAAGAGCCCAAATCAGGCCTCAACATTGCCGGTTGAGTTACGATGTACAGTCGCCAACTGAAAACTGCCCTCGAGGAACGACTCTCGTTCTACGAGAGATTGATGGAACGCCTAAGGCAAAGCATCGAAGCGGAAGATTCCGAACGAATCGAGTATTACCGGGGGTTAGAGCAAGAAACTCTTCGGAGTCTCTCCAATCTGGAAAAATGCATCGCAGCTTTGTCCCAGCACACTCTTCCCGCTCCCGACTCTAGCGATGAGATGAGCCTCGATACCCGGGTAGCCCAGGCTCGATTACGGGCGCTAGAGGCCGCACGTGCCAATTGTACCCTTCTACGAACGCAGTTGAGTCAATTGAAAAGCCGTATGACTACCGTACGCGCAAAATCAGCCCCTTTGAGTTTCGTGGAAACGAATCCTTCCTACCTCGATATCGACATCTAGCACCCGAAACCTCACGGATTCCGTTCCCGAAGCGCCTGGGACAACTGGTAGAAACGATCTATCGTCTTCGAAGAGGGATCCAGCCGGACGGTAGTGCCCTGTAGCCGCACCGGATACACTTCCAGGTATCGGACCTTGCCCCTGTACACCCCACAGGACACGATGACGGACTCTTCCCCCCCAAGGGTTTCATCCATCCCGGGAAAAAGGAAATTCCCTAAAGAATAGAAGATCAGTTTTCCCCGATAGACTTCCATCCCCTGCACCACATGGGGGTGAGACCCGAACACGATGTCTACCCCCCTATCGATGAATCCTCTGTACAGGTCAACCTGACCCCTGTGAGGGGTGGACTGCCACTCGTACCCTCCATGTACCATCAGGATGTTCATCCCCCCCGTTGGGTAGCTCTTTTTCAGGGATTCGAGGTTTTCCTCCGAAGCCCAGAGAATCCCCGGCCGATCGATCCCTGCGGATGCCTCCTTACTACCATCGAATCCGCTCTTTTCGGGGGGATAGGCTCCCATCGAAAGAATGTATAGCGGTCTTCCCCCAGGGGCTAGGAAATTCCAGGGCCTTCTAGCTTCTTCCAGGGAACTCCCTATTCCGGAAGTTCCCATCCCGAAGGTACCGAAGGCTTGTAAGGTGTCCAGTAGTCCCTCTTTCCCATAGTCCACCACATGGTTATTGGTGAGGGACAAGTACCGGAAGCCCGCTTTTTTCAACGCCTCAAGAACCCGGGGAGGAAACCGAAAGGTGTAGGTTTTGTCTAAAGGCGTCCCCCGGGAAGTGAGGGGGCCTTCCAGGTTTCCCACGAGGAGGTCCTGCTTTTGCAGCACCGAAAGGGTGTCTCCAAAAACCTGGGCAATTCCTCTTTCTCCCTGGAGGAGAAGGGTTTCCACTCCCCTACCGGGAAAAATGTCTCCCACCGCTCCGATCCAGAATAGCTTTTCCTCCGAAAGGGGAGGGATCGATTCTGCCCATTGGATCAAAGCTTGCACTGATTCCCTACCGGCAGTCGCAGAGGACGAATCGGAAGGAAGAAGAACGGAAATCCGGAGCAGTACCCTGCCCAGGTACGGATACCCTTTATCGTTGGGAGCGAGGCCCCTGACCCGGAGAGCCTTGTAGGGAAACTGGATCGTGTCCAGAGGATACAGGATTAGGGAGGATGGAGAGTCCTTTTCGATGGTGATGGTTGAATCGAAGAAGGAAGTTCGCGGGGCATAGGGAAGGAGGGAAAGGGACTTTTCGAAGACTCTTTTCCACGCTGTAGTAGAGCCCGATTTCTGTCGACCTTCGGGCGGGTCCTTCAGGATCTCTACCCGAACCGAGCCGACCTTCTGCGCTTCTGAAAGCCCCCGTTTCCCATAGGTCCATCCCTTTGGAAGAGGCTTTAACACCTTCTCAACCTCTTCCAGCCCTTCCTCGAGGTAAAGATCTACCTCCCTAACGGGAAGATGACAGGAAAAGGCCCCGCTCACCAAAAGGATGAGCAGGGCCGCTCCTATAGCCGCTCTTGGAAAAGAAACCTTACTTACCCCCCTGCCACTCACCGCTACGTTTTTCTCCCTTGAGGCTAGGAATCCGCAGACGAGTGCCGGGAAGGATCAGATCAGGGTTATTGGGGTCTGGAAGGAGTTGCTTGTTCGCCTCGTAGAGGATCTTCCATTTCCAGGGATCCCCATAGACAAAATCGTACTCGGCAATCCTCCAGAAACAATCCCTCCGATCCGGGATGATTCGTACCGTATAGAACTCCGGCAAGGTAGGCACCGCCGGGGCGGCCGCCATAGCTTTTGCCACTTCCGCACTCTTCAGGTACAGTTCGATCGCAGTGCCGGAGCTTTCCCATGCCTTGTCATAGGCGCGGGAAGCGTACTGCATCTCTGCATCGCTCTGCAATTTCTGCGCGTTCATGTAAAGCTCGGTGGCAAACTTCGGCGCTTGAGCCTCCTCCGCTTTGGCCTTGGCAGCCAGCACTTCGGCCCGCCGTTTGGCGGCCAACGCATTCATGCCCGCATCGAACACTGTCTGGTAATCTTTCAATGCGGCATCCAGCTGGTACTTTGCCTGGGCATTGTCCTTGTCCATCAGATCCTTTCCCTTCTGGTAGGCTTCTTCGGCTCTTCGGAACTCCTGGGGTCGGGCTGAGGCAAGATCGTACTTGAGAACGAGATTCCGGAGGTTTTCTGCCTTCACCAATTCTTCCGTAGGCGCGGGAGTCAAGGGCTTTATATCCTTCAAAACATCCAGCACTTTCCGGTACCCATCCACACTTTCCTGGTACCGTTCCGCATTGAAGGCAGTTTCGGCTGTCTGAAAAGCCTCCTTTGCCTCCGCATACTCTTTGGGATAGTTCTTCGAAGCATTGATGTAGTCGGCGTACCGCAACCGATCGGTAGCCCGATTCTTCAGGTTGTAGGCCACGTACCGGAGCCTTAGATACTCCGCATACTCTCGTGCCTTCTTGAACTGTTCCTGCGCCTGGGCAGCCAGCTGGATGGACCGATCGTAGTCCCCTTCCTCGAAGGCCTGCTTCGCCTGTGCCTGGAGTTCCAGTCCCTTGCGGTAATCGGGATTGTCCAAGAGGTTCTGGGCAGAAACGGAGGCAACTCCCATGGCGATGCCTAACAGCAACAAGATAAAAAATAGTTTCTCTTTGGTTTTCATGGCTGGCCTCCCCCGATCTCTTTCGTGACTTTCTGCAGCTCTTCCGTTGTCACTGCTTCCTCTTTGGAGGCGGTTTCCAACTTCTGTTCTGCCACCGTCCGCTTCTCCCTGGCCACTTCATAGCTCTTGTTGTAGGCGGCTACCGCTTCCTCTGAAGCTCGATAGGCCTCCAGGTATTTTTTCTCCCCGTACAGGCGGATAGCCTCCGCTTTCTTGCTCTCTGCCAGGGAGTACTCGGTAGCGGCCGCTCGGAAGGCTTTCACCTCGTCCGCTTTTTTCTGGGCGGTCTGCATTTCTACGGACCGAGTTTCAGCGGTTTTTTCCAGCCCCGCCTCTAGAACAATATTGTACCGTTTGCCCGCACTCACCAGAAGATCCTTCGCTTTGGCATTGTCCTTCCCCATGGCTTCCTTGCCAGCGGCCAGCTCTTCGTTCGCCTTGGCGTACTCATCCGGCTTGGCAAAGGAGAGGTTGTATCGATCGATCGTTTCTTTCAGAGATTCTGCATTCTTCAACTCTGCCTCCGGTGCCGGCACGGCAACCACTGCCGGAGCAGGGGGAGGGGGAGGAGCCACCTCTTTCGGTGGAGGCGGGGAAGCGCAGGCCCCGATCCATAGTAAAAGAATGACACTCAGTGATCCAAAGAACAGATTTCGTTTCATACCTACCTCCCAACTATGATCTATAGTAAAACATACTACGGGTAGAGGACAACCGCAAGGTCAATGAACCATTTTTTATTGTTAGAATTGTGTTATAGTATGCGATCTATGACGGAACAGAGATACCTACCCCTGTTAATCGAATCCTGGAAAGGGAGCTCTCGTCTCGAGAAAGAGGAACTGTTTCGGATCGCCCACGGGGTTCGTCAGATTTCACGCGGCTTGACGGGTAGCCGGGAACTTGCCGGTGAGCCCTACCTGGATGATCCTGTAGCCTTAGGGGCCTACCTCTGTTACTATTGGCCCGTCTCCTATCGAGCCGCTTCTTTCCTACTCTCCACAGTACCCGTTTCGTGGGGGAAGATCGATTCCGCTTTGGACATCGGCTGTGGAGCTGGACCCGTTACCTTCGCGCTGATCGATCAGGGGATACAGAAAGTCGTTGCCTGCGATCGCAGTGAAAAGGCCCTGAAGGTAGTGCGACAGATCGCTCGTCGAAGGAATGTATCGATCCAGACCCGATTGATAGACCTGGAACGTGGGCTTCCCCTAGGACAAGGGCTTCCCCCAGGTCCCTTCCATCTCATTACCCTGGGAAATCTCTTGAACGAACTGTGGAAGAACGAGCCTGACCGAATCGAGCGTCGATTCCAGTTCGTGAAATCCCTTGGTTCTTTCCTCGCGCCGGATGGACGGATCGTGATCCTCGAACCAGCCCTCTCCAGCACCTCCCGGGAACTCCTGCAGGTTCGGGATCTGGCGACCTCCGATGGGGTTCTGTATGTGGAAGCCCCCTGTTTCCGGCAAGCCCACTGTCCTGCCCTTCCCGAAGGGGTCTGTCATACGGAAATCCCCTGGAATCCCCCTCCCCTGGTGCGGGAAATCGGACGAAGGGCACGGGTATCCGATCGGAGGTCGGTGAAAACTTCCTATCTGATCCTCAGGCTCGCCCCTTCCCCCCCTCCTCTCGAGGCTTCACCTCCACCAGGGAACAGCCCGGAGGGACTTCCCCACCGGGTTGTCTCCGATCCCCTTATCTCCAAGAGCGGCCGGGTGCGGTACCTTGTGTGCGGGCAAATGGGCCGGTTTCCCCTTTCCGCTGACAGGGCTCAGGTGGTGCTTCCTAAGGTCCTGCCTCCGAACCGGGATCCCTTTGGCGTGTTTTTCTCCCTCCGGCGGGGGGATGTGGTGGTGTTCCAGAATGTGGAAAAGAGGGAGACGGGTTACGGCATACAGGCCAAAAGTGTTCTCAGGATCCTGAACCGGGAAGGACCTCCTGGGTAAACTCCAGAAGGTAAGAGGAGCCTCTTTCTGCCCTGCTTTCCATCTTACAAGTCCCCGCTAATTGTTCCACCAGCACCGACACCAATCCCAGGCCAAACCCTTTCCGTTCCATACTCTCATCGATGGTGGAATTCTCCTCCGCAGTTCCACAGGTCAACCGATACACCCCATCGGGAGATTTTCGGGCTTCCGCGAACCCCACTCCATCATCCTCCAGTTCGATCCGGCACTTTCCCTCTAAGCCTCGAAGTCGGACAGCTACCTTCCCCCTTCGCTTACCGGGAAAGGCATACTTCAGGGCATTGGATACCAGTTCGTTCACGATGATCCCCACGGGAACCGCCTGCCGGGGTGAAAGGGAAAGATCCTCCCCTTCTACGGTGATTTTCACCCTATCCTCCACAGGAAAGATCTCCCGGATATCCCGTACCAGATCTTCCAGATAGGAGCGAAGGGATACGATTTTCTGTACTTTCGATCGGAAAAGCCGTTCATAGAGGACCCGCATGGCATCGATCCTGGCCTGGGCCTCCCGTAAACTTTCAACCGCTTCGGGTGCAGATACCTCAGCGGCTTGAAGGGAGAGAAGACTCCGAATCACGCTGAGATTGTTCAGGATTCGGTGATGGGTTTCCCGCAGGAGGAGTTCCTTCTCCTGCAGAAGATGCCGGATCCGTTCCTCCGTTTCCTTCTGTTCCGTGATGTCCGTGTGGGTACCCACGGCCCGCAGGGGTTTACCCTCGGAGTCCCACTCCATCACCTTTCCCCGATCGAGGATCCAGCGGTAGGATCCATCCTTGCACCGCAGGCGGTGTTCGCAGTGGTACAACTCGACCCGGTTACTAAGCAGATCTTCCACTGCCTTCAGGGCTTTCGGCAGATCCTCCGGATGTACCCGGCTTTCCCATTCCTCGTACCGGTTCTCTATCTCTTCCTCCCCGTAGCCCAGCATTCTCTTCCATTGGGAAGAGTAATACACCCGGTTGGAAGGAATGTGCCAATCCCACACCCCGTGGCCTGCTCCTTCCAGGGCAAACCGCCAGAGGGTTTCCGCGTCCCTAAGGGCCTGTTCGGTACGCTTCATTGCCGTCACATCCTGGATAACCCCAAAAACGGTTCTCCGATCCGCTTCGTAGAAGGCCACCGAGTAGATATCCTTAGTCTCTCCCGTGTCGGCGGTCCTGATCTTGAACTCCAACTCGTAGGGCTTTCCCTCCTCGATCAGCTCCTTTAACGCCTTATCCAGAGTGGGGCGGTACTGGGGGAGGGGGATCTTCTTGATCTCTTCGTAGGAAAACGCTGTTCCCGCTAGCCCATAGATCTTAGTAGCCCCCTCCGAACCTGTTATTGTCCCTGTATCCAGGTTTAGCTCCCAATTCCCCACTTTCGCGGCCAGTTCTGCCCGTTGTAGCCGAGCTTCGCTCATCCTTTGGGCCTCCTGGGCCCGGATCCTTTCCTCCAGTTCCTTTGCGATCCTGTGGTTTGCCTCTGCCAAGCGAAAGGCCATCTTCACCGAAGCAATCAATACTAGGTCTCCCGTATGTTTCACCACATACCCGTAGGAGGAGATTCCCTCCGCCTTTGCCACAAACTCCCGTTCAGTATGACTGGTGAGAAAGAGGATGGGAACTGTGCGAATACCGAGGATCCGTTGGGCAGCCTCCGTTCCGTCCATACCTGGGCCTAGATCGATATCCATCAGAACGAGATCCACCGGAACCGTTTCTTCTTGGATATACTCCACCGCCGCCTCCCCGCTACTGACAATCTGTACCCTGTACCCCTCCGCTTCCAGCACTTTTTTTTCTGCCAATGCTACGATGGCCTCATCCTCCACCAACAGGATCGATTTACCCTCTGCAATCTTGGATTCCATACCTAGAGTTTAAGATACTTTTTTTACTTTTCCAGTCTTCGTTCTATCCTTGACGAAGATGACCTTAACCCTTAGGGTATTCCCATGAAACGGGGAAACGAACACTCCTCCTCGGTCGCCCTTGTCCTTTCCAGCGGGGGTGCCCGGGGGTTGGCTCATATCGGGGTGATCCATGAACTGGTAGCCCGAGGATACAGAATCCGCTCCATCGCAGGAAGCTCGATGGGGGCCGTTGTGGGCGGGTTGTACGCCGTGGGGAAACTCGAGGAGTACGAGAATTGGATCCGGGGGTTCGACAAGCTGGATATCCTCCGGATGATCGATTTTACCCTTTCCGACGAAGGGTTTATCAAAGGAGAACGGGTTTTCGAACAGATGCGTAAACTGGAAATGATCCCCGATATCCGGATCGAGGAACTCCCCATCCCGTACACCGCGGTGGCCGTGGATATTCTCCGGAACAGGGAACGGGTGTTCAGCTCCGGGAGCCTTCTCCATGCGATACGTGCCTCCATTGCCATTCCCCTCGTCTTCACCCCCGTGCATGAGGAGGGCGGAATCCTGGTGGATGGCGGGGTGTTGAGCCCCCTGCCCCTGGACTTTGTGGATAAACAGAAGGAAGATATCCTGGTGGCCGTGGATCTCAACGCTCCTATCCCTTATTCTCCCCCTTCCCCCCCGGAGAGCGAGAGGGAACACTCGATGGAGGCGCACCTAAAGGGCTCTCCCAACCAGCGGATCCGGTCCCTCCTGAAAAAGTGGGACGAAATGTTCGGCCATAGGCTTCCGAGCAAAGAAAAGATCGGGTACTTCGATTTGATCATGCGGTCGGTTCAACTGATGCAGCATCGGCTAACCACCTATGCCCTGGCCCGGACTCCTCCCGATGTGCTTATCCAGATCTCGAAAGATTGCGCTACGGTATTCGAGTTCTATCGAGCGGAGGAATTGATCGAGTACGGACGGGTAGTCTGTGCGGAAGCATTGGATCGTTTCGAAGAATCCCAGGGGAGAGGGGGATCGGTGTAAGAGGCTGGTCTTTTCTTCCGTCTGTACAGATCCTACGGCTCCTGGTATACTCATACCAGATCCAATCGATATATTGAACAGATAGAGGAACCGCATGAAGCATAACCAATACTTCGATGGAAAAGTGCAGAGTCTGGGATTCAACGGGCCGGAGGGCCCTGCCACCGTGGGGGTGATGGAGCCAGGGAAGTACGCATTCAAGACTCAAGGGGAAGAACGGATTTCCATTTTTGCCGGCACCTTAAAGATCAAACTTCCCGGGAGTAACGATTGGCAGGCAGTAGAGGCAGGGGATTCCTTTACGGTTCCGGGTAACTCTTCCTATGAGGTGGATGTAGCAACCGACACGGCCTATATCTGCTTCTACAAGTAAGGGTTCTTCTGGGAATAAGGATCAAAGGAATCCTTCCGCTGTACGGAGACTCTTGAGGCTACCCATAGACAGGCTCTGAATACAGGAAAGCAAGTACCCCTTCAGTGACTGGAGAGATGTTTCTTCCAACTGTACCTGGAGTGCCTCTACCAGAGGAAGGGTACGGGTGTACTGGATATAGGAGACCCCGCCGGGGGGAATAACGCCGTCTTCCGGATGGGAGCACTCCCCGCAGTACAGTTCCACACCTCCCGGTCTATAGTACCTAGGTTCCCGGTCGGACCGCTCCTTGCCGCAGGTACCGCACAACTCCAGGTTTGGTGCCACTCCCGCAGAGGATAGGTAGCGGAACAGGAATTGGACAAGTAACTCCGTGAGTTTCTCTTCCGGCATGGCCTCCAGGAGACTCAACGCCTCCCCCAGTAATCGATAGACAAAGGGCCCCTCTCCGCCAAAGGTCCTGAGCACTGTTTCGAGAAATACCGAAGCGTGGAAGAACTTACGGACACTCTCCCGGATACCGGGGAAACAGGATCGGCAATCCATGTCGGTAATCTTCATGAGGCCTTTCACCGGATCCCTGTACAGGTATAGGGTACCCATACAGGGGGGATCCGTCACCGTACGGAGCTTCCCCTTGGGGGAATAGGCCCCGAAGGCTACCGCATCCACCAACCCTTCTCGGGGCGAAAGGAACACCACTCCCTTGTGGATCTCGCCGAACCGGTAGTTTTTCAGGATGATCCCTTCTGTGTGAAAGGAACGACTCATAAAGGACTTTCCTTCTCCGAACCCCGGATCTTTGCCTCGATCTGCCTGTAGGTCGCCTGATCCAGGGGATACTTTCGGTGAATCGTTATTCCTAGAAGGAAAAGGATTGCCGGAAAAATCCCTGCCAGTAGCCGGATGCCTAAAAGAGCCTGGGGAGATTGGTGGGATTCCAGGGGAATATAGCCGAACACTTCCAATGCCCAACCGGATAGAAGGAAGGCGATGGATTGACCGACCTTACTGGCAAAGGTCCATAGCCCATAGTAGATTCCCTCCCTCCGTTTCCCGTGTTCCGCCAGATCCCATTCCACCACATCCGGCAGGATGGCGAAGGGCATGGCGTACTGTACGGAAAATCCTATCCCGGCGGGAATCATCAGGATGTAGGCCCCCTTGATACCTACCCTGTGCCCGAAGAAAAAGAACGCTATCACGGTGGCGGCAAAGATCAGCATCCCCAGATTGTACACTTCCCGCTTTCCCTCCCTGCGGGAGATCCGTATCCAGAGGGGGATGCAGAGAAGAGCGAAACTCAACAGGATCATGAGAGCGATCTGGAAGGCCCCTTTATCCCAATAGATGTATTCGAAATAGTACACCATGGCATTCTGGAGAAGGGTAACTCCCGAGATATGGAGGGTCCAGGGTATAAGCACTAGCAGGAAGGTCCTCTGGTGCAGGAGTTCCCCTACCTGCCCAAAGAAGCCATGCCCAGGGCCTTCGTCCCCTACAAGCCCCACTTTTCCTGTAGCGCTTCCTTTCCCTCCAGGGCTTTCTTCTCCTGGATTTACTCCCTGTGCAAGGCGTCCTTCCTTACCAGGAAGTTCCCCTTTCCTGTTGGGGCCCCCTTGGTCATCAACTACCTTTTCTTTCCCCACTAGGATCACCGTCAAGAGAGCCGAAACAAGCATGATACTTCCCAGCACTCCCCCCGTGAGGAACCATCCCTGTACAGGATCCCTTGAAAGCTTCACCAGGGGAAGCACGATGCCCGCCCCAAGGAAGGTGCCCATAATGGCAAACACCTGTCGGTAGCCATTCAAACGGGATTGCTCGTGGTAATCGGAGGTGAGTTCGGGGGTTAGGGCGCCGTAGGGGATACTGACAAAGGTGTATGCAGTGTTTACCAAACAGTAGGCAACAGTAGCCCACACAAAGAGGGCCCCGGAAGTATTCCAGGAAGGTTTACGGAACAGGAAAAGCATTCCCCCAAAGAGGAGGAAGGCTCCCATGGTGATCCAGGGTTTCCTCCTTCCCCAGGGGGAGCGGGTTCGATCGGAAAGATCCCCCACCACCGGATCCGTGACGGCGTCCCAGATCTTCCCGATCATGAGGGCTATCCCCGAAAGATGCGCGGGGAGCCCTACCGTATCGGTGAGGAAATAGAGGAGGTAGAACCCCATGACGGTGAAAAACAGGTTTCCTCCCAGATCACAGACTCCAAATCCGATTTTGACCCGGAGGGGAAGGCCCTCTGGGGGGGAGTTTGTGAGACTCGGTTGGTTCGGTTGGTTCGGTTGGTTCCGGTGCATCCACCTCCCACTATACCATGCTTTTTTCCCCTTGACACTGTAGCTTGACAAGTGCGGCAGAGAATTAGTATATTGTTCCCGTTGGTTAACGATCGTTCGGTAACCATATCCTGTTCTGCGAGGCAGTGATGGACCGAAAAGAGGCAATATTGGATGCGGCTTTTCAAATCTGGGGCAAGACGAACTTTACCCAGATGAGCCTTACCCCCATCGCCAAACATCTGGGGATCACCAAGGCGGCCCTCTACAAACATTTCCGCAGCAAGGACGAGCTGTTACAGGCGATGGAACAGCGCTTCCTTACCCGCTACAGGGCCTTCCATGAAGAGTTCTTCCAGGAAGTGGACGGTTTGGACCTAAACCGGGCAGTCTATCTATTCATGGAAAAAGTCCTTCGCTTCTACCTGGGGAATCCGTACTTCCTTTCCTACTTCTATGTCCTGCTCCTTCGAAGTCGCCTGGCAGAACGGCCAGAGATGGTTTCCCTTTTCCTCCGTCAACGAGAACTGTTTCGAATCCTCTTTCAAAGGGCAGGTATCCGGACCGGTTCCGAGGAACTGGACACACGTTTACATTTCCTCTACATCTGCACCACCTTCTGGGTTTCCACCCTGTTCTGGGAGGATAAAGAATGTAGGCATCCTTCCCAGATACGCCCTCCGGAGAGCGGAGACCTAGAAGTGTGGAGAAGCTCACTGGATCGCTGGCACCAGTACTGCCTGGAGGGACTTGCCCATTCGGAAGGCAACGGGGAAGAATTCCGCCCGACCAGAATCGACTACGAGGAGATAGAGAACAAGACACTCTTCCCTCCTCCTCCGAAACGGGAACATGACCGGATCTTCCAGGCCATCGTGGATGTATCGGCTTCCGTGGGAATCCGGGAGGCATCGATCGAACGGATCGCGGAAAAACTCGGCATGTCCAAAAGCAGCCTGTACTCCCACTTTCGCAGTAAACGTTCGATGTTCGAGACTCTCCTGCGGGAAGAACAGCGGTTTCTGCTGCGAGTTCTGAAGGAAAAACTCTCTTCCCTATCGGGGTTTGCGGAACGATCCTACGGATTCATGTACATCACCCTCAGGCACACCCTATCGAACGCCTCCCTCCTGAGCCTGTTCAACTGGTTCCGTTTTCAGAACATTCGCATCCCCATCCGGCCACCCGGGCGGTCCTTCATGGAGGAATACTTCAACTTCTTCTTCGAAGCCCATGAAAAGGGAGAACTTTCCTGCGCGAAAGAGGAACTTATCCCCGCTGCGGTACTTCTCCATGTGCTGACCTTCCGGTCACTACGGGACACGGCAGGCCCCCCGGAACTCACTGAATCTTTGTCATCTAAAATACGCACCATGCATCAACTGTACCTGTATGGTCTTTCCAACCCACATCTTTCCAAGGAGTCGGTATGAAGAAGTATGTACGGATCCTGGAGATGATCCTTCTCTTTATCTACGCAGGAGGCGGCTTACTCCACGCGCAAACTTCGCCATCCGTAAAAGAGCCTCTCACCCTCGATGTACAAACCGCCGTTGCCCTGGCTCTCAGGGCAAATCTGGGGCTCGAAACCGAACAGCTATCCTTCGAAGTGAAGCGGAACGCGAAGGACACGATGTACAACGTGTTCTACCCTAAAATTTCGGCCAGTGTAAAGTTGAACCGCCTGAACCAGGGCCCCAGTTCGGTCAGCACCCTGATCCCGGACCCCACTTCTAAGACGGGCACCTTTTTAGACAATCCAATCTATGACCGCGTGATCCCCTACACCTACACTCCCCCTCACCGGTTTTCCCTGGGGGCCAGCATCTCGGCCAGTATTACCTTTTCCTACTCCATGATCCATGGCCTGCGGCTCACCGAGATGGACTACGAGGCGGGTCGGATCAACCTGGAAAAGGCACGA
>Ga0123519_10004557_pt1 | contig 22393 bp, 28 predicted proteins | sample YelNatPaOPRAMG02_FD_87396 | JGI IMG/M metagenome (GOLD analysis project Ga0123519, IMG submission 87396) | Hot spring microbial communities from Yellowstone National Park - Yellowstone National Park OP-RAMG-02 (version 2) | ecosystem: Environmental > Aquatic > Thermal springs > Hot (42-90C) ...
AAGAAGGCTTGAGGTGTATGCACCTATGCAGGAGAAGGCTGCATGACCAAGGGCAGGAAGTCCCGTAAAGCCTACGATCAGATTGAGGCTCAAGGTAAGAATTATGTATATCCCAGCTATAACAAATATGTGTAATAGGTATTCCATAATTTCAGACCTTTGACCCTTGATCTTTGACTTTAGACTTTTCAATAAAATTTATCAAAGCCCTTAGGGTCCTTATCGTTTGCTCATAGAGAGAGTTTAGATCATCAAAGTTTTGCCTATCTAAATATCCAATTTCCTTTGAAAATCTTATGTAATATCCCAGCTCAACGAGCGAGCCTATTGAGGTATAGAGAAACTGCAAATACTCACTTTGATGTTTTCTGGCTGAACCTTCTACTATATTTGCAGGAACAGAAACCGCAGCTCGTCTCATTTGCGAGGTCAATCCAAAGATTTCACTTCTTGGAAAACTTCTTGTTACATTATAAACCATAATTGCAAGCTTGTCAGATAATTGCCATGCTTTAATCTTGGTATAATCTCTTGCCCTCATTTCATCCTTGGTTTAAGTCCAAAGTCTATAGTCCATTGTCCAAAGTCTATAGTCCATAGTCCCTCCTGTTCCCTAAAATTCCCCATGGTCTTATTAAAAGAAAAATTATGAGAATAGCAAATGCAATGGCATCCTTCCATCCTGCCTGTATCTTCCATACACCAAGATTTTCAGCCAATCCTAAAAAGAATCCTCCTAAAACTGCTCCTGGAATACTTCCAATACCCCCAACAATAGAAGCAATAATACCTTTCAAAATAGCATTAAATCCCATGGTTGGTTCAATATTTGTTTCAAAGGAGATAAGTATGCCAGCAAGACCAGCCAGCGCAGAGCCGATAGCAAATGAGAATAGGATTATCTTTTCGGGATTTATGCCAACGACATTTGCTGCAATTGGGTCATCTGAAACTGCCCTCATTGCCTTGCCAAGTTTTGTTTTCTGAATAAAAACCCACAAACCTATCAAACACACCAAACTCACCAACAGAATAGTTATCTGCACATCAGTAATAACCGCACCGAGGAAATGATGCCCCTCTTTAACAGGACCAGTTCTTATTGTAAGAATCTGCGCCCCATAGATAAGTTGAATTAGATTTTGGAGAAAAATAAAGACACCAAATGAAGCCAGAAGGAATATAAGATTTGATGCATTCTGCTTGCGTAGTGGATAATAAACAACTCTATCAATCAAAATCCCTAACACACCTGCTCCAATTATCCCCACAAAAAAGGCGAGAACCCAGTCCAGAGTCCATACTCCATTGTCCAAATTCAACTTGACCATCGAATATGTCAGATATGCCCCTGCAGTATAAACCGCACCGTGGGCGAGATGGAAAAATTTTACTGTTTTATAAATTACCGTGAATCCAATCGCAATCAGGGCATATATACTTCCAGCTATAATTCCGTTAATTATGAGTTGCTGTATCATATTAGAACATCCAAACTCACAAACTTATTAACTGTTGAACTCATAAACTTAAATTTGGTGAAACCAATAGCAATTAAAGCATAAATACTGCCCGCTATAATTCCATTAACTATTAACTGCTGTATCATCTTTTATTAATCTTCTAACTCATTAACCCATAAACTCGTAAACCCGTATAAGCAAAGTAGAAAAGCCTGCATTATGTTTTTTAAGAAAAATTGTTTAAACATTTCTTCTTTTCTCTTCTGCTTAGAATTATCTTGGTAATGTCTATAGATGAATTTACAATATTTTCTATCCATCTTTCCACATCTCTTCGTTTACTTCTATCCTTATTGTAATCTTCCCATAAGAGGGATTCAAATTTTTTGTAATCCTTGAGTTCATTTTCAAGGAAGTCTAAGAGCCTGGTGAGTCTGAATCTAACCTCTTTTTTCAAGGGAATACCTCTCCATATAATCGTTTATATAAAAGGTCATGAAATCCTCTGCCTCATGGGTCACAACTTCCATAAAGTCAAGATACAACCCCCAATCGTTTATTGCAAGGGGAATACCTCTTATTACACTTGCAGATACACTGGAAGAAGCTCTGTTCAAAACAAGCATTTCAACATCTTTTTTGAGAATTCTCTCAATATCCGACCATACCTCCTCCTCTCCCTTATAAAATACCTCTTCTTCATACTCTATGGGATGTCTTTTTTCAGGATAAAAATAAACTGCTATATCAATATCCGATAATTTATTAGCTTTACCTGTCGCCTGTGAGCCAAATAGAAAAGCAAAGGCAATATCTTTACACCTTTCAAAATATTCTTTTAGTTTTTTAATGTTTGAATCAGTAAGCATTTTCTTAATATAATAATTAATACTAAAATCAAATTTTGTCAAATAGTTTATGCTACCATTTCCTCTGCAAACCTGAAAACAGATTTTTGAATTTCAAATATTTACAGAAATGAAATAAACTCATAAATCCACCAAACCATTAACCCATCAATTCCCTATTCAGAATTTCTAAAATCACATCCCTTTCCAAGAGTTTAAGTTCGTTCTTGTCCTCTATAAATCTTTCCACATCTCTCCTTACCTTCGCAAAATCAATATTTGCTAATCTTTCTTTTAAAAAATCATTAAAATTCTTCGCACTTAAATTCATTCTCTTCTTTTCTGTCTGCTCTATGGCATTATTGAGAAGTTCAAAATTGGGCATGACCTTTTTCCCGAAATACCATACAAGGTCATAAAAGTCTCTTCCTTTAGTGTATTTCCTGAAAAAGCAGGCATGAATTTTTGTGGCATAAAGAGAGGGGATATCAAAATGTAATACAGTAAAAACAAAATGCTTGCTCATTAAAGAAAGCTCTGTCTTCCAACCCTCAGGGGGATTTGAGTCTATTTCAAGCCTAATAGAAAGTCTCTGCTCCTTTTGCCTGGATAATCCTAAAAGATACAGAATATCTTTAAATTTAACCATGGCTGATTGGATGGGTTCTTTTAGACTCTTCTTAACCTCTACAGAAAGACCATATTTTCCCAATTCATAAGTAATTTTTTCCAAAAAACCATCAAATTTATAACCTTTTTTATTAATCAGTGAAAAGTCAAGGTCTTCTGAAAATCTCCTCAATCCATAAAGAAATCTCAAGGCTGTCCCACCAACAAAGGCAAGATTCTTAAAATAATCCCTATCGTAAATAATTTTTAGCATGAGTAATTGCAAAAATTCTCTTGTTATGTGAATCTTTGTTTCGCTGTCTGGAATTCTTTCAATACTTTGTTTTATCAAATCAAGCATAAAATTATCCCTCTTTTTTCATAAAACTCAATAATTTTTCCACCACATCAAGGATTTCGTTATTTCCGAATTTTTTTGCAAAATCAATAAGTTTTTTTTTCCTCAAAATATCCAAATTTTGAAACCTGTAAGAGAGACTGAAGACATCATCATCTTTGCTTTTAAAATCCTCTAAATTTAAATAAATAAAATCAAGCACTGCTTTTTCTGGCTCTGCAATAAGGACAGGAAAGCCATTTTCATCCTCAATCTCTTTAAAGCCGAAAAATAAATTAGTTTTCAAGTGCTGATAGATGAAAGTGCCAAAAGGATTTGTAAATTTCGCAGTCTTTTTGGTAGTAACTGATGTGACATCAACAACCTTTTCGGGGATTAAATCATAGTAGCCAAGGGCGTAAATTGTGCTCACATAGGATGGTGAATATAGGGAATTGGCAAGGAAGATTCTGGATGGTTCAAATTTCCTATCTCGCTCGTTTAAAACATAAAGCCCCCTTTTTAACTTAACAACCAAGCCTTTCTTTTGCCATCCTACTAACTGGGCTTTAAGAGTCCGATTTCCCTTATTAATATTAAAAATATGGGTCAATGAGATTATAGGAAAATCCCTAACCGCATCTTTAAACTCTAAATATTTCATTTCCGTAAGTTATAAAAAATTATTATTTTTAGAAATAAATATAAAACACAAAATTGGGTTTGTCAAATGAGTTAGTGGGTTATCAAACAAACCCTCATTGCTCAATCATTAAAAGTGTTAGGTTTGGGCGAGTGCGGTAAGGCACAAACCTTTTATGCCGTGTTAGGCGGTATTGGCGGCACATTTTCAACCTCGCAATTATATTTATCAATGAAATACCTAAATGATTTATTTTTCTGTTTTGCTATTTCTATAGAAAAAAGATTCAGAATCTCTAACATAAAATTTATTTTAGAATTAAATTTGTTAGGGATTAAGGCTTCAAATTGCTCTTTAGTAATATCATTTGTATCTCTCAAACAACGAATCTTAAGTTTTTTACACCGAACACTGTCTAATCCTGCGAGATACCAACTCTCAATCTCCTTTATCACGACTATTATTCTATCTCTATCGATGTTCTTAACCTTATTTTGTATTTCTTGTTTCTTGGCTGTTACACACGGTTTGAAGTCTATATCTGTAACAAAAATATATTCCGCACCCATCGCTTTAATACTTTTGAGGAAATTATCAATTTTCGTATCTTTTGCTCGCGCATATTTCCATAGCACTACCGCGTCATATTTTTTTTCGAATATCGGCCTTACAATTCTCAAGAAAAACCTCTCATCATCATCGCCTTCAATAAGAATGAACAATTGTTTATAGCTCATGCCTCTAGCTCCAAGAGATTTTGAACGTAAAGTTCTTCAATCCCCAGCTCATTTTGTAGAAATGTTTTAACTGTGTCTTTCTCATGGGGTCTGGAGATTATAGAAAAACCTTCTTTATTTCTTGAGATAAGTAAAATATTTTCTAAACCTGCATGTTTTACTATTTCAGGATTGTGAGTAGTGACAATAATCTGTTTTTTCTGTGAGGCATCTTTCATCATCTCTACTACTTTAGAAATAAGATAAGGATGTATATTCCTTTCAGGTTCTTCAATTATAGTTAACAATTGTTTCTCAAAATATAAAGCTACAATTAAAGCAGTTATATTTATTGTCCCATCGGAAATCAAAGATGCTGGCAAATACTGTGTTTTAGTGTATATTTCTCTTAATTTAAAGAGTAAAGATTTATCAGCAAACTTTTCTACACCTAAATCATCTACAAAAGGCAAAATATCTTTCATTAAATTGAAGAGTTTTCTTTTCTGATCCTTATTTTCTATGATATTTTTAAGAACGATGGAAAGATTGCTTCCATCCTCTTCAATTTCAGCCTTTCCGGTTATGGGTGTAGCTTTCTTAGGAAGCTTGGGGTCAAAATCGCATATTAAAATGTCTCTAAAAATAGGAGGCATTAGAAAAAGGAACAGGGAACTCTCAAGAAGAAGAGTTCGAGATCCTAATCTTTCTTCTTTCATAAATGGCGGAAATATCTCTTCTTCTTTTAATGGAACACCTTCAGGGAGCTTTAAAGAATTAACATTAATTTTTCCTTTTACATTAGAAACGGTAATTTCTCCTCGGCCCAGTTTTTCTCTCTCTTCTATCTTTTCACCCTTTAGTTCTAATTTAACAATGTCAAATTTTTGGGTTAATTTGTCTCCAACAATTTCAAATCCCAGTCCTTTCTTTCTCAACTCCATAGTAAACTTGTAGGTTGTCTCGTATATTTTTACTCCTAATCTTCCCTTCTCATTTGTTCTAGATATGGGTTTCCCATATTCTAAATCCGAAACAACTTCTAACGAAAAGTTCTTGGACGAACCGATATTTATACTCCTAAGATATTCAATGCCTCCTTGCATGGATATTGCGTTATCCAGCCCATGATTTGCTATATCCCTAAGAAATTTAAAAATTTGTATAAAATTAGATTTTCCCGAAGCATTAGCTCCTATTATTACATTGAACTTACCAAGTTCAATGTCTAAATCATCAAAACTTTTAAAGTTTGATATTCTTAGTCTCTTTATAACCATGCTTTTTCCCTCCTGATCTATTATATTTCTGCATATATATAGAGCTCCTTTATTGACAATTTCGAATAATTTGTTAATATGTAAAAAACTTCGCTTTTTGGCTTGTTTTGGATGTATAAACGAATTAGTTCGTTCATCCCGATTCTTGCTGAACTGTCCGGACTCTTTTTCAGGGTACCCCCAATGTCCTTTTCCACAAATTGAGGATTGGATAGAAAGGATACCATTAAATTGTCGCATTTGTCTTTCAGCATTTTAATTCCCGCATTCATAATTTTATTATATAAAGCTTTAATCCGGAATCAAACAGATAGAATTTTGCTTTAGATATTGAAGGACGAGATTTTCTATTTTATCTGCTATTTCTTTAACCCCCAGTCTGGCGTCGATTACATAAGTTTTGTTTATATTTATTTCGAGGAAGTTTTTTCTCACTTTTCTGAGAAAGCTTTCCTCTTCAAAGAGAATCTCCCTTTCCCTCTTTATCCTTTGGAGGGATTCCTGTGGGTCTATGTCGAGGATAAATATTATATCAGGCTTTGGAGCAAACTTTTCGTTCATTTCCCTTATAGCTTCTTTATCGATCCCCCTTGCTCCCTGATAGGCAATTGTTGAGATGTAATATCTGTCAACAATTACAATCTTTTTATTTTTGAGAGCGGGAAGAATATTGTTTCTAACATTGAATTTTCTGTCCTTTATAAAGAGTTCAAGCTCTTTCCCTGGGTCGAGGGATTTAGTATTTTTAGATATTTCCTTTATTTTCTTACCCCATTTTGAGGATGTTGGTTCTTTCAGCAAAACAACCTCAAATCCCCTCTTTTCAAGCCTATCTTTTAGAATTTCAGCCTGTGTGGATTTCCCTGCTCCATCTATTCCTTCTATGGCAATTAGAACACCCCTTTTCAGCATATTCTCGGTAATGGCTCTCCTGAGAGGATATCAACAATTCTTCTACCCCCTGAAGAGGTTTTAAGAAGAACCCTTTTAGGTTCTTCTATTACATCTCCAATTATCTCTGCATCTTTTTCACCAATCTCCCTTAATTTTTCAAGAACTTTTTCAGCATCCTCCTTCCCAACAATAAAAAGCATTTTTCCTTCATTGGCAATGTACAATGGGTCAAGCCCAAGAAGCTCACATAAACCGAGGACATTTTCTTTTATTGGAATCTTTTTCTCGTAAAGCTCAATTCCCAATCTTGATTTTGAGACAATTTCATTAAGGGTGGATGCAATTCCTCCCCTTGTTGGATCCCGCATAAATTTAATTTTGTCAGAGACTTTCAGAACCTCATTCACAATCTTCCAAAGAGGCTTGCAGTCTGAAACAGGGGGATTTGATAATTTCAGATTTAATCTCTCATTTAGAATTGATGTTCCATGCTCCGCTATCCCTCCATTGATCAAAACCTTATCCCCTTTCTCTATCCTTGAATAGGAGAGTTCCAAATCCTTTTCTACAATTCCTATTCCAGAGGTATTTATAAATATTTTGTCCCCCTTTCCTTTCTCAACAACCTTTGTATCTCCTGTTACAACCAGGACTCCCTCTTCTTCAGAAACTTTTTTTATGCTCTCAACAATTCTCTCAAGGCTTTCCCTTTCAAAGCCTTCCTCAAGGATTAAAGAGAGGGATATGTAAAGAGGTTTTGCTCCAACTGCTGAGAGGTCATTTATTGTTCCACAAACTGCAAGTTTTCCAATATCTCCACCCCTAAAAAAAATCGGGTTGATAACATAACTGTCAGTGGTAAAGGCTATTTTTTTCCCATTTATTTTCAGGACTGCTGAGTCCATCATTTCCTTAAGGTATTGATTTGATAGATTCTTTATTATAAGACCGTTTATTAGTTCAAGCATCTGACCTCCGCCTGAACCATGGGAAAGGAGAATTTTATCTTCTCTCATATCTTATACTTGTACCATGCAGAGCAAGTCCCTTCTGAGGAGACCATGCATGCCCCAACAGGGTTTTCAGGATTACAAACCTTTCTGAAAAGGGGACAATCTTCCGGATTTGCTATCCCCTTAAGAACATCACCGCATTTGCAAGCAGGATTCTCTTCCGACTTTTCAATCTCCAATGGAAATACCCTTTCAACATCAAATTCTGAGTACAAATCCTTAATTTTCAAACCACTCTTTGGAATCATTCCAAGCCCTCTCCATTCAGAATCAACAGGTTCGAAGACTTCATTGAGGGTTTTCAGGGCTTTCTCGTTCCCTTCTTCCTTTACAACTCTTTTATACTGAATCTCAACCTTCCCTTCATTCCTTTCAATCTGTCGAAGAATCATATAAATTCCCTGGACAAGATCAAGGGGTTCGAAGCCGGTTATAACTCCAGGGATACTCCTTTCTTCAAGAATTTTATAAGCCTTTGATCCTATTACCGCACTAACATGCCCTGGAAGAATGAATCCATGGATTCCAATCCTTTCATCGAGAAGAGCTGAGAGGGCTGGAGGTATTAGTTTTGGAGCTGACAACATGAAGAAATTTTTAAGTTTTTTCCTTTTTGCTTGGATTATTGTAAAGGCAAGGGAAGGAGATGTTGTTTCGAAGCCCACTCCCAGCATGCATACCTTTTTCGAGGGATTCTCCTCAGCTATGGTTAGAGAGTCAAGGGGTGAGAAAACCACCCGAACATCAGCTCCATTGGCTCTTTCTTTCTCAAGGGAGGATTTTGATCCTGGAACCCTTACCATATCACCAAAGGTTGTAATTATAAAGTCTTTCTTTTTTGAAAGAGAAATTGCTTTGTCTATGAAAGAATCGGGGGTTACGCAAACAGGGCAACCTGGACCGGATATGACTTCAACATAATCCTTCAATAAATCTCTCAATCCTGAACGAAAAAGGGATACAGTATGGGTACCACAGACTTCCATAATTTTAAATTTTCCTTTTCTAAATGATATCTCTTTTATTTTTTCAATTAGTGGCTCTTGTAAAGAACTTTCTCTGAATTCCAAAATATATTTCACTCAATTATCTCCCTTATAAGCTCCAGAGTTTCAAGAGCCTCCTTTTCATCAAGCTTTTCAATGGCGAATCCTGCATGGACAATAACATAATCCCCCACCTTCAAATCGTCGACTAAGGCAATTGAAATCTCCTTTTCTATACCTCCAATTTCTGCAATAGCCTTTTCTCCCTCTATATTTAGAACTTTCATGGGAATTCCGAGACACATGTTGACTCCTTTAAAAATTATTTTATCATAACCTCAACTCCATTAACAATTTATCTTCTTTTCTAATTGCATCATAATGAAATAGTGTTCATTGCCCCCTATCATCTCAGGAATAAGCTTTTTTCCACAAGGATAATTCAGTATCCACCATATCGTCGCAAGAGCTTTTCTGCAATTATCATCGTAAATTCTCTTCCTCACCCTTTTCACTTTTCGAATCTCTCCCACAAAGATAATGCTTTCCTTTGTGTTCTCATATCCATAAACCTCCTTGATAAAAGGAGTATCAAGAAGGCGAAGAGATTTTCTATTTCGAGTAGAATTTCTTATGATGCAACGAATCGATTTCATATAGAAAATTAGTGATGCAATTCGCCAATAGCCCCAGCTTTTGAAATTGGCTTTTCTTTATGATATAACTCTTTTATGATTAAAAAAGCAATTTTTCCTGCTGCTGGTTTGGGAACAAGATTCCTTCCTGCTACAAAGGCTCAACCAAAGGAAATGCTCAATTTAATTGACAAACCTCTTATTCAGTATGGGATTGAAGAGGTTGTTAATTCTGGAATCGAAAATGTAATAATTGTGACCTCAAAAGGGAAAAATTCAATAGAGGATTATTTTGATTACAACAGAGAACTCGAGATATTCCTTGAAGAAAGGGGAAATTTTGAAGCCCTTCGAGAGGTTCAGAGGATTTCAGATCTAATAAAGATTTTCTATGTTCGCCAGAAAATTCCCCTTGGTCTTGGTCATGCAGTTCTAATGGCAAAGGAGATAGTTGGTGATGAACCTTTTGCAGTTGTTCTTGCGGATGATGTCATAGATTCTAAAGTCCCTTGCATCAAGCAGTTGATAAACATCTTCGAAAAATTTAAATCCTCTGTTTTAGCCTTAGAAAGGGTTCCGATCGAGGAAACAAAATCCTATGGAATAGTGAAGGGAAGGGAAATTTCAGATAGACTTTTTGAGATAGAGGATATGATTGAAAAACCAGATCCTTCATCCGCTCCCTCAGACCTTGCAATTATTGGAAGGTATGTCCTTACTCCCAAAATATTTGAGTATCTCTCGAAAACCCCACCTGGAGCAAAGGGAGAGATCCAGCTCACTGATGCAATCAAAGGTCTTTTAGAAGAGGAAAGAGTTTATGGGTATATTTTTGAAGGGAAAAGGTATGATGCGGGAGACAAATTTGGATTTATTAAAGCCACAATAGAACTTTCCTTAAAAAGAGAGGATATTGGAGATAAGGTAAAATCTTTTATCAAATCTTTAGTGGAAAAAATTTAACTTTTTGCAAAAAGACCAATGTTTTCGGTTTTTTTTACAACCGCTGATGCGGGGATTAGAGTGGAAGCTGATTCCCTTGAAGGTATATTTTCAGATTCAGCAAAGGGAATGTTTTTTCTAATGACAGAGAAGGAAATTATAAATTTTGAAGTAGAAAGGGATTTATATGTTGAAAGCCATGACATGGATTTTCTTCTTTTTCAGTGGTTATCAGAGCTTCTTTATATTTCTGAAACAGAAAAGATAATATTTGGTAAATTCGATATTCTGGAGTTAGAGGAAAATTCTATTAAAGCAAAGTGCTTTGGCGAAAGGCTTTCCCAGAGCTCAGTTAAGAGACTAATCAAAGCTGTAACCTTGCACAATCTCCACATTTCAAGGCATAATAATAAATGGAAGGTTGAAATAATTTTTGATCTTTAGGAGGATTGAAATGAGAAAAAATCTTATAAAAATAAACAATTTTAAATGGGAAATCCCGAAGGAAACAAATCCCCTTATGAGGGTTCCTGGTATAATTTTTGCCTCTGAGAGGTTGATTTCTGAGACTGAGGAACAAGCTTTCACACAGGTTATAAATTCAGCATCCTTACCTGGGATCGTCAAGGCATCAATTGCAATGCCAGATATTCACTTTGGTTATGGACTACCTATAGGAGGTGTTGTGGCAACAGATTGGGAGACCGGAGTAATTTCTCCAGGAGGGGTTGGATTTGACATAAATTGTGGTGTTCGACTTATGAAAACAAACCTTTTCCTGAAAGATATAAAGGGGAAGGAAAGGGAAATAGTAAATTCCCTTTACAGACATATCCCAACTGGGGTTGGTTCAACAGGTTCTCTAATCCTTTCCCATAATGAACTCAAGGAAGTTCTTAAGAAGGGAGCAAGATGGGCGGTTGAGAGGGGTTATGGAAGTCCAGAGGATCTCGAATTTATAGAGTCCAATGGCTCAATTCCTGATGCAAATCCTGAAAAGGTTTCTACAAAAGCCCTTGAAAGGGGAAGGGATCAATTGGGAACCCTCGGTTCAGGGAATCATTTCCTTGAGGTTCAATTCGTAGAGGAAATATACGATGAAAAAATCGCCAAAGCTTTAGGGCTTGAAAAGAACATGATAACTGTTATGATCCACACTGGTTCAAGGGGTCTCGGTCATCAGGTAGCTACTGATTATGTAGCAATTCTTGGAAATGCAATGAAGAAGTATGGTATAAATGTCCCTGATAAACAGCTTGCCTGTGCTCCTATTAATTCAAAGGAAGGAAGGGATTATTTTGAGGCAATGTCTGCATCTGCAAACTTTGCATGGGCAAACAGGCAGATAATAATGCACTGGGCAGAGGAAGCAATCTTAAAAGCTCTCGGAATATCAAAGAGTTCTCTCGGCATGAAATTAATTTATGATGTTGCCCACAACATTGCTAAAAAAGAGGAGCATATAATAGATGGGAAAAAGAGGATAGTTGCTGTTCACAGAAAAGGAGCAACAAGGGCATTTCCTCCAGGAAATCCTGAGATTCCGAAAAAATATCAGGAAATAGGTCAGCCAGTTATAATTCCTGGAGATATGGGAAGGTATTCCTATTTGCTTACAGGAGTTAAGGAAGCTATGGAGGAAACTTTTGGTTCATCCTGTCATGGAGCAGGAAGGGTTCTTTCCCGACATCAGGCAATAAAGAGAGCACAGGGTAGGTCAATAATTTCTGAGCTTGAAAAGGAAGGAATCCTTGTAAGAGCATCTGATAAAGAGACTGTTGTTGAGGAGATGCCGGAGGCATACAAGGATGTTTCCCTTGTTGTTGACTCAATTGTAGGAGCTTCAATATCAAAGAAAATTGCAAAAATGAAACCTATTGTTGTTATAAAAGGATGAACTATGGGAATTTCTGAGCCTGTAACAAAATAAATTAAAGAGGAGGTGTAAATGATAAGGGTTGAGAATTTAACAAAGAAATACGGTGAAAAGATAGCAGTTAACAATATTTCTTTTGAAATTGGTGAGGGAAGGATATGGGGATTCTTAGGACCAAATGGTGCTGGGAAAACAACCACAATGAGGATCATAACAGGTTATCTTCCTCCAACAGAAGGGAGGGCTTATGTTGCAGGGCTTGATCCAATAATCAATTCGAGAGAGGTAAAAGCTCTGATAGGCTATCTTCCTGAAAACCCACCCCTCTACAATGATATGACAGTTGAGTCCTATCTTGCATTTGTTGCTAAGATAAAGGGAGTAAAGGGGAAGAAAATAAAGGAGAACATGGAAAAGGTTATTGAAGAGACAGGTCTTGAGGATGTCAGGAGTAGATTGATAAGAAATCTATCAAAGGGATACAAACAGAGGGTTGCAATTGCTCAAGCTCTTATCCACGAACCAAAGATTTTGATTCTTGATGAGCCCACCATAGGTCTTGATCCAGCCCAGATAAAGGAGATAAGAGAGCTTATAAAATCTCTTAGAAAGGATAGAACAATTATACTTTCAACCCATATCCTCGCAGAAGTGACCCAGATTTGCGATGGGGTTGTAATAATAAATGAAGGGAAAATTGTTGCCAACGGTTTCCTCGATGAACTGACAAAATCCTTTGCTGAAAAGGAAGGGGTATTTCTAAGGCTGAAAAACTTTGGACCAGCTGAAAAGTTAATATTCGAGAACATTGAGGGAGTAAAGGAAGTTTATGAAGGGAACGGTGGTGTTAATATTGAATGGGAGAGAGGAGCAAACCTTGCAGAGAAAATTGCTAAGGTTGCAATTGAGAAGGGGATGGGTCTCCTTGAAATGAGATCCCTAACCCCTGACATTGAGACAATCTACCTCAAAGCAATATCCCAGTAGGAGGAAAGAAATGAGGAATATAATTGCAATAACCCAGAAGGAATTAAAGGTGTATTTTGTATCTCCCATGGCTTATGTTTTAATAGGGGTTTTCCTTCTAATATCAGGGTTTTTCTTCTATAACATTCTAATGTATTTCAATATGCAGTCGATTCAGTTTGGGGCAAATCCTTACTACTCAAGCCAGCTCAACATAAACCAGTTTGTCTATTCCACCTATTTTCACAATACTTCAATAATCCTCCTCCTCATTCTCCCTCTCTTAACAATGCGATTATTTGCAGAGGAAAAAAGGCTTGGAACTGAAGAGCTCCTCTTCACATCCCCCCTTTCAACATGGGAGATAATAATTGGAAAGTTCATCTCAGCGGTTATCATTCTTTTAATAATGCTAATCGCCACTGGAGTTTACTCGATTTTTACATTCCTTTACGGAAATCCTCAACTTGAGCCAATTCTTACAGGTTACCTTGGACTCTTCCTCCTTGGTTCAGCCTTTATTGCTATCGGTCTTTTCACTTCTTCCATAACAGAAAACCAGATAGTTGCAGCAGTTCTCGGTTTTGGAACCCTTCTCCTCTTTTGGGTTATAAGCTGGGCATCGGACAATGTAGGATTGATGTGGAGAGAGATTCTAACCCATCTTTCCTTTTTTGAGCACTTTGATGATCTTGTGAAGGGAGTTTTCGACACAGAGGATGTTATATATTACCTCTCAGTTACATTCTTTGGTCTATTTTTAGCCCACACAACAATTGAGGCTAAAAAATGGAGGTAAAGATGAAAAGAATAGCAGGATGGCTAAACTATATCTTTTTAATACTTCTTTTAATTTCCTTCTTTTCCTACAAGATTTATCCCACAAAAAAATTCATCTGGATCCCTGCTCTCTGCCTCAGCCTTTTATCCCTAATACTTTACATTATTTTTAACAGAGAAAAGTTGAAGGAGCAGATAAAGCTGAAAACTCTTTTGTATTCAGGAAATTTAATACTTCTTATTTTCCTTGTTTTTGCTATCCTTGTGGCTCTAAATTACCTTTCCACAAAGATTCATTTCAGAGCAGATTTAACTGAGGGGAAAATTCATTCCATTTCAGAACAGACAGTAAAGGTATTGAAGAATCTTAAGAAAGATATTGAGATTAAGGCTTTCTTCAGGGAGTTGAATCCGAGAAGGGGAATTATTGAGGAGATGTTAAAGAGATATTCCTATTATACATCAAGGATAAAATATGAAATTATAAATCCTGACAAAAATCCATCCCTTGTAAGGGAACTGAACATTTCTGAAGATGGAACAACAGTCTTTAAGTGTGGAGATCAGGAGACAAGGATAACATCCACAACTGAAGAGGATATAACAAACGCAATAATAAAGATAACAAGGGAGAGGAAAAAGGTTATATACTTTACAAAGGGTCATGGAGAAAAGTCAATAGAAGATAGCTCTGAAAGAGGGTATTCCCAGATTAAAACATCCCTTGAAAACTTAGGATATACAGTAAAGGAGATAGTTCTTGCAGAGGAACCCTCTATTCCATCCGATTGCTCCCTTCTCATTATTTCAGGAGCAGAAAAAGACTTTCTTCCAGGTGAACTTGAGGGGATTGAAAGATTCCTTAAGGATGGGGGGAGATTACTCCTCTTAATTGATCCCCTTTCCTCTCCTTCCTTTGTTGATTTTATGAAAAAATATGGAATAAAAATTGGTGATGATTTTATTGTAAGCATCGATCCAAGTGCGAGGATTATGGGTGGAGATCCCACATGGGCTGTTGTTTCAAAATATGGATACCATAAAATAACTGAAAAATTTAATTATGCATGTTTCTTCCCCTTCGCTCGTTCCGTTGACAGGTTAGAGCCAGTTCCAAAGAATTTCTCAACAGAGACAATAGCATCCACATCCCCTTACTCCTTCTCTACAAACCAATTCAATGCAAGGGAGATAAGATTTGATCCTGAGAGGGACAGAAGGGGACCAATTCCAGTTGTGGCTGTTTCAACCTTTAAGGAAGAAGGAAAGGAAAGAGAAAGTAGAGTGGTTGTTTTTGGGGATTCGGACTTTGCATCGAACCAGTTTTTCGATTTATCTGGAAACAGCAATCTTTTCCTTAATACAGTCAACTGGCTTGAGGAAGAGGAAGATCTTGTTTCAATAGCTCCAAAGACCACCCGTCCGAGAACAATCTCTCTAACCCTTTCCCAGGGAAGAATGATTTTCTTTACAACAATAATTTTACTTCCTGGAATTTTTGTTCTTGGAGGAATTATTGTCTATCTTAGAAGGAGGTCCCTATGAAGGTGAAGACTCTTTTAATTCTTACTGCCATCCTTGCAATACTTGTTTTATCAATAATATATGTGGAAAAAAGGGAGGAGAGAAAGGAGAAATTTGAAGGGAAGTTGCTTACCTATAACTCATCAGATATAAATAAGGTTGAGCTAAAAAGAGGGGGTGAGACAATAGTTTTTGAGAAGAAAGATGATAGCTGGGAAATAACAACTCCCTTCAAAACAAAAGCTGATAAGTACACAGTGGATAGACTTGTCGAGGACTTTTCAGACTTAAAAATAGAGAGGAAGGTTGAAGAAAATTCAAGAGATCTGAAAAAATATGGACTTGAGCCACCCCAAAGAATATTGAAACTCTGGAAAAAGGATGGTAGCTCGGTTAGTGTATATGTTGGCATTGAGAATCCAATTGATGGTGCCCTTTATGCGAAAAAACCCGAGGAAAACATTGTCTATTTAATACCATCCTTTCTTAAGAGTGGACTTGATAAAACCCTATTTGATTTTAGAAACAAGAAGATTTTTGAATTTGAAAAGGATAAAGTTAATAGGATAATTTGGGAGAGTGAAGGGAAGAGATGGAATGCATACAAAAAAGAGGATGAATGGTATCTTGATGAGCCAGTAAAGGCACTTGCAGACAAAGGGAAGATAGATGATCTTCTTTATTCAATAACAGGTGCTGAGGCAAAGGGATTTGCGGTCGAGGATTATAAAGAGGAACAGTTAAAGGATTATTCTCTTGACAAACCAAAGATTAAGATAAAGATAATGGGTGAGAGGGAGATGGAGATTTCTGCTGGTTTGAAGGAGGAGAAAGATAAAAAGAGTGTTTATGCTATTTCAAGCCTGAGCAAAATAATCGCAGAACTTCCTGAAACCTTTATCTCTGAGATAGACAAAAAACCTGAAGACATCAGGGAAAAATCAGTGGCTGTTTTCTGGAGTTTCGATGTTCAGAGATTCAGTATTGTAAAGGAAGGGAAAGAATATCTTTTTGAAAAGGACAAACAGGACAAATGGGAGATGAAAAAACCAGAGAAGAAGGAAATTGACGGAACAAAGATCAATGATTTTTTGAGAAAGATTGAAGATCTTGAAGCTAAAGAGTTTATAGACAACCCGGTTTCTCTAAAGGATTATGGTTTAGAAAAACCTAATTTTCAGTTTAAAATAGTTACAAAGGAAAGGGGTCAGGAAAAAACTATAGAGATTTTAACAGGAAAAGAAGAAAATGATAAGGTTTATGTTAAAAACAAGAGATTCAACTACATCTTTGTTGTGGATAATTCATTTCTGAAGGAGATACCAAAGAATTTTGATGAATGGAAAAAGAAATGATTTGAAAAAGCTGAAATTCTGGTTGCTTATAACTCATCAGTTTGATAATATGAAGAGATGAAAATAAGTGGGTGCATAATTACATACAACGAGGAAGACAGAATTGAAGATGCCCTAAAAAGCCTTGAGGGTGTAGTGGATGAAATAGTGGTTGTGGATGCCTTCAGTAAAGATAGAACTCCCAGTATTGTCCAGTCCTATGGAGTTAGGTTTTTTCAAAGGGAATGGGATGGATACGCAAGCCAGAAGAATTTCGCAATATCCCAAGCAAAATATCCATGGATTCTTTCTATAGATGCTGATGAAAGGCTATCGGAAAAATTGAAGGAAGAAATAATTAAAATAAAAGAGGGGGAACCTGACTCTGATGGCTTTGCTTTTAAAAGAAAAACCTTCTACCTTGGAAAATGGATAAAACATTCGGGATGGTATCCTGACAAAAAAATAAGATTGTTCAGAAAAAGTTCAGCTTACTGGGAGGGAGATTTTGTCCATGAGAAACTTGTATTTAATGGGAAGGTAAAGAATCTGGAAGGGGAACTTCTTCATTATAGCTATAGGAACTTATCAGATCATATTCTCAGAATAGAAAGATACTCAACCCTTTCAGCACAAAAAATGGATAAGGAAGGGGAAAAAAGCAGCTATTTTAAGATCTTTTTCCTCCCGCTTCTCACTTTTTTCAGAGATTTTATTTTGAAAGGAGGTTTTCTTGATGGTATTCATGGTCTCATTATCTCTCTCTTTTCATCCTATTATGTTTTTTTGAAATTCGCCAAACTTTATGAGATACAGAGGGAAAAATGATTGTTCAAATTGACTGTGGGAAAGGGTGGAGAGGGGGTCAGTCCCAGGCTCTTTATCTCACAAAAGGTCTGAAGGAAAGGGGATTTGATGTTTCCTTAATATGTCAAGCTGGTTCCCCCCTTTATCAGAAAGCAATTGCTGAAGGGATTGAGGTTTATCCCCTTAAGATGGAATTTGAGTTTGATCCTGTTTCAGTTATTAAAATATCAAAAATTTTAAGAAAGAAAAGGGCAACCATTCTTCACTTTCACGATTCCCATTCAGCAACCCTTGGAATCTTGGCATCCTTTCTCTATCCTGTCCCAGTAAAGATCGTAGCAAGAAAAGTTGATTTTCCCATTAAAGGGAATCCTTTTAGAAGATTGAAATATGATAAACTTGTCTCCTCGGTAATAGCAGTTTCCAATGGAGTAAAGGATGTTCTTATTAGAGATGGAATCCCTGAGTCAAAAATTCATACAATCTATGAAGGAACAGATTTGAAAAAGTTTGAAATTGAGGGGACAAAGGAGGAGTGGAAGGAAAGGCTTGGTTTTAAAAGGGATAAATTCCTTGCTGGAATTGTTGCTCACTTAGCAGATCATAAAGGGCACATCTATCTAATTGAAGCAGCAAAAATCCTAAAAAAAAGGGGAGCAGATATGGAAATTCTCATAATTGGAGATGGAGAACTTAGGGATTTTCTGATTTCAAAGACAGAGGAGCTGGATGTTGGAGACATTGTGAAATTTCTTGGCTTCAGAAATGATATACCAAATCTTTTAAAAGCAATTGACCTTTTTGTTCTCTCTTCCTATCTTGAGGGGCTTTGTACATCCCTTCTCGATGCAATGGCTTCAAAGCTTCCAATTGTTGCTACAAGAACAGGAGGTATTCCTGAAGCTGTTGAAGATGGGGTAAATGGAATTCTTGTCCCACCAAAAGACCCATTGGCTCTTGCTGATGGAATCTTTCATCTATATAAAAATAGGAATCTTCTAATTGAGATGGGAGAAAGGGGATACGAAAGAGCAAAGAGATTGTTTTCTGTAGAAAGAATGGTTGAACAAACAATTTCCCTCTACAACGAAAATCTTAAAAAGAAAGGGATGAAACCTTTAAAAACTTAAAAATTCCAAAAATCTATAGGAATAAAGAACTAAAGAGTCTCAAACCGAAGTCCGTATTCACCTTTGAAATTTCAAAAAACAATAGGAATAAAGAACCCATTGGGAGAGTCCTGGTCAAAGAGGGAAAAAGTGGAAGATTGGTGAAAATCCTTTACAGAAGAGGAAAAGGATGGTGACCCGTGCTGGACTCGAACCAGCAACCCGCGGATTAAGAGTCCGCTGCTCTACCAGTTGAGCTAACGGGCCCTTGAAAAAATCCATCAATTTTTATTTTTACCATTTTTAAAAGATTTAGTCAATTTACCAAAATTTTTACCCTTACTTTCAAAGTTTTACTTCTTTCGGTATAAAAATTTCAAAGACTTGTTTCTTAGACTTTTTAAGCCACAATCCATAAATTGACTTTTTCCTCTCAGAGTGATAAAAATTTTCTTTAGGAGGTTATAGTGAAAGGAAAATTTATATCAGTAATTCTGATTCTTTTTTTGTTTTCATCTTTTTCCCAGCTTCTCTTTGCAAAAAAGGATAAATATGAGAAGTGGCTGAAAGATGAGGTTTTTTTGATCATAACAAAAGAAGAGGAGAAAGCTTTCAAGGAGCTGAAAACAGATAAGGAAAAGGATAATTTTATTGCTCTCTTTTGGGCTAAAAGGGATCCAACACCTCTTACTGAGGAGAATGAATTTAAAGATCTTTATTACAAAAGACTTGAATATGCCAACAAAACATTCACCTATGGGAGTAGAACAGGTGCAAAGTCAGATATGGGTAAGGTTTTTGTTCTTCTTGGTCAGCCATCCCAGAGATATACAGACACATCTGTAAGGACTGTTTTAAGTGAAGGGGCTACTTCCTCTCATCCTGAAGTCTGGATATATCCCCCAATTCCAGAACTTGGAATCCTTGAGACTATTAAGATCTACTTTGTGGATCGTGGTTATGGATATGAAATTGATGCCTCCCTAACTCAGCCAAAGGTAATTCAGTTGTTGATGGGAGTTCCTCAGAAACTTATTGTAAATCCTGGTCTTAAAGAGATTCCGAAATATCAGAAGAAATTCATTATTTCTGCTAATTCCTTTGAGGGGAAAAAGATTGAAGAGGCAATATCAACAGGGCAGGAGCATGAGGAAATACCTATTGAGTGGAAAACCTATTTTGATAAGGCAATGAATGGCTCAACATATGTAACTTTACTTCTAAAATATAATGCCAAGGAAGTTCCAATAAAAAAGGTGGTTGTTTTTGGTAGAGTCAGGGCTGAAGATGGCACCTTTGAAGATTTTATGAAACAAACTGAACCTTTGATTGAAGGTGATAATGCCCTTGTCTATGCTGGTGTTCCTGCAATGCCTAAAAAATATAAATTATATCTTGGGCTTAAAGATAAGGATTCTGAAAAGTATACTCTTAAAATTTCTGAAATAGAGATTCCTAATTTCTGGACAGAAGAGCTTATAATAAGCTCTCCAATTTTGACAGGTAATGTTGAAAATATTGGCGCAATATCAAAGGAGGATGTTAGTACATTTATATTTGGACAATTCAGAGCTAATCCAAGATGGGAGATGGTTTTTAAAAGAAGTGAAACCTTGAATTTTCTCTATAAGATCTACAATTTTAAGACGGAAAATAAGAAATGCTCAATACTTACTGAGATCACAATTAAATCTGATAAAAAGGCATATCAGCTCCCTCCTGACACCAGTGAAATGGAGGTTCCAGAGGGTTCAAACCAGGCTATGGTTGGAGGATATCCAATACCCTTAAATCTGATTGATCCTGGGAAGTATGAGCTCACAGTGAAAATAACAGACAAGATAGCCAATATCACTAAAGAGGTTAAGGCAAAGTTTGAAGTTGTAGAGTAATCTCGAAATAAAAATAAAGGTTTATCTTTATGGAAGAAAAGATAGATTTGCACATCCATTCTAACAAAAGTTCTGATGGTGATTTGAGTGTAGAAGAAATTATAGAACTCTCCTTTGGAAAATTGAGGGCTATTTCTATTGCTGATCATGACACCCTTGATGCTTACCCTGAAGCCCTTGAAATAGGGGAAAAGAGAAATGTTGAGGTTATACAGAGTGTGGAAATTACAACTAACTTCAATGGCAGAGAGCTCCATATTTTATCCCCCTTTGTTGAGAGGGAAGGTCCAATTCTCGAGCTTCTTGATAAATTGAAGGATGGTAGATACTACCTTGCGGAGGAGAGGGTAAAAAAGCTTCAGAAAATAGGGTTTTCCATAAATATGAAAGATATTCTTTCCCATTACCCCAATACAATTCCAATAGGAACAGCTATTGCAAGATTTTTATTTTTAAGCCAGCCCGATCATCCATTACTGAAAAAGTATCTTGAGGAACCAGAAAAGGCACCTTACAGGTTCTATAAGGATTATTTTGAGCCAGGTGGTCATGCCTATGTTCCCTTCAATTATGTCTCTACTGAAGAAGCAATATCAGCGGTTAAGGACTCAGGAGGTGTCCCTGTCTTAGCCCATCCTGGAGCCTCCTTTTGCAGAGTTGGAAGGGATGATCTTCTTTATTTAAAAAGGAAAGGGCTTGAAGGGCTTGAGATCTGGACATCCTATCATTCTCCAGAGAAGAAAATTTTTTACTATGAATTAGCTAAAGAGCTTGATCTTGTTCCAACCCCAGGTTCAGACTTTCATGGGAGTATAAAACCCCATGTGGCTTTTGCCTCTATTGAGGAAGGGGATTATTCTATTGTTGAAAAGCTTATGGAAAGGAGGAGGAATGTCTGAGGGTTTCCCCTGGCTTGACCTTTTATTCCTCATAATTATCCTTTACTCTCTTGTTATGGGTTTTCTGAAAGGATTTTTTAGAGAAGTCATATCCCTCACCTTTTTTATTTTGGGTTTGATAACAGCTTTTGGAAACTGGAGACAACTTTCAAGCTTGCTAAGACCCTTTCTTAAAATAGGGTTAATATGCGATTTTCTATCTTTTATGATTATTTTAATTGCATTTATGCTTTTAGGAGCTATTGTAGCATTTTTAATAAGGAAAATATTCGTAAGAGGTCCAATAAAATTTATTGACAGAATTGCTGGCCTGCTTTTTGGTGGAATTAAAGGGATTTTTATTGTGCTCATAATTATAATTCTTATTATAGCCTTTATCCCTAATTCCAGAATAGTTGAAAGATCAACAATTGCCTTTTATTCCCTTGATATTACTGATTCATTGGTAAAGATTTTTCCTTCTTATATATACGAGAAATACATGGAAAATATTAAAAAGATAGGAGGGGATAATGGCAAAAGAATTTAAGGACTTATCTATAAGGGAAAAAATGGAAATAATTGCGAAGGAAATGATGGAGTCAAATATTTATCTAAGAGAGGCTTTATCTGAGTTTGAAAAGGTTTTCATTGAGATTGCTTTGAAAATTCATAATGGTAATAAATTTAAGGCATCGAAAATGCTCGGAATCCATAGAAACACCCTGGCAGGGAAGATGAATTCTCTAAAGATAAAAAGCAAATGAACCTCAAAAAATTTAAATCCCCTTCTCATTTTTAATCCAAAGGTATTTCCCTGATTTTATTAGCTGTTTCAAAAAATTTCTCTGCCCTTTCTCT
>Ga0123519_10004558_pt1 | contig 22391 bp, 17 predicted proteins | sample YelNatPaOPRAMG02_FD_87396 | JGI IMG/M metagenome (GOLD analysis project Ga0123519, IMG submission 87396) | Hot spring microbial communities from Yellowstone National Park - Yellowstone National Park OP-RAMG-02 (version 2) | ecosystem: Environmental > Aquatic > Thermal springs > Hot (42-90C) ...
CCATCCGTTTGAAAATCAGCTCCTGGTCTATGCTTCCAGAGGCATCTGGTTGTCTGGGGTCTGGCTCTGGATAGACAAACTGCTCGGTCAATCTGGTCTCAAATTCCTGAGGCTGTTCCAGAAGAATAGAGACCAGGTCCGCGCTTAACTCCCGAAGTGCGGTATCTGCAATGGCTTTCATCACATTCTCCAGGTTCAAGCTTTGATTGACCGCCTCGCTCATCTCATAGAGGTTCATCACCTCTTTCAAACGGATATTCTCCCGCTCTAACTTGAGCTGAGCCATTGCCCGGCGAATCACCTGAAGTAGCTCATCCACCTTGAACGGCTTCATTATATAATCAAATGCGCCCAGCTTGATTGCCTCCACTGCGGTATCCACGGTTCCGAACCCGGTCATAATAATAACCATAGTGTCCAGCCTTTGGTCTTTAATGGTTCTCAATAGCTCAATCCCGTTCATTCCCGGCATCTTCATATCACTGAGCACGATGTCATAATGTTTGCTGGAAAGCTCTTGCAGGGCTTCTTCTGCGCTTGCCACCGAGTTGACGCTAAAATTTTCGCTGGTGAGAAAATCATTTAACACATCCCTCACCACCTGCTCGTCATCTATGACCAGCACCCGATTGCCTTCCTGGCTAATTATATATTCCATTTCTTAATAATATATTAGCAAATTCAGCCTCAAATAGTCAACTATCATTTATTTTTAAACAGCTCCCAAGGCAGGAATTTTTTGGCTTTTTTTTCTTGACAATTTTAGTTAATTTAGCTAAAGTTTTTTTTAGTTCCGAAAAGGCAGGGGTTAAATTTTAATTTTTAGAAAGGAGGTTTAGAAAAATGGGAGTATTGGAGGGAAAAGTTATCGCTATCACTGGAGCAGGCGCAGGTATAGGTCGGGCTGAGGCTTTGCTTTGCGCCAAAGAAGGGGCACGGGTGGTAATCAATGACCTGGGAGGCGCAAGAGATGGCACTGGTAAGGACAGCAAGGTTGCGGACCATGTGGTTGAAGAGATTAAAAAGATGGGTGGAGATGCGGTTGGTCATTATCAGGACATCTCTGAGGAGGCTGGCGCAGACAGCTTGATTAAGGTCGGGGTGGACAAATGGGGAAGGTTTGATGGTCTGGTCAACAATGCGGGAATTCTTCGGGATAAAATGAGCTTTAATATGACCACTGAGGAATGGGATGCGGTGATTAAGGTTCATTTGCGGGGACATTTTCTTCCCTCTCGGGCCGCGGCTCGCTATTTCCGGGAACATAAGGAGCAAGGGGGCTCAATTGTCAACACCAGCTCCACTTCTGGTCTGATTGGAAACGCAGGACAGGTGAATTATGGAACCGCTAAATTAGGAATCGTGGGTATGACCAATGTGCTTAGTATGGAACTTAGCAGGTCCAATGTTCGGGTGAATGCCATCGCGCCTATGGCTTATACCAGAATGACCGAAGACCTGAAGATGGCGGATTTGCTAAAGAATTATAAGCCAGAGCATATTGCGCCAATGGTGGTGTTCCTTCTGTCTGATTTGTCCAAGGGCATTACCGGACAGGTGTTTGGCGTGTTTGGTCCCTTTATTCAACTTTACCGTCTTCCCAGACCCGCGATGGAGTGGAAGAGCGAAAAAGGCATCTGGGAACCTTCAGAAATCGGAAACATTGCAGAAGAAATCAAGAAGGTGATTGAAAAGGTTAATTGGGGGTATCTGCCTGGGATGCCATTGCCGGAGGACAAGAAGATTAAGCCTTAATTTCTTAATGACAATGATTCAAAAAAGGGCGGGTCTTTTGGGACTCGCCCTTTTTAGTGAAATAAAAAGCAAATGAAGATAAGTTGGAAAAGAATTCTCGCGGTTAGCTTAATAATGTTTTTAAGCAATTGCGGAGCGGAGGAGTTGAACTATCTATTGAGCCAGGCGCCGGGTCAGCTGGCATTGCTTGCCAATAGAGTGCCGATTGAGCAGGTTTTGAAAAGAAATGAGCTTGAGCCTTGGGTTCGGGAAAAGCTGGAATTAGCGCTTTCAGTTAAGGGGTATGCGGAGGAGCTGGGACTGGTTCAGAATAAGAGTTATACACTTTATCGGGAGCTTAATCGGGATGCGGTTTGTTATAATCTTACTGCCACTCCCAAATTATCTTTAAAGCCTTTGAGCTGGGAATTTCCAGTGGTGGGCAGAGTGCCTTATTTAGGCTTTTTCAAGCCAAAAGATGCGCTCAAGAAAAAGCAGGAGCTTGAGAATAAGAGCTATGATGTCTATGTTCGGAGAGTGGGCGCTTATAGTATGCTCGGGATAGTTCCTGACCCGCTCTATACACCAATGCTTAAATACGATTCCTGGGAGCTTGCCAATATCATTATTCACGAGCTTACCCATGCGACCATCTGGGCAAAAGGTTATCCGGAGTTCAATGAAAATTTAGCGCTTTTCATTGGCAATCAGGGTGCGATAGATTTTTGTCTTAAAAAATATGGTGCGGGTTCTAAAGAGGTGGAATATGCGATTGGCTCAAATCAGGATGACCAGCTTTTCCAGCAATATCTAAGCGGGCTGAAAAAGGAGTTGGAGGAACTTTATGCCCGCTCGGATTTAAGCGAGGATGAGAAGCTCAAACTCCGGGAAGAAATTTTCCAGAAAAGCAAAAGGGATTTTCAGGAGAACTGGCTTCCAAAGATGAAGAGCGATTATTATACTGGCTGGAATAAGCTGGAATTGAATAACGCAGTGATTGCCAGCAGATTGGTTTATTATCATGATTTATCTCTTTATCAATCGGTTTATGAGAAATTAGGCTCGGATTTGAAAAAAATGATAGAGTTTATGAAAGAAGTAGTGAAAAATGCGGAAAAAGAAAAACTTAACCCAGAAAAATATCTCCAAACCTGGCTCAAGAGCGTGAATTAACAGAAACCAGATAGGTCTCTTGCCTCTTTACATAGTTTGTCTTTTAGATTAAGATATTTTTATGGAACTCAGCCAGAAGATAATTGAAGAAATCATCCGACGCATCAAGCGGGTGGCGAATCCGGAAAAGATAATCCTGTTTGGTTCCAGCGCGGTTGGAAATATGACTAAAGACAGCGATATTGACCTTCTGATTCTGAAATCTAATATCACAGACCCGATTGAAGAAAGCGTGCGGATTAGAGAGGCGATTGGAAATATGGGTTATCCGTTTGACATTATTGTAATGAGAACTGAACAATTTGAAGAAAGCAAAGCGGTGATTGGCGGGTTGGCTTATCCCGCGAATAAATATGGCAAGGTGATTTATGAAGACCGCAGAGCAAGTTAAGCAGAAGATAGTTAAACAATGGCTGGCAAAAGCTGAAAGGGATTTATCTGCTGCAAAAGCTCTGCTTGGTGGAAAAAAGCCTTTCTATGGCATAGTTGGATTTCATGCTCAACAAGCCTCGGAAAAATACCTAAAGGCTTATCTTACCCAACACCAGATAGAATTTCCTAAAACCCACGACCTCAAAGAACTTCTAAATCTAATTGCAACTAAAAATTTAAAGCTTGCGGATTTACTCCAAGATATAGTCATTCTTACTAAATACGCGGTTGAAGCTCGTTATCCTGGTGATTTTCCTGAGCCGTCCAAAGTTCAAGCCGAAGAGGCAGTAGCTCTGGCGGAAAAAGTAAAAAAGGCTATTCTTATAAAATTGAAAAAAGAAAAATGAGCACTGGATTCTTTGCCAACGATTCTCTTGGATAAAATGTTTGAGCGGGATAAATCCGAGTCTTGATTCATAATTAGAAAAATCTTGCGCTTTTTTCTTGAAATTAGCCAATAATCTGTTAAAATTAAAAAGCTACAGATGAAGTCTCCCAATTGGTAGTTCTTCAGACCTTCTCCAAAAGATTTCCAATAAGGGAAAAAGAAGTTTTAAAGGAGGAGAAACTATGAGTCAGAGTTCAAACCGGGGTTGGATAGTTACTTTTGCGGGCACAGGCATTAACTTGGCTTTAGGCGTGCTTTATTCCTGGAGCGTGATTTCCAAGAAAATCCCAGAGGAGTGGGGCTGGAGCGAGGCTAATCGGGCTTTGCCTTATACCATTGCTTGCTTGGTTTTTGCGCTGATGATGGTTCCAGCTGGAAAACTCCAGGACCGATTCGGACCAAGAATTGTTGCCAGTTTAGGAGGTGTCTTAACTGGCTTGGGGCTGATACTTGCGAGTAGATTTGAGTCGGTGGTGATGTATGTGCTGGGATTTGGGCTTTTAGCAGGAAGCGGAATCGGCTTTGGTTATGCCAGCGCTACTCCACCTGCGGTAAAATGGTTTCCAGCTCAAAAGACCGGGATGATTGCGGGTCTGGTGGTCGCCGGGTTTGGATTAGCCTCGGTATATATTGCGCCTTTGGCTCAATATCTGATTGGAAAATTGGGCGTGCCTTCCACAATGTTAATTCTGGGAATCGCATTTTTAATTATCGTGGTGCTTTTATCTCAACTTTTAGTGAATCCTCCTCAACCAGCTCAAGCCAAATCCTCTTCTGGTGCCCCACTCGGAGAAAGCGATTTCTCTGCGAAAGAATTGCTCGCAAGCGCTCAATTTTATGTGCTCTGGCTGATGTATGTGTTTAATGCCGGCGCGGGCTTGATGGTGATTGGCAAATTAGCAAAAGTGGTGGATGTCCAGGCGGGGTATAAAGCAGGGTTTATTTTAGTCGCATTGCTTGCGATTGGTAATGCCGGCGGAAGGGTATTAGCTGGAACCGCTTCAGATAAATTAGGTAGGATTCGGGTGCTACAGGCTTTTACTGTTTTTCAGGCAATTTTAATGTTTCTGACCCCATTTATTGAGAACCCGATTCTTTTGGTGCTTTTCTCTATCTGCATCGGGATGAATTATGGCTCCAACTTAGCGCTTTTTCCCTCCATCACCAAGGATTTCTTTGGTTTAAAGAATTTCGGGGTAAATTATGGCTTGGTGTTCACTGCTTGGGGAATCGGCTCAATTTTAGCGCTGGTCGCAGGCGTGATTTATGATAAAACCAAGAGCTTTAAGCTGGCATTTTTTATTGCTGGAGTTTTGTTGATTGTGACCCTGGTTTTATCGTTTGCAGTGAAAAAGCCTTTAAAAAAGAGCGCTTAAAATAAGCTATCATCAGTTCTGATAACTTATTTCTATGCCCTGAATGACTATCTCTTTTAATGGCTTAAAAGGGTAGGGTCTGCCCTGAGCGCCAGTGCTTGGCATCTGGCTAATCTCCATTGCCACCTCAAGCCCCTCCTCAATCTCTCCAAAAATGGTGAACTTGCCATCCCACTCCTTAATTCTGGTCAGAGCAATATAAAATTGACTGCCTGCGCTATCTGGATGCTCGCCCCTCACCATTCCCACCGCGCCCGGCTGATTGATAAGCTCATTAAATTCCGCTTTGATGGTCCAGCCGGGACCTGCATCAGGGTCTCCCTCTGGCGCACCGCCTTGAATCAGGACTCCAGGAATAATCAGGTGAAACTGGCTATCATCATAAAAATGGGCTTTTGCCAATCGGATAAAATTCCGACAATGCTCTGGCGCTTTATCCGGATAAAAACGGATTTTTATCACTCCATAATCAGTCTTGAGCAAAGCCCGAAGATGAGAAATCTGTTCCGGGCTTAATGCGTTCACCTCCGGCGTAACCAGTTGTATCAAATTTTTCACTACTGTTGGTTTAAGCGAGCTTTTAGGAAACCTTTTCAAAAAATCTTCATAGCCCGCGACCGTGTTCTCCGCCACTGCTTTCTGATAATGGAGCAGAGCTAAACTAGCCAGCGCATCCATCTTATATTTGCCATTGGGATGCTTTTTAAGAAATTGCTCAATCGCCTCAATAGAATTCTTTTCCACCGCCTTTCTAAAATCCCTTTTCTCGCAGGAAAAACCAAAAAATAGAATCAAGCCCAACCCAAAAATTTTAACCCATTGATTACCAAAATTTTTACTCATTCTAACTCCCCCTACCATGGTCTTTTAGGAAACTCTGGCGGAGCCGGCGCCATTGGCACCCGCTCCAATAATGGCAAATAAAACTCCACTTTGATATTATCCCAGGGTCCACCTGCTTTAGCATAAGCGCCCAAAAGCGTTTTCTGGGTCTGATTTATCAAATTGCGAATCAAGGGCAAGGGACTAGTTAAAGTAGAAATTAGCTCCAAAGGATAAACCGCCACCCAGAGCTTTAATTCTTGATTAACTAAATCCACTACTCCCGCACAATGCACTTCCTGGTTCCAGCTTTTAAACTCTATATCCTCAAAATAGACCACTCCTTTTTTTATGACCAGTTCAGTTTTTGCTCTTTCAAAATCCCAGCCGGTCTTCTTGGGGTCAAACTGGAATCCCAAAAATTGTAAAATCTGAATTCCTAAATTATTTCCTATCAATCTGCCATTCCGCATTTGAACCTTGAAATAACCCTCTAAAGAGTCATAGCGCAGGTTTCCATCAATGTATCTTCCGCTCAAATACCCATTGCCAGTGGTTTTTCCCTCCACAAAAAAATCATATCCAAAAATCTCTTTCATAATTTTTTGGAACTGAACCTCATCAAAATGACCATTGATATGAAAATCTATTACCCGAGCTTTACTAAAATCCAGCCAGGAATCCCCATCCTGATACCAGCCATCTGTATATTTGAAAGTCAGATTAGAAAAACCTAATACCCGGTTCTTATATTTCCAATGCCCTCTGACCATCTCTGCCAAAAAATTTTTATAGCGAGTGCGCTGGGTTCTGAAATCCCCCTCCCACACGCTCTTCATCAGAGGAAGCGCAGACCCGATTTTTAGATTTGGGTCAATTTTGCGAGCCCGAGAAAAAAATAATTTTTTAATATCTATCTCCTCTGCCCGGCTTTGAAACTCAAAAAAGGGATAGCCCGGATAACTAAACCGAAAATCACTCTCCACCGGCATCTCTCCTAATAAAACCGGATATCTCTTCGTAAAAACCTTTGCCGGCGCCATATTTAATCTCCCGCTAAAATTTTTAACTGGCGCAATTATTATTCCGGGGTCATAATTTGCGTTCTTTAAATCAATTTTCCCCTCATACCAAAATCCCGGATATTTACCCGAATAACCGAAATCCAAAATCATCTCTGCTTGCCCCGAAACTCGCATCCCTGCGATTCTGGGATTAACCAAAATCGGCTTCCAGTTCATAATCCTTTCCAAATCGCTCAAATCATTAAGTTCAAGGCTCATCTTCCCAGAAGCTATATATTTCTGATTTCCATTCTTTTTCTTTAGTTTTAAATTAAATTCTGAAATCGGGTTGTTTCCCCAAAAGCCGATTTCGCTCTCAAAATTTATTTCGGAAAACCTCGGCTGGATAATTAATTTCCCTTTTGATTTAATTTCCAGGGGCTCTAATTTTTTTATCTCTGGCTCGGGTTCTTGATAAGGAAAGGGAAACTGAATTTTCCATTCTGCTGGCTCTGAAACTTTTAAATCAGTTATCTCCAGCTTGATATTTTCTATCGCCACCTGGCCTTTTAATTTAGTCTCTGTAAAACTTGGGTCTAATAAAATAATTTTTAAATTATCTCCCCACGCCCGCTCCAAAATCAAATGCTCCTCCCAGCCCCCTTTTGCCGGAATAAACCGAATTCGGTAATTTATCTCTCCCTGCATCGGATATTTTCCTAACCATTGATGATTTTTTAAAATCGGGAACTTTAAAAGAGCAGGAATTTGCCCAAGCTCAAATTCCCCTACCGCTCTGCCCTTTGCTTTTATTTTTTCTTCCCATTCTATGAGTTCAACCTCCAGCTCTTTTAAAGGCTTGCCTCCCCATTCCGCTTTATCATATTGGAACCGGGCGGAAAAAGGTTTTAAACTTAAAAATAATTTTCCCTCCCCATAAGCCCGTGGACCCGGCTCTATGCCTTCAGAATAAGGGAAATTGGTTTCCATCCAGAAATCAAAAACCCCTTTAGAGCCATTGGATTCAAACACTCCGCTTAAATTCCCAAATTCCAGCGGGACCGATAATCTTTTGGGCACCGGACGAAAATCATAGACCGTAATCCGAGCGTTGAAAAAACCAATCCGATTAGCGCTTAAAATACTCTCTTGGGAAAATTTCCAGGAAAATATCCCTTTTAATAATCTCAGCCACCAAAGCCCATTGGTGGTGAACCCTTTAGGTTGGCCTGGCTCGGATTTAGTAAGATTTTTCAATCGCTCCTTTTCCGCGGGACCTAACTCGTAAAAAATCTCGGGCTTAAAAAAATAGATATCCTTTATCTTAATGGTTCTTTTAAGCAAAGCTTTTAAATCTAAAATCAGCTTAACTGATTCTGCCCGGAAGAGCTCGGGTCTGACGCGATTGGGGTCAGTTAAATCCAGCTTCAGGTCAGTAATTTCCAGTCCTAAGCCCGGATAAACAATCGGATAGACCAAACCAAATTTGAGCTTGAGATTATAGCGATTCTCTATCTCCTGAATCAGTCTTTGCCGATGGCGATTGGGGTTCAGCTTGATTATCCCAAGCACTCCCATCCCCAGCAGTGATAAAATCACTAACACCACAACCAAGGCAGGTAAAAAATGCCTTCTCATTTAGTTAATCACACGCTTGATAATATATGGAGGCTCGGAGCGGATATTAAGTTTCAAAAATAGCTCGCCAATTAGACCCAAGGATAAAAGTTGCGCTCCCAAAAGTAGTAGCATTATCCCGCCCATAAATAAAGGTCTGGTGCCAATGGGTCTTTGTCCCAAAAACCATAGCACCGTAAGATAAACTAATGCGCAAAAGCCAAGAAAACCAAGCCCAAAACCAATCCCTCCAAAAAGATGCAAAGGACGATAAGCATACTGGGTAAGAAAGATAATGGTCAAAAGGTCAAAAAATCCTCTGGGAATCCGCTCCATGCCATATTTGCTTTTCCCGGAGCTCCGAGCATGATGCAGAACCTCTATCTCTCCTGTCTTATATCCCCGATGCGCAATCAAAACCGCTAAATACCGATGAAGCTCCCCATAAAGCTCTACCCCAGCTAAAGCCTCTCTCCGAATCGCTTTATATCCGCAATTGAAATCATGGAGCCGAACCCCAGAAATCAACCTCACTACTTGATTAAAAATCCGAGATAAAACCCTCTTTCCTAACGGGTCCCTCCGATTCCGCTTCCAACCAGAAACCAAATCATATCCCTGTTCTAACTTCTCTATAAACCGAGCCAGCTCCTTTGGCTCATCCTGAAGGTCCGCATCCATAGTAATCACATAATCCCCCCGGGCAACGGAAAATCCGCAACTGAGCGCAGAGGATTTGCCAAAATTCCGCGTGAACTCTATCACCCTCACCCGGGAGTCCTTCCCTGCTAATTCTGCCAAAATTTTTCCAGAATTATCCCCACTGCCGTCATTGACAAAAATCAATTCAAAACTTCTCCCTAAACCCTCCAGCTCAACCCTTAACCGAGAATAAAGCTCTGAAAGAGTGGCTTGCTCATCCTTCACCGGCACCACCACTGAAATCTGAACCGCTCTCTCTATCTTATTTTCCATCTGGCTCATTTTCTCCGATATAAATAATAATGCTCAATCTTGGTCTCTAAATAATAATTCTCCCTTAAAAACTCCCTCAATTCAATAAACTCAAGGCACTGTTCAAAAGAATCCTTTGGCTCTATCGCGGTATTGTCCTTCTCCACCACCACAATATAAAGTGGGGAATTGGATTTAAGCCCGGAAATAAACTCCTCCTGAAGCCTTTTCTGATAAGCCTTAAACCTCTGCCCCCCAAACTCATAGGTCAATGGCAGGTCATAACTGAACCGAGTGGGAGAGCGCCTCTGGGAATAAAAATTTATCCCCGGCTCCAGCCCAAAGACCAATACCTCATCCTCTTTGGTGCTATGCTCCCTCAAATACTGACTGAGCTGAAAAAAACTCCGAGCGCAAATATCTCCAAATCCCCATCTGCCGTATCTGGATAAAAAATGTTCCTGACTAACCTTTCCAAAATCGTATAATAACTCCGCTCTATAGCGAGCAATGCCGGGAGTGAAATTAGCAATTAGTAAAAAGATAAATAAAACCCAAAGCCAGGCTCTTTCAGAATTTGCCTGAGAAAGGTAATTCAAAAATACCCCACTCAAAATAGATAAAGGCAAAATCAAAACCATAAAATGATAATCAAAAAACTTTAATTGAACCAAAAGGTTCAAAAATAATCCCAAGCCAAACCAGAGCACCAGCCGGAAATTTTCATCCTTCTGCCTAATCAGCAAATTCAGAGCCAAGAGAGAGCTCGCCACTAAAAAACCAAACTCAAACCCCCACTTGATAATCTTCCATAAAACCCAGAAAAAGGTCTTTATCCCCCCGGTATAAAATTGCCCCCCATATTGACTCCCAAAAATAAACACCTGCTCAATCATATCATCCAGCGCTTCTTTAGACCCTAAATAACCCAGAAAAAGAATCAGCGGAAGAACAAAACCAAGCCCACTCATCAAAACCCCAATCAGCCTTTTCTTAGATTCATATCTTTTAGAAAAAATTAAATATAAGCCCAACATCCCGGGTGCTAAAATAACCGTGGGCTTGTAAAGCATTGCCCAGAAGCTAAATAGCCCAAAAAGCAGAAACCAGCTCCAGAACAATCTCCTCCCCTCTTTCCCGCGGATGAAAAAATAAAATGAGTAAGCTAATCCGCCCAAGGCAAAGGTCTCCTTCTGAGCATTAAGCCACCAATCATTGAAAAAGACCGTGCTGGTTAACCCATAAACCAGACTTGCCCATAGCCCCACCTTTTGCCCAAAAATTCGTGCAGTTGCTAAATAAACCCCGAGCAAGGTCAAAAGCCGAAAAAATAGGTCCAATAAATTTACCGAGCTTGGCTTAAGACCAAAAAGCTTAAACCCCAACGCATAAGTCCAGAAGATGCCCGGAAAATTAAAATGATAAAGGTCTTTATAAATCACCTTGCCTTCTAATATCTGCCAGCCTAAATAGCTCGCTACTCCCTGGTCCCGAGCTAAAGGAACTTTAATAGAAATCAAACTCAATCCTACGGTGAGCCCGAAAATAATAATCAGCCAGAATATCCTCTTAGCTAAATTCAGCTCTTGATTCTCTCCCACTTTTTAATTCCTTTCCCTTATTCTTTGCTCCTTATTTGCTTGAGAGGATTTTAGCATCAACCATTCTACCCTTGCAAATAATATCTCCAAAAATAAATTTTTACTCGCTTAAAAAACCATTCCGGAAAAAGACTTTTTTGAGCCCGCTTTGTCCACAGATACCAAAGTTATATAATTAACCAGATGGATGAACTTTTCCTAAATCCCTGCCTGCCTCAGGAGATGTCATTAGTTTATGCAATTCTTTGCGCTATAAAATTCCTTATCCTTCACGGAGCAATTATTTTTTTCTCCTATGCCTTAGCTCGGGTCTATATAAAGGAAGCGGAATTTATTCCTAAGGCAATAGCAACCGGAATGATTTATTTTTTAACCCTTTCCCTTCCTTTATGGTTTTTACCTATTTCTTGGAAATGGCTTATGGCTTGGTCTATAATTTGCGGTGTTCTTGGAGTGGGATTGAGCTTCAAGCCCAGAAAAATCCCACCACAAAACCCTCAACCTGAATTCATAGAATTAGCCGGGATTATCGCAATAATAGTTTTTGCTTTAGGATTATTGCTTTTAGGCATCTTTTCCCCCTGCTATGAGCATGACCCGCTGACCTACCAGCTTTATTTCCCTGCCCAATGGCTTAGCCAGGGCAAAATCTCCATTATTCCCACCCCGTTTGGGGACCCTTCTCAGGCTTATGGTCCTGCTCTGGTCTCAATGTTCTATTTATGGCTGATTGCGCCGATAGGAAACGACATTCTTGCCCAAACCGGGCAGTGGGCATTCTTATTGCTGACTATCTTGAGTATGCTCGGCTTAGCTCAAGAACTGGGCGCTAAAAAAAATTATCTCTTTGGCTTAGCCTTTTTGATGTTCAGCGCTCCACTTTTAGTCTCCGAAGCTAAAAGCGCACTTTCAGACCTTGCTCTAAGCGGGTTTTTCTCAAGCGCTATTTATTTCTTCTTTAGAACCATAAGAACCAAGCAAAGGATAAATTTTGTTTTTGCGCTTTTGGCAAGCGGACTCTGCGCAGGATGTAAATACACCTCCATTCCTCTTTTATCTTTATTATTGCCATTGCTGATGGTCGCTGGATGGGAGAGCTGGGATAAAAATTCCTGGAGAATATGGCTATTAGGAGTGATGACCGCACTGCTCGGAGGTGGAATATGGTATGTGCGGAACTGGGTATTAAGCGGTAATCCGGTCTTTCCGATTAAGGTCTCAATCGCCGGGATTGAGCTTTTCTCGGGTATTTATGGAAAAGAAGAGATGGTTAATTGGATATTTCACCAGACGGGAATCAATAACTGGCTAAAAATTCTACTCACCAATTTTTCTCCTTTGCTTCTGGGAATGGGCATAATCGCTATAATTGCCACACCCATTATAATGGTCTTGCGCTCTCGGAAAAAAGAGCTTGAGAATAAGCGCGGAGAGAAATATATAATTATTTATCTAAGCCTAATCCCGATATTGATTGACCGGATATATTGGAACTGGATACCTTTTCAGGTGGACCGATTCTGGCTTCCAGCAGTGCCAATCATCTGCGCTTTGCTCGCATCGGTTTGTTCGCAAAATAAAGCTCTGGTCGGAACCGGATTAGCGCTGGCTTATGCAGGCTTATTCCTGGTTCCTCCTAACCCAAACCTGGACCAATCAACCTTGAACTGGGTAAAGATTTTTTATCCGCTGGCTCTTGCCTTAGGAGCAGGCTTAGCCTGGCTTTGCTTAAAGCTTTGGACATTAAATTCAAAAAGCTATCAATGGGGAAAAAATCATCATTGGAGAGGGTTGCGATTTGGATTTAAGACCACTTTATTTTTATCAATTATTTTATTTTGGGCAGTGATTATCAGCATTGGCTTGCGCACTTTTGAGTTTAGAAGAAACCAGGCATTTGCCCAGAGCTTTTTTGGTAAAGCCTGGCTCTCCCTGCCTTGTCCGGAAGATGGAATCATTATTGCCTATTCTGGTCGCAATATGCCCTATCCTCTATTTGGAACTCGGCTTAAAAACCAAGTGGTTTATATTTCCAATTCCGGAGAATTGATGCCTAAAGACCATCAAATCTGGAAAAAAATCAAAGAGCATCCTCCAAAATTTTTCACGCCAGAACCCGGGCTCTCTAACCTGAAGCTTAATCCCCATAAATGGGCAAAAGCTATGATTGATTACAGCGTTGATTATTTATTTATTATGCGTTTAAGCTATACCGGGCTTATCTATCTCCCTCATAATCAAGAGGGCTGGCCCATTATAGAGAGCTGGGCTCATTCCGCCCCATCAATGTTTAGCCTGATTTATCAGGATAATTATACCAAGATTTATAAAATCAACCGCGCCCAAACCCCGCCTTTTCCAGACCAGGATTATACCCTCCCTTCTGATGGCATAGCGGTTTGCGAGAAAAATCCGGAGCCAAGCCTTTGCCAAAAATTTTATCCGCTAACCTCTCAGGCAATAAAACTAATTCGGCTAAAGAATTTTTAGCTCTGCTAAAATTTTTTCTTTGCTCTTTCCAGAGCCTTCTTCTCTAAAATCCCGGAATACTCCTCCCAATCATCCTTTTCTCCGGGCTTTTTCCTTCTTATCTCAAATCTACAGGTCTTAGCGCCAGCCGGAATGGTTTGAAGAAATTTCACCTGAAAATCCCGCTCTGGAAATTTTTCCCGAAGCGCTAAAATCATCCCCTGCACCAGATACCTCTGCACTCTGCAGTCAAAGGCTTTATAACTATCCTGATGAGGACACCAAAGAATATCAAATCCACAAGCGTTCTCATCAATAATCCAGGGCTGTTCTGGAGACGCATAAACCTCTTTATTTATCCAGCTGGCATAAGCAGAAATAAATTCAATCGGCTCTATATCTTTTGGAATTTCTATTCCAGAAATCATCTCCTCTCCGATTTCCTTCCCTAACTCAACCAAGCTCTCAATTATTAGTTTTTGTCCCTCCTCACCAAATTCCCTCTCTACCGCCTTAAGCATCCTTATCACCGCCATTGCCATCATATTCCCCCAGCGAAACAAAGCGCTTGGGTCATAATCACTTCTGGAAAGAGCGTCTTTCTTACACCTCTCGCTTGCGGTTTTAAATGGATAATTAAATTTTAGCTTCAAGGTCTGCATTTAATCCCTCCTGTTTTTGTCCGCCTTCCTTACTTTATCACCGCGCCTTGAGCAGAAGAGCTTACTAATCTCCGGTATCTTTTAAGATAGCCCTCAGGCGCAGGTCTCTCTATGGGCTTAAACCCTTTTAAACGGCTCTTTATCTCACTTTCCGATAATTTTGCCTCTAACTTCCTTCCCGGAATATCTATCATTATCTCATCCCCATCCTTAACGATGCCAATCACCCCTCCATCAAAAGCCTCTGGCGAGATATGCCCAATGCAAGGACCCGCGGTTGCGCCTGAAAACCGACCATCCGTGACCAGCGCCACCTCTTTTAATAATAATAACTCCATCATCGTGGTAATCCCTAACATCTCTGGCATCCCCGGACCCCCCTTAGGTCCCTCATACCTTATCACCAAAACCTCTCCTTCTTTAACTTTTCGCTCCTTAAGAAGCTTGATTGCCTCATCCTCTGAATTTGCCACCTTGGCTTTTCCGCTGAACTTAAGCATCCTGGGCAAAACCGCAGACTGCTTCACCACTGCCCCTTCTGGCGCTAAATTCCCAAATAAAATAACGGTCCCGCCTTCCTCCCGCCACGGTTTATCCCTTGCCGGTATCACCTTTTGGTCTAAAACCTGCGCTTCTTCCACCACTTGAGCAATGGTCTTTCCGCTCACAGTTAAAGCGTCTAAATAAAGGTCATCTTTGAGCATCTTCATCACTGCTGGAATCCCTCCTGCGCTGTAAAGGTCAACGATTCCATAAGGACCGCTGGGGCTGATACCGCAAAGCGTGGGAATTTTTCTGTTGTAATCATTAAAGACTTTAAGCGGAAGCTCTATGCCCAATTCGTGGGCAATTGCCGGTAAATGAAGGGTAGAATTGGTAGAGCCTCCTATTGCTAAATCCACGATTAAGGCATTGAGCAAAGCGTCTTTGGTCAAAATTTTTCTTGCGGTCAAGCCCTCCTCTACCATCTGCACTATGCGGATACCTGCCTTTCTTGCCCATAAAAGCTTCTGGGAATGAAAGGCAGGGACATTAGCAGAGCCAGGCAGAGCCAAGCCCATTGCCTCTGCTAAACACTGGGTAGTATTGGCAGTGCCCATTATTTCACAAGCGCCATAACTCGCCAAAGTAAAAGTTGCTACCTTAGGAATTATCTCGTGATAATCCTTATGGTCAACGCTCTCCTTCCTTCCCGCAGTGAACCGTATCTGCCAGCAACCAGGTCCTCCGGGAAGAAAAATCGTTGGTAAATCTAACCTTGCGCTTGCCATAATCATTCCCGGATTTATCTTGTCGCAGGTAGAAATCAAGACCATTCCATCAAATAACTGGCTCCGAACATACATCTCCACGCTATCCGCAATCAGTTCCCGCTGAGGAAGAATATATTTCATTCCCTCATTGCCATTGGCAAGCCCATCACAGGGCGCAGGAACATTGAACTCAAACGGAATCCCGCCTGCGGAATGAATCCCCTCCTTGACCTTTTCTGAGAGCAACCTCAAATGCGCATGCCCGGGATTAAGCTCAGTGTAAGAATTGACCACAGCTATCATTGGCTTTTCTCTAAGCTCGTCAATGTCCACGCCAGTGCCTTTTAAAATTGATAATCGGATAATCCCCATCGGAACATCTAAATCCTCAAAAATTAACCTGCTTTTCGGCTTCTTCATCCCTAATTCCTCCTTTCTAAACTATTCTTTAAATTTTTTACCAAAAGCATTGTAATCCGAGCTATTGGATTTGGTCAAGAAATAAAATTTCCTATAGTTGACTTATTTTTTGACTAATTATATATTTTTTCCAAAAGGAGGGAATTATGAACCAACTTCTAACAATGTCCGTGGTAGAAATAGCCCAAAAAATTAAAACCGGGGAGCTTTCACCAGTAGAGGTTTTAGAAGCGCATATCAAGCGGATTCAAGAGGTGAACCCGCTAATCAATGCGGTGGTGGTTGAGCGGTTTGAAGAAGCTAAAAAAGAGGCTAAACAAGCAGAAGAGAGATTGGCTAAAGATAAATCCAATCTTCCTCCGCTCTTTGGCGTACCTTGCACCATCAAGGATACCTTTGCGATAAAGGGTCTTCCCTGGGCAGTGGGAGTATGGGCAAGAAAAAACCTGATTGCAGATAAAGACGCAACCGTGGTCAAAAGGGTAAAGCAAGCAGGCGCGATTATAATGGCAAAGACCAATACCCCTGAAGCCGCAATGTGGTGTGAGACCTATAACCATGTGTATGGCAGGACCAAAAATCCCTATGATTTGAGAAGAGGAGTTGGAGGCTCAAGCGGAGGAGAAGGAGCTATCATTGCCGCAGGAGCCTCTCCTTTTGGCATTGGCTCTGATATTGGAGGGAGCATAAGATACCCAAGCGCATTCAATGGCATTGCCGGACATAAACCTACAGGATGTTTAGTCCCGAGCACTGGACATTGGCCATTGATTTTAGAACCTCTAACTAAATACGGCGTTTATGGTCCTATGGCAAGAAGGGTCTCAGACTTAGCCTATCTTCTTCCTTTAATCGCAGGACCAGATGGGGAAGATAAATCAGTAGTGGCGAAAGAAATTAAGCCTATGGAAGCAGTGGAGAGGGCAAAGCTAAAGGTCTTTTATTTTGACGCCAATGGTCAGGCAAGGGCTAATAAGGATGTTCGCAAGGCTATCAATATGGCGGTTGGCGCGCTTGCTGGGCTAAAAATCCCAGTAGAGTTCTTTAGACCAGAGGGAATGGAATATAGCCTTCAGATTTGGCAGGCAGGAATGAGCCAGAACCCAACCCCGTTTATAAAAAATCTGGAAGGCGAGGAGCCGATTTCTCTTTTTAAGGAATTTTTCCGCCTGATACTAAGAAAATCCAAAATCACCTTTCCTGCTTTAGGCACCGCAATGATTGAAAAGCCCGCCCAGTTCTTCAAATCTATGAACCAAAAAGCCCTGAACCTTGCCCAAGACCTGCAAAAAAGAATTGAAGAAAAATTAGGGGATAACGGGGTGCTGATTTGTCCAGTGTTCTCCACCCCTGCGCCTAAACACACCTGGATTTGGCTGGATTTCCTGGGAATCGGATACTCTGGGGTTATCAATGTTTTAGAATTCCCCTCTACTATTATCCCGATTTATCATCGGGAGGACGGGGTGCCGGTCTCGGTGCAGATTGTTGGCAAAAGATTTAATGACCATTTAACTATGGCGGTGGCTAAAATTCTGGAAGAGATTTTTGGGGGCTGGAAGCCAATTGAACAGGTGGGAAGAAAAACCTGAGCCTGTAATCGGGCATTGGCCAAAAATAGGTTTTTGGGGGATTTTCAGCCTAACTTTTTTCTAAATCTCATCACGCTCAGGCTAAAAATAAAAATGCCTAAGAGGAACAATAAAAGGGTTTCATCCCATAATTCTTTGATTCCCACTCCTTTTAGAAATATCCCCCGGACAATAACCACAAAATACCTTAGAGGAAGAAGATAACTGATTGCCTGCATAATTTTGGGCATATTTTCAATGGGAAAAACAAATCCGGATAGATATATCATTGGGAGCATAATAAAAAACATTGTGACCATCATTGCTTGCTGTTGGGTTTTGGAGATGGTGGAAACAAATAACCCTAATCCCAAAGTGGTCAATAAAAAAATTATACAGAGAAGCAGTAATAATATTACACTCCCCTTTATCTGGACTTTGAACCAGAGATTGGCTACGGTTATCACTAAGATAACATCAATCATTCCGATTAAAACAAAAGGCGCTAATTTTCCAGTTAATAGAACATAAGACTTAATCGGAGTGACAATCAGTTGTTCCATAGTTCCGATTTCTCTTTCCCGAACCAGCCCTAATGAGGTTAGCAAAGCGGTTATTACCATTAACAGCAGAGCAAGGACTCCGGGAATCATAAAATTTTTGCTCAAAAGCTCTGGATTATACCAGACCCGGACCTGGGGAATTATTTGGGGAATCCGTAGACCTTGATACCTCATTACCCGGATTAACTCAAGAACTATATTTTGAGAGTATCTATTCAGAATCAAGGTCGCATATTGCAGGCTTGCCATAGCAAAGGAAGAATCTGAACCATCAATAATAATCTGGACTTGGGCGGTTTCTCTTCCGTTTATTTTTTTCGCAAAATCATTGGGAATCACCACCACCAGTGAAGCCTTTCCATAATCCAGGTAATGGTCAAGCTCTTGATAATGATTGATATAATCTATAAGAGTGAAATATCCGGAATTGGTGAACCCCCTAATCAGTTCCCGACTTTTAGAGCTTTTGTCCAAATCATATACCGCTAATTGGATATTTTTAATATCCATATTTACCGCATAGCCTAAAATAATTAACTGAAAAATTGGTGCCACAAAAATAATCGGGAGCATCTTTTTATCTCTTTTGAGTTGTAGAAACTCTTTCCGAATTAAATGATAAATTTTGGTCATATTTTTATTTTCCTCATCCGAAGCCAGCTTAAACCAAAAATTAAAATATTAAAGATAAGTAAAAATACTACCTCTTTCCAGAAAGCCCCGAGCCCAGAGCCTTTTAAAATAATTCCTCTTATCGCCACCAAAAAATATCTGGCTGGAATGATATATGTCACCACCTGAATAAACATCGGCATATTTTTGATGGGAAAAACAAATCCGGATAAAATAAAAGTGGGTAAGATAGTGATAAGAGCAGATATTTGAAATGCGACCTGTTGACTATCTGAAATGGTGGAGATAAAAATTCCCATCCCTAATCCCGCCAAAAGATATATCAAGGTCACCATAAATAATAAAAATTGGCTTCCTTTCACCTCTATATCAAAAAGCAAATATCCAACTGTTAAAATCAAATAAGCACTAACCAAAGCGAAAAGCATATAAGGAAGGGTCTTTCCGATGATGAGCTGAATGGGATGAATGGGTGAAACTATAATCTGCTCAATCGTTCCCCGCTCCTTCTCTCTGACAATAGAAAGAGAGGTAGAAATCACCGTGGTTATCATTAAAATAAAAGCGATTAATCCCGGCACCAAAAATTTTGCGCTTTTTAGCTCCGGATTATACCAAATCCGAGCTCTTGGCTCTAATGGGATATTGAGCCTTAAAACCTTGCTATGTTGAAATATCTCAGAAATTATTTTTAGAGCATAATTTTGGATAATACTATTGACATATCCAGAGATAATACTCGCGGTATTGGCATTAGCGCCATCAATAATTATTTGAACCTCTGCGCCCTCTCCCCTTTTAAGTTTTTTAGAAAAATTATTAGGAATGATTATAACTAATTTGGCTTTTTCATTATCTAATAATTTATCAACTGCTTTTTTATCATTTAGATAATAATTCCAGTCAAAATACTCAGAATGAATAAACTGTTCTATTAAATTCCTGCTCTCCGGTGTCCTATCTTCGTCATAGACTGCCAATGAAATATGCTTGACATCAAAATTCAAGGCATATCCAAACATCATCAGTAAAAAAGCGGGCACAAATAATAACACCGCTAAAATCCTTCGGTCCCGAACAATCTGACGAAACTCCTTTTTAATAATTGGCTTTAGCTTCTTGAACATATTTCATAACCTATTACTTTGCTCCTCTTTTTCAATCAAACTAATAAACACATCTTCTAAACTCGGCATAATTCTATCCACTCTTTTTAAACTAATAGACCGCTCTGAAAAAATTTCTTTAATTTTATTCTTAGCTTCTAATTCCTCCCTCACTATAATATGTAAATAGGCACCAAAAATAGAACCCTCCAATACCCACTCTTCTTTTTGTAATATCTCCAGCGCCTCCAGGGTTTTATCACATTCCACCTTTAATATCGGATTTGTAATATATCTCGCTTTTAACTCCCCGGGACTACCGCCGGCAATGATTCTTCCGCTATGAATTAGCATCAGCCGATTGCAATACTCCGCTTCATCTAAATAATGAGTTGTGACAAAAATAGTTGTCCCTTGCTCGGAAAATTGGTTAATTAATTCCCAAAAATTCTTCCGAAAAACCGGGTCCACCCCGCTGGTCGGCTCATCCAAAAAAACAATTTTAGGCTGGTGAATCACTGCACAGCCCAAAGCCAAGCGTTGTTTTAAGCCCACCGATAATTCCCGGGTCAAACGCTTTTCGCTCCCAGCCAAGCCCGTCATTTCAATAATCCATTTCTCCCGCTCCTCAATCTGAGCAAAACTCAAGCCATAAATCCCTCCATAAAAAATTATGTTCTCCTCCACGCTCAGGTCCTCATAAAGAGAAAACTTTTGCGACATATAACCGATCTGGGTCTTAACTAACTCTGCCTCACGATTAGCATCATAGCCCGCGACCATTGCCTTACCGGAACTCGGACTTAATATCCCACATAAAATCCTAATGGTAGTGGATTTACCCGCACCATTTGCTCCTAAAAAACCAAAAATCTCACCTGGTTTAACTGAAAATGATATGTTGTCCACCGCAGTAAAATTACCAAATTTTTTACTCAAATTATTAACTATTATTACCTCCTCGCTCATAGCCTTAACCCTGAGATATTTTCTGTAAGGTAATAAAAACATTCTCTAAAGAAGGCGCAATCACCCGCCAACTCTTGACCTTAAGCCCCTCTCTTTCAAATAGCTCATAGATTCCTCCCATAACCTCCTTTTCATCTTTTACCAACAGGTTTAATCTATCGCCCAAGGCTTGAAGCTCTTTTATTTCTGAAATCTGCTTCAATAGCTTATAAGCCCTGCCAATCTCATCCGGTATCAGCTCTATCACTTTATCGGAAACAAATTTTTTTATTCCTTGCGGAGAATCTATTGCCATAAATTTTCCCAGATTCATAAACCCCACCCTTGAGCATCTCTCCGCCTCATCCAAATATGGAGTGGTCAAAACAATGGTAATCCCCTGATGAACCAAATCCGAAAGAATCTTCCAAAAATCCCTCCTTGAAACCGGGTCAACCCCGGTGGTCGGCTCATCCAAAAATATAATTTTAGGAGTATGAATCAAACTACAAGCCAACGCTAACTTTTGCTTCATCCCGCCGGAAAGCTTCTCCGCTAAACGATTCCGAAAAGGATGCAAGCGAGTAAATTCTAAAAGCTTTTCCCTCCGCTCCTGATAATCGCTTACCCCATGAATCTCGGCAAAAAACTCTATGTTCTCATCAACCGTCAAATCGCCATAAAGACTAAACCTCTGCGAAAAATAACCAATGCTCTTTTTTATCTCATCTATCTCTTTTATTAAATCATATCCCAAAATTCTTCCCTGCCCTGCCTCCGGCTCAAGCACCCCGCAAAGCATCCTTATCAAAGTGGTCTTGCCCGCTCCATCCGGACCTATAATCCCAAACATCTCCCCCTTAAAAACCTCTAAATTTAAATCCCTTACCGCAGAAACCTCCCCAAAACTCTTCTTTAAATCCCGAACCTCAATCATTAATTCAGTCATCTTGCTCTATCTGGAAGTCAAAGATTGAACCCTAAGGCTCGCATCCGCAGGCAAACCCGGCTTCAACACCCGCTCTGAATTATCTACCTCTATCTTCACCCCAAATACCAACTTTACCCGCTCCTCTTTGGTCTGGATATTCTTAGGAGTGAACTCCGCTATGGGCGAAATATAAACCACCTTGCCCTTAAAACTTTTCTTGGGCTCAGCGTCCATCTTCACCATAGCATCTTGACCCAGCCTCACCTTGCCTAACTCTACCTCTGTGATATAAATCATCAAATACACTTTATCCAGACGGGAAATCATCACCAAAGGATAACCCGGAGCCACCAACTCGCCCCGCTCCACCAATTTATTAGTCACCACCCCGCTAATCGGAGCCATAAGATAACAATCCGAAATCGCCTTCCTCCCTAAATCCACCGCTACCTCTGCCTGCTTGAGCCTAGCCTCCGCTGTCCTGATTTCCTCTGGACGAGCTAAATTCTGAATCTTCTTATAAACCGCCTGCGCAGAATTGTATTGTGCCAAAGCCACCTGATACCTTGCCTCCGCATCATCCCTCTGCTTCTTTGACACATTATCATTCTCATATAAATTCTGAACCCGCTGATATTCTGATTTAGCTAAATCTAAATTCACCCTCGCCTGCTTTAATCCCTCCTCTGCCTGCCTTAAATCCTCGCTCCGTGCCCCTTTCAATAAAAGTTCTA
>Ga0123519_10004563_pt1 | contig 22378 bp, 17 predicted proteins | sample YelNatPaOPRAMG02_FD_87396 | JGI IMG/M metagenome (GOLD analysis project Ga0123519, IMG submission 87396) | Hot spring microbial communities from Yellowstone National Park - Yellowstone National Park OP-RAMG-02 (version 2) | ecosystem: Environmental > Aquatic > Thermal springs > Hot (42-90C) ...
CTGGACGCGAGCCTGGAGGGGATTGGCATAGGAGAGAAACTTGTTCACATCAGAGGGGCGCTGTCCTTTCCCGTCGAAGTTGCCCCCTACCTTGAGCAAACTTCCCGGGACAGAGGAGTACTCGAACTGGTATTGGTGGATGGCCCCTGGAGAAATGGGGATCTCGGAGAGCAGAAGCTGTGCAGCGGACCTACCGGTCTTATCCGCAGGCCGAAGGTAAAGGCTGTAGGCACCTGCATCAGTACCGATCACCTGGAGGATGTAAGTACCGTCCATGGGCTCGCAGACTTCCAAGGACATGATCGGTGGGACGGGTTCTTCGTTCACGAGATCGACTATCGAATCGTCCACATACGCCGAACCGGGGATCTCTTCGTACTCCGTATTAGAAAGCGGATCCCGACCTGTCCGCCTCCCCTGGGGATCGGTCAGCACGAGTTCAGCGGGGCAGTATAAGCGAACCGTTAACCCACTCAAGCGATCCGTCCAGGTGAACTCGGGGCCAGTGAACCTGCGAAAATAGTAATATCGATTGTTATACTTGGCCGCCAAGGTAGTCTGCTGTCCTCCGGCCGGATCGTTGATCAGCCAGGTGCTCTCCGCCGGGTAGTCGCGGCCGGTAGCGAGAACGAAGTGACTGGCCTGCCTCCCGCTGGGTGAATCGACCCGTATGATCGTTGGCCCGTAAGTGCACAGCTCTTCGCGCAAAGAGGCATCTGTAGCCTTAGCCTTCTGGATTCTCCGGTAGTTCACTTTACCGCCCGAATATAAGCCTATTTTTTCCCAATTCAAATCCCCATATTCCCCATACCCATCCCCCTCCGCGATCAGCCAGGCGTTGAGGTTCTCCGCGGTCACAGGACGACCATCGATCCCCTCCGTCACCCCATGGTATCTGAGGACCATGACCGCGCACACTACGGCACATCCCTTCTGACCGATAGTGTAGGGCTCCTGGTAACTACCCCCACAGGGTACGCACTGTCTCCGTCCTCGTTTGTCCAGGGGGCCCTTGCAGATGTTATCGTAGGGAGTAGAGTTACCGCTCTGGCTCAAGGCGGGGAAGGGAGGGATCTGGGGAAGCAGGGTGAACTGAGGAGTGGCGAATTCCGTGTTGTTGTTCCAAAGGTGAAAGGTCCAAAGGCCCGTGGGCCAGCACTGCACATCCGTAAGCCAGCGGATTACAATGCTGCGGGAACCGCAGACCGGCTCCCTCCATCCGGGACAGGTGAAGCAATCAGTTTTTCCCTGGTAATTGGCATGGAAGGTGATCGGATTCCAGTAGAGGAAGGTGAGGTCAGGCCGGACTACCGAACCACCCCAGGTTTCCCCGTCCATTGCCTCGCTGATCCAGGTCAGGGCTCCCACGAAGGCATCCCGGAAGTAGGCCTTTCCGTCCAACATGTCCTGCCAAGAAGAGCCGTGGACCTCATAGCGCTGAAAGCCTTGGAATTGTGTGGACGAGGCCGGGCACAGGCTTGGCCACAGGAGGAAAAGAAATGAGAGCAACAGCGAAATTTTCCGGCCCTTGAACATCCTATTCCTCCTTTCCCTGAGGCACTCCCAATGAATGGAAAATGGGCCCGGCTCGCCTGGTGGGCTTTTATCCTTTAGGGGCAGGAATGTCAAGGTTTTTTTCCCTAGAGGAGGGCTTCGATCCGATCGCGGAAATCGGGGGTCAGCCGCTGGACGGAGCCAATCTGCTGGCAACTTTTGCCACCACCTCCCCGCGATGGATTTTTTCGATTCCGTCCAGTCACTTCATAATGGGAAGTCCGCTCTGGAAAAGGATCCGCTTTTGCGATGAGAGCCCACAACATGAAGCCCTGATCGCCCGCCAACTCTTTTATGCCAAAGAGCGAAATAGCCCAGGTCCAATGGCGAACGGCCATCGAAAACAATCCCTCTCGCTTTTACCAGCGCGAGGACTGTCCGGGAGAAAGCATCTCGTGGGATCGGACCCAGGAAATCCTGCACAGGCTCAACCAGTAGACGGAAACACCCGGATTTCGCTTCCTAGCGAAGGGGAAAAAGGGGGAAGAAGGTACGCCGGTCGCGCCGGAGGCCAGGGGATCTATCGTTTCGGGAACGATCTGGAAGAACTGGGGAGGTAGGCCTGGCGAAAGGGAAGTTCTGGAGGCAAGACCCGGCAGGAAGCTCTGGAGGCAAGACCCATCCCCTGGGAGGGAAATGCCCCAACGCCTGGGGTCTTCAAAAAATGCACGGCAAGATCACGGCAATGTCTGGGAATGGTGGCAAGACTGCTACCGCGATATTTCTTCGCAGCCATCAGCGATCCGACTGGATCTCTTATTGGACCTCTTATTGGACCTGCCCCGGGGGCAGCGGGGAGGATCTTCCTCCAGCGATTACCGATTTCCCCGCTGCACCTTCTGCTATCGCCCAGCTCCCGACCTTTTCTTCGGCAATTTCGGCCTCCGCCTCGTCTTCTCCCCAGATGAAAGCCGAGTGCCCCTTTGCCCTCTTTTGGCTTGGATCTCCAGGAGGGTCATCTCCTGCTATCTTCGGCTTTTTTCTTTCCTTTCCCTCCTCCTCCCTTTCCCTCACTTCAGATGAAAGCGCAAGAACTCCAGGGTCCTTTCCCAGGCCAATTCGGCCTTCTCCCGATTCCGAAAGTTGAAAACATGCCCCGCCCCGGGTACGACCAATAGCTCACAGCTCCCACCCGCTGCCCGCAGGGCCTCGCAAAAGCGCCGAGACTGGCCGAGCGAGACTGTCCGATCTCTCTCCCCGTGAATCAGCAAGACCGGAGCCCGAATCGAATCTACATAGTGGATCGGCGATGCCGCTTGGACTTCGGGCAGGACATCCTCCCACCGAGTCGTCCCTTCCCTTCTCATCACTTCCCTTCTCAGCCGCCGGATACGGAATTGGGTGAAGAAGGAATACCCCTGCGGGTCCAGCCATTCCTCGAAATCGGACAAGGGGTAGTAGGCAACGACTGCCTTGATCCCCGACTTTCCCGCGGCCACCAGGAGGGAATGGGTCCCCCCCTTGCTGAATCCCAATAGGCCCACCCGCTCCTGATCCACCCGGGGATTGGAGAGGAGGTGAATTAAGGAGGCAGTCGCTTCCTCGAAGTCCTTGCAACAGGTGAAAGGGCTTCCTCGCTTCAGCTCTCCCACCCGCTCGTAATCCACCGCCGCGGCGAAGTAGCCTGCTCGGGCTAGGCCGAAACATACCCCCTCCATATCCTCGGCCACTCCTTGGGCATCGGGGTGCACCAACACTGCCGGCAAACGACCGGGTCGCTCCGGATAATAGGCCACCCAGTGAATCCGCAGCTCTCCCTGGTCGAAGATCGCACTTTCCCGGACGATCCCGGATAGGGGAACCGGACGATGGAGGATCGAGTAGTTCTTGCCCGCGCAGCCAAGGCCCAGACCTTGACAGAAAAGGAGAAAAGCCATGAAGGGGAGGATGGAGGAAAAGAGCGGGTCGGGAAGCCGTTGCCTCATGCTCTGCCACCTATCCCAAATTCTTCTAATCTTCCTTCCTTTTATTCTTCCTTCCTTTGCCGGCTCGGAAACCTCCTTGACAGCGAGCCCGGAGCAAGATAAATAGCGGGACCGTTGAACCCCAGAAAGAGCGAAAAGGAGAGGAAAAAAATGGATTTGGGATTGAAGGGAATGGCGGCCCTGGTGGCCGGAGCCAGCCGGGGGTTGGGGGCGGCGATCGCCATGGAACTGGCCAAGGAGGGAGCCCGGGTGGCCATCAACGGTCGTGATCCGAGCCGCCTCCGCCAGACAGCAGACCACATCCTCAGCCATACCGGAAGCCATGTCTTCCCCCTTCCGGGGGACCTTTCCCGTCCCGAGGTGCCCTCCCGCTTGGTGGAGACGGCGGTGCAAGAATTAGGAAGCCTGGATATCCTGGTGACCAACTCCGGTGGCCCCCCTCCAGCCCGCTTCGAGGAATTGAGCGACGAGGAATGGCAGAAGGCCATCGACCTTTTGCTGCTGAGTACGGTGCGTTTGATTCGCTCCGCCCTCCCTCACCTCCGCCGGGCATCCGCGCCCTCTGTCCTGACCATAACCTCTTACTCCGTCAAGCAACCCATACCCAATCTGGTTCTGTCCAATTCCCTTCGGGCCGCGGTGGCAGGACTCACCAAGACCCTGGCCCTGGAATTGGGCGGCGACGGCATCCGTTTCAACAGCATCCTGCCGGCCTGGACGGAAACGGAAAGGGCGGTCGAATTGATGTCGGACCAGGCCCGGCGGGCGGGGATCAGTCTGGAGGAACAAAGGCGCCGTATCGCCGCCGCCAGTCCCTTGGGCAGAATGGCCCGCCCGGAGGAGTTCGCCCGGGTGGCCACCTTTCTCTGCTCCCCCGCGGCCTCCTTCGTCACCGGGGCGATGCTCACTGTCGACGGGGGGATGTACAAGGGCACCTTCTGAGGGCAACCCTCCCTCCTCCGCGGGCGCGGGCCAGCGACTGGCCTCTCAGGCCGACCCCGCTGGGCAGAGAATCCAGCAATCAATCCACGCTGACCCTGGAGATTGTTAGGTTGGAGCTCCACTTTCGGGAGCTGCCCTATCTGGCCGGCGAACGGAGGCACACCATGCCCAGGGGAGGGAGGGTGAGGCAAAGCGAGTGGGATTTGCCGTGGAAGGGGATGGGATCCGCTTCCAAGCCTCCCAGATTCCCCAGTCCGCTGCCCCCGTATTCCTTGCCATCGCTGTTCAGGACCTCCTCCCAGAAACCGGGAAGCGGCACCCCTACTCGGTAACCGAAGCGAGGGACCGGCGTGAAATTGCACACCGAGAGCACCACCCGATCCGATGATCTTCCCTTTCGCAGGAAGCTGATAACGCTGTGTTCCCAGTCGCGGAAGTCCACCCACTCGAAGCCAGCCCGCTCGAAGTCCAGCTCGTGGAGGGCCGGCTCCTCCCGATAGAGGAGGTTCAGATCGCGGATCCACCGCTGTAATCCCTGGTGCGGTCGGTACTGCAAGAGATGCCAGTCCAGACTTTGCTCGTGGTCCCACTCCCGCCACTGTCCGAACTCTCCCCCCATGAAGAGAAGCTTCTTTCCGGGGTGAGTGTACATATACCCGAAAAGGAGACGCAGGTTGGCGAACTTTTGCCACTCGTACCCCGGCATCCGGCCGATCAAGGACCCCTTTCCGTGAACTACCTCGTCATGCGATAAGGCCAGCACGAAGTTCTCGGAAAAGGCATACCAGATGCTGAAGGTGAGCTGATCGTGGTGGTACTTGCGGTGAATGGGGTCCTTGGAGAGGTAGGCGAGGGTGTCGTGCATCCAGCCCATGTTCCACTTCATGCCGAAGCCGAGGCCCCCCAGGTAAACCGGCCTGGTTACCTGAGGCCAGGCCGTGGACTCCTCGGCGATGGTCTGGACATCGGGATAGGTGCCGTAGACGACCTCGTTGAGGCGGCGGAGGAAATGAACCGCCTCCAGGTTCTCCCTGCCCCCGTACTGATTGGGAACCCATTCCCCCTCCGGCCGCGAATAGTCCAGGTAGAGCATGGAGGCGACGGCATCGATCCTGAGGCCGTCAGCGTGATACCTGTCCAACCAGAACAGGGCGCTGCTGATCAGGAAGGACCGCACCTCGTTCCTTCCGTAGTTGAAGATGTAGCTGCTCCAGTCGGGGTGGAATCCCTTCCTCACATCCGCATGCTCGTAAAGATGGGTCCCGTCGAAGTAGGCTAGGCCGTGTTCATCGGTGGGAAAGTGGGAGGGAACCCAGTCCAGAATCACCCCGATCCCATGCTGGTGCAGGCGATCGATGAGATACATGAAGTCCTGAGGGGTGCCGTAGCGGGAGGTGGGGGCGAAGTAGCCCACCACCTGATAGCCCCAGGAGCCATAGAAGGGGTGTTCCATCACCGGCAGGAGCTCCACATGGGTGAATCCGTTCTCCCTCGCATACTCCGCCAGCGGATCCGCCATCTCCCGATAGCTGAGAGATCGGCCTCCCTCTTCCGGGACACGGCGCCAGGACCCGAGGTGAACTTCGTAGATGGAGAGGGGAGCAGCGAGGGAATTGGCTCGCCGGCGACCCTTCATCCAGTTATCGTCACCCCATTCGTAGTCCAGTTCCCACACCACCGAGGCAGTCCGGGGGGAAACCTCCCAAAAGAAGGCGAAGGGATCTCCTTTGTCCACCTCGTAGCCTCCGTATCTGGAGACGACATGGTACTTGTAGACGGCCCCTTCCTTCAGACCAGGGATGAACCCCTCCCAGATCCCGGACCCATCCCACCTGACCCCCAACCGATGCGCTGTTGGATTCCACCCATTGAAATCCCCGATTACCGATACCGAGCTGGCATTGGGCGCCCAGACCGCAAAATAGGTACCATCCTGTTCCCCGTCCGCCAAGCGGTGGGCCCCCAGCTTCTCGTAAAGGCGGAAGTGATTCCCCTCCTTGAAGAGGTAGATATCGTGATCGGTGAGCAGGGTTTTCTCGAAGCTAACCTCCCCCCCTTCAATCTTTTTTCCCTCTGGCGCCATCTGGATTCCCCTTTCCACTCCCGCTTTCCCCGCCAGCTACAGCCCAGACCTGGGTCTCCACCCCGCCTCCTGCCAATTCCTCATCTCGGCCTGCCTCCGATCCCCCACGCCCTCCCTAATCGATCAAGCAGACCGGAACCCAACCGCGCAGGCTATTGATCAGCCAAAGGGAGGAAGATTTACCCAGATCGTCCATGCTGAGGGTGCGCTCGTGAATCTTTCCCTGGCGTAGCAGAGATTCCCGAAACACACCAGGTAGAAGGCCACTCTCCCGGGGAGGGGTCCAGAACCTCCCCTCCATCTCCAGAACCAGGTTTCCAATGGTGAATTCGGTCAGCTCCCCCTCCTCGTTCCACAGCAGGACATCGAAGACCTCCGGCCTTCCCCTCTTCAGGTCATCGTAGAAAGACCGGTAGGTTGTCTTGTGGTAGAGGAAACGATTGGAACGGCAGATTGGCCGGGGGGCCAGGGTCACCGGAAGAGGGACCGAAGAGGGCGCAGGCAAAGGATCGCTCTCCACTCTGACCTCGCCTTCCGGGGAAACCAGGAGCCTCACCCGCCGCCCTTGCTGGGGAAAGGATTGGGCCTGTTTTTCCAGGGCCGATTCAATGGCTTCCATGGAAAGGGGGATATCGAAGTATTCCGCCGAGCGAGCCAGGCGCCGGAGATGAGCCTCCAGCAGGAAGTACGATTTTCCATCCCACCGCAGGGTCTCCAGGAGATCGAAGCGGGGCCACCCGTCCCCCAGAACGGCTGCCTTGAGCAAGGCCTCCCTGTACTCGTCCTCGGCGGTAGAATCCCAAACTATACCCCCGCCCACTCCGTAAACCGCCCTTCCTTTGTCCCTGTCTATCAACATCGTGCGGATGGCGACATTGAATACCGCCATCCCCGCCGGGCTTACTATCCCGATCGACCCACAGTAGACTTGGCGCGGTCGATCCTCCAGCTGGGCGATGAGGTCCATGGTGCTCACTTTGGGGGCCCCGGTCACCGATCCGGAGGGAAAAAGGGCTGCCATTATATCCTCCAGGGTAGTGGTGGGAGGGATCCGAGCATCTATGGTGGAGGTCATCTGGAAGACCGTCCGATACCGTTCGATTTCGAACAAGCGGGGGACTCGAACCGACCCGATCTCGGCCAGTCGCCCCAAATCGTTGCGGAGGAGATCCACGATCATCACATTCTCGGCCTGATTCTTTTCCGAAGCGGCCAACCAGCAAGATAGCTCCTGGTCCTCCTCGTTCCAGCGACCACGGCGGACCGTTCCCTTCATGGGCCGGGTGATTATGCGATCTTTCTCCCGGCGGAAGAAAAGCTCGGGCGAGGCCGATAGGATGCAGAATCGTCCCAGGTCGAGGTAGGCACAATATCCGTCCCCCTGGGCAAGCTTCAGCCTATTATAGAGGGCCCAATCGTCGCCCTCGAATTCCGCCTCCAGACGCAGGGTGTAATTGACCTGATAGGTTATCCCCTCGGCGATGGCCTGGCGGATGCGAGCGATGTTGCGGTCGTAGTCCTCCCGGCTGGTGGTGGGTTGCCACGGCGAAAGACTAAACCCCAGAGAGGGTTCCCTGAAGGTAAAATCTACCGGTTCCCGGTAGAGGCCGAACCAGAGCAAGGGAATCTCCGATCCGTCCCGCACCTTCAAGGCCGGATCGAAGGCGGGAGCGGCTTCATAAGCGACATATCCGGCGGCATAAAGCCCCCTCCTGGCAGCTCCGTCCACCTCCCGCAGGGCCGGCCTGACCTCGCTAAAGCTGAGGGCCAGGACCTCTCCCTCCGGCTCCACGAATCCCAGTCTTCGCCTTCCACCTTGGCCGTCCGGGAAATCGAAAACCAAGGAGGGCGCTCCCGCGATACGATCCATCCTGTTCATTTCTTTTCTTTTCTTTTCCCAACCCCCCCTCTGCCCACCCTCGCAGGCAGCGTGGGGGCTATTCCCTGTTTTGGCTGGAAATTCGACCAGGCCGGGGATCCCTACCTCCAACGGGCCTCCGGCCGTTTCCGGCGAGTTCAGATCACGGGACGATCCCCCTACCGGGCCAAAGTCTTGGTTTGGGGGACCAAAAACGCATAGGGTGACCCCAAGGGTCGCGACAGCATCAAACAGGAAGACCAGCGGAGCTACGACGGATGCGGTGCCGCTCCAAAATACGGTATAGAGTGCGCCGGTCAATTCCCAGGATCTGCGCCGCCCGCGAGGCGTTCTGCCCCACAGCGGCAAGAACTTCCAGGACATACTCCTTCTGCTTCTCAGCCAAGGTGGGAAAATGGCGCGAGGACGCAGGGGGAAGATCACCGCTTTCCTTTCCTCCTCGGATCTCCTCGGGAAAATCCTCAGGGGTGAGGATCCCGCTGGAATTGAGAGCAATGGCGCGCTCAACCGCATTTTCCAGTTCCCGTACATTGCCCGGCCAATCGTAGCGGCTCAGCATAGGGTAGACCGATTCGTGAACGGCAATTTCCTTGGAGGAGGATGCGGAATAGCGGCGAACAAAGCAATCCAGCAACAGAGGAATGTCCCCCCGACGCTGGCGAAGGGGGGGAAGGGTCAGCTTGACCACATTGAGGCGGTAAAAAAGATCTTCCCGAAAGCTATGGTCGCGCACTAATTCTTCGAGTGGCCGGTTGGTGGCTGCGATTATGCGAACATCCACAGGGATCGGCTCGGTGGACCCCACTCTCAGGACTTCCTTCTCCTCCAGCACTCGGAGCAGCTTCATCTGGAGGCTGGGAGGGGTATTGGAGATTTCATCCAAGAAACAGGTCCCGCCGTGGGCGGCCTCGAAGATCCCCATTTTGTTGGTGATGGCCCCCGTGAACGCTCCTTTCACATACCCGAAAAATTCGCTTTCCAAAAGAGTCTCCGGCACGGCTCCGCAATTGACCGCCCGGAAGGGGCCGCTGCTCCGAGGACTGGTCTGGTGGATCAGCCGAGCTACCATTTCCTTCCCAGTCCCGGTTTCCCCCTCGATCAGCACCGTAGTCGGCAAGGCAGCCACCTTGGCTATGAGCTTATAAACCTCCACCATCTCTGGGCTTCGGCCGATCAGACCCGTTTCGGCAAGGCCTCTCTCCATGGCTGAACGGAGTTTCCGGTTCTCCCTTTTCAAGGCCGCTTGTTCCAAGGCACGCTTAACCACCAGTCGCACATGTTCGAGCTTGAAAGGTTTGCTCAGATAGTCGTAGGCACCCTTGCGGATGGCTGCCACTGCAGTCTCCATAGAGGCGAAAGCGGTCATGACCACCACAGGGACTTCTTTCTCCTCTCCCCGGATGGCCTCCAGGATCTTCATTCCGTCTACCTCCGGCATCCGCAGGTCGGTTATTACCAAGTCCAAAGCGGCCTCGGAGGAAATGATCTCCAGCGCTTCTCTTCCCCCCCGCGCCCGCACTACATGGTATCCGTCTCTCTCCAGCACCTCAGCTAAAGAATCGAGAGCGGAGGGATCATCCTCTACTACCATGATCTTGGGATGCGCGTCTTGGTTCATCGCGCCTCCACCCCCTGTACCGGAAGCTCTGCTTGCCAGCTCTGCCTCTGGCTTTCCATCTCTGGAAGCAAGATCTTGAAGGTGGTGCCCCTTCCAGGACAGCTCGCTACCGAAATGCTCCCCCCATGCCTGGTCACGATCTCCTTGCACACCGCCAATCCCAAGCCGCTACCCTTCCCTAGCTCTTTGGTGGTGAAAAAAGGCTCGAAGATACGATCGATCTTGGCAGGGGGGATCCCTTCTCCCGAATCTCTTACCTCCACCTGAAAGTGGGCCTGCGGAAGATCCCCGCTTGGCAGGCAGCGAGAGATCTGAACGGAAATGACGCCGAATCCTCGGATCGCATCCAAGGAGTTTTTGAAAAGATTGAGAAAGAGTTCCTGGAGCTGCCCCGGATCTCCTTCCACCAGCAGAGGCCTACCATCGGCCTTCAGTTCGAAGGTAACCCCGCGGGCCTCCATGGTTGGTCCCAGAAGCTGCGCCACCTTCGAGACCACCTCTTCCAGGTCCACCGGGGATCGGCGATACTTTTGACGGATAGTGGTCAGAAGATTCTCCACGATTTCACTGACTCGATCGATCTCTTCGTTGATCAGGCGCAGGCGATTCATCGCTCGGGAGTCCAGTGGCTTCTCTTCCAAAAGGATCTGGAGGTGAGTGGATACCGCGCTCAGAGGAGATCCGATCTCGTGGGCCAGGGTCGCTGCCAATTGCCCTATCACGGCCAGACGCTCTGCTTCCACCAATTGTCTCTGAGCTTCGAATAACCGCAAGTTCAAGTCCTGAAGCTCGCGGTTTTGGGCAGCCAGTTCTGCCGTGGCCTCCTCGATCCGGAGTTGCAAGTTCTCTTTGGATTTCTGAATCTCTTCCAGCATGTGGTTGAACTGGCACGCGATATCCGCGAACTGGCCCGGTAAGTTTTCGTTGGCCCTGGCCGAATTGTCTCCCTTCTTGAACCTCGTCATCACCTCTACCAGATGGAGGACGCTGGAGTATACAGTGGTCCGGAAGAGCAACACGATCGCTCCCACCAAGAGCACTATGGTGGTCAGGACCGAAAAAAGCCTGATTCGAGAGTGGGCGGCCACTATATCATCCACTGCCTGCAAAGAGCTGGTCACGCTCACAAATCCTTTGCTTCCCCCTTCGAGGTCAACTGGGTACACGGAGATGATCCGCCGCGGGACATCGTCGTCCACAATGAAGGTCGCTGCCTTCCCCTGTTGATGGGCGGCTATCTCCTGACCCTCGAGTTCCCGGTCACCGCGAGTGGAACTGGACCCCACTAGCCTCAATTCTCCACCGAAATCGGCATATAGATCCACCCGCGTCACATTAGGCTCCAGCTCCTGTAGTTCGCGAAATTTCCTTTCGAACTGGGGGGCATACTCGGCTCGGAAGGGGCCATGCAACTGTTCGGCTAGCGCTCTGGCCGCATTGCCGGTCTGGGTGGCAATAGTTCTTTCCACCGCCCGCACCGCAGTCAGCTCGCCGACCCAGTTCGTGGTCACGAGGATGGAGGAAGAGATGAATATCGCCACTATTAGGACCTGAATCTCTAACGGCCATCCGGAAAGCCAATCTCTTCTCCTACCCATGCAGTCTCCTTTCCCCCTACAGCTCGCCATTATGCCATAAAAAGAGGGGGCCGGCAACGATGGCCGGCCCCCCAATCGGAAAGGAAGGAAATAAAGGGGACTACTTCTTAGCGGGAGCAGGCGCTGTCGCGGGGGTTATGACGATCTCCCGGGCCAGATTCTTGCCGCCCTTCTCCTGATATTTGATGCTGACGTTGGCTCCCACTACCAAGGCCGAAGGCTTGACCGCATGACCGGATTCGGTGATCTTTGTGCTCCTGCTCCAATTGAAGGTCATGGGTACCCCCTCCACGGTGGCGGTGAGGGATTTTGCCTTCTGGTCCACAGCGGTAATCTTGCCTTCGGCAGTCTTCATTTCCGACTTTGTGGTCACGGCCGATTTTTGCTGGGCCCATGTCCCTGCGGACAGGACAACCGTCAAGGCCAACACCAGCGCTGAGACAACTATCCACTTTCTCATCAGCTTTAGCCTCCTCGTAGATGGTTTTTGGAGATAACTACCACGACACTAGGTGCATGCAGCCTTCATGCCAAGAGGCTTTCGTTACCTTCTCATCCAGGAGAGACCGCGAGAAGCCGCACCCATCCGCCCTTAACCCCTCTCCGGAGCCGATCGGGACCTATTTAGCTGGGGCAAATTTGTCCCTTTCGCAAACTTGCCCCACTAAGGAGGAAACATCCTCCCGGGCTGTCCCCCGCTTCGCCGGGCCACGAGCTGCCCGACATCCCTCGCAGGCCATCAATCCACAATTCGTCTTTCAAATCGAGAGCGCTGTTACCCCGAACCTAAGGTTCCAACGGCAGAAGGACGATGGTCCCAGAGAGGTACCCTCCGGGAATAGATGGTGGGCGAGGGCTTTCAATTCACGCACGCCCGAGCAGGGGGAGGGAACACTTGCAGCCAAGTATTGCCTCTCACCTTGCAACTCTCTTTTCCAGCCTAGAGGGTCAATCCGCTGGCAGGGACGGAAGGTAAACGATAGGGTAGGAAGGTAGGAAGCCAGAGACCCACCGCTGATAGCCTGTAGGGGCCGCCAGGCAGCCGTCCTAGGGGAATGGAGGAGTCAATCTCGCTGTCTCCGATAGAAGGCCGCCTTCGCTATCTCCGCTCCCCCTAGGTAGAGAATCACGATCACCCCCACCAACCAGAGAAAGCGGAAGGGGAGGGGACAGAATCCCAATAACCCGCCCACGGAAGTGAAGGGAAGGATCAGGGTTACTGCCACGACCAGGAAGGTGGCCAGGGACAGCATCTTGCCCGGTCTGCTCCGAAAGAAGGGTCTTCGGGTCCGAATGACCATGACGACCAGCGAGGCAGAGATCACCGACTCCACAAACCAGCCGCTGCGGAACTGCGTGGTAGACGCACGGAGAACAAACAAGAGCACGCCAAAGGTCAGGTAGTCGAAAACCGAGCTCAGCAGCCCGAAGGTAACCATGAAGCTACGGATGAACTTGATATCCCACCGCCGGGGATGCTTCAGCAGTTCCTCATCAACACGATCGGCGGCAATGGCCATCTCGGGGAAATCGGTCAGCAAATTGGTGAGCAAAATCTGCTTGGGCAAGAGGGGCAGAAAGGGAAGAAAGAGGGAGGCCCCTGCCATGCTGAACATATTCCCGAAATTGGCGCTGCTGGCCATGAACACATACTTCAGGGTGTTGGAAAAGGTGACCCTCCCCTCGCGTACCCCCTCCACCAGGACCCCCAGGTCCTTTCCCAGCAGCACGATGTCCGAGGCCTCCTTGGCCACATCCACCCCGGAATCCACGGAGATTCCCACATCGGCCGCATGGAGGGCCGAGGCGTCATTGATCCCATCTCCGAGATATCCTACCACGGCCCCCGCCTTTCTCAAGGCAGAAATGATCCGTTCCTTCTGATTGGGCTCCACCTCGGCGAATACCTCCACTTCACTCACCCGCTTGACGAGCGCCTCGTTGCTCATCTTCCGCAGGTCTTCTCCCGTTAAGAGATCGGTGACCGATAATCCTACCTGTTGGCATATGTGTGCCGCTGCCAGGCGATGGTCACCGGTGATCACTTTCAAGGAGACGCCCAGGGATCGAAGCTGGGCAATGGTCTCGCCGATTCCCGACTTCAGGGGATCGTGTAGGACCAAGAAGCCGAGGAAGGTCATCTCCCCTTCCTGCTCCTTGGCAATGCTGGAAGCGGAGTCCATGCTCATATCGCGATAGGCAATCCCCAAGACCCGCAGCCCCTGTCCGCTGAGGTCCTCGAATCTTTCCCAGATCTTCCCTTGGACCGAAGCCAGTTCCGCCCCCGACCCATCCGTCATCTCCACCTGCGAACAGACGGCCAGCACATTGGGCAGGGCGCCCTTGGTGACCATCCAGCGTTCTTGCCCTTTCTCCACCAAGATGCTCAACCGCTTGCGGACAAAGTCGTATGGCACCTCGCCCAACTTCCGGTAGGAGGATACCTCGAACTGCCGATGCCCCCGGATCCCCTCGTCAATGGGATTGGTGAATCCCCTCTCATAGAAGGCATTGAGGTAAGCGTACAGGAGTACCTTCTCGCTTTCTCTGCCCTCCACATCCAAGGCCGAGTGCACGCGCACCATCCCCTCGGTGAGGGTGCCTGTCTTGTCCGAGCAAAGCACATTCATGCTGCCGAAATTCTCGATCGAGGCGAGGCGCTTGACGATCACGCGCCGATTCGCCATCCGCTTGGCCCCGTGGGCCAGGTTGACGCTGATGATCGCCGGCAATAACTGAGGGGTCAATCCCACCGCCAGGGCCAGCGAGAAGAGGAATGATTCCAGCACCGGCCGCTTCAGATAGACATTCACGGCAAATATGCCGATGACCAGGAGGAGGGTCACCTCCATGAGGAGGAATCCAAAGCGACGGATGCCTCGCTCGAATTCTGTCTCCGGCGGCCTGAGCCTGAGCCTCTCCGATACCTTGCCGAATTCGGTGTCCTTCCCGGTGCGAGCTACCACCGCCATGGCACTGCCACTGACTACATGAGTACCCAAATAGAGGGTATTCGTGCGCTGGCCGAAAGGGGTCTCCGGTGGCAGGATTCCCGCCATTTTTTCAACCGGATAGGTCTCGCCCGTCAGGGCCGCCTCATCCAGGAAGAGGTCCTTGGATTCCAGGATTCGGCAGTCTCCGGGGATGACATCCCCGGCGTTGAGGACGACGATATCACCCGGCACCACCTCTTCCACGGGGATCTCGCGTGGGCTGCCATCTCGCAGGACTTCTGCCTTGATTTGCACCATGGCCAGCAGCCGCTGCACCGCATCTACCGCTCCCTTCTCCTGCCAAAACCCGAGGAGGCAGCTCATGAGGACGATCGCAAGGATGATGTGGGCGTCGGTCCGGTCCCGGAGGAGGAGGGAGAGCCCAGCGGCAAAGAGAAGGATGAGGATGATGGGGCTCTTGAATTGGGAGAGCAAGAGGCTCAAGGCACCGGATCGTCGGGGAGGCTTCAACAGGTTCGGGCCCTGGCGCAGGAGACGCCGTCGTGCCTCTTCGCTGGTCAATCCCTGGCTGCTGGTTCCCAGTTGGATCAACAGATCAGGAAGAGGAACACTCCAGAAGGATGTCGAATTCGAAATCATGCGCGGCGGAGGTAAAGATGGTTCGGCGAGCTCTCGACTCCCTCAGCGGACGGCTACCTGAACATAGCCGGTGCCGCCGGTGCGATGGTCCAAGACCAGGAAAGCCACCTGCTGGCGGCGGCCCAAGGACCTTACCATACCCAGGAAGGCATCCCAACTCTCGATGGCCATCCCATTCATCTCTAGGAGGACATCGCCGGGCTCCAGCCCTGCCTCTGCCAGCGGCCCCTGGGGATCCAGAGAGGTAATAACTATCCCCTGCTGGCCCTCCAGCCCATATCTCTTGGCCTCGCTGGGGGAGAGGGGCCGGGCATTGACCCCTAGTCGTTCGCGCAAGATCGTTACCGAGGACCTGTCCGCCTCCTGGGGAGAACCAATCCGCAGCGTCAGCTCCTGCCTCTTTCCCTGGCGGACGATGGCGAACTTCACCTCCTGGCCCACGGGCGTATTGGCAATCTCGTTCTGAAGCTGGATCGCGTCGGCGATGGGCTTGCCTTGATAAGCTATCACCACATCTCCTCTCCTCAACCCTCCGCGGTCCGCCGGCCCTCCCCTGACCACATCGGCGATCAAGACCCCCTTGGTTGTATCCAGGCCGAAGGACCGGGCCAGCTCCGGGGTAAGGTCCTGCATCCTGATCCCGAACCACCCCCGCTCCACCTTTCCGTGGGCGATCAGGGCCTTGGCGATATGGAGGGCCATGTTGCTGGGGATGGCGAATCCAATACCCTCGTACCCTCCGGAGACCGATGCGATGGCCGCATTGACCCCAATTACCTACCCCTCCAGGTTAAGGAGAGGACCCCCGCTATTGCCGGGGTTGATGGCGGCGTCGGTTTGAAGGAAGTCCTGGTAGGTCGAAGGATCCATGATGCCGCGCCGGTGCTTGGCGCTGATGATCCCCTGGGTCACCGTGTGATCCAAACCCCGGGGGTGCCCTATCGCCACCACCCATTCCCCCACCTCCACCTTGTCCGAGTCACCGAAGGTCACATGAGGAAGGGGCTCGGGGGCCGATATCTTTATAACTGCCAGGTCGGTTTTGGGATCGGCTCCCACCAACTGGGCGCGGTATCGTCTCCCCGTATCTAGCAAGACCTGGATCTCGGTGGCCCCTGCCACCACATGATTGTTGGTCAGGATGTGCCCTTCGGCATCTATGATCATCCCAGTACCCATTCCGCGCAGCTCTCGCTGGAACTTCTTGGGCCGCTGGGGAAGGTCGAAGAAGAAACGAAAGAAGGGGTCGTCCTCGAAGGGTGTGGAGGGAACCACCACCTCCTGTCGTGCCGTCACCTCGATGTGCACCACCGCCGGGATGTTCCTCTTGGCCACCTCCACAATGGCGGTCCTCAGATCCGCCGGCCCTTTTGCCTTCTCTGCCGCCTGAAGGAAAGAGGACGCAAACACCATCCGGCCCATCCCTACCAGGAGCACAATCAAAAAAAGGGCAGACAGCGGATCACCCCCTCGGCGACCTTGTTTCCTCCTCATCATCTCTCCTCCTGTTTGTCCTTTCACCCTTCCTCTTCCTATCCACTCCCTATGGCAATGGAGCTTAAGGCAGCGGGGCAGACATGTCAATCCCTATGAGGCGAAGATCATCTTCAGCGAAATCAAGAGCAAGGCAATTCCGAATACCCTTTCCAGCGCTGCATTGGATAATTCCGTAGCGAACTTGGCACCCAACAGCCCACCCAGGAAGAAACCCGCGCAGATCAGGCCGGCTGCTCCCATGTCCACATACCCCTGTTTGTAGTACGTCCAGGCGGCCAGGAAACCAATGGGGGGCACCAGCAACGCCAATGTCGTGCCCTGCGCTTGATGCTGCGAAAATCCAAACAAAAAGACCAGTGCGGGGACGATGATCACTCCGCCTCCGATACCGATCAGCCCGCTAAACACCCCAGCCACCCATCCCAAAAGAAGATAAGGCAAAATGTTAATCATGACCGCCCCTTTCTTTCATCGCCCGGTTGGTTTGCCTCCGGCAGGGTGATTCTACACTCAATCTCCTTCCAGCACAACGAAGAAGCCCATCTGAATTTCTCTTGACTTCCTGCCCAATCTACATTATAGGGACAGCGACCCGAACCACTTCCTCTAAAAACTTAGAGTTCATGAGGGATGGTCGATAGGGCATTGTTGGAAACGACAATGCCTCCCGTGCTTGGAAAGGGTCGACAAAATGGCCGAGGGTGGGAAGCCAGTGCCTGATCCAACGCGGGGACTGGCTGTTTTGTTTCTGCGAGGAAAGGAGGGAATGAGGCGCGAGTAGCGAGGATACCGGGGAAACCCCTATGCTCTTGAATGAAATGATGAAGAAAGAGAAGGGAAGGTTACCATCTATGGAAGGCAAGCGATGGGTCGTGGTGGTTGCAGTCACTTTGAGTTTATCCTTCATCCTCCCTCTGGGGACCTTCGCCGCGGAGAAGTCCCTGGCCGATATCCTCAAGGAAAAGGGCATCCTCACCGAGGAGGAGTATCAGGAGGTCATCCAGATGGAAGCCGCCCAGAAGGCGGAGGAGGCAGCGAAGGTAGCTCCTCCTGCGGAGAAGCCTGCTGGTGCGGCCATCGCTGGCTACAAGAAGGGCTTCTTCGTGCAGAGCCCGGATGAGAAGTTCAAGCTGGTCTTCAACGGCTACCTCCGTTCTCAACTCCGCCTCTACGAGAACAACACCTCCCAGGACAACGAGTTCAAGATCCGCCATGCCCGGATGAGCCTCACCGGCTACTACGGAAAATACTGGACGGGTCGGGTGGAGGGGGATTTCTCCACCCCCAGCGACGGTAAATTCCTCAAGTACGCCTACCTCAATTACAGCTATTTCCCTGACCTTCAGCTCCGGGCCGGGCAGTTCAAGGCCCCCTTCAGCCGGGAGTACCTCGTTTCCGCCGCGGCCATAGATGGAATCGAGCGGGCCATGATCACCGAGTCGGGAGGCACCGTGCCCAAGTATGACATCGGCCTCATGCTGCACGGTCCCTCGGTCTTCGATGGCCTCCTCCAGTATCAGGTAGGGATCTTCAACGGCAACGGGGCCAATAACTCCGATACCAATGACGACAAGGACCTGGTGGCCCGCCTGGTAGTGGCTCCCTTCGTTCCCACCCAGATCTCCCTCCTCGAGGGCCTGGAGATTGGCGGATCGTACCAAACCGGCAGGCAGACCCCCACCCAGAGCTATGAGGCCAAGCTCCCCACCGATTGGGCCTTCTTCAAGAAGATCAACTACCGGGGCCAGCGGGATCGCTATGGCCTGGATATGGCCTACAAGGTGGGCCCTCTCAAGCTCCAGGGGGAATGGATCTATCAGAGGTTAGAGCGGGAGAGGCAGGTGCGGATCAATCCCGATACCAAGGAGATCGTCAGCACCGGGGGCAAGCTGATCGATGCCCCCGATCTCATCTCCTGGGGCTGGTACCTGCTGGGGACTTACTTTGTCTGGGGCAATGAGGAGAAGGGCATCCAGTTAGTGGCCCGCTACGAGCAGTTCGATCTGGACGATGAAGAGGCCCCCAAGAAATACCGAAAGGCCAACCCGCTCGGCAAGAACAGCTATGGGAATCGCTGGGGTAACGACCTGAACCTCCGCGGCAATACTGCCGACATCCTGACTCTGGGTTTCAACTACTTCCCCCACCCCAATGTGAAGCTGGCCTTCAACTGGTTCTATCAGTCCCTAGATAACCCCTACACTACGGACAAGGTATCGCATAATCATTCCGGGGATGAGCTGCCCGCCGCCAATAGGCACAGCCAGCAAGCGTTTTACTTCTTGGCCCAAGTGAAATGGTAGGAGGGCGAAATGGGGGGAGGAAAGGGGAAGAAAGGCCCCCGCTCCAAACTCGTCCTTATGATCGGCTCTTGCCTGCTATGGGCCTTCGCCGTTTCGGCCTTAGCCCAGGAAAGGCTGAGATTAGCCACCACCACCAGCACCGAGAACACCGGTCTCCTGAAGGCCCTTTTGCCTCCCTTCGAGGAGAGAAATGGATGCAAGGTGGATGTCATAGCGGTGGGCAGCGGTCAGTCGCTGAAACTGGGGGAGCAGGGAGATGTGGATGTCATTTTAGCCCACGCCCCGGAGCTGGAAGAGAAATTCATGAAAGAGGGTTTCGGAGTGAGCCGCCGCTATGTGATGTCCAACGACTTCATCATCCTGGGGCCGGCGGAGGATCCTGCCCAAATCAAGGACCTGAAGGGGGCAAGCGCTGCCTTCAAGAGGATTGCGGAGACCAAATCTCCCTTTGTTTCCCGGGGCGACAAGTCGGGAACCCATGTCAAGGAACTCGCGATCTGGAAGGCAGCAGGAATTCGGCCAAAGGGAAAGTGGTACCTGGAAGCAGGCAAAGGCATGGGGGAGGTCCTGAACATGGCCCATGAGAAGCAGGCCTATACCCTTTCCGACCGCGGAACCTATCTCGCCTATCGCAACAAGACCAGCTCGGTCATCCTCTGCCAGGGGGATCCGATCCTCGCCAACCCTTACCACATCCTGGCCGTAAACCCCCACAGGTTCCCCCACGCCCGATACCAACTGGCTATGAAGCTAATCGAATGGGTTACTTCTCCTGAGGGACAAAAGATCATTGGAGACTTCAAGGATAAGAGCGGCAACCGCCTTTTTGTTCCTGCCGCTGGCCAGGTCTGGAAAGAACGGTAGCTGAGGGAGGATGAGGCTTGCAATTCATCGTAGAGGGCCTGGGCACAGCCTTTCGCCTGATCTTCACCCTGGATCCCGAAGTGTTCGAGATCGTGCTCTTCACCCTGAAGGTCTCCTTCTGGGGGACCCTCCTTTCTACGCTCTGTGGCGTTCCCATCGGTTTTCTCCTGGGCATCAAGGATTTTCCCGGAAAGACTCTCGTCCACACCTTGCTCAACGCCCTGATGGCACTTCCCACGGTGGTGGTGGGCTTGACCGTTTACGCCTTCATCTCGCGCCAGGGGCCCCTGGGCCAGTGGGGACTTCTGTTCACCCCCAAGGCGGTGATCCTCGGCCAGTGGGTCCTGGCAACGCCCCTCATTTGCGCCTTGACCCTTTCCACCACCGAGTCCGTGGATCCCAAGGTCGGTCTCACCGCCCTCACCCTGGGAGCCAACTTCCCGCAACAGGCCTGGGCCATCCTCAAGGAGTCCAAGTTCTCCTTGATGGCAGCCATCATCGCGGGATTCGGACGAGTGATAGCTGAGGTGGGGGCCGCCATGATGCTAGGCGGGAACATCCGGGGCTACACCCGCACCATGACCACCGCCATCGCCCTGGAGACCAGCAAGGGAGAATTCGGCTTTGGCCTGGCCTTGGGATTCATCTTGATGGCCATCGCCCTTTCCATCAATTTCGGGTTTACCTACCTTCAACGGAGAAGATGAGTGAAATCTGATTCTCCCCTCCGGGCCCATCTGGAAGGCCGTGGGCTGAGGCATTTGTACTGCCAGAAAGAGGTACTGGACATCCCCCGGATCTCTTTCCAGGAGGGCAAGATCTATGCCCTGGTTGGCCCCAACGGCTCGGGCAAGACCACCCTCATGCTCATCCTGAGCCTGCTCCTCTTACCCACGACGGGTAGGGTCTACTATCGGGGAATGGAGGTGACCGACGCCAACAGGCGCAGCCTCCGAGGAAAGATCACCATGCTTTTCCAGGATCCCCTGCTCTTCCATACTTCGGTTCGAGGAAATGTGGAGTACGGCCTGAAGATCCGACGAATCGAGGGGATGGAGAGAAGGAGGAGGGTGAGCGAATCATTAAGCATGGTGGGACTGGAGGGGTTCGGAGAGCGGAGGGCCCAAGAACTCTCCAGCGGGGAGGCTCAGAGGGTGGCGATTGCCCGAGCCGTGGCCATTCGCCCCGAAGTGCTCCTCCTGGATGAGCCCACGGCCAATGTGGACGAGGCCAATGTGAGGATACTGGAGGGAATCATCCGCTCCCTGAGCAGGGATTTGGGGACTACCATTGTCTTTTCCACCCATGACCGGAACCAAGCCTACCGAGTAGCCGATGAGATCATCACCCTGATGGAGGGCAGCATCATCCCCTTCCGTCCCGAGAACCTCTTCCAGGGAAAGAGCGTGAAGGATGCGGATGGGACCTGGTTCGATACCGGTAGGATCAAGATTTTCTTGCCCACTAGAGAGCAAGTTCGAGCGATTCACATCGACCCCCGTGACATCTTGGTCTCGCTCACTCCCTTTTCCTCCAGCGCCCGAAACTGCCTGGAAGGGATCATCGAGAGCATCATCGCCAATGGTGACTGGGTGAGGCTCCAGATCCAGGCTCAGGAAACCTTTCAGGTCCTCATCACCCAAAAATCCTTGCACGAAATGGGCTTGAATGTGGGGATGCGAGTCTATCTCACCTTCAAGAGTTCCGCCGTCCAGGTCTACTGAGGTACCGCCCAAGAGGGCCTTGCTCTCGCACATTTATCCAAGTTTTCCTTGACAATCGACAGAGGGGGACTGTAATTACCGATTATGATCTCTCGGTAGCAAAGGCAAGGAGGAAGGGGCAGACGGTACTAGATGCGATATCTTAGTGTTGTGTCCCGGTGGGGCCGAACGGACTAGTCTGTTCGGCTGCTGGAACCTTGGGTTCAGACTGAAACCGAGGCAAAAGTCTTTATGAAAGGGATCACCCGCACGGAACTGGTTTGGGTGGGCAAATATGACGAGGATGGCAACCTGCGCCCGGTCGAGCGCACCATCCTCCCTTTCCAGGTGGTAGAGACGGTCAACGAGTCCAAGGCCGACCGCGAGAAGGTGCAGCGCGACCTGTTCACGCTCATGCCCCGCGACGATACCTGGCGCAACATGCTCATCTGGGGCGACAACAAGGTGGTGATGTCCTCGCTTCTGCCGCGCTTTGCCGGCAAGATTAACCTGATTTACATTGACCCACCCTTCGCCACGGGCCAGGACTTTTCCTTCCGCGTGCGCGTGGGGGACGAGGAGTTCGTCAAAGAGCCTTCCATCATCGAGGAGAAAGCCTACCGCGACACCTGGGGCCGGGGCCTGGACTCCTACCTCCAGATGATGTACGAGCGGTTGGTGCTGATGCGGGAGCTGCTATCAGATGTAAAAGTCAACCTCTTCCCGGACAGTCAGCCCCCCTCCGGGTCTGATGGTTAAGCCGCCTCTTTCCTCACTTGCTCTTTGACAAGCTTTCCAGCTTCTATGGTCTCTATGGGC
>Ga0123519_10004564_pt1 | contig 22370 bp, 25 predicted proteins | sample YelNatPaOPRAMG02_FD_87396 | JGI IMG/M metagenome (GOLD analysis project Ga0123519, IMG submission 87396) | Hot spring microbial communities from Yellowstone National Park - Yellowstone National Park OP-RAMG-02 (version 2) | ecosystem: Environmental > Aquatic > Thermal springs > Hot (42-90C) ...
ATCCACATCTGCCATTTTTGCTTTTCCCTCCTTCAGCTCAGCTTCAACAAATTCCACCCCAAAAGACTTCAGCTTTCTTATGTTTTCTTTAACAGCAGGATTTTGATAGAGAGACAGGTGCATGGCAGGTGCAATAATTATTGGTATTCCGCTCCCAAGCGCTGTTGTGAGGATGGTGGTTACTGGTGTGTCATCAATCCCATTTGCAAGCTTCCCTATCGTATCTGCAGTTGCAGGTGCGACAATTACAAGGTTGACTTTTTTCTCATGCTCTCCGCATAGTTTCAGATGCTCAGCCTCACCTGTCAGCTTGGTTACCACTGGGTTTCCAGTAGCCCACTGCATAAGCTCTGGGCGTATTATTTTTGTTGCTGCTTCGCTCATCACAGGAAAAACTTCTGCCCCATGCCTGATGAGCTTTCTTGCTAACTCCTGCGATTTAACTGCAGCGACACTGCCGCAGACGCATAAAGCAATTCTCCTTCCTTCAAGCTCCTTCCCCTCGCTGCCAGCTATATCATTCATTCTCTCATCTCTTTTTAACAAACTGGATTAAATTGAGGAAGATTGCAAGCAGGAGGCAGAGCAGAAGGAAGAGGGCAAGCTCGGTTGGGTATTCCTCAACCTCACGCGTTTCGATGGAAACTGGCGCCTCCTCCGCAGGAGTTTCAAAAAGTTCCTTAATTTTCGCAGTATCATTATCCAGCAAATCCGCATAGATTGCGAGCAGAACTGCTGACGCCTGGCTGCTCCCTCGCTGCTTGCTTACCTTATAAAGGTATTCTGCATGGTTTCCATACAGCGCAGCCCACAGCCCATTCCACTCCTTTGGTTTTGAGAGTTCGGTGAGAGAAACGTTCTCCCCTTCAACCATTGCTATTGCGCTCAGAAGGTATTCGGTATCAAAAACTGCAGCAACGAATGAGCCGTTGCCGAACTCCATTTTTGCAACTTCAAAACGCCATCCAGCATCACCAAAATCTGCTCCTCCGTATGATTCAAGTTTCTGTTCAGCTTCATTTATCCTGCTTGAAACAAAACCTTTGAGCTTGCTTTCGTTTACTGGCGTTCCGCCAATTTTGTATGCAACTGCAAACATCTCATGCGATGCGTTGCACCAGCTTTCAGCAGTCAGAAGTTCTTTGAAAAGGAAAAGAACAGACTCCTCATCAGTTGAGTTGCTTAAGTAAAGTTCATCAAGCTTCTTCCTCGCCCAGGTAAGCCTTTCCTCCCCACCTGCCACCCACTCAAAATTTTCTTTGGTTATCTGTGGCTTCTTTGCAGTCTGAATGCACCTCTCAACATCCTTCATTCGCATTTTCAACCTGCTTTCCGTCACATCGCTTTCTTTGAGAAAATTCAGGTTTATCCCTGCAAGGAAAGCTGAATTCGCCCCTGTGTAAAGGAAGTTTGCATTCTCAGCATCCTCCGCATCCTCCAAATCACTTTCTATTGCTGCAATAAAATAGGAGAATTCGGTTCTATTCTGTTTCTTTACTTCTTGAAGTGAAGCTCTGCTGTAACCAATTATTCTTCTGGCAAGCTCCTGAAATTCACGAAGGTTGCATCCCGAACATGATACCTGAGTTGGGGAAACATTCACCCTCTCCTTTGGTTTTACTTCCATAATGTTGCTTTGGAGGGTGGTGTTTGGTGAGCTGAAAGCAACCTGCATTGCGCTCTGCACATCCTCCACTTCAATTATAGAGATATTCCATCTTTTTGCAAGGATGCTCAGCACCATCTTGTCAAACATATCATAGCTTTTTGGTATAATTATTCCTTTCATCCCTCCAAGAACTGCAGCTTTTGTTTTCTTGCCCACCTCCCCAACTTCCCCAATAGCGCCATCCTCCTGAATTGTTCCAGTAGCCGTTATATCCTGCCTCAGCGTTCTGTTTTGAAATATTGAGAGCATGAGCAGCGTCATTGCAACTCCGCCGCTTGGGCCATCAACAGATTTGGCACCTCCATAATTATGCAAGCGGACAAGCGCATCATACTTCTTCATATCAACTCCAGAAAGCTTGCCAGCAACCTTGAATGCAGTTTTGGCGGATGACTGCGTTTGAACGCCAACTAACGGATCGGTGGCAATGTAAACAACCCCCTTTCCCTCCCGTATTTCAACTTCAATGTCAACAAGCTCTCCGCCCTCTAGAACAGCCACTGCCGGCACTGGCATGGAAGCTGTCTTTGCTTCCAGCAGAAAAGCGAGGAGCAGAATTACAAACACAAACTTAGTAACTTTTTTCATTCTATCACGTGAATGCGGCCGCCGGGATTTGAACCCGGCTCGCGAGCTTGGCAAGCTCGAGTCCTACCAGGCTAGACTACAGCCGCCCAAATGCCGTGAGCCGGATTTGAACCGGCAACACTCTGGTCTTCAGCCAGATGCTCTCCCAGGTTGAGCTATCACGGCGCAAGTGTATTTGGGGAAGTGAATTTAATAACCTTTTTTGTTAGATAATGTGGCTGAAATCCTCCTTCACAACATTCAAAACGAAATGGGTGTTGGTTCTTTCAACATTTTTTAAACTGAGCAGATGCTTCACAAATTTATTCAACTGCTCCCTGCTTTTGAACTTTGCAATGACAACTGCGTCGCACTCTCCGGTTACATCATAAACCGCAAGAACCTGGGGAAGTTGACTGATTTCTTCCTCTGCCTCAACCAGCTTTCCCTTCCTTGCAAAAACTTCAATCACAGCGGTGAGCTCATAACCAAGTCTCTCATAGTCAAATGAAACAGAATAACCCTGTATCACCCCTTTCCTCTCCAAACTTCTCACACGCTGTATCACCGTCGAGGTGGAGACACCGAGTTTTTTGGCAAGCTCCCTAAAAGAGATCCTTGAATCCTTGCTGAGCTCACGGATTATTCTCTCATTCAATTCATCAAACATCTGTCCACCTCCTCCCAATTTTTCTCGTTATTTTTGAATAAACGTATTTTAAAAATATAATTTATTGGATGTTTGTTTGTTTTCTATATGAATGAACGAACTTATATATCTTTTCACCCCTATAATTACGCAGCATGGGAGGGGAACAGCTGAGCGAAGGCGAGCTGAAGGAGAAAATTCTCAAGGATGCAAAGGACAGCGGATTGAAGTTTGTGAGCCTGCAGTTTGTGGATATTTTCGGCAATGCGAAGAACTGCGAGATAACTGTTAACAAGCTTGAGGATGTATTGCACTCTGGCTTGTGGTTTGACGGCTCCTCAGTTGAAGGGTTTGTCAGAATTCATGAGAGCGATATGCTGCTTAAACCAGACTTGGAAAGCTTTAGATTTCTCCCATGGACAGAGAATAAAGTTGCAAGATTTATATGTGACGTTTATACAGTTGATGAAAAGCCGTTTGAGGGCGACCCGAGAGGAAACCTGAAACGTATTCTTCTGAAGCTAAGGGAGAGTGGGTTTGAGTATAAAGTTGGGCCGGAGCTTGAGTTCTTTCTTTTCAAAATAAACGATGGCCCAACTCCAACGCACGAGCCGCATGATGAAGGAGGTTACTGGGATTTGAGTCCATTGGATTTGGCGGTGGATGCGAAGAGGGAGGTGATAGTTAATTTGGATATGATGGGGTTGGGGATAGAAAGAGGAACACATGAAGTTGCTCCAGGACAGCATGAGATATGTTTCAGGTATGGAGATGCGCTCACAATAGCAGATAATGTTTTAACATACAAAAACACCGTGAAGATAATTGCAAAGAAGCACGGTTTGTTTGCATCCTTCATGCCAAAACCACTTTTTGGAGTGAATGGCTCTGGGATGCACACCCATCAAAGCTTGTGGAGAAACAACAAGAATGCATTCTTTGATTCAAGGGATGAGTATTGTCTTTCAAGAATTGCGCGCAGCTTCATCGCTGGACAGCTCCACCACGCAAGGGCACTTGCAGCTGTTGTTGCCCCAACTGTGAACTCATACAAAAGGCTCATCCCTGGTTATGAGGCGCCAGTTTACATCTGCTGGGCTAGAATCAATAGGTCTGCTCTGATAAGAGTGCCAAAGGAAGTAAGGGGCAAGGAAGAAGCAAGCAGGATAGAGCTGCGCTGTCCTGACCCATCATGCAACCCTTACCTTGCATTCGCAGCGATGCTGTGGGCTGGTTTTGATGGAGTCCGAAAGAAGATGGTTCCACCAAAACCTGTGGAGGAGAATGTTTATCATTTTGATGATAGAAAACTGAAGAAGCTGTACATCAGAACGCTGCCAGCTTCGCTGAATGAGGCAACGGAGGAGCTGAGCAGGAGCGATGTGATGAAGGAAGCATTGGGTGACTACATTTTCAATAAACTTATTGAAATACAGAGAAAGCAGTGGGAGGAGTATAGGGTTCAGGTTACTCCGTGGGAAGTAAAGAGATATCTGCCAATTTTGTAATGGGCCCGCCCGGGATCGAACCGGGAGTTTTCACCGTGTAAGGGTGACGTCTTACCATTCGACCACAGGCCCGGTTTATATTAACAGATTATGATTTAAAATACGTTATTAAGTTGATGAGTTTGACAGGAACTTTTCATAGGAGAATGGAGTTGAATTTTGGGTTATCAAGCGACCTCCTTTCCATCTCCTCTCTCAACTCTCCCCCAATACTCGCTCATCCCTGCCCTCCACCACGAATCATACCTCTCACTCACCTGCTCCTCAACTGTTTTTCCTCTTTTTATTGCTGCCTCAACGTGTTTTCTCTCAATAAACTCGCTCCCCTCAATAGAAGCCAAATCACCTGCAAGCTTTATTATCCCACTTATAAACCTGAGGCGCAGAGTTAAACCAGATGCATCATCAGTCAACCTTGCCCTTCTTCTTGCCTCCTCAATTATTGCAAGTATCGCATCTGCGTTTGCATGCGGTATCCTTCCATCCTTCACAATCTCCTGCGCGATGAACTGCACCATCTTCATCCTATTCTCCTCATTATCCTCCATATACGTTTTCAGAAGCACCTCATAACCATTCCCAGATATTCTTGAGCGAAGAGGAGGAAGCAGCGATGGCAGGTCATTTATATTCAGAGCAGCAACCAGGATGAAATCGCATGGAACATCATCAACCCTTACGGAAGCACCTGTGCTTGAAGCGTTTCTTCCAGTTATCGGAAACTTCTTCTCCTGCATCGCAGTTAATATGTATCTTTGCAGATAACCCAGATTTGCTATCTCATCTATGAAGAGCACTCCTTCATGAGCCTCGTGAATTGCGCCTGGTATCACGCGCATATACGGGAGAACGCCAACCTCTGGGTGACCGCCATACGGGTCGTGGCGTACGTCACCAAGCAGCTCTGTTTCCGAAGCACCTGTTGCTTGAATGAATGTGTTTCTTTTGAGCGGCACGATAACCTTCCTTGGCCTCATCTCTGAGTCCGCAACCTTTGCAAGAGACTTCTGATCGTAAACCCGAATTTTATCCCCATCCGCTCTTTCATAAACCACCATCTCCTCGCTTCCATCACGGCATTTTCTTATCGTGTAAACTCTGTCATTTATTTTCAACTTGCTTGAAATTAAATCATCAAACGGAGTCAATCCTTTAATCTGCTTATCAGCACCGCATTTTGGGCAGGAGTATGGGTTTGTGCTAAGATTTCCGCACACGCTGCACGCGCAGCCAAGCTTCTCAGCCACATGCCGCGGTATCTGGGAAACTGGAACAAGCTTTCCGTCATTCCTTCCAGAGGTTGGTTTGAAATGTCTCACCTCAAGAATTGGTCTCTCGGGGTTTGCGAAATTGTGCAGAACCGCAATCTCCTCCTTTGGTGGTGGGATGAGGCGGGCTAGCGACTGAGCTATCATGCTTTTTCCAGTGCCAGGCGGTCCAACAAGGAGAAGATTTCTTCTCTGCTTCGCAGCTATCCTCGCTGCTTCAACTGCTGTGTTCTGCCCAATAATCATCTCAAGTGGATCCTTAGGCAGAGCAACTTCCTTTGTGCTCTCCGGCAGGTCCATGAGTTTATTTAGATGTTACAATTTTATAATCGTTTTGAAATAAAAAATTAAAACTTTGTTGAGATGAGCATCTCCTCCGGCTTTCTGAATATATTGCCAAGCTTCACACCGAGAAGCACCTTCACTCCTTTGCTCTCAGCCAAATCAACAAGCCGTTGCGTTATTATTCCGTCAAGCACAACAGCGTAGACTGGGGGTGATTCAGTGAGCGTTTTAATCAAATCCCTTACTGGAACTTCGTATTTCAGGTTGAGCTGTTCGTCATATATTCTTGCTCTGAGCGTGTTTTCAAGTTCGTTTAAGCTTGTTTGAAGAATTTGGGGTGGCTCCACATCGCTTCCAATTTTCGTTATCTCAGAAAGCACATCTGGTGCTCTCTCCTCAACCTTTGGGTACACAACTTCCTCAGTTTTCACCTTTGCATTCTCAACAACCTGCTCAATTGGAACCTTGTTTCTCAAGCACTTGATTATCTCTTTCCTCGTAAGCTCCTCAACCTCTTTTCCAGGTGGTGCCCTTGCTATATAATCTATCTCCGCAACCTGAGAAAGTTCCTTCAGTATTATATCCCCTCCCCTATCCCCATCAAGGAAAACCGTCACCTCCTTCTCCCTGCACAGGGATGCGAGCGACTTGGGAACGTTTGCTCCACCTACTGCAATTACGTTGTTTATATCGTTTTTCAGCAGGTTTATCACATCCGCCCTCCCCTCAACAATTATTATGGAGTCATATGAGTTGATGTTTGGACCGCTTGGAAGCTTCTCCGGCCCATACTCTGAAACTTCTGCTGTTTTCACCTCCTGCCTCACAAGCTCAGATATCTCTTTGCTTTCCGGTATTTCAGTTGCCAGCAACGTTTTCAGCAATGCCTTTGCTCTGTCTATCACAACCTTCCTCTTCGTATTTCTGGTATCCTCAATCTTCTCAACAGAAACCCTTGCATCGCATGGGCCAACCCTGTCAACTGTTTCAAGCGCAGCAGCAAGAATGCTCGTCTCAACCATATCCAAGGAAGAAGGGAGGATTATTCTTCCAACGCTCTTCCCACCTCTCGCCTGCAAATCAACCTCAATTCTCCCTATCCTTCCATTCTTCTGCAGCTCCCTCAAATCAAGCTCGTCTCCCAGCAAACCCTCTGTCTGCCCAAAAATTGCACCAACAACATCGGGCTTCTCAACAAGTCCGTTTATTTCTATGCTCGCATACACAACATACTTCACAGTGTCAATATACATTTTTGCCATACAATCACCATTTTTTTCTTAACTCCTCCAGCTTCCTGTCAATCTCCTCAAAGTTGCGCAACCCAAGGATGCGCTGAAGCTTCCTCCTCATCTCCGTATCTGGAGAGACATTATACGCGCGCAACCCATCCTCAACTCTGCAGCAGAGCTCTTCTCCTGCCTCATCAAAGTCAGTGAGTATCACTGCTTTATCCGCAAGCCTTGAAACTCTCTCGCAAACTCTGTCAGGAGACATGTTTATCATAACTATCCTGTTCCTCACTCCTATGCGCTCCAGCGCTTCCTTATCCCTCTTTCCCTCCACAAGCACAACTGCCTCGCTTTCCGCAAGCTCTGTCAAAGCTCTGCTCAGCAGTTTCATCTTCCTCTGCACCTTCTTTGCAAGCAGAGGAGTTGCTTTCTTCACTTCCATCACTTCGGAAGGTTACTAAGAGAATAAGAGTAGAAGTGTGCTGTGCAATGTTGACTGAACTTCATAGATCGGCTTTCTCCATCAGCCATCCTTTGCACAGCAGTTATATTTTGACTGAAGTTGTATATAAATATTAAACTGACTCCTCCTCAATGCACTCCTCACACACCAGCTTGCCACCGCTTTTCGTCAACGTGTCGGAGTAGTTCCCGCATACCTCGCAATGACCGGAAGAGACTTCGTGAGATTGAGAGGTTTCAATGCGTGCTCTCTCATGCATGATGTCATAAAGGCCAGGCGATATTTTAATAATATCGGTTTCACCAATTATCCCAATAAGCCTGCCCTTTTCATTCACCACCGGCAGTCTCTTTATTCCCTCATCTCTCAGAATTTCTGCAACTCTCTCAACTGTTTCATTTGGGCTGATTGTTTTTAGTTTGGAGTGCATTATCTCCTTCATAAGAGTTCTTCTGGGGTCTCTCCCCTCAGCAACCACGCTACGAGTTATATCGCCTTCTGTGACTATTCCGACTGGAACCTCATCCTTGACGATGACAACCGAGCCTATCTTGTGATCTCTCATAAGCTTCGCTGCCTCCATAGCGGTGTTGCTTTCTCCGAGAGTTACAACCCCCTTCGTCATACAATCCCCTACTCTTATCTCCTTTACCTTCATCAATTATTTTTTGAATGAACAATTTTATAAAACTTCTCAGCAGAGTTATACTGGTGGTTTGGTTTGCTCAGATACGCAAAGGGAGCAAGAAGCGAGAGGGAGCTTATTGGGTTATTTTCTGAGAAAGGATTTTCGGTGATAAGGGCTGCTGGAAGTGGGGTGAGCTCCCTCTGTCCAGACATTCTTGTTTTCAAAGGAGGGAAGCAGTATGGGTTTGAGTGTAAAGCATGGGAGTGCGGTAGCTTGAGCATAGAGAAGGAGAAAATGAAAGCGTTGAAGGAATGGGAGAGGAATACCGGCATAACCACCTTCATCGCATGGAGAATTGGAAGGGTTGGGTGGAGGTTTCTATATCTTGATGAACTGGAGGAGAGGGAAAAGAACTACACAATAAGCATGAGGAAAGCAATGATGATAAACAGGGGAATTGCGGAGCTGTGCTGAGGGTATGTTTTTTAACCATTGAATATTAATATTATGGGGGTGTGGTATGAAGGAGCTTTTGGTGCTTGCAAAGGATAGAATAGGTTTGCTGGCAGACCTTTCAGCTGCGCTGGGAAACGCAAACATAAACATAGAATCCATCTCAGCCGATACAATAGGTGATAAAGCAGTTATCCATCTTGTTGTTTCTGATGACGTGAAAGGAAAGGAAATTCTTGAGAGGAAAGGGTTTATTGTGATGAGCTCTGACGCGCTTGTGGTGAGGGTGCTTGACAAACCTGGTGAGCTTTCAAAAGTCGCAAGGGTGCTGGCGGATGCGAAGATAAACATAAAGAATGTGCAGCTTCTCACAAAGGAAGGTGAGATAGCGCTGTATATGCTTAAAGTGGATAATGCAAAAAGGGCAGCGAAACTGCTGAAGGGTTACATGTGATTGAATGAGAAAGCTCAGCTCCTTCCCCTCTGAGGGGGAGAACTCGTTGTTAAAATGGTATAAGGTGAAAAACCCTGTGAGGGTTATTTTCAACTTTCTGTTAATCTACTCTGCCAGGTATCTCCCTTCTCTGAGTTTGAAGAATTTTTTCTATAGGCTTACGGGAATGAAGGTTGGGAGGAATGTTGCTGTTGGGCTTGGAGCGGTGTTTGACATATTCTTCCCAGAGCTGATTGAGATAGATGATAACTGTATAATAGGGTATAACTCTGTTGTGCTTGCGCATGAGTTTCTGCACGAGGAGTGGAGGGTTGGGAGGGTTAGAATTGGTAAGAATGTGTTGATTGGGGCGAACACAACTGTTCTGGCTGGCGTTACAATTGGGGATAACTCAAGAATATCTGCCTGCTCCCTTGTTAATGACAATATACCAGCAAACTCATTCTATGCAGGAGTGCCTGCGAGAAGGAAAGGGAGAAAATGAAATTGTTTTTTCTCATTGTCGCAGTGAACATCATTGGCATGCTTTATGGGTATTATTACTACTACAATCAGCTTGCTTCCTCCCCTTTCTGGCTTTGGGTGTTCATACCGGACTGCCCTTTTTACGTAATGCTGTTCACCGCTGCGCTGCTTCTTGCTTTATTCGGGTTTGAAAATGAATTGCTCAACTACATTGCGGCGGTTGGGATGATGAAGTATGGAGTTTGGACGCTGCTCGCCCTGCTGGTTTTTTACGATTATTTCTTTTCTGGTTCCTTATGGTTTCTCTCCTCAGTTTTATTCATCCTTCATATTGGGATGTTCGCAGAAGGCCCTTTGCTGATTTACAGAAAAGTTAAGAGGAGGGATTTTGTTATTGGGTTGGTTTGGTTTCTCATAAATGATTATTTTGATTATTTCTACACCTATACAAACCTGCTGGGTGAATTCACCGTTGGAACTCACCCAATTCTTCCCTCGGGGGAAAGAGTTTTTTTAATGATGGTGCTGACTTTTGCCCTCACGTTTGTGATGTCAATTGGCGCTTACTGGCTTTCTTTGAACAAGTTTTGGTGGCCTGCAAAAAGCGAGGTGGAGAGCATTATAAGGGAGTTTCAAAAGGATATAAGAAGGAACACTGGAAGAAGGAGAAGGAGCAGATAATCAACTAACCCCATCTGCAGCTCAACCTCAAAGTTTATTTTTTCTGAGTCAAAACCACGAGATTCCAAAGAAATTGCAAGCTGGGAGGAGCGTTTCAAGGAGGAGTGGAGAAGTGGGATTATTAAAGGAAACGGGGGGGAGAATGGGGTGGAGATGTAACCTCTTAATGCTTGGGAGATGCGTATTCTCTCAACCTCCTGCTGGATAAAAGGTATGAAGTGAATTGATATGATGAATGCAAATGCAATTTCAGATGGAACTTTGAAGAAAACAAGCGCTTGAAGGATATTCTTTATTTCTGTTGTGTATACCAACAACAATGAAATGAGGAATATGTTGAGAAAGAATAGGGAAGTTAAAACTCCTGGGAAGATGCCTGAGTTTATTATTGCATGCAATACAATTGGAAGGAGGATTACAAACCAGCCCATGCCCAAATCCTTAAATGGCTTATAAAGTGGTATCCCACTGGCTTTGTACAAAAAAAACACCACCGCAGTGATTACCGCCAGCATCTCCAGACTCTGTTTTAGAATAAGGAGAAAGATGAGGAAAAGCAGGTAGAGGATTTTCACTCTTGCATCAATTTTATGGACAGGTGAGTTTTGATGTATGTAAGAAATCATCATCTCACATTCGCTTCAGCCTGCATGGAATCTTCAACCCATACTTTTCAATTTTTGGGTTGGAGAGAATTTCTTTGGGAGCGCCATCTAAAGCTATTCTGCCATCTTTCAGAACAATCACCCGTCTGGCATACTCCAAAAGTATTTCGGTATCATGCTCAACTACAACAATTGTTTTTCCCTGCTTGTTCAAGCTTGTCAGAAATTCATACAGCTCCACTGCCGCGCCGAAGTCCAAACTTGAGGATGGTTCGTCAAGGAGTATCACCTCTGGCTCCATCGCCAATGTTGATGCAATCGCAAGCTTCTGCTTCTGTCCTTCAGAAAGGTTGTTTGGATCTTCATTTATGAATGAATGCAAACCAAAAAGAGCGAGGTATTTTTCAATTCTCCTTCTCACTTCCTCCTTTGGAAGTTTTCTGTTTTCAAGAGCAAATGCAACCTCATCTCTAACCCTCATTGAGAATATCTGTGAGTTCGGATCCTGAAGCACTATCCCAATCTTTCCTGAAAGCTCGCTGACTTTTGTGTTTCTCGTATCCTCCCCGTCCACAAGAACCTTCCCGTGGAAGTTTCCCTTTAGTAAGTTTGGTATAACGCCATTCATCGTCAGAAGCAAGGTGCTCTTCCCGCTTCCAACCGGGCCGATAATTCCTAAAAACTCGCCTTTTGGAACTGAAAGATTTATCTTTTCAAGCACCTTTCTTCCAGTATATGAGAAAGAAAGGTTTTGTATGCGGATCAGCTTTACCACCTTGAATATCTATTTACAAACCCAAATTTAAAAGCCAGCATCCAGGCAAGGATTGTTTCAACCGCGCCCTGGAATGCATTCCACCCAAATATCAGATACCACGGAACGGCAGCCATTAGTTGCTCAGGTGAAAAATGAAAGAACAGCGGCCCAGCAAAGTAGTAATTTGATATAACCATCGCTGTTCCCCTGACAAGTATGCTGATTATTAGAACAATTGAGATGGCTCGGGCATCTGCGAAGATGAGAGGTGTAAACCCTTTTGAATACCTCTCCCAGAAGTGAAGCAGGATGAGGCAGAAAATTGTTATCGCAAGAATTGGGAGCAACCCAAGCAAAAGTTCGGAAGCAGTCACGGTAACTCCAGCAAAGCCAGCAGCCTCAAAGCGCGGGAGGAGCTGAACTGTGGTGTTAGAGAGAGGGAGGGATGATTTTCCAACAAGGTTGATGTGTATTGAAACTAAAAAAAGCATCAGAGAGATGAAAAGCGCAAAGAAGATGTTGATGAGAAGCTTTCCTGTGTCAAACCCTTTCTTCATCGAAACCATCCAAAAAGCAGGTACCAGAAACATTGGTATGGTTGCGGCGAACTTCATGCTGGCTCCAAGCCATGTTTCAGGAGATACAACTGTAATTATAAGCGCTGTGAGAATTGAGATGTAAAAAGCTGCGTCAAGCCCAAAAAGAAAAAAACCAAGCATTATTGGAACTCCAACCAAATCAACCGTCATCCCAAAGTTAGTTGGTATCCCTATTACCCCATGGGAGAATTGGAATACTGCTGCTAGAGCAGAGAGCATCGCCACAGCCGTTAGTTTATATGTTTTCATTGAAAAGCAATAGAACTTTTACTATTTTAAATGTATTTACTCAAAAAAGTGTAATCCCTGAATCTCCAGATTCCACAAACCAACTTTTTTTGCGTGCTCAACCACCTCCGCATACTCCTCTCTCGTTATCCTCCTTGAAAGCTCCTCTATCTGCATCGCTCTGTAATCTGGATGGTACTGGCTCATTATATTCACCCTCACTCTATCACCTAAATTTTTCGCTATCCAGCTCAGAACTGGTTTTGAGCAGCATTCCGTGTGGTTGGGCAGGACAAGATGTCTATAAAGTATCTCCGCATGTTCAACCGCGAGAAGGCTGTTTCTGGTGAGGGTTTTCCAGTATCCATCTTGAAAAAGTGAAAGCCTTTTCGCGCACTCATCATTTCCATATTTGAAATCAGCAAGGTATACATCAACAACTCCGTTCAGAAGCATCATTGTTTTTTCAGACATAATCATATTGCTGTTCCAGATAACTGGGATGTTCGCTTCGCATTCGTTCAGAGCAGCAAGTATGTTGTGCAAATTTGGCGTTGGCTCCCCCCCAACCAGATTTAAGTTTCTCACCCCAAACTTTCGGTGATGCTCAGCCCACTCTGCAATTTTTTGTGGTGTCCATACTGAACCGCTTTGGGGGTATTGGCTTATCTCCCAATTCTGGCAGTACTGACAGCTCATGTTGCACCCAGAGAAGAATATGGTTCCTGATGGAACAAGCTCCGGCTCCTCACCGATGTGCTCAAACGCAGATGAAACCCGCGATTCGCAACCAACTCTGCACCAACCAACCTCCCCCTTTTTTCTATTCGCCCCACAAGCCCTTTCGCAGAATTCACACCTCTCAAGCATTCTCTCAGCAATCCTCTGTTTGAGCTCAAGCAGGTTGGGGTGAACTTCCGCTATTCCGGATTTTTTCAGAAGCTGCGGGAGTTTTTTTATTAGCTTATTATGCTCCTCCCAACATTCCGCATAATTTTCTGAAATTTTTGCTGGAATGGATTTGCACAGCATGAAACGAGCCGGCTTCTCATCTCTCATAACCTCAACATACCTCCCCAGCGCCTTTTGTATTCCTCTCTCCTCAAAAACAGACATAATGAAATTACTCAAACCTGATATTTAATTGTGAGGAATGTTTTTAAATGATGGAAAGAAAATTGATTTATGGATGGAATGAAAGGGCAGAGCGCAGTGGAGTATCTGTCCGTTTACGCAGTTGCATTCATCATTGTTCTGGTTGTTCTTGCGGGCATTTATTATGTTTGGAATGCCAATCAAACAGTCACGCCTCACTGCGAGCTGACTGTTGATTTATACTGCACTGATTTTTACATACGGCAGAATGGAAGTTTGGTTTTGATGATGAGGCAAACTACCGGGCACCCAATAAGAGTGACTGGGTTTAACTGCACAAGCCAGAGCAATGACGCGATGGTGACAAAGGCGGTGGATGTATACATGAATGATGGAGAGGTAAAAACAATTGTTTCCGAGCAACCGTGCTACAGAGTTAGCGGTGAGATTGCAACTGGAAGCGCAGGCAGTTTTTACAGCGGGAATATTTATATAAAATACAGTGAAGCGGATACTGGTTTCACTCATTCGATAGTTGGCAGGATAGTGGCAAGATATGAATAAATTTATAAACTGCTGAGAAGCAAATAGAAGTGGTGAGCTGATGAGAAGAGCGCAGGCAGCAATGGAGTATCTTATAACGTATGGATGGGCAATACTGATAATGCTGGTTGTTGTTGGAGTGTTATTTTATTTGGGCGTGTTCAGCCCAAGGGGCGTTTCTGGCTGCAGCTTCCAATCACCTGGTTTCACTTGCTATGCATATAAGCTGACTGCAAATACTTCTGGTGTAAGTGGTTTGATACTTGATTTGGGGCAGGCAACTGGGCATGATATAAAGGTGATTGGGTTCAACTGCACTACTGCTGAGACGTGGACAGTGAGCGATTTCAGCCCAACTGGGCTCAATGCAAACAACGTTACCGTACCGTCAGGAAGCCACAAACCGCTCAACGGAACCACCACTCCAATGCCGCTTCCGTGCTGGAAGGCTGATGGAAGTATGATTGGGCCAGGCGATGCAGATCAGTATTACAAAGGAAAGATATACATTCATTATATTGATTTGGAAACGAACATGGATCATAAGGTGACAGGCGATATTTCTGGCAGGATAGAGTAGCTGCTTCTTAGGTGATTGCGTGCTGAAATCAAGTTTCTGGGAATTTTGTAATAGAGTTAGCATCAGGCTTGGCATCATTTTCTCAAAAATTCCCATCTCCGCAAACACGTGGACTCTTCTCTCCTTACTGCCCGCCCTGCTGGGGTTTGTTTCCCTGCTATACAAACAAATGGACGCTGCACTGCTCCTCTTTGCAGTTTCCGCCTTAATAGACGCAATAGATGGCGGAGTTGCAAGGGTGACTGGAACTGTGAGCAACCTTGGTGCGTATTTGGATGGGATGATGGATAGAATTGTGGAGGGGTTGCTTCTGATTGGAATAATGATGCATGGAATACCAGATTTCAATGCAGGTGGTTTCACAACACCATCATCTGTTTGGATTGCGCTGTTGCTTTTCTTTGGTTCTGCGATGGTTAGCTATTCAAGAGCATACGCGGTTTACAGAAGAGCTATACGGGACAGCGAGGTAGTTTCTCGCATGCCAGGAGTTTTGGAAAGAGCTGAGAGGCTTATACTGATATTCATTGGGATGGTGCTTTACCGGTTCAACCCATTGTATTTAACATACATAATTGTTTTAGCAACGGTGCTTTCTGTAATAACGGTGATACAGAGAATGGTTTTTACAATAAAGAACGCAGAGTGATTGAATGAAGGTTGATATGCATATACACACCATTTATTCTGGTGACTCTATCTGTAAACCGGAAAGTGTGATAAAAGAGGCAAAAAGAAGGGGGATTGATGGGATAGCTGTGACAGATCATAATAAAACAGATGCGTGGATAAAGATGTTGAATGAGGGAGCAGCAAAGGGTATAGTGGTTATACTTGGCGAGGAGATTGAGGTTAAACAGAATGGAAAGGTTGTTGGGGAGGTGCTTGGTTATTTTTTAACAGAGGAGGTTAAGAGGGGGGAAATTGATGAAGTGTTAGATGAAATAGCACGCCAGGGTGGAATTGCTGCGCTTCCACACCCATTCTGTTTTTGGAGAGGAATGAAAGCGGATATAAAAGAAGTTGCAAAGAGAGTTGATGCAGTTGAGGTGATTAACTCCAGAATGTATCTAAATTCTCAGAACAGAAAAGCTCTGGAGCTGGCTAGAAAATATAAGCTTGCAGAAATTGGAGGAAGCGATGCTCATTCATGCTGGGAGGTTGGGAATGCATATACCTACGCAGAGGCAGATGGAATTGAGGAGTTCAGGAAAGCAGTAGTGAAAAAGAAAACAAAAGCAGAGGGGAAGCTCACAGACCCACTTATCAGGTTTGCATCAAACCTCTCAAGAATTGGAGTTAAACATTAACCTCCTTTCTTTATCAATGATTTTCCTTTTGGAGTGAGCTTGTAAAACACCCACTTCCTTCCATCCACTTCTATTTTTTCAACAAGCTCAGCTTCCCGCAGTTTATCAAGGTGCTCTACAATTGTTGCTTTGCTTTTGTTCAGCTTTGAGCTTATATCAGTTGGAGTTCTTTCACCTTCTGCAAGCGTGTTTAGTATCTGCAATCTTGTTTCTGATGAAAGGACTCTGTAAAGCTCAGCCTCTCCTCCCTCTCCTTGTGCCGAGTATTTTTTTAGTATGCTTATCAGTATGAAGCCAATGAAGAAAACAGCTGCGATGCCAAGCGGAATGATGAATGGAGGAAGCTCCTGCGAAACCTCCCCTCCAGTTGCGTTTGAAGTTTGAGGTGTGGTTGATGGAACAACTCGTATAACCTCTCCCCCGCTGCAAATAATTGCATCCTCACCAACAGATAGGTAGTTTGCTGTTTCTGGGTTGTTTGCCAGCTCAAAATACTCCTGGGAGCCAAATGAAACTGTTCTTGTTGGCGTCTTCTCTCCGCATGCAGTATCCTTCCATATTCCTTCAACTGAAACAAACGTTTTTTCACCTATTGTTTTTGTTTCCTCTGCGTAAGGTGCAACTGCTCCAGCGCTTTCTGCGGATTTGTAAATGTTGGCAACACCAAAGGTTCCTCCACCAACAGCAGCTGCCATCGGCATGATTCCAACATCTCTTTTTCTTGTTCCTTCAGGTGATACCACTAGATATGAAGTGTAGGGAGTGGGTATTCCATACTTTGTTGCAAGGGAGGTTACCTGTTGCTTCAGCTCTGGCGTTTCACCCTCAAGCATTATCTGGTCAAGCAGGTAACCAACTTTCCTCAACGCCCACGTTCTCTCAACAAAACTGTTTGATGAGGTTTGGGGGAAGGATACTTCATACGTCCATTCCTTTTTGCTCTCCCCAACAAATCCCTCTAAACGCACTACAGCAGAGCCAGAGTGGTTGTATCTGCCAACGATGGTTAACTGGGTTCCCAGAAACATATCCGGTATCTTTCTTGGGAGCACATCATAAACATCGTGCTCGAATTTGAGCTGCACGTTTGAGAGCAAAGGCGCTGCCGTTCTGTCGTAGAAAGACTTCAGAGTAACCTCAAGCTCAGCTTCATTTTTCACATACGCTGGGATTCCATCTCCAAACTCGTTTGCCAGCTTGTCCAGCAGTTCAAAATCCGCATCATCACCAACTCCAAACACAAATATCTTGAAGTTCCCTTTTCCATTCAAACTCTTTATTATATCTGCTCTTGAATGCCCAGTCGTATCCCTCCCATCTGTGAGCATAACTATTATGTGCACTCTTGAATCGTTCTGGAATTCTTGAACTGCTGCTGAAAGTGAATCCTGTATGTTGGTGGAGCCCTCTGCAACCAGCTCATCTATAAACTCCTTTGCTTCCTTAATGGAGCTCACTCCCTCAAGCTTTCCTGAGAAAGTTTTGGGGGAGCTTGAGAATGCAATTACATCAAATCTGTCCGCACCGTTTAGCTTATCCAGCCCATACTTCAAAGCTCTTTTCGCCTGCTCAATTTTCACTCCTTCCATGCTGCCGGATGTATCAATCAGAAAAACAACATCTTTGGGCAGAGCGGATTGGTTAGCAAGGGATGGATAGATGAACAGGAGGAAGTAACCATCCGCCCCAGTTTTGTGAGCCAACAGCTTCACATCATACTCTCTGTTGCTGACTCCGTAGTAAAGCTGAAAGTCCTTATCTGGCAGAACTTTTTCCTCATAATATGTAACCGTTGCCTTGCCAGTCCCAGCTCTCTCAACAGTTATGTTGTGAGTTGGGGAATAGATGAAACTCAAACTGCCAGGCGCGTTTATTTTAACAGTTATATTAACCGGGTCAATTGGTTTTGTGGAATACCTCTCTGGGCTGAGAGGGTAAAGGTAGGTGTAAACCCCTCCGCTGGATTGGATGATTTGCTCATAGGAGATTATTACTTTCACTACCTTCCCTTTTGGCAGAACAACGCTTGAGGAGAAAGCATCCCTCCCAACATACTCGAGCAGGGAGGCATCCCGCCTCTCCATTACATACTGCTGGTATAACTTCTTCGCTTCCTCACTGCCGAGCAGCCTTCCCTCAATAGTTTTTCCATCTATCATGAGTTTTACATCTCTTATCCCGCCACCTGGGACTGGGAAGATGTATGTTCCCTCCAAATCCCTATACCCATCATTCTTGAACTCCTGCTCAACACGTGTGTACGCATATGTGTCGTTTATTGTCACGGTTACATAATGGTTTAGGATGAGCGGATACGGATCCTCGTAGTGGTGGGGTATCACAACTCCATCGGAGCTGACAAAGCTCACTAGGAGAAGCATTATAAACGCGTGCTTGAGCTTCATAATACCACCAAATAGTTAGGTGAGGAGGTTATTTATAGTCCATACGGTTTTGTTAGGTTTCTCCCGAACAATATTTTGAAAAGCTTTTAGCGTTTTTCATGGTTTGGCAACAGTAGCAGTTAAATAGAATTTTGCTCAAATATCTGCGGGGAGGCAGATGGAGAGTTATTTCAGATATGATAGAATGATGCCAAGGGAATACCAGCGCAGGATAGCGGAGAATGTGATTGCAAAAGGCAACTCGTTGGTGATACTGCCAACTGGGCTTGGTAAAACCGCAATTGCGCTTCTTGTTGCAGATAAATACCTGCGGGAAGGCAAACGAGTGCTTTTCCTAGCACCCACCAAACCACTCTGCGAACAGCACAGAAAAAGCTTTGAGGAGCTGATGAAGCTGGAGAAGGGGGACGTGGTGCTGATAACAGGGGAGTTGAATGCCGAAAAGCGGAGGGGGATGTGGGAGGCTGGGAGGGTGATTGTTGCAACTCCTCAGTGCGTGAAGAATGATTTGAAAAAGGAAAGGATGAGGCTGAATTTTGGGTTGGTTGTGCTTGATGAGGTGCACAGAGCAGTTGGCAACTATGCATACACGTTTGTTGCGGAGGAGTGCAGGAGGAGTGGATTGCATCTGCTTGGCTTAACCGCATCCCCTGGAAGCTCAAAGGAGAAAATTGAAAAAATGAGCGAGCTGCTTGGAGTAAAGAATATAGAAATACGGGAGGAAACGGATGAGGATGTGAGGAAGTATGTGCAACCAATTGAAATACGATGGGAGACTGTTGAGTTTCCAAGTGAGATGGATGAGATAAGAAAGCTGCTTGAACAGATGATTGAGGAGAGAATGGAGGTTCTCCGGAAGTTTGAATGGATAAAGGCAAAGAACTTCCGTTCATTAAGCAAAAGAGTGCTGATGCAGGTGAGGGAGAGGATTGAGAGGAGCTCTGGCGGGGTTAAATGGATGGGGCTGTCCCAGCATGCAGCTCTAATGAATCTTCTGCACGCGCATGAACTGCTTGAAACGCAGGGCGCATCAACTTTTGCTGAATTCTTTGGGAGAATGGAAGCAAAGGAGAAGAAAAGCAAAGCAGTGATGAGAATACTGAAAGACGGAAGAGTTAAGCTTGCGCTGGAAAAGGCTTCCCAGCTGAAAGTTGACCACCCAAAGCTTGAGAAGTTGCGCCAGATAATAGAAACAGGAAAAGGTAAGATGTATATTGTTTTTGTGCAGTACAGGGATCAGGTTAAGAAAGTTGTGGAGGAGCTGAACAAAATCCCTGGGGTGAGGGCTGAGAGGTTTGTTGGAAAAAGGGAGGGGGTTACCCAAGAGGAGCAGAAGAGGACAATCGAGAGGTTTAGGAACGGGGAGTTCAACGTTTTGGTTGCAAGCTCAATTGGGGAGGAGGGTTTGGATATACCGGCTGTTGATTGCGTGATTTTCTATGAGCCAATCCCAAGCGAGATAAGGAATATTCAGAGGAGAGGGAGGACTGCGAGGACAAGGCCTGGGGAAGTGATAATTTTGATAACAAAAAATACCCGGGATGAAGCGTATTACTGGGTTGCCAGGAGCAGGGAGAGAAAGATGAAAAGAGTTGTGAGGGGAATGCAGAAAATGCTGCAGGATAGAAGGAAAGGCGCTCAGAGCAAGCTCACTGAGTTCGTCTAGAAAACAGGCACTCCAAGGAACTTCAGAATTAACATTGTTGCCAGAGCTGGCAAACCGAACAGCGCTACGGGCACAATGTGTGGCCAGAGGGGTATGCTGATTCCAATTAATCGAAGCAGGAAGAAGAAAAGGATTCCAACGATGGAGTTGAGGATGATTGTTATGAGCCACTTTATTGCAATCCTTGCAAGCTTGAAGAACATTGCTATGCCAAAGATTATGAGGAAAATCAGCAGGAGAGATGCGCACACCAATGCAAAATCCATCGCCATAAAACCACTGCAAGGTTATCTCACTTGGGGTTTAAAATAGTGATGTAAGATATTTAAAGCGCTGAACACATAATGTAAAAGGAGTGATGAGCCGACAGCTTTCCCGCAAGGGAGGAAGTTCCACCCATCGCGAAAGCTTGAGAACCTAAGGTTCGGACGGGAACAGAAACGAGACTGGCTGATTCAGATGAGAATGAAGCAATGAGATGGGTCAAACCAGGTGAAACGCGCCCGTTGCAAAAGCGAGATGTGCGATGCAAGGCTTTGAGCCGCTTAGTCCAATGCTGTCTAAAACAAAAGGTGGGCTATGGCTCATCACTCAATAAATTTGAAACTTTCAATAATCGTACCAAAATCGGATTTGTATTTATTAAAAACTGTCTGATTCGAAGAGCATCCAACCATATATGCATTTTCGTTTTTAATGAATATTCTGTTTTGAGAGACAAGCAAATCCCTTCCAGAGATCCATTTCATCGAATAGTCATATGCTTCCTCTCCGTTTACCATCTTATATTCTTCAGACATGAGCGTGTAGTTAAGAAATTGCTTGGTAGTTTCATTCTTTAAAACTTCTGAAAAAATGCGAAGATCGCGCTGATTCGGTGGCACCCAGTATGCTTTTACTATGCAGGTCGCGAGAGGGATACGGTCATTTCCCAACATGGCAAAAGTGACTAATGTTCCCTTATATCCTTCTGCCTTTTCCCAGTTGTTCGGATAAATAAGTGAGAAGTGATGGACGTTGTTTGTGTACCTATTCGACTGCGAGGGATTGAGGTCTCTATAAATTATGAGAAGAACGACCACAAAGGAGATGAGTACTAGGATAATTTTTATTGCAGTAATCGTTTTACTCGCCCCAGAACTATTCAAATGCGTGACTTTGCCTGTAGGCGAGGGACTTTTCAGTTTTTCATCTTCTTTAATTTTGTTAATTCTTAGACTTATAAGGAGTAGAGAAACAAGAAGCGCAAGAAAAATGAAGTTCAGAAGTGAAAGTTCCGTAACAAATGCAATGACGGAAGTCAAAAATAGAAGAATTATTAGAATGCTTCTAGCTTCTTCCAAATCCATATATCCTAGTATCCTTCCTCGCGTGTATATCAACCTTGCCTCTGCGCCTCAGTTCCTGTAGCCGAACTTCCTCTCGTATTTCTTGTGGTCAAGTATGTCAAGGACGAATGAGATTATCTCGACATTGCTTCCTCGTATCGTATAAATCATGCGCCAGTAGGAGTCAAGGTTGAGCTTCCAGAGGTTTGTCACTCCGTATTTCCTGGAATACTCGGCAGGCCAGAGGCGCTTCCTTATCTTCCTGCCTGCCTCGACATCCTCCGCGAGCTTTGCTATTCCCTTGTTTATTATGCCGAGCAGGTATCTGGCTTCCCCATCCCCCTTCTCCGCCCTTGCCTGTATTCTGGAGAACTCCCTGGCAACTTCCTCTGACAGGACAACTCCCGGCATCAGCGCACCCTCAGTCCCCTTGCAACTGCCCTGTCGAGCTTCTCATTGCCGAATATCCACACTATCCTGCCGTCGCGCCGGTCTATTAAAATCTTGTTGGACTTCTGCAGGTAATCCAGAACAAGGTTGAAGGTCTGGTACATCACCTTCTTCGGGAGGCTGCGCAGCAGCTGCGCCTTCGTAGGATACTCCCTCGCGTTCTTTATGGCATCCTCTATCATCAGAACCGTATCCAGCCTCGGGTAATGCAGCACCTGCGTCTGCGCTTTCAAAGCCATTTTTATCACTGTATATAGTTATATATTATATATATTTATATAGCTTCCGGTCTAAACAAAAGGTGGGCTATGGCTCATCACTCACTTATCTTCTTGCTACCAGCAATATTGAATTTCGCAAAGATAATTCCAGCACTGATCAGCAGACACGCAGATATCTTCTCAAAGATGCCAGTATTCCAATGCGCAATCTGCACTCTATCGTTGCTCAATTCGGAAATGGAATACTGGGTTTCCACTCAC
>Ga0123519_10004572_pt1 | contig 22337 bp, 25 predicted proteins | sample YelNatPaOPRAMG02_FD_87396 | JGI IMG/M metagenome (GOLD analysis project Ga0123519, IMG submission 87396) | Hot spring microbial communities from Yellowstone National Park - Yellowstone National Park OP-RAMG-02 (version 2) | ecosystem: Environmental > Aquatic > Thermal springs > Hot (42-90C) ...
CCGGAATCATCACCGATATAGACATTGCCTTGTTCAGCAATCGTTGGGGCAACGGTTAGCCCAAAACCAGCAAAATAACCAACCTTTTGCCCACTGGATTGACTGAGGACATAAAGTGAATCAGCATCACGGTTCACCACATAGACATAACCACCACTAAATGCTGCATCGGTAAAATCCCAATCAGTAAATGCAGTGTCCGGTCGATTTGGATAACGCCAAATCTTTGAAGCATTGGAAGTATTCAAACAATAAAGTTCGCCTTGGTCATTGGCAATATACCATTGGCCAGCCGAGACATTAACCGCAGCGGAGTTTCCCCAAGGTAACTCATCATATGCCATCTCAACATCCGGATAGGTATAGGCAACCTGTTTCATATCCGAAGTTTTGACGATATGCGCCTTACCGGCTTCCGAGCCAATAAAGATATACTCTACCCCACCGATTGAGACAATGGCTGGTGATGAATGTATTCCCGTTGTATCAGTTTCACCTTCATCGGGTCTAGTCTCGGGATAGAAAGTTTTCAGCACATAGCCTTCGTCAATTGTCGTAAATTGCAGGGTCTCTGACCGAACGGATTGAGAACCCTTCTTGTCTTTAGCAATTGCCCATATCCGCTGGACGCCCGCATTCTCAAACACCCCTTCGCTAAAGAAGGTATCACCACTTGCCCGAAAATTGGTCCAGTCGTTGGCTTTGAAGAAACTGAAATGAATTGCCACACTGTCGCCTTGCGGGTCAATAGCAGTGGCATAAAAGATCTGGCGGGTATTAATCCCACCCATTTCCCGTCTTAGCCAGATATTAGGTCGATTTGGCTCATCATTATAAACGACCTTTATTGTTACTGGGTCAGAGAAATTCTTTTGAATTTTACCTTTGTCATCTTTAGCCGCAGCCTTTACCTCGTAAGTTTTGAAATGAGGCTGGTCAGGTGGCGACCACTTCTCATAAGTGTGATAGACCGCAACCGTTTCACCACTAAGATAGGGTTCTTCTTCTTCACCACTTGGGAAGGTATCAATCACACCATCGCCCCAATCCATAATATAATAAATCTTGTTCTTATTAGGGTCAGTCGTTGAGACCAAAACCGTAGCGGTGGCACGGGTATAAGTTGATTCCGGAACCGAAACGATTTGGGGAACTTTGGGTGGTTTATTAAAACATCCCACAGCAAAAAGTAAGAGAAGGGCAAATAATAACAGCCCAATTTCTTTTGATTTCATTATCCCTCCTATTCTTTTCAACCTGCCTGGAAAGACCGGTCAGTGATTCTACTTCACCACCGCCGGACCAAAATATTTGCCAACTTCGGGTAATCTGGTTTCTCCTTTTCTGCCATCCGCGGCATAAAAATAGTAGGTGTGTTGAGTGCCATAAAAGTGATTAGTTTTGCAGTAATAAATCCCTTTATGTTTCAAACCAGTAAGAAGTTTCATCCGATGATTTTTGCCATTGATTACACAATTAATATAAGCGGGCGGGTCATTATCTTGGTCTTCATAGGTTACATAATAAGTGTAAGTCATATTTTCGGTTCCCAAAGGTGGTTCAATCCGGGGGTCTAAAAGTCTTGGCGGATGGTTTTCGTCTAATGAAACTTCTGGTCCCTGAATGTAGCCATCCTCGGGCAGGTATGTGCAAAAACCATCCGCATCAACCGCTCGGAAAAAGAAGGCATGCCGTTTGGTATCCTTTTCTTCGTTTTCATACTGGTAGGCGCGTAGTTTATCTTCGGGAAAGGCATAATCCACTAAATAAAGGCCATTATTGGCCGTCCCTTTATGAAGTTTCATCGGTATTTTAATGCCATCAACAAAAACGCAGACCTCTTTTGGTGGTCGGGAGGGGTCTTCATAATATTCTGGGTCGTAATACCAGACCGAATAAACATAATGGTCACGGTCGGTGCCTTGTTGGCGCAAGGCTCCACCCTCTTTCAGTACCGGTGCTCGATTATAAAGTCGCCTAACCCCAACAAATGGTGATTTCACGACACCATAACGCGGATTTCGGTCAGACTTTCCCCTGCCGTCTTCGGTATAAAAATAATAACGATGTTCGCCCGGAGGCAGGGCAATCGCCGCTTGATAAAATGCCTCAAAGGATTCTACACCAGGATAAGGTTTTTTGATTATTTTAACCAAACCCAAAGGATAACAAGTATTATCAACATAGACAACGATTTTACTTGGAATATCACCGTCCGGGTCAGAATATTTAGCGTAGGCGATGTAATAATCCGGATATTTACCTTTATAGGGGGTAAGTTTTACATCACAGAGACAGGGTTTGCGATTTTTTATACTTGAGGCAATGGCGAAATTTGTCCCCAGCACACAAACAGAGATTAATAGTAGCAAAATTAACCAGTGCTTTTGTCTCATTACTCCTCCCTTTCCGCCTCAGGCGGATTAAATTATAACGCCGAAATTTACCCTCAAGTCGGTTTATACCTGTAATTCGAATCGGATAAAAATCGGCACTTACCGATTTACTCTTTCTTCTTACTTACCTTAGCGACTAAACCCCAAATTTTATAAACCCCTTTGGTATAAATAAGTGGTGACAGAAAACTTGATGTCACAAATTCGGAGTGGGTCTCAATTAGAATATCGCCACCTAAAGAGCGAATTGCTTGATTGTAGGCTTCCCAAACAGTTGGTTCGCGATGGTATAAAAATCCTCCCAAAAGCACAGCATGGCCTACGGATTGGCCATAACCTTCGCCCAAGATTTCAAAATCAAGGTTAGGGTCATCTAAGAGCCCAGCCGCTCTTTGGTATAAGCCAGATGGGTAATAAGGCACAGGAAATTCTTTATATTGGACATCATAAGGCGCGAACATAAGGCGATTGACGAATGGATAAGCCCCATAATGCACCGGAAAGTTAGTAAAACGGGCGCAGCCAGTGAAAGTTGTAATTATTAGGCAAGCGAACAATAATCCGCCCAAAGCGGATCGGGCGTAGAGGTGATATTTGTTAATCATTTAAGCCTCCCTTCATATATTGCCTCACAATAATGCCTCAGGGTAATTGTAATGATTAAGAGGCATCTGTCAAGCAAAAAATGGAGGTGACCCGATTCGAACGGGCGACCTTCTGCTTGCAAAGCAGATGCTCTCCCAACTGAGCTACACCCCCGAAAATTAATAATTATTTTATTAGTTTTTTGCGCAAAGTCAACCCGAGAATAAGGCAATCACGAAGGACTAGGGATAAATAGAAAATACTCGTGACTATCATCATCCCAAATTCCAAATTCCGAATCCCAAATTCCTAATTCCGAATCCCTGCCTTGTTGTGTTAATGGATAAAGACAAAGTAGCCAATAGTGATACCCAAAATGTCGTAGATTAAATCACGATAACTGAAACGGTCATCCGGCCGAGAGTTATCAAAAATCTCTTTGGAAATACCCAAAGCCAAGGTGCCACCAATACTGGCGCTAGTAGCATAAGATTCTTTCATACCAATCCGATTGGCTAAGAGATGATAACCCGAACCAACCAGACTAAAACTAACCAAAAAGTGATAAACCTTATCCAATGCAAACCATTTATCCGGTATCATTTTAATTGTGTCTTTTCCGCCAAAGGCGGACTGCCTAAAACGGATTCGGTCGACGCTTGGCGTTTGGTTCAAATTAGAAGTAGCATTGGGATTCGTCAAAAAGGTATTTTCTTTTAATTGAAATCCGTCAGCGGTGGAAAAAGTCCAAAGCAAAACCAGAAAAACCACAAGTTATTCTAACTAAAAAATTATCATTAGGCAAGAATAATTTTTTTTAAAAAAAGCACTTGACTTTTAAAATTTTTTTGCTATCCTTCACTTCATAAATTTAATGGAATACTATTTTATTCCAGTTGCTAAATTCACCGAATGGTTGGCAAGCCTCCTTTCGGAGTTTCTCGTCTATATTCCTGTCACGGAAAAAAATAAACAACATTTTCGGTTACTAACCAGTGAATACTTATCCGCCTTGAAGAAATCACCCTCATCTCTATCCTCTCCCATCAAGGGCGAGGAGCCCGATTTGGGTGACCCAATTCGCGATGCCTTAACCAAGATTCGTCCTGCTGAGTCATTAAAAGGATTCTTCTTTCTTCCTCGCGAAGTGGTCAGCAAGGGATTTATCGGTGAACCGTCAAACGTGAACTACTTGAATCCGTCGATTGGCGGATCAAAGCAACGAATCATCATTGGCGCTAAGAATTGCGACCTAATGCCGCTTCTGGTTCATAAAAAGATGTTTTTGGAAGGAAAATTCGTTGACCCATTTTATCAGGACCGACTGCTAAATACCACAATCATCTCGGCTGATTGTCCAATACCGGAAACAACCTGTTTTTGTTCTCTTTTGGGCATCAATCCTTATCCGTCCGATGGTCAGGCATCCGATATTAATCTAACTGTGCTTACCGATGGCTACCTACTTGAACCCTTTACCGAAAAGGGCAAAGCGCTAATAGAGCGGAGAGCGGATAGCGGAGAGCGGATAGCGATAAGACCAGCAAGGGACGAAGAAATAAAAGAACGAGAGGAACAAAGGGATAAGGCACGTAGAACATTAGAGGCGATTAATCCAAAACCCCTTACGACCGATTTAGCCCAAGCAGTAGAACAGATGAAAGACGATGCATTTTGGCAAGAACACGCTAAGACCTGTATTGAATGCTTTGGCTGTCTTGTCGTCTGCCCCACCTGTTTCTGCTATTTGCTTTATGACCAAGCAGAAAACCCTGCGTTTACTCGCACCAAAATTTGGGACGCCTGCTACTATCCAGCCTATGCGCGAGTTGGTGGTGGGATGAACCCAAGAGCAGAATTCTTAGCCCGATTTAAAAATCGTTTTCACTGCAAGTTTATGAATTTCTTCCGCGATTATAACTTCTATGCCTGTTCGGGTTGTGGTCGTTGTTTATCCGTTTGCAGTGGTAAGATTGATATTAGAAAAATCCTATCCGCCTTATGAGTATGAATATGAAACAAATTCCAAATTCCGATTATTCGCATTTATGAATAACCCATACCAACCAATTCCTGCCCAGATTTTAGATATAATTGATGAGACCCCAACCATCAAAACTTTCATTTTAAAACCAAAACCGACGATTAGTTTTGAAGCTGGCCAGTTTGTTGAACTCACTGTGCCTGGTATTGGCGAAGCACCCTTTACCCCTTCCTCTTCACCTTTTGCGAATGAAACCATTGAGATGACAATAATGAAAGTGGGCAGGGTAACCACTGGACTATTTAATCTCAAACCCGGTGATTGGGTAGGCTTGCGCGGACCTTATGGCCAACCCTACCCGTTGGAAAAATTTGAAAATAAAGAAGTCTTTATCGTTGGCGGCGGAGTTGGTTTAGCGCCCCTCCGTTCCCTTTTTTTAGCCTTGGTTTCACTGAAAAAATACAAAAAGATTTATATCCGTTACGGGGCACGCACCCCCCAGGATATTGTCTATAAAAATTTGCTTGCGAAATGGAAAACTTGGAAAGGGATTGATGTGCTTTTGACCGTTGATGTTGGTGACAAAACCTGGAAGGGTAAGGTTGGTGTTGTCACTGTGATTTTGGACAAAATACCAGTTGATTTTGCCAATAGTGTTGCGGTTGTCTGCGGTCCACCGATAATGATGAAGTTTGTGACCCAAAGACTCTTACAAGCAGGATTTGCCGACAAGGATATTTACCTCTCAATGGAAAAGAATATGTCTTGCGGTTTAGGCCAATGTGGTCACTGCCGAGTTGGCCCTTACTTCACTTGCAAGGACGGCCCGGTGCTGACTTGGGAACAAATAAAAGATATTGAAGACCCATTTTTATGAAACAAATTCCAAATTCCGAATCCCAAACTCCTAATTCCGATTATATGAATATGACAAAAACTACCTGTCCATTTTGTCTTTACGGATGTGAGTTGGGTATCGTCAGTGAGCCTGTCTCCCGAATTGAGTATCTACCTCTATCCAAAATCAATCAAGGCAGACTCTGTGCCCGCGGCAATGCCGCACCGATTATTCTCTCCCATAAAATGCGTCTTGCCTATCCACTACACCAAAACAAAGAAGTCTTTTGGGATAAGGCAATATCCCAAATTCCAAATTCCGAATCCCAAATTCCTAATTCCGATTATTCGCTAGGCGGGCAACAAATTGCGATAACCTTTGACCAAGGTCTTACTAAAGAAGAGTTCAATTCAGTAAATAAATTTGCCGCTGAATTACAAGGAACATCCGGCTTAGGCGGATTTGCTTGTTCCTATTTAGAACCAGACCTATTGCTTCAAGGGTGTCTTGATGACATCCAAATTGCCCAAATCCAAGACATTGAAAAAACCAACATCTTCATTTTAGTTGGCGATGTATTCGGGCAGACCCCAGTTATTGCTAAACCAATCCTTGAACAACGCTATGCGGAAAGAAACAATCGGATTTTCGTGATTGATTCAATTCAAACCCGCACCGCTGCTTTTGCCGACAAATTTCTTCGCTGTGCGCCTTCAACCGAACCACTAATCCTTTTAGGCTTGATTGCTCTGCTTAACGGCAAATTGACTGAGTCCGCCAAAGGCGGATTACTCAAAGCAATTGCCGAAGTTACGCAATGTCCCATTTCTGAGATTTCTGCGGTTGGCGGACAGGTTTCTGCCTTAGGCGGATTGGTAGTGAGTGCTACTTGCTTGGGCAGAACCGAAGACCCTTATCTTCTATCCCTGACCTGCCAAACTTTAGCGGTAAAAGGTAAGATGAAATACTTACCAACCGGTGAATACCTCCCATTTGGAATTGGAAAAGATAGTTTTGGCGATATTCTTTATAGGATAAAACAAGGCAGGATTAAAGTCCTAATCAATTTTGGTGAAAACTTTCCATTTCACTATCCCCAAATCCAAGCGGATTTAGGTAAGTTAGACCACCTTATCGCAACTGCTCTTTTTCGACCTACTCCCCTCCCAATTCCCAATTTAACAATTTTACCCATTCCTTCCAATCTTGAAAAGCAGGGGACAATCAAAACACTTTGGGGCGAGGCTAAAATTAATAAGACAATGGAACCAGTAAGTGGTAGCAAAACGATTCCTCAAATCATTGACTACCTGAGGCAATCAATCCAAAGGGGCTTTGCCCCTTTGAATCCCCGAAAAGATTTTTTCTTAAAACCCGGGGAGATGAGGGGTCTCCCCTCATCCGTTGACCGTGACCGTGGACCGTTAACGGATAACGGACACCGAAAAACGGACAATCCGCCTAAGGCGGATGAAGTCTATCAGCGCGCCGAAGAATTCTTAAATAAAAAACTGCATGAGAAAAACCGCAACCCGAATTTGGTAACCCTAATCGGTTCAAAACCAGCAATTGGATTTTTGAATATCTTTGATGACGAAGTTATTATCAAAATCAATCCGGCCGACGCTTTAAGATTCAAATTGGATGACAAAAAACCAGTTAAAGTTGCTCCTGAATCCGCCTTGTGCGGATACGAAACCGAACTCATTGCAAAAGTGACTGAAGAAGTTCCGCCGGGTGTTGCCCAAGTTGGCGTGAATCGGATTGAAAATCGGCGATTATTCCATATCGTTATTGACAAAGCGACAAATAATGTTATATTTACACCAACCGAAGTAAGGTTATGGCAAAAAGAATTGTCTTAGACTTAGATTACTGCATCGGCTGTCGGTCATGCGAGGCTGCTTGCCGCGCCCGATTTGACGGTGAGGCAAGGATTCGTTACGGCGAAATTTCCCCTACTGTCTTCTTACCATTAGCCTGTCGCCACTGTTATCCTGACCCACTGTGTGCTGCCGCTTGTCCTTTTGATGTGATAAAAGTGGATGAAAAGACTGGTATCTCTATTCAGAGTTCGTTTCACTGTGTTGGCTGCAAAACTTGTATATTAGCCTGTCCGTTCGGTGTCTTAGATGAAAATTTATTACGCCGTATAACGCAAAAATGCAATCTCTGCTCGGACCGGAAAGAAGGACCGCGTTGTGTTTCCTCCTGCGCGACCGGCGCTTTGAAGTTTTTAGATGAAACCGAATACGAAAAGAAAAAAGTTGGGGTCAGATTCGTTTCCCGTTCCCCTTTCTGGCGAAGGGTATGAATATGAAACAAATTTTGAATTCGGGTTTCGGGTTTCGGGTTTTGGTTTTCGGGTTTCGGGTTTAGGGTTTATGAGTTTACCAGAGTTAATATTTTCAATTCTTATCTTTCCAGGTTTTTTGTTCACGGCGGTGATTGGTTTACTCCTTACCTGGGTTGACCGAAAAGTCACCGCCCGGGTTCAGATGCGGGTTGGTCCACCCTGGTATCAACCATTCGCTGATTTCTTTAAACTGCTATTGAAAGAAACAATGGTTCCTGAAGGTGCCGCTAAGACTGTATTCCTCTTAGCCCCGATGCTTGGTGTTATCGCAATGCCAATTGTTGCGGTTATGTTATTCTATATGAATATTAACCCCTATGCTTCGTTCGTGGGCGATTTGATTGTGATTTTATATCTCTTCGCACTACCGCCCTTGGGAATAATCATTGGCGGTTCGGCATCAAAAAATCCACTAAGCGCGGTTGGTGCCTCACGCGAAATGACCCAATATTTCAGTTACGAATTGCCATTCTTAGCTGCAATTTTAGTGCCAATCATCAAAACCGGTAGTGTTAAAATTGGTGATATTGTTCTTTATCAAGAACTTCATCGGAGCGTTCTTTACTCACTTTCCGGCGTGATTGCAACAATTACTGCGCTAATCTGTATTCAAGCCAAACTTGGCTATGTGCCATTTGATATCCCTGAGGCGGAGCAGGAGATAATGGCTGGTCCTTTATTAGAATACTCCGGTGCTTCTTTAGCAATGTTTCGACTGACCCGGGCAATGATGCTTTTCCTCTTACCCCTATTCGTTATCACATTATTCTGGGGCGGATTTGCTAATCTTTGGGCAATTCCGAAATTTATCTTGATTATTGTCTTAATCATCTTGGCTAAAAACACAAATCCCCGATTGCGGATTGACCAAGCATTAAAGTTTTTCTGGCTGGGTTTGGGGATTTTTGCAATTATCGGATTAATTTTAGCAGTCTTGCGACTATGATGAAACAAATTTTGAATTCGGGTTTCGGGTTTTGGGTTTATGAAGGATTTTAGGCTTTGGGGATTAAAAAAATCACCTTGGGTGTTCCATGTTGCGGCCGCATCTTGTAATAACTGTGATATTGAAATCCTTGATGTCTTGACCCCAAGGTTTGATGTTGAACGATTCGGTATCGTGCTGGTTGGTTCACCAAGGCATGCGGATGCCTTACTCGTTACTGGGGTATTGAACCGGAAATCACTGCCCAGGGTGCTGCGGGTTTATGAGCAAACCCCAAAACCTTGCTTGGTGATTGGGGTGGGGACTTGCACCTGCTCTAAACATATGTTCAGTTCTTCTTATAACGCCGTAGGACCTTATGATAAATACTTACCGGTTGATGTCTATATCCCCGGTTGTCCACCAAAACCGGAAGCGATAATATTAGGAGTAGTAAAGGCTTTGAGTAAATTATGAGACCGCTTGAGCAAGAGTTGATCAGTAAATTTCCCGAGATAAAAATCTATGAGCATAGTCCAAGACGGCTCTATATTACGATACCAAAAGAGAAGATTACCGAAGTGAGTAAATTCTTATTCTTTCAGCATAAACTGCGGCTTTCCATTTGTTCTGGCATTGATACGCGGGATGGCTTTGAAATTCTATATCACTTTTCCGACGACCCGACTGGGACCTATTATACCCTAAAAACCTTGGTGCCAAAAGACGACCCAAAGATTGATTCTTTGGCGCCTTGGTTGCCTGCTTGTAACTGGATTGAACGGGAGATGCACGAGTTATTGGGTATTGAATTTACCGGGCACCCTAATTTGATTCCACTTTTAACCGCGGAGAGTTGGCCAAAAGATAAGTATCCATTGCGCCGGGATTTCGAACCCGATATTACCTTAGAGGATGATTTTCAGGAACGGACGAAACTATGAGGCGCATCGTACCAGTTGGACCTTATCACCCCTTACAAGAAGAACCGGAATTTTTTAAATTGATTGTGGAGGGTGAAAAGGTTGTCGGGTTAGAGATTAATATTGGTTATAATCATCGGGGGCATGAATTTATTTCGCCGAAGATGACTTACGAGCAGGTTACTTTTTTAGTAGAGCGAATCTGTGGTATTTGTTCCAATTCGCATCCCTTTGCCTATGTGATGGCGGTTGAGGATTGTGCTCATATTCAAGTCCCAGAGCGGGCTTTATACCTCCGAACTATTAACCACGAATTAGAACGGATTCATTCCCATCTGCTCTGGCTGGGATTGGCTGGACACTTTATTGGTTACAATACAGTTTGGATGTGGTCGTGGCGTTATCGCGAACCAGTTTTAGACCTATTTGAGCTTATTACCGGTAATCGTAATCATTATGCAATGAATAAAGTGGGTGGAGTGAGGCATAATATTTCAGAGGAGCAAATTCCAATCATTGAAAAGGTGCTTTTGGATATTGAGACAAAGGTGAATATGCTCACTAAGGCAGTATTGGATGACCCGGTCTTGCGTGCCCGGTTAGAGAATGTTGGGGTTCTTACGAAAAAAGATGCCATAGCCTATGGTGTAGTTGGTCCGACCGCACGGGCGAGTGGGGTGGCGATTGATGTCCGAAAGGATGACCCGCATGGGGCTTATGACCGAGTGAATTGGGATATAATTGTTTTTGAGGAAGGCGATGTTTTAGCCAAGGCAAAGGTTCGGTTATTGGAATGTATTGAATCAGTTAAGATAATTCGGCAGTGTCTGGCGCAAATGCCGAAGGGTGAGATTGAGACAAGGGTTAGTGAAATTCCACCCGGCGAAGGGATTGGGAGAACTGAAGCACCACGCGGCGAGGTCTTCCATTATATCCGTTCGGATGGTAAAAATTCACCGTTCCGGCACAAGATTCGGGCGCCTTCTTATATGAATATACCTTCTAATGAAGTAGCGGTTAAAGGTTATTCAATCGCTGATGCCTGTTTAATCTTAGCTGCGGTTGATCCATGCTACTGTTGCACCGAAAGAATAGTCGCATTTGAAGATAATAAAATGAAGTATTCGGGCAAAGATTTATTACAACTCTCATTAAAAAAGACTGAAGAACTAAAGGCTAAATATAAAGGTAGAAACAAGTTGACCCTATGAATTCCTTGGTCTTAGTAATTCTTGTCCCAGTGGTTTCGGCATTACTTGCCTTCCTGTTCAACCGATTGCGCAACGAATTTAGTTTCATCGGTGCGGTTTTAACCCTTTATTTTGCGCTTCGTATCTTCTTAACTTGCCGGACTAAAAATATTAGTTACGACCTTTTTTACCTATTTGGCACTAATTTCTCACTCTATGCTGATGCGTTTGCTGGATTATTCCTTTTGGTTTTAGCCTTCTTTGGGTTAGGTTTGGTTATTTATTCTTTCCGCTACATTAGAAGTTTTCTCCCCAGACAACAAAATCTTTACCAATTTTATTTAGTTGCTACCTTGGCTTTAGCCAATGGCGTAATCTTAGCAAAAAATTTCTCACCTTTGCTTTTAATCTTTTTAGGGTTTTTGGCTTTGACTTCTTATGGAATGGTGCTTTTATCTACTACCGGCGAAAAAGAAAATAATGCAATAAACTATATTCCAGCAACAACCTTGGCTTCCTCTTTCCTCTTATTGGATGTCTTGGGTATTTACCTCTTAACCCGAATTTCATTATATTGGTTTGACCTGTCCGGCAATTTGATTGCAAGAAATAGCCTAATGCTCTTAGGGATTACTATTATTCTATCTTTTGCCATAATTGCGGTTCGGCAATCTAACCTAATTAACCGTTTAAGTTTCTTTCAGATAAGTCAAATTGGTTATGTAATCTTAGGTATCGGCAGTTTAAGTCCGCTGGGTATTGTTGGTGGGATGTTCCATCTTTTAAATAACCTTATCTTTTCAATTGGTTTAATTCTTTTAGCCGGTTCAATTATCTTTAGAACGAAAAATCAGGATTTAAGAACGCTTGGTGGCTTAGCCGGTAAAATGCCTTTCACTTTTGGTTCATTCTTAGTAGCAAGCATTGGCATTGCTGGTATCCCACCACTTGGTGGATTCTTTGCCCAATGGCTAATTTTCCAAAGCCTTCTTTCGCTTCGGTCAGTTTTCGCCCATATCCTTGTTGCTTGTGCGATATTAGGTAGTATTTTGACGCTAATATCTTTCCTTTTGGTTACCCGTTCAATCTTTTTAGGACCGAATCGGATTAAGCACGAGCAAACTTCTTCCAACCACATTATTGAAGTTGGGTTTTCAATGAATTTGGTGCCAATGCTTTTCGCTCTAATCGCATTAACATTTGGAATTTTGGTTAAGGCGGTTCCTTTGAATCTTTTTATTCTACCCAGTCTGAAACCGATATTCCCTGCCTCCACCTTGCCCGAATCGGTTAAATTCTTTTCGCGCTCACCAATTACAGTGATAATGATTGGTTGGGTAGTAGTTGGAATCTTATTGTTCTTTTTGCTTTGCTTGTTGGAACGGCAAATCCGTTTAAGGCGGATCGATGAAAATTCCAAATTCCGAATTCCGAAATCCGAATTCCGAATCCCAAATTCCAAATGCGGTCAACAGATGACGGTCAAAGGTTAGGATGAATAATGGTTGAACTTTATCTCTTATTGATTGCAATGCTTGGTGCAGCAGTTGTCGCGATTGAGATAAAAGACCTTTTAGCCGCTGCGGTTTCAATGGGGATTGTTGGTTTTTCGGTGGCGATTATGTTCATTTTGGTTCAAGCACCAGACTTGGCAATAGTTCAAATCGTGGTTGAGGTATTAACTGTGGTCTATTTCGCCGCGGTGATTCTGCGGACAACCCATATTGACTCCACGATTGGGGTAAAGCCTCAATACCTACCAACAATCGTCTATTTCGTTTTTGGCACCCTCTTTTTGATTATTGCCCTTTATGCCCTGCGCGATTTGCCAAGATTTGGTTTTCCGATAATGAAGGTCGCCAGTTTCTATATCAATAACGGTTTAACCCAGACCGGGGCAGCTAATGTCGTTGCCAGTATCATCTTAGATTATCGCGGCTACGATACCTTGGGTGAGGCGGTAGTCCTTTTCACTTCGGTCTTAGGGGTCTTAACGATTATGCGCCGATTGGGCAAAAAGGAATAAAGAATGGGTGGAATGACGGTAATTGTCAAGACGATAACCCGGTTGATTGCTGGCTTTATCTTCCTTTACGGAGTTTATATCGTCTTGCATGGCCATTTGACCCCTGGTGGCGGATTTGCCGGTGGCGTAATTATTGCTGCCGCTTTTATCCTCTTAATCTTATCCTTTGGCACACTTGAGATGAAAGAAAGGGTATCCTATGCCTTCGGCTCATTGTTGGAAAGCATTGGTGGTTTAATGTTTATTCTGGTTGCCGCTTTTGGTTTACTCTTGGGTAGTTATTTCTTCTTAAATTTTATCCCGAAAGGAACACCGCTGCGTTTGGTAAGTGCAGGAATCATTCCCTTGGCTAATATTGCGATTGGCATTAAAGTTGGCGCTGGGCTTTTTTCTATTTTCTTGGCTTTGGGCGCCAGTAAGTATATTATGAAGGAGTAGCAATGATACCGTTAATTGCGTGCATTATTTTGTTTCTTGTCGGACTTTATGGTGTTGTGGCAAAAAGGAATTTAATTAAGATTGCGCTCGGTTTTTGCCTTATGGAATATGCAGTAAATCTCTTCTTTGCCTTTATTGGCTTTAAGAAGGATTGTCTGGCACCAATTGTTACCCAACTTTCGGCACCCAAAAACTTTGTTGACCCAATTCCGCAGGCATTGGTCCTAACTGCAATCGTGATTGGTTTAGGCACTACTGCGGTTATGCTTGCCTTGGCCTTAAGAATTTATGGCAAATATAAGACTTTTGATATCGGCGAGATTCGCCGTTTGAAAGGATAGATACCGATGAAAATTCCAAATTCCGAATTCCAAAATCCGAATTCAAAAGCGGTTATTATTTACGCTTTAATCGCCAACTTAATTCTTTGGCTACTCTTGACCCAGACCTTTTACTATCAATCATTGGTTTGTGGAATCGCTGTCTCACTCTTCACCGCCATATTATTCTTTGGCTATTACCTTTACCCTGGTTCAAAACTCTTTCAACCCAAACGATACCTCTATCTTTTGGCTTATATCCCATTTTTTGCCGTAGCGGTGATAAAAGCCAATCTGGATGTTATGTATCGGGTTATCCACCCTGACCGACCACTAAATCCGGGAATAGTCAAAATCAAAACCAATCTTAAAACCGATATCGGCCGGACCTTTTTAGCCAATTCAATAACGCTCACCCCGGGCACAATGAGTTGTGAAATCGTTGACGACTGTCTTTATATCCATTGGATTGATGTCAAAGCGACGGATGAAGAAGAAGCCTCAAGAAAAATTGCCCATCCCTTTGAAAAATATCTCAAAAATATCTTTGAATAGGAGGTAAAAGACAATGGAAATCTTGATGGTTGGACTTGCCCTTTGTGCCTTCTTCTGCTTGTACCGAGCCTTACAAGGACCATCAATCTCAGACCGGGTCATCTCAGTTGATATTATGGGAATTGTCTTTACCTGTATCACCGCACTTATGGCGGTTCGTTATAAACTACCCTATCTCTTAGACCTCTCAATAATTATCGCCATCCTCAGTTTTGTCGGCACATTGGCGTTAGCCAAGTATATGGAAGGCAGGCACTTAGATGATTAGTGTTATCGGCTGGATAGTTATTGTCATTGGTGTTCTTTTCAATTTATTAGGTTCATTGGGTTTGGTGCGATTTCCTGACCTGTATAACCGAATGCAGGCAGCGACCAAATGTGTTACGGTTGGAACTTGTGGGATTATGTTTGGTGTATTCTTGCTTACTGGTTTCAGTCAGACTGGGATCAAAGCCTTGCTTTGTGCCTTTTTCGTCTTAACGACGATGCCGGTTGCAGCCCATGCCCTCTCGCGTGGCTCATTAATCTTTGGGATTAAATTATGGCGGGAGACAAAGATTGACAAATTCGGCAAAGACAAATTCGGTAAAGAATTGATTGAGGGGAAAGATGAAGAAACCCAAGCTTAGAGAGTTAGGCGAGGCGATTCGGGCAATAATTGAAGGACCTTATACTGCAAAGTTTCCTTATGTCCCTTCGGTTCCGCCGGAATCTTATCGGGGCATTATTGTCTTTTATGAGGACCGTTGTATTTGTTGTGGTGCCTGTGTTCAGGTTTGCCCGGCCAATGCCCGAGAAATGATTGATGATTTAACTAAAGGGGTCCGTCGGAATATTCATCATCAAGAGGCTTGTATCTATTGCGGACAATGCGTTCGGTATTGTCCAAATGAAGCAATTAAGCATACTCAGGAATATGACTTAGCGAAATTGAAACGGGAAGGCTATGAAAATTTCGTTGAAAAAGAACTTGCCTATTGTGAAATTTGTTAAAAACCATTTGCGACCAAAGCCCATCTCTTATGGTTGGCTAAGCGATTGGGTGAGATGGCATTTGCCAATCCGACCCTTTATTTAACCTTATATGAAGACTTAGGCATAATCAATTTAAAAACGATGGCAAAAAGGGGTAAGATTTCGCCCTACCGTTCGGATTCGGTTCGCATCCTATGTCCGGACTGCCGTCGCCGCACCTACCTGAACGAGGTCTGGGGCTACTAATTAAGAGGACAAGCGCTACCCGCAATCCGTCTGAGACGGACAAATAAAAGTGTCTTGACCCGTCTGCCTCAGGCAGAACCGACCCAAGCCACACTAATTTTTAAAATCTTTAACTGAACAAAAGTATACTTATAATATACCTTAAAATTGACCGATTTTTCTTGTAAGTTATGGCTGATCAAACCCTTATGTCAATTTTTGCTCTGGGAGGGGGTACCGCTTAGGGGGTGACCCCGTAGGTCGCCAGGTAGGTTGCCCGGTAGGTTGGTTGGGAAGCGGGTTGGGGAGTTGGTTCGGAGGCGGGCTGGGAAGCTGGTTCGGAGGCAGGCTGGTAGACAGGCTGGGAAGCGGGCTGGGAGGCAACCTGGGAAGCAGGCTGGGAGGCGGGCTCGGGGGTTGCCCCGTAGGTTACTTGGGGAGCAGGTTCGGGGGTAGGAGACTTTTCTTGACATCCTTTTTTCTTCACTTATAATGGATTAGTGATAATTTAAAAACAGGTTGGACTTATGAAAACAAAAAATACTCTGACGAAAGAAAAAATTAAAAAAATCCTATTAAGGAATGAACATCTTTTAAAACGATATAAGGTTGAATCAATCGCCATTTTTGGGTCTTTTGTCCGAAACCGTCCGGCCAAAAAAAGCGATATTGATTTATTAGTCAGATTCAAAGAACCGACTTTTCGTAATTATATTGGGCTTCATTCCGAATTAGAAAGCATCTTTCACAGTAAAGTTGATTTAGTATGTATTGACGCCTTAAAGCAAAGAATAAGACCTTACATCTTAAAAGAAGCCGAATGGCTAAAAAGTTAAGAGATTATGGGCTTTATCTTGAAGATATCCTTGAGTCAATTAAAAAGATTAGGAATTATACTAAAGGAATGTCTTTCGCTGAATTCGCCAAAGATGAAAAAACGATTGATGCAGTGGTTAGAAACTTTGAAATTATGGGCGAGGCTTCAAAACAGTTACCACAGGAAATAAAAAATAAACATTCCGAAATTGAATGGAAGGCGATGATTGATTTTAGAAATGTTATAATTCACGAATATTTCGGGATTGACCTTAAGATTATGTGGGACATCATAAAAAATGAACTACCACCTTTAGCAAGAAAACTAAAGCGTCTGCGCCAAGTATTCAAAAATAAAAAAATATCACACTTGGATTAAAGCCAAGGCTCTTACTAATCCGTGAAGTGTGGTTTGCTTTTATTCGCAAATTGCCAACCAACCCCTTAATAACTGCCTTTTCGGTACTGCCCTTCTCGTCGGGGCAAGAAAATTAAACTCATAAATAAATGCATTAATTTATCTTTTATCGTAATTATCAATCATCTCAATTTTTTCTGGCGTCAAGTCGTAAAGTTTATAAACCATCTGGTCAATTGGGCGTTCGTATTCTTTCAATTCATCTAATTTTTTGATAACTTATCGAAATCGAACTTCCGTAATTAAATTCCAATTTTCTCAGCATAAGCTAAGAAAGTCTTTGCTACATACTCCATTAGAGGAAGCGCTTTTTTTACCGATTCTTCGTCTTTAAGATTAAAAGGGACTTTCTTCTTTTCTCCCTCTTTGGCATGATTGAGGCAACATCTGTTCTCTTTATATAGAAAAGTTGCAACTTTTTGAATAATGTCGTTATTTGTTGCGATTATCCCGACTTCATTGGCTTGGTTTACTAAATCAGGCAATTTATCCTGAAAGCATTCTTTTAAACCGAGTTCAATCATTGGTAGCTCCCTAAATCTACTAAGTTTCTTTTTTTGACAAATAAGGCTTGATATATTTTCAACCACAAGGAAGTAATTACGAAATTTATCAAATGGGTCGTTTGAAATCTTGCCTTTTCTAAAATAAGCAGCAGCTTGTATTGGTGACATCGGTACAAAGCCGGGTTTTTGGGAATCATATATTACATTGCCATTTTTATCTAATTTTTGAAAACTGAATTCTGGCTTAAGGTTAAAACGGTTACTTATGTGATTTGATTTATGTGTCTTCTCTGTTGATGGGTCTGTGTGTTCTGTGGAAACGTCATCATTTTTAATAACCATACCAGTATCGTATTTCACAGAAAACTGATTTAAGAATTTCTCAGCCACCTTTCTGGCTTTTTCTATCGCTTCGTCTTCATTTACCGCATCAATATCTTCTACGATGAGCTGTTCTTTATTCAGAGATAATTTTACTATTTTATCATCTATTTTAGATTCCAATTCAACCGGCGATTTTTTATCCAAAGAGAAAAAAACTTTATATTTCATTTCATTATCTCCTGCCAGATGTAGTGATGGAGTTTTTCTTTGAGTTTGCGGTCAAGAACAGAAGCAAGATATTCGTTAATTACCTTATCCATTTTCTTTTTCATTGTCTCTAATTCGGGTAGAATCTTTTTTAGATACTTTTGGTCTTTGGGAATTTTGATTTTTCCCAACCCGGTTTGAGCAAGGATTTTTAGATATTTGGCTTCTTCTTCGGAATCGCAGTCAATATGCCTTTTGCCGATTTTTAAAGACCAGCCAAAAATTCTTTTAACTGCTGATATCTCGGTAGCCGGCTGAGGGATAGTTCGGGTAACAAGATTCTTTTGAGACAATATTTTTTCTTGATAAAATTTGCCTAATGTCTCAGCACCGATTTTATCCATCACGATTTTGACCAGCATATCAATATCAATGCCTTCTTTTGTTTTGTGTTTTGCCCCAACGCTCTTTGCCCTTTCAATACGAGATTTTACTAAATCAATTACTGCACGGTATACTTCGAGTTGCTCTTCATCGGTAAGCCCTAATATTTCACCCATAATGATTTTATCCAACTCCCTGCGGTCGGGCTTGACTTTATCAAGAGAAACTTCTTCGGGCGAAGATGCGCCGAGTTCATTTTCAACGTTTCTAATTTCTCTTTGGTTTAATTTATTTAATAACATCGTTAGCTGAGTATCCCACATGTTGTGGCTTTTAGAAATAAGAAAAGGTAAGGCTTTCATGTCTATTACTTCAACTTTTAGAGTCCCACCCCCCAAACCTGTTCTTCCAAATATTTCTCTAAACAGTATATAAATAGTTGAGTTGAGAATAGATGCAACGACTTCAGCATCTTCATCTGGTGCAATTTCTATGTGGTCAATAACCGATATTCCTTTCATGTTTAAAAAAGCAATATGCCGATTATACGGAGTTCTAGGGTAAATAATTGGGTATGGTTTTCTCTTTTCTAAAACAAACCAATCATTAGGTGATTTCTTTGCTCTTTCTACTTTCGCCGCCATTTTTTTTAGATATGCCTTCAGATTTTTGTCTTTAATATCTATAAGTAAGTCGTTAACAATAAGTAAGTAATAAGGAAATTCAACTTTTCTATCAATTATAATTTTGTCACATTCGGTTGGACTTGACATCGTTTCATAGAAATATGTATCTTGAATATTTAGTCTAGAAATATCCTCTTTCTTCAATCTAAAAATGTCGTAAGGCCATGGTATATATCCGCGTCTAACATCCGCAACTTCCTTTAGTGGCACAAGTTTGCCTTTCCCTTTTTCTAAAATCTTAAAGAAAATTTCCGGTGCCCTTAGATATTTGCCCCATTTTGACCCAACATATCTCTGTTCTTCCGAACTGAAACCTTCGCCCCAAAGTTCTTTTTGACTTTTTGGAAAGATTCTCAAATCTTCATTTTCATAAAATTCATTATGACCTTTAATAGTTCTTACTAACTTATCAATTGCATCTCGCCGCTCAATCTCTCTTTCCCACATATTCTTTGCTTCAGGGACAAAATAGCGTAAGGGCTTTTTAAGATAAACAAAGCGGACTAAATTATTATCGCGCTCCTTAGCATCGGAACATCTCTCTAAAATTACAATGCAGGTGTTAATATCGGCTTCTTCAAACCATCGCTCAACCTTAGATTCAATAATAGTAATAATCTTATAATTCTTTAAAAAGAACTCTTGCAGTCCTTTGCCATATTCAACATCAAGCCAAGAATTAGAGACAATAAAACCAAATCTGCCACCTTCTTTTAAGAATTTAAACCCATGCACAAAGAAATAAGCATAAATCCCCGCTCTTTTAGAAATTTCAGCAATCTTCTTTTTCTTTCGGGCATCTAACAGAGCATTCTGGATAATTCTTTTCTTGAATGCTTCGTCTTCAGGGAAAATTTCCCCAATTTTTTCCTGCCGGGTATAAGGCGGATTGCCAACAATGCAATCAAACCAGCGGGGATAAGTAACTTCCTTTTCACCGATATCTAAATGAACCGCTCTTGCGCGGCGCCATTTTGAAGGCAATTCAAACCCTTCTTCTGCCGAAAGTAGGGAAAAGAAGTCTTCCTGCATAATATTAGGATAGTTTTTAACCGCACCTAAATCATTTATCGCTAAATTGATTGTCGCAAGGGTTGCGGGAAATTTGGCAATGTCGTTGCCCCAGAGCGTTTCTAAAATGGCTTCGTGTTCAAGATATTGATTCATCAGTTTTTTGTGTTGGTACGCCCTAACCAAGAAAGTTCCGGCACCACAAGCTGGGTCAAAAACCTTATCTTCTTCGTGTTTTAAACAGAACCGAAGGATAATATCAACCACATCAGGATTGGTAAAGTATTGACCAAGGTTGCGCCGTTCATCTTTTGGGATGAGTTTCTCAAAGATTCTCCCGATAATGTCATAACCTAATGTTGCGAAATTGTATCTTCTAAGAAAACCAACCAAGTCTTTAATTTCCTCAACAACTTCTTTATTATCCGGAAAGGCAGTTGAGTCGATGAAATCAGTGGAATAGATATTTCTATACTCTATTTTTAAGACTTCTTCAAAATAGGCTTGAAGGTGTTTTTGGAGCAACCCGCCTTTTGTTAAACCTTCGGGAATTTGTAGAGGGTCAAGTTTATCTGGTCTTTTTGTTTGAAGGACATTATAGAAAATGATTTTATTCACTAAGAGATAAGCGGTCTGCCTTGCCGCTTTGTCGTAGTCCAAAGGATGCCAGTAAAAACTCCAGCCCTGTTCAATAAACCACCTCTGAAGTTCTTTAGCAAATTTATCTTCTTTATGACATCGGTCTTCGATGATTTGGCGATAATATTTGGTAAGTCTTCTTATCTTATCCTGTAAGCGGTAAATTAAGAACTCGTCTATTGCCTGTGCTGGCTCGGTTTCGCTGCCGGTAGAGACCGAATAGAGTTTTAGAATGAAAGATTCAAGTCCCTTTTTAATACTCTCTTTGAAGCGGAACTCATCAATCTGGTTTAAGTCCTCTATCTGCGATAAATGATACCGATTAACGATTTGTTCCTCTTCCCGTCTGGCTTCATTAACTCTTGTTGTACTCCACCAAACCAGCTCTTGAAAATTGGAAGTAGTAAAATAAGGCGCGTGGCGATGCGTAGCCTTTTTGCGAGCCGGTTCTTTTAACTCTTCTTCATTAAAAGGGTCAAAATATGGTCTCTTAAACTCCATTACGCAAGCAAGGTCATCGGTGCGCGGTTTGGCGTAGATAATAATGTCAGGATACCTGTCATCACTGCTACGGGTTTCAACTTCGGCCGGTCCGAAATCCAAATGATTATCTTCAATAATTCGGTTAATCCATTCAACAATTTTTGCACAACAAGTCCGTTCGGTTTTATAGACCGTAGAATCAAAGGCATCAGGTATACAAGTTGGCTTACCAGAAGTTTTGTATTTCATTTGTCCTTTGCTACTTCTTTAACAATTCTTCGCGCAATCTCAAAGGCAGCCGCAATTCTTATAATCTTTACATCACCGATACCCTTTATCTCAAGAAACTTTTCCAAAGGTTGATTTGCCATTCCCTTGAATGAGCCGAATCTTGCTAAAATTTCCTCAGCAATCTTTTCAGCCGAAAGTCCCTTAACACCAGTTGAGATGAGGATAGCTAAAAGTTCGGAATCAGATAAACTTTCTGGTCCTAATTCTCTTAGTTTCCCACCAGGATGACGCCACTTTTGGATTACCGAATCTTTGACCAAATATTTAGTTTTTTTGTTCATCTCAAAATATCACCTTCTTTAACTAAAGGAATTAAAAGGTTTATAAAAAGAAATAGTTCTTTATACCTCAAATCAATCATTTGACAAAAGATACCCCTAACTTTTGAGTAAGTCAAGAGAAAATAAATCAAGTAGTTAGTAAAATGAAGGTTAAAAATTTAAGCAAAATGGAAGCCCTCTGCGGTCCCAAAAGGATTCTTTCATAAAGAGGATGTAGGCAAGGCAAAAGCCTTGCGAGATGCAATCCGCCTAAGGCGGATTGCCCTACATTAGGTGCTAATTGGTGGTTAAGATTGTTGGATATCTGCCTGAAACTGGAAACTACAAGTCACCCAGTATAACTGGGAAAGGTGAAGGGGACGGCGGGAAAGGAGGTGTGATTATGGCAGTAAGAAACGCATACCGGCGAATCCAGAAATGGGAAGCCAACCTATCCGGCGATGCCCTCTCCACCAAGGTCGGACGTTTAAAGGATATGATGAAAATCGCAAGTTGAAGAGATGTTTCCGGCGCTTGTGTCAATGGAAGACCGAGTAAAGACGGTATTAGATGAAG
>Ga0123519_10004574_pt1 | contig 22321 bp, 18 predicted proteins | sample YelNatPaOPRAMG02_FD_87396 | JGI IMG/M metagenome (GOLD analysis project Ga0123519, IMG submission 87396) | Hot spring microbial communities from Yellowstone National Park - Yellowstone National Park OP-RAMG-02 (version 2) | ecosystem: Environmental > Aquatic > Thermal springs > Hot (42-90C) ...
CTTATAACATCCACATTAAGAATAAGATATGTCAAATGAAAAAATTAAAAAAACTTATAAAAATCCCAAAATTTTTCATTGTGAGATTAAAGAATACAGATTTAATCAAAAATAAAATGCGAGAAAGAGAATGAGATTCCTCGTTTCACTCGGAATGACAAAAAAGGAATGTCATTGCGAGCAACCGAAGTTTGCGTGGCAATCTCATTATTTGCTATTATGGAACGTTGTTAATGTTTTTTATTAACCAATATTTTGGGGAGAATATGCGATTTCTCAATGAGGGTTTTCAACCCTCGTTTGAAATGACGCAAAAAATGATATCACCTGTAGAGATGGCAAACACATAGGTTTGCCACTACATCGTCGTCGGTTTATGACTGACCCCAATTATTTTAATTTTTTTTCCTTGACATTTTTGTTTTTATTAAGAAAATAGAAAAAAGGAGTAAAAATGTTAAAAAGAACACCTTTTTATAATAAGCATAAAGAATTAGGTGCAAAGATAGTTCCATTTGCTGGATTTGAGATGCCTGTTTATTATAAGTCTATTGTTGAGGAAGTCCTTGCTGTAAGGAAAAATGTAGGCATCTTTGATGTATCACATATGGGTGAGATAGAGATAAGAGGTAAAGATAGGATAAAGTTTACAGAGTATATAACAACAAATCTTGTCTCATCGTTAAATGAATTTCAGGTTCAGTATTCAACGATGCTTTATCCTGATGGAGGAATTGTCGACGACCTTCTTGTTTATAATCTTCCTGATTATGTTCTCCTTGTTGTTAATGCTTCAAATACAGAGAAGGACTATAATTGGATACTTGAGAATAAGAAATGGGATGTTGAAATAATAAATAAGAGCGATGATATATTTCAGGTTGCAATACAGGGTCCCAGGTCTGAAGAACTTGTTCAGAAATTTGTAGATATTCAATTGAAAGATATGAAGTATTACTGGTCTGGATTTTTCAATTCCCATAATGAAAAGATGCTCATTTCAAGAACAGGTTATACAGGTGAAGATGGCTTTGAAATATACGGGAATAAAGATCTTGCAGAATATTTATGGAATACTATTTTTGAAATTGGGAAAGATTTTGATTTACAACCTGCTGGTCTCGGTGCAAGGGATACTTTAAGGCTTGAAATGAAATACTGCCTTTATGGAAATGATATTGATGAGAAAACAAATCCACTTGAGGCAGGCCTTGGATGGGTTGTGAAATTTGATAAAGATTTCATAGGTAAAGATTCTCTTCTTAAAATAAAAGAAGGAGGAATAAAGAGGAAGTTAACCTGTATAGAACTTGAAGGAAAGATGATTGCAAGGAAAGGTTATAATATTTTGTGCGATGGGAAGAATGTTGGTGTTATCACAAGCGGAAACTGGTCTCCTTCAATTGAAAAATCAATAGCAATGGGTTATATTGATGTGAATTTTGCAGAGATAGGGAAGAATGTTGATGTTGAAATAAAGGGAAACAAAGTTAAAGGGACTATTGTAAAACCACCATTTTATAAAAAGGGAACACACAAATAGGAGGAATTATGAATATTCCAGAAAATTTAAAATATTCAAAGGACCATGAGTGGGCAAAAGTTGAAGTGGATGTTGTTGTTGAAGGTATAACAGATTATGCACAGCAGGAACTTGCAGATATAATCTATGTTAATCTACCAGTTGTTGGTAGAGAGGTAAAAAAAGGTGAGGCAATTGGTTCAATAGATGCTGTAAAAACAGTTGCAGATATCTATGCGATTGTGAGTGGAAAGATTATTGAGGTGAACAACGAACTAAAAGAACACCCTGATTATGTGAATAAAGACCCTTACGGAAAAGGCTGGATGATAAAGATAAAATTCAGCGACCCCAAAGAGATTGATGAACTTCTTGATGCAGGATCTTATAAAAAACTCATAGGGACGCACTAATATGCACTATATACCGGTTAATGAAAAAGAAAGAGAAGAGATGCTTAAATTGATAGGAGCATCTATTGAAGAGATATTTTCAACGATACCCGAAAATCTTAGATTTAAAGGCAAACTCCCTTTACCCCAGGGTATTTCAGAGATTGAAGTAAGGAGAATATTTAAAGAACTCTCAGCAAAAAATAAAGAACTTGTTATTTTTGCTGGTCTTGGTGCCTACGACCATTATATACCATCAGTTATTGATAGTATAATTTCAAGGCCTGAATTTTACACTGCATACACACCATATCAACCAGAAGTAAGTCAGGGAACTTTGAGAGCGATATATGAGTATCAATCTATGATATGTGAACTCACAAAGATGGATGTTTCTAATGCTTCAATATATGATGGTGCAACAGCACTTGCAGAAGCAGTCTGGATGGCTTTTTCAATAACAGGGAAAAATAAGGTATTTTTAAGTAAAGGTGTAAATCCACTATACATAGAGGTTATAAAAACATACTCTCAATTCCTTGAACTAAAATTTTTAGATTTAGATGAGAATGGAAGAACAATGATTGAAGAGAATATGATTGATGATAGAACATCCTGTCTCGTCATTCAGAACCCGAATTTCTTAGGAATAATTGAGGATGTTTTCAGGATTGAAGAGATAGTTCATAAAAAAAATGCACTTTTTGTAGTCTCTTTTGATCCAATATCATTAGGTATATTAGTTCCCCCTGGTGATTATAATGCCGATATAGCAACTGCGGAAGGTCAATCCCTTGGATTACCTTTAAATTTTGGTGGCCCTTATCTTGGAATTTTCACATCAAAGAAAGATTATATAAGATTTATGCCTGGAAGGATTATAGGTAAAACACAGGATGTTGAAGGAAAAACTGGATTTGTTATGACACTTCAGACAAGGGAGCAACATATAAGAAGGGAAAAGGCAACATCAAATATATGCACGAACCAGCAACTTTGCGCATTAACCGCTGCAATATACCTTGCATTAATGGGGAAAGAAGGGATTAGAGAAGTTGCAAACCAATCTTTACAGAAGGCACATTATCTCGCTGAAACACTTGAAAAGAGTGGGATTAAAATGGTATTTAAATCATCTTTCTTCAGGGAATTTGTTGTTAATGTTCCTGAACTTGATAAGAAATATAAAGAATGTCTTAAAGAGGATATATTACCAGGTGTTAAACTTTCAAGATTTAATAAGGAATGGAAGGATTATTTATTAATTGCTGTTACAGAGAAAAGGACGAAGGAAGAGATGGATAAACTTGCTTCTATCTTATCTACCAGTTGATCCGAAACCTCTCTTCCCCCTTTTTGTTCTTTTCAGATTTTCCGACTCTTCTAAACTCGCATCTATTATCTTGCTTATAACAAGTTGTGCTATCCTGTCACCTTTTTTTATCCTGTATCTTTTTTTAGAGAAATTGAAAAGAACCACTAATATCTCACCCCTGTAATCAGAATCTATTGTTCCAGGTGAGTTTAAAATTCCTATCCCATTTTTAGAAGCAAGACCACTCCTTGGTCTTATCTGCGCTTCATAACCTTTCTTCAATTCAATAGCAATACCTGTTGGTATTGTCTTAAATTCAAAAGGATTTAGAATACAATCACAGGAAGAATATATGTCAAAACCAGAACTCCCCTTTGAACCCTTCACTGGTAATGGAAGTGTCTTATCAATTCTTTTAACCTTTAATTTTACCATATTTTTCAAGACCTAATTTTAATATCCTTATGGCATCCCTTAAATCTTTCTCATTCAATACATATGCAATTCTCACCTCGTCAAGTCCTGTATTTGGTGTTGAATAAAATCCACTTGCAGGTGCAAGCATCGTAGTTTTCCCATCAACATTAAAATCTGTAAGCATCCATTTTATAAATTCTTCAGAATCTTTCACGGGTAATTTAACAATATTATAGAATGCACCTTCTGGTTTCAAACAGAATACACCTTCTATTTTTTTCAATTCTTCAATCACGACATCCCTTCTTTTCTCATACTCCTTAACAATCTCATTCATAAACTTATCCATCTTCTTAAAACCCTCTGCTGCCCCATATTGTTCAATTGTTGGTGGGCATAACCTTGCCTGACCAAATTTCAACACAGTATTCCATATATCCCTATTTTTTGTCACTATGAAACCTATCCTTGCACCACAGGAACTGAACCTCTTTGATATACTATCAGTAACAATAACCCTCTCTGATGCCTCCGGGAATTGAAGGACAGATGTATGTTTCTTACCATCAAATGTGAATTCCCTGTAAACCTCATCCGCTATAACATAAAGGTCATATTCAAGTGCAATCTCTATTATCTTTTTTATCTCATTCCTTGTATAAACAGTTCCAGTTGGATTATTTGGTGAACATATAAGAATACCTTTTGTTTTTTTCGTAATATAATGTTTTATAATTTCTGGTTCTTTTATATGGAAATTGTCTTCAACCTTTAATGTTAAAGGGACAATGTTTACACCTATCATTTTAGCAAATCCAAGATAATTTGTGTAAAAAGGTTCTGGTATTATAATCTCATCCCCATAATCGCATATACTCAAGAGTGAAAAAAGTATCGCTTCACTCCCACCTGTTGTTATAAAAACATTTTCTGGTGATATATCAATCTCATATCTTTTAAAATATTCTGCTATTGCATTCCTTAAAACAGGTAATCCTTCAGAAGGTCCATAAGGAAGAACCTTTTCTTTAAAGTTTTTTATCCCTTCAAAGATCTCTTTAGGAGTAGGGACATCAGGGTCACCGATATTGAGATGATAAACCTTTATACCTCTTTCTTTAGCCTTATTTGCAAATGGTGCTAATCTCCTTATTGGAGAAGCAGGCATATCAATACCTCTTTGAGAAATTTTCATAATACCTCCTTTAGATAATTATTTATTCCTGATTTTAATAACCTCATTCCTTCTTCTACTTCTATTTTCTCAATATTTGAAAAATTCAATGTGAGTAGTTCTTTACCTTTTTCCTTCTCAATGAAGAATTCTGTCATTGGCATCAGAAATACTGAAGAACCATTCTCCTCAAAGACTTCCAGCATATATTCTATAAATTTATCTGTATCTTTTACAGGTAATTTTATTATCAAACAGGGACCTGCATGAGGTTTTATAACAGATATATCCTTAGAAAGTAGTGTTTTATAAATATAATCCGCATTTTCAAAGATCTTCTGTCTTACGTTGTTTATAGTGTTAAAAAACTTTGTTAAAAATGAATATGCAGAATTTATTAACAGGGAATCAACTGGAAATAACACATCCCTGTATCTTTTGATTATAACATAAAGAGGAATTGTAGTTGCAATAAAAGTAAGATTTATTCCAGAATATGATTCAACAATTCTGTTCACAAGAAATTTATAATTGTGATTAATCCTTAATTTAGAAATAGAATTAAAAAAAACATCTTTGAATGTGCTGAAAGAGAATGTCTCATCAAAGATAAGAGGTATCTTATAAGTATTTGAGAAAAAAACAATCCTTTCTATTTCTTCATCAGAATAAACATTACCAGAAAAAAATTGTGGATTAAAGATAAAAAAACCTTTTACCCTTGGATTTATAAGTGGTTCTATGAAATCCCTTAATGGTATTGAAAAATTATTGTAATAATATGTCTTTATAATTTTTAATCTGACTTGAGAGATTTCAGAACTTATCATCAATAAAGGATGAACAGGTTCAGGAACAAGAACTTCATCATTTGTGTCAAATAATGTGAAAAAAATTGTTGATAAAGCAGATATTGTTCCAGGGAATACAATTATTTTGAAATCATTTGGGATATTGAAAAAATTTCTGAAGATCTCAATAAGTTTTTCCTCGTCAATCTCCTCTTTAAATTCAGGATAATTGTAATGATATCTCATCTTAAAAAGATTATATATTCTTTTCCCTTCTATCTCTTTCTTTTTTATAATCTCGTAATAATTTAAGTATGGTGGGAAAGGAAAAATGTTAGCCCTTCTTGAAATATTACCATTTGACATTTCTTACCCTTCCCAATGTTGTAATCATAAATTTATTAGTATCAAAAAATTCCTCGTATAAATCCATAACATCTTTTATTTTCACATCATTTATATTCTTTATGAATTCATCCATTGAAATGATATTACCTGTATAAAAGAATTCTCTCTGATACCATCCAGCCCTTCTACCAGTATTTTGAAATTCTAATTTATAACCTTTTGAAATCTTTGTCTTTGTTTTTATAAGTAGTTCCTCATCAACATTAAAATTTTTCAATGCATCTTTTAATGTGAATAAAGTATTATTTATATTTTTTTCATCTGTTGCAAGGAATATTCCATATTCACCTGTATTCTGGAACTGATTAACATATGTAAAAATAGTATAGACAAGTGCATTCTCTTCTCTCATCTTCATAAATAGATAAGAACTCATTCCCTGACCAAGTATTGACATAAGTATAAGAAGGGTGTATCTTCTTTTATCATTGTATGGAAAACCTGTATTTGATATTGCGACATAAACCTGTTCAAGACTATTCTTATAAATACATTTTAAATTCTTCTTATCCCTTCTGATTTCTTTAAAAGTTCTTTCCCTTTTTATCCTTTCGTTCATCTGAGGTATGCTGAGAGATTTTTTTATATCATCGTATTTTATATTTCCTATGCAGGTTATGATTATATTATCAGGTGTATAAAATTTTTCCCAGTATCTTTTTAATTGCTCTAATTTTAATGAACTCACACTTTTAATCGTTCCTTCAATGGGAAATGAAATTGGATTTTCTTTTCCAAAAAGCCTTTCCGAATGATATTTTATTAACAGATTTTCTGGTGAATCAAAATAACTTTTCACTTCCTGTATGATCACCTTCTTTTCGTTTTCAAAATCCTCTTCCCTGAATGCTGGATTAAAAATCAAATCCTGTAATAAATCAATACCTGTTAGATAATCTTCTGATAAAAGGTGTGTGTAAAAACAGGTATATTCGGTGCTTGTGAATGCATCAATACTACCACCTTTAAGTTCTATCTCCTCTGATATCTCTCTGTTCGTCCTTTTTTTTGTCCCTTTGAATAAAAGGTGTTCAATAAAGTGTGCTATACCATTTATGGAAGGTTCTTCATCAATTGAACCAGTCTTTACAAGGAAAGAGATATCAACAGTAGAAACCCTTTTATCTTCTTCAAATATCAGGACAGAACCACAAGGAAGTTCTTCTATAAAAACATTATTCATTAAGTGTTTTCTTTATAACATACTCACTTACATTATATTTTTTGAGGAATGCCCTTCTCTCTTCTTTTATCCTTTTCACCCATTCTTTATACTCATTTAATCTTCCTGTTTTTTCATAGAATATAATTGGCTCAAGTATTTCTGGAGGAACTAATTTAAGAAGTTCCTCGTTCCCCTTTGCCTTTGTATCAACAATAAGGTATCCAAAATCTGGGTCTTTCTTCCATACTATTTTATTCCTGAACATAAATTCAAGCATCGCAGAGGAATGTTTTATCTTAACCTTCAATGCCTTCCCTTTTTTCTCATCAAGTTCATCTCCACCAATATAACCAGTATTCATCATCCAGTTTTTTAAATCAGGTATATCCTTTGCAAGTTCTGCAAACCTTTCAGCCTGTAAACCTAATGCTCTCGGGAAGAAATCCTGTGTGAAAGGTGACCTTGTTTTACCCCTTTCCTTTCCTGTTGCTGATGTCTTTGATGTCTCCCCAAGCATAAAATAACCTGCTGCCTGTTCAGGTGATGAAAACAGAACTATCCCTGGTGTCGCAGCATCTGGGCCTTCATCCCTGTTTAGTATTCCAAGATATTTCACCTGTGGTATCTCCCTTAAATCTGCTGCTCCTTCTATTGCTGACATAGGGATGATAGACCTTCCATTCTGTGTCCATACAACAAAATCCCATCCATCCTGAGGAATCTTATATTCATTTATCACATCCTCTGCCTTTACCTCCCCTCTTATATATTTATCAATATTCTCAGGATTATTACCTGTTTCTATGAATATCTCCTTGTATCTTTTTACCTCATCAGGTGTTAAAATCTCTTTTGAAAAATCATATGTCCCATCTTCATTCACAAAAACATTCTCAACCCATGCATCTTTTGATATTGTTCCTTTATAAATAATTGGTTCTGTTTCAAGTTTAAGACCAAATGTCTTTGCAAAACAACCATTCTCAGTGATTGAAAATTTACCATTCCTCCAGAAACAAACCATATCATCCTGTAATGGCTGCGCAAGTTCTCCTTGTTTTGAGAATGTTGTTGTCGTCTTCCCTGTTCCAGAAAGCCCCATAATCCCAACCGTTACCCTTTTACCTTCTATCTGAACAACCTTTGCACCAGCATGTAAAACAAGTCCTCCTCTTTGGTATACCCATTCATTAAGCATCCTTAACATACCTTTTTTGCTCTCACCAAAATAATCGGAACCCATTGCGTATGTAGTATAATTTTCAATATCAACGATTATCGCTATCTTTCCAGGCATATCATCAAGAAGAAGTCCTGGTGTCATAACAAGTCTCATCTTAGGAATAAAAGGCTTTTTTAATTCATCTTTATCTTCAACCATTTCTCTTGGAAAAGCAAGAACCTGCTGCATACCTGCTATATTAGCGCCCTCAGGTGTATACATCCACTGCACAGGAACTGCAAATTCCCTGTCAATCCCTTCATATCCATTTATAACAATCAATGTTCCTTTATCCTCAATGTATCTTCTCTGCCTTTCAATAAGTTCTTCTGCCTTCTCAGGGGAAATCATCTTGCTTGACCACTTATCAGCATCACTCTCAGGGCCTATAATGTAAGTTAGTTTTGCCTTTCTTGCTTTGCATCTTGAAATCTTGTTAAGATTCCCATACTTTGTTCTCATCATGCAGGGTGTGTATTTCAAGGCAAGTTCTTTCAACTCTTCCTGTGTAGGGTCAACAATATACTTAACATTGTATGGTTTTAAGTTTTTTTGTGGTAAATCTCTTTTCATATTACCTCTCTTTTTTATTTTGTTATTTTGACATAAAAAGAATAAATGTCAAGAAAAATATGATTTATTTTGATGCTTTTGGTTGTGTGAGTAAAAGATTGAGTTCTTTTATCTTTTCTTTCACATCCCCAAAATTTGGATCTATTTTTATAATCTCCTTGAATTCATTTATAGCATCGTTTATTCTATTCTGGCTTGCATATAATGTTCCAAGGTGGTAGTGAAAAGCAAGGAGTGGTATAGGATTCTTACCTTTCTCATTTTCTATTGTTTTTTTATATATTAACTCTGCTGCCCTTATATCCCCCTTTTCTTCATAACATTTTCCCAACATTTCGAGTGATTTGAGTTTCTCCTTTTCACCTTTCATAGAGATTTTAAATTGCTCAATAGCCTCATCTAATAATCCCATCTCCTTATATGTGAGGCCAAGGTCATAGTGACTTGAATAATCCTCTGCAGAGATATTTTCAAATATTTTCTGTTTAAACTGGGAAAGAAGATATTCTATATTTTCTTCCCCTGGAACTTTTTCTTCAATCTTTATAGAAATACCTTTCTCTTCTTCTTTAAGGAGGTCTTCAAATTTTATCCCTTCAGTTTCCTTTTTCTCTAAAATAACTTCTTCAGTTTTTTCTTCAGGTAAGACCTCTTTTAAGAGCGGATGTTCAGGATTTATCTTCATTGCTTTATCAAGCGCATTTTTTGCCTCCTCTTCAGCACCCCTTTTCATAAGACAATTGTATAATGCAACATAATATTCAACTGCTTTATCCTTATCGTTAATCCTCAATGCAATCTGAATAAGTTTCTGAATAGGTCTTATTTCAAATGGTTTTAAATCAGATATTTTTTTGTAAATCTCTTCCGCTTTTACAAGATTATCTGTATCAAAGAAATAATCAGCAGCCTTTGAATAATAATCTACTGCATCATCGTTTGAACCTATTGATTCATAAAGTTGGGCAACTGTGAGCCAATCCATCCAGTCTGTAACAGATTTTTCAATGGATTTTATGTCAGGTTCAGGAATTTCTCTCTCTTTCTTTGCCTCTGTTTTCTGTTCTTCAAGCAGTTCTTCAAGTTCAGACACTATTCCCTCTTCCTCTTTTTTTTCTTCTTTCTCTTTCTTTTCTTCAACCTCTACTCGTTTTTCTTCTTTCTTTTTAACCTCAACTTCCTCTGTAAAAACTGTCTTTGATTGTTCAAAAACAATCTCTTCTTCTTTCTCTTCCTTTACCACTTTTTCACCTTTCAAACTCGCAATAGTGTTATCAATCCTATCAACCTCTTCAACCCTTCCCTGTTCAGAATAAATCTCTTTTAATATATTCAATTGTTCAATTGCATCTTCAATCTTATTCTGTGAAATAAATATTTTGACGAGTTGTTCCCTTATATCTGTTTTCTTGGGAATAAGTTCCACAATCTTTTTATAAGTTGAAAGAACCCCGTTTATATCGTTCTCTTTTGAATATTTTTCCGCTATCCTGTAATATGCGGATGTTGCATCACCAAAAAGACCTTGCTTTGCGTAAAGGTCTGCTATTATCTCAAGCATCTGTAATTCATCTTCGCCAAGTTTTAAAAGTTTCTGTGCAATTGCGATAGCGTTACTATAATAATCAAGGCTTTTATAAGATTCTAATATTTTCCAGTAAAGTTTTTTTGCATCCTGATTATCACCTTTTTTAACATATATCTCAGCAAGTTCTGTCATAGATTTTAAATCATCAGGTGCGATCTCTAATATCTTTTCATACAATTTTATTGCATCATCAAATTTATTCTTTAAAAGGAAGTTCTTTGCTTTTATTTTAAGTTCATTTATCTTTTCCTGTTTACCCATTACTCAATCCCCAAATCTTCACAAACCCTGTTTATAATGGCCTCATCAACAGGATTTTTCTTTATTATAGAACCTTCAAGGAGTGCATTATCACAGATCACATTTATCATCCTCGGTATTCCCCTTGAATATTTATAAATATATTCTATTGCCTTTGGTGTGAAAACATCGTTTTCAACACCACATTGTTTTGTCCTGAATTTTATATAGTCCCTTGTAGAATTGAAAGATAGATTTGGTAGTTTTATTATTGAAGAAATCCTCTGGAATAAGGAAGTGTTTGTTTTAAGATTACTCATCATAACAGGCATACCACATAATATAAATGTTATAAGCCTTGAACCAGAAAGTTCAAGGTTCAGAAGTCCTCTTATCTCTTCAAGCATTTCAGATGTTGAAATATTGTTTGCCTCATCTATCACAAGAATACAATGTCTCCCTTCTTTATGAACATTATAAAGATATTTTATTATTAAACCTATCATTTCAGACTTTGTTGAAGAGTTTATCTCTATACCAAATAGTGTTGCAAAATTCTTTAAAAACCATTCAACTTCAAAATCAGAATGTGTAAGTATCATAAGTCCATTAACAAGTTTTTTATCCTTTGACATCTCAGATAACAATTTTCGCGCTAATGTTGATTTACCGCATCCAACTTCACCCGTTAAAATTCCTAAGCCCCTTCCCCTTTTAATAATATGAAGGAGTTTAATGAATGCCCTTGAATGTTCAGGACCGCTATAAAATAAAGAAGGGTCAGGTGTATCAGAAAATGGCTCTTTTTTAAAACCATAAAAACTTTCGTAATCCATTATCTCCTCCTATATAAAAATGATATTTTCTTCTTCTATCTTTATTGGTTTCTCAAAAACTTTCTTTTCAATATGTTCAACCTTCTCAATCTTTTTCTCCTTTATCTCAACCTTCTCAGGTTTTAATTCTACTTTTGGCTTTGGTGGAGAAACTCTTTCACGAACATCCTTAAAGTCAGGTGCAATAGAGAAAATCTTATTAAATATTTGCATACTATTCTCTATCTTTCCTTCATTCTGATACCTCAATCCTATGTTATATAGATATTCAAGTCTTTCATCTCCACCAAGTGTTTCATCTATCATCTTTATAGCATTCTCGTAATCGCCTTCTCCTATTGAATTATCAATAAGAACCTTTGCTGCTTCTTTTGAATATGTCCCTCCAGATTCTTTTACCTTATTTATTTCCTGAACACCAAGTTCTTTTAGCCCTTCTTTTAAAAGTTCCTTCCCAAGATAGTATCTTAATTTTGCCTCTTCATCTTCAGGTATTGAGATTGTGATTGATTGTAATTCTTCAAGTATCCTGTTATCACCCCTTTCAAATTTGAAATTCTGTATTTCAGGGTCATTAGGATATTTTTCCTTTATTTTCTTTAATATGCTCTCAGCCTTTTCTATTTCACCTTTCTCTGCGAATGCTGATATTGCCCTTGTATAATTCTGTTTTGCATCTTCAGCAGAACCTATATCCCACAAAAGGTCTGCCATCTCAAGATAAGATTGTGCATCAAACTCCTCTTTTGTTTCAGAAGGCTTAGCGTATTCAAGAACAATCCTTTTCACATCCTCAGGAAATTTTCCTATAATCTGCACAAGGTTAGATGGAGAACCACCTTCTTTTAAATAAGAAATGAGAAAATTAAATGCGTCATTCTGCAAACCATACTCTGAGAGGCTCATAGCAAGATATAGCATATTCTCAGGAGTCCTTTCAGAGGCAAACATTTTATACGCTATTATAACATTCTTTAAAGTTTCTTCATTCAATTTTTTCACCCCCTTTAATAACATTATTCACAGGGTTTTCGCCAAACCAGTAAACGATCTCCCTGTAATCTTTGTATTTTGTTATTACTATATCAGCATCCTTCCCTATCTCTATTGAACCCTTTTTTTCCTGTATATTTAGAGCGAATGCGGCATTTATAGTCATACCTGCTATAGTTTCTTCAATTGAGAGTTTAAGGTATGTTGATGCGAATTGACCAGCGATAGGGAGATATTTCAATGGTGATGAACCAGGATTAAAATCAGTTCCTATTGCTATTGGGATACCCTTCTCTCTTAATTTCTCTACTGGAGCAGGTTTTTCATTCAGGAAAAAAGATGTAAAAGGAAGGAGAACAGCAATTGTTCCTGAATCCCTCATCATATCAAGACCTTTTTCAGATGGATGAATGAGATGGTCTGCTGAGATACAACCTATCTCACCTGCAATCTCAGCACCACCTGATGATTTTATCTCATCAGCATGTATCTTTGGAATAAGATTATGTTCTCTTCCAGTTACTAAAATTTTCCTTGCTTCTTCTTTTGTATAAACATTCTCTTCACAGAAAACATCTATAAATTTTGCAAGCCCCCTTTTTGAGACCTCAGGTATCATACCAAGTATCTCTTGAATATAATCTTCCCTATTTCTTTCAGGTGGGAAGTCGTGTGCACCAAGAAATGTTGGATAAACATTAAATTCTTTCTTTACATCATTTATAACCTCAAGCATCTTTATCTCATTTTCCCTATCAAGACCATATCCTGATTTTATCTCAACGGAAGTAACACCCCATAAGAGCATATCTTTGAGGTTTTCTCTCAAGAGTTTTTTTAAATCTTCCTTTCCTGCTTCCCTTGTTTTTCTCACTGTATTCATTATTCCTCCACCTTCTTTCCTTATCTCCATATAACTCTTCCCTTTTATCTTCATATCAAATTCATTCGCCCTGTTACCTGCAAATAATGTATGTGTATGTGGATCTATAAAACCTGGTATAACAACCTCACCATTCAATTCTATTATCTCCTTTGCATTCTCATTACATTTTCCTAAAAAAACAATCTTTCCATTTTTTATACCTATATCTGAATTTCTCATTACTTTAAATTCAATATTTCCACCTCTTTTTATTCCGCCTTCAAGTGTTAAAATGTTACCATTTTTTATAACAATATCCATCATTTTAGCATTGGTATTCTTATCTTATTCTTTTTTGCAGTGTTTATCGCTATCTCATAACCTGCATCCGCATGTCTTACAACACCGAGACCACAATCATTATTTAAAACCCTCTCTAATTTCTTCTCCTGTTCCTTTGTTCCATCTGCAACGATCACCATTCCCGCATGTATTGAATAACCTATACCAACACCACCACCATGATGGACTGATACCCAAGTTGCCCCTGAAGCAGTATTGAGCAGTGCATTCAAGATAGGCCAATCAGCAATAGCATCAGAGCCATCCTTCATTGCCTCTGTTTCCCTGTAAGGTGATGCAACACTCCCAGTATCATGATGGTCCCTTCCTATCACTATCGGTGCTGAAAGAATCCCTTTCTTCACCATTTTATTCATCAAAAGCCCTGCCTTTGCCCTTTCACCATATCCAAGCCAGCATATCCTTGCAGGAAGCCCCTGGAATTTCACCATCTTTTGAGCGGTCTTTATCCATTTTAAAAGATGCTCATCATCCTTGAAATTATCCATTATCATCTTATCAGTTTCATAAATATCCTGTTTCCTTCCCGATAGTGCAACCCATCTGAATGGTCCACTCCCTCTTGAAAAGAGAGGTCTTATGTATTTTGGGACATATCCAGGGATTAAGAAAGAATCTTTAATCCCAGTCTGCCTTGCCCTTTCCCTTATGTTATTTCCGTATTCAAATGAACGGGCGCCTTTTTTCATAAGTTCAAGCCATCCTGAAACATGTATTGCGATTGAATCATAAGCAAGTTTTAAATACTTATCAGGGTCTTTCTTTCTCAATTCAGATGCTTCCTCAACAGATAACCCTCTTGGAATATATCCATTCAATGGGTCATGTGCAGCAGTCTGATCTGTTACAACATCAGGAACTATATCCCTTTTTGCAAGTTCTGGTATTACATCAGCAGCATTTGCAAGGAGACCGATTGAAATAGGTTCTCCCTTTTTGAGATACTCATCTTTCATCCTCAGTGCTTCATCAAGATTATCTGTCCAGGTATCAAGATACTTTGTATTTAGCCTTCTATCAATAGCCCTTTTGTCAACCTCAACAATGATTGCAACACCATCATTCATCTTAAATGCAAGTGGCTGTGCACCACCCATCTCACCAAGACCCGAAGATAATATCCATTTACCTTTTAAACTTCCACCGAATTCTTCGTTCGCAAGGGAATAAACTGTTTCATATGTTCCCTGTAGAATACCCTGTGTTCCTATGTAGATCCAACTACCTGCAGTCATCTGCCCATACATTGTCAATCCCATCTCTTCAAGCCTTGTGAACTCCTCAAATGTTGCCCATTTTGGAACAAGCATAGAATTCACTATTAAAACCCTTGGTGCCCAGGTATGTGTCTTCCAAACACAAACAGGTTTTCCAGATTGAACAAGAAGTGTATCATCAACATCCATTTTTTTCAATGTCTCAATTATCTTATAGAAGCATTCCCAGTTCCTTGCTGCCTTCCCTTTTCCGCCATAAACAATGAGATTATCAGGGTCTTTTGCAACTTCCCTGTCAAGATTATTCATAAGCATCCTCATAGGTGCTTCAAGAAGCCAGGATTTACAAGAGATTTTATTACCTCTTGGTGCCTTTATATTTTTTATTTTCATAAAAACCTCCGTTAAAAAATTTATAATTCAAATTTGAAAAAAGTCAAGAGTTTTTTTATCAAATGTCAATTAAAACTGAAAAATAGGAGTAAGCATAAGATTTCTGATTTATCAATGATTTAGATGAATCCGCTTTGAATTTTACAAGTTATACTTTTGAAATTTAAATAACAGTGAAATTTATTTAACATTTGTAGATAAAAGAAGTTCCGCGGCAAATTTGGGCGAAGCAACCGCAGAGTTAGACTTGGCGGTTATTATTTTTGCATTCATATAATTCTCTTCCGATGACTGAAACATAAATCCAGTTTATCTGGAAAGATTCTAAATCCTGTACCGTGGTCATGTGGTCTACCATCAAGATATTGTCCAATCCTTATATCTACGCGAATTACATCATCTTTTAATAATTGAACAAAATTGTTAAAATCAAATCCACTTAATAACCATGCTTCGTTGAACCAAAATTCTTCATTCTTGCTTTTACCTCTCGCTTCTGCCTTAACATATAGTAATTTTGGGAGTTTTCTTTCAAAAGAATTTTTCAGTGTTTCTTTATCCCAATAAGCTACAATTTCATTACTTGTTGTGATGAGATTTACTCTATCTCCCTCAATACTGATTTTGAATCCAGGTCTTCCTTTTATGGTATTAAAATCTATAGCATTTACAGTGGTTTCTAATCTTTTTGTCCCCTGTTTCTTTGTAGAGGCATAGCCAAATTTTTCAAGTAGTATGGAATTAGCATTCAGTGGAAGAGGTGATTTTGTAAACAGCGTAAGCATGCTTGATGCTTTTTTTCTTGCGGATTTTAATTCAATCATTGCGGCATTTGGACCAGGTATATTATTTTCTGTAATTCCTAAAAGGTCTTCTAATGTTTTTCCTACGCCTGTTGGACCTGGTCTATGGGTCTTTACCCATCCCTTCTCACTTATTATCTTCAGTTTTTCTATCAACTCATTGTATCCAATCATAATGGCGGTCTCCAAAAATCAAGTATATATTCAAAAGTTGTGCTAAGAGTTATGTAGTTGCTGGGCCAGCCATAAATACCCACTTTGTTCACTAAATTTCTTTTATCCCAGATGATAATATTTCTAAGTTCATAACCTACCTTTTCCATTGCTTCTATAATATAACTATGTGTTGGATAACGATGATTATTTTCCCACAAATCATTAACATTAATTACACAATGAGCTTTAGGTCTCAAGAGGGGTAATATTCCTTTGTAAATTTCGGCAAGTGCATCTATATATTCCTTAAGTCTCATTGTGCCAAGGTCCCTTGGATTATCTGAATATTGCTGGATCTTCTTATAGTGTTTATTTTCTCTAAGGTCACTTCTTAAACTTTTGTTCAGTCTTTCGTGATTTAACATATTTGCATAAGGAGGTGAAGTAACACACAATGAAACTGTTTCTTCATTGAGATATTTTGGAATATTAATTGCGTCATCGCAAATCACAATTTGCTTTGTATTCTTCGCAAAAAGAGTCATATTTGATTCTGCAAGTCTTTTATTTGCAAAATCTACATATTTTTGATTCAGGTCAAATCCTACCGCATTTCTTTCTAAATCCCTTGCCGCAATAAGGGTAGTTCCAATACCTACAAAAGGGTCTAATACCAATTCTCCTTTGTGAGTAAAAAGTTCTATGCATTTTTTAGGTAAGGCAATTGGAAACACTGCAGGATGTATGTCTTTATCTCGGATGTCTCTCCCCTCATAGTAAAGTTCCCAAATAGCGACCTGACCTTTTACCCACTCTTTTGGAGTAAGACAGTTTATATGTGTATCAGGACAAGAGCAGGTCTTTTTATACCCGATATCTAATTTCATACTAATATTATCGTTTATAGTTTTAGTATTCAAATTTTTTATCCCCCACCAATCTGAATTTCATATAACTCCTTCATAGACGAAGTAATTAGTATATCAAAATTCTGGCTCCACAGCCGAATTTTTATATTCTTTAATAATTTTCTCATTCCGCTCCATTTTTCTTTCAGAATTTTAATTTTCATATCTATATTATTATTTTATACACTTTCAATTAAAAGTCAAATGAAATTTATATATTGTGTATAAAAGATCAAGCACTGAGAAAGAATTCCTATAAAGTTAATATCGCTCTCTTACCACCTGGAATTATTGATGAACTATATTAAAATATTTGACAAAATGATGATGCTAATTTATACTCACAAGTGTTCCACCATCTCCCTGAACATCCAGTTTTTTAATATTCTGTCATTTCAAGGAAAGCCTTTAAAATACCAGCCCTTGATGGATGCCTCAGTTTCTTCAAAGCCTTTGCCTCTATCTGCCTTATTCTCTCCCTTGTCACATTGAACATCAAACCAACATCTTCAAGTGTCCTTGGGATCCCATCTATCAAACCAAACCTCAATTCTATCACCTTCTTCTCCCTTGGTGAAAGAGATTGCATCGCCTTTTCAAGTTTCTCCCTCATCAATGACCTTGAGGTGAGTTTATGGGGTGTGTATGCCTTATTATCCTCTATAAAATCACCAAAATTTACTTCCCCATCCTCATCAATAGGTGTATCAAGGGATATGATTTCATGAATATTATAGTAAATTCCTTTTATCTTTTCAAGTTCAATACCACTCCTTTCAGCAATTTCCTCAAATGTTGGTTCCCTTCCTGTTTCCTGTAATATGAGCCTTGCAGATTTTGAAACCTTATGTATTATATCTATCATATGTATTGGAATCTTTATAGTCCTTGATTGTTCAGCAATAGCCCTTGTTATTGCCTGTTTAATCCACCATGTTGAATATGTTGAAAATTTATAACCCTTTTTATAATCAAACTTATCCACAGCCTTTATAAGGCCTGTATTCCCTTCCTGTATAATATCGCTGAATTCAAGACCCCTTCCTATGAATTTTTTTGCAATGCTCACCACTAATCTAACATTTGCCTGAACCATTTTTTGCTTATATTCATTTATCTCTTTTTCAAGTTCGGTAACTTTTTTAACCCTTTCCCTTATATTCTCAAATCTATCACACACATTCTTCTCCATCTTTTTCAATCTCTTCAGATGTTCCTTCAAACTTGTTCCATAAGAGACTATTTCTTCATTCGTTAATGAACATTTTCTTTTCTTTCTTTTCATCAGAAGGAGGAGTTCTTTTGAATGTAGACCTGTCTTCCTCTCTATATTTCTTATATAATTATACTCTTCCTCCATCTGCCTTAAAACATCTTTCTCAGCATCTATAATCTTTTTTAAGTATGGTGCCTGTATCCTTAAACTTATAAGTTTATTTGTTATCTTTTTCTCTATCTCTTTTATCTTTTTATTCTTATTTTTTGTATTTTTCCCACTTGACTTTAATTCAACAAGTTCATTTGTCCATTTTCTTATTATGTTAAATGACCTGAGGAGTGAAATCCTGTTTTTCTCTAAATTTTCCTCCTTTAGCATAAACAGGTCTATGTGAATAAATTCTTCAGGTGGGATTGAGTTTTCCTTTATCTTATCATCGTATGAAAGAAACTTTTTTAATGCAGTTATTGAACTGAAAAGTATCTCACATATCTCTGATCTCTTTTCATCCATTTTCTTTGCGAGTTCATATTCTTCTTCCTTTGAGAGAAGTTCATATTTCCCCATCTCTTTTAAATAAAGTTTCACTGAATCAGTTTCTTTGATAACATCCTTTGAATGTTCGTCAAGTTTCTTTTTAAGTTCAGAACTCGTTTCGGTCACTATCTGAAATCCACCCTTCTGCAATTTTTCTATCACCTCTTCCATTAGATCATCATCCCCTCCAAAAAAATCTCTTAACTGGTCAAATAATATCTCACCTTTTGGATTAGCAAGTTTTATTACATCTTCCCAATCAAAATTATTAAGGCTCATTGAACCTCCTTTTGAAGTTGATATTTTAACCTTAAAAGTTCATTCTGGAGTCTCAAAATATCTCCAGTATCCTTTCCCTCTTTTTCTAACTCTTTTATTTTTCTTGAATTTTCAGACATCACCTCTTCTATCTTTTTTATTCTCCATCTCTTATAAAGATTCTCAAATGATTCATCAGATATTGAAAATTGTGTAAAAACATATTCTTCAAACTTTTTTGGTAATCTATGTAAAATATCCTTTTCAGGCTTCTCCCCATTTTTAATAAGCCTTAAAACCTCCCTTAATTGAACCAGTGTAAATTCTGTCTCATCAATATTTTTTATCTGATCTGGTTCATATCTTCCATTTAATATTGAAAATAGCATAGATAACTCTACTTTCTCCAAATAATTTGGACCTTCCTTTTGAATCTTAGTGCCCTTTTCATTCTCTATTTTATTTGGAGTTAAAATCTCCCTTTTTACATTCAACTCCCTCGCTATCTTCTCAATGTATATCTCCCTCTTTACTGGATCCTGAACCTTTGATAACATCTCACCAAATTTTTTCACAACTATTGAAAGATGAGCAGGTTTCTTTAAATCATATCTTTCCTTATCTTTTTCAATAAGTGTATCTATGAAATCTTTTGATCCCTTAATAATCTCTTTCAATGTTTCAACCCCATATTTCTGAATAATCTCATCAGGGTCTTTTGCCTCCTTTGAAGAAACAATTGATATCTCAACATCTTTATCAATAAATAGACCAATATTCCTCAAAGAAGCCATAACACCTGCCTCATCCATATCAAAGAATAAAATAATCTTATTCGCATACCTTGACAATATAATAGACTGATTATCTGTTAATGCAGTTCCAAGTGTTGCAACAATATTTTCAATACCTTCCTGAAAACAGGATAGATAATCAAAATATCCTTCAACAATCACTGCCTCTTTCTTTTCACCGATACTCTTTTTTGAATGATAAAGAGAATAAAGTATATTCCTTTTTGAATAAACTGGTGATTCTGGTGAATTCAGGTATTTTGGTTCACCTTCACCAATTATCCTTCCACCAAAACCAGCAATCCTTCCTGATATTGTGAATATGGGGAAGATTATACGATTCCTGAATCTATCTTTCTCACCAACAAGCCCAAGTTTCAAAAGTATATCCCTTCCATAAATTTTTTCAAATTTCTCACTTAAAATATCTTTATTCGGAGCAAATCCAATGAGAAATTTTTCTATTGTTTCGTCCTTCATCCCTCTTTTTTTAAGATAATCAAGTGCATTTTTATCATTCAAAAGTATTGAATGATAAAATCTTGCGACATCTTCATTCACCCTGTAATACTTATCAGTTTCCTCATCTTTGAAATCAATATCAATATTTGCATATTCACCAAGTATTTTTAATGCATCCACAAAACTCACCTTCTCATATTCCTGAACAAATTTTATAATATCACCTGATATACCACAACCAAAACAATGGAACATTTTAAGGTGTGGTGAGACATAAAAAGAAGGTGTTTTCTCGTTATGGAATGGGCATAAAGCCTTATAATTTTTTCCAACTCTCTTTAAAGGGATTTTTGAACTAATATATTCAACAATGTCAATAGATTCTTTTATCTTTTCCACCACATCTTTTAGTGGCATAATACAATATACGAAAAATTTTCATTTTCGCAAGTCTAAATTGACAAATTTTTAAATCTTAATATAATCTTATTATGAAAATACATCTTATTGTTGGTGCAAGACCAAACTTTATGAAGGCTATGCCTGTATATAATGAACTAAAATCAAATTGTAATGATTGGGATATAAAACTTGTTCACACAGGACAGCATTATGATTATGAGATGTCAAAGGTATTCTTTGAGGTCCTTTCTCTCCCCGAACCTGATATCTTCCTTGATGTTCGTTCGGGAACACATGGGGAACAGACAGGGAAACTTATTGAAAGGATAGAGAAGGTTTTGATGGAACATAAGCCTGAGATTGTTATGGTTTTTGGGGATGTGAATTCAACACTCGCTGGTTCAATTGCAGCAGCAAAATTAGGGATAAAGATTGCGCATATTGAAGCAGGATTGAGAAGTTTTGATAGAACGATGCCTGAAGAGATAAATAGGGTTGTAACAGATGTCCTTTCAGATTACCTTTTTGTAACTGAGAAATCAGGTATTGAAAATCTTAAAAAGGAAGGTATTGATGAAAGGAAGATATTCTTTGTTGGTAATACAATGATTGATACACTTTATAAAATACTCCCCAAATGTTCAGAGGAAGACCTTAAGAAATTCAATTTAAAGAAAAATGATTATATACTTGTAACCCTCCATAGACCTTCAAATGTTGATGATAGGGATAGACTCGAAGAAATAATGAGGATACTTGAAGAGATAGGTTCAAAGAAACCCGTAATATTCCCTGTTCATCCAAGGACAAAAAAAATGTTGAAAAATTTCAATATAAAAACAGAAAATATATTACTAATAAATCCATTAAACTATAAAGATTTCCTTACACTTGAAAGATATGCCTTTTGTGTTATAACAGATTCAGGTGGTATACAGGAAGAGACAACCTGCCTTAATGTTCCCTGTATCACTTTGAGACCTAATACAGAAAGGCCTATAACAGAAGAGATAGGAACAAACATTGTTTTAAGGGATAGGCCAATAAGTGATATTATTAAAATGATGGATAATATTTATGAAGGTAGATGGAAGAAAGGAAGGATACCAGATTTATGGGATGGTAATGCAGCAAAAAGGATTGTTGAAATTTTAAAAGAATCATTCAAGTTTTAATCAAGTCTAAATCTATTGACAAATATTTTTAGAAGATTATCATTAACATCAAAAAAATACAGGAGGAATATATGAATAAAAAATATAATGTAGAAGAACTTCTTGCAAAGGCGAAAAAACCAAGTGAAGATGC
>Ga0123519_10004576_pt1 | contig 22309 bp, 18 predicted proteins | sample YelNatPaOPRAMG02_FD_87396 | JGI IMG/M metagenome (GOLD analysis project Ga0123519, IMG submission 87396) | Hot spring microbial communities from Yellowstone National Park - Yellowstone National Park OP-RAMG-02 (version 2) | ecosystem: Environmental > Aquatic > Thermal springs > Hot (42-90C) ...
AGTTCACCCGCCTTGTTTGTGCCTGGAAGGATGCTCGCTTGCACAGAACAGCTCTATCACTCTGCAACGGTTGGTATATAAAAGAATATGATGCCACAAATACAGCGCTTAGCCTCGACGCAAGCTTTCGTCAGTCGGAGGGCTGGCTGCCTGCGACAGTCCCAGGAACCGTTCACCAGGATTTGCTGGCCGCCGGTCGCATCCCCGACCCCTACTTCGGCACTAATGAACTGGTGGTGCAATGGGTTGGTGAGCGCGACTGGCTATATCGCTGCACATTCGATCTACCTTACGAACTGTACGAGATGCCACAGATAGATCTGTGTTTCGACGGCCTGGACACCTTTGCCACCATGTGGCTCAATGGCACACAGATTCTGGTCAACGAGAATATGTTCGTACCGCAGCGCGTCGCGGTCAAGGCGCTCTTGCGCCCGCAACAGAACGAATTACGCATCCATTTCGCCTCGGCCTTGCAACGCGGCAAAGCCTTAGAGGCACGCTATGGGAAACGCGCGGTCTGGAATGGTGATGCCAGCCGCGTCTACGTGCGCAAAGCGCAATATCACTATGGTTGGGATTGGGGACCATGCCTGTTGACCGTCGGCCCCTGGCAACCCGTGCGTCTTGAGGCTTACGCTACGCGCATCCTCGACTTGCACTGTCCCGCAACCGTTGCCGCCGATCTCGCCAGCGCCACGCTGCCGGTCAGCATCACGCTGAATAATAGCGCATCCACTCTATTACCACTGCACGTAGAACTCACTCTCTTCGACGCCAAAGATAAAATAGTAGCCAGTGTCACCCTTCCTGTGACGGCGACCACGCTCACGCATACTTTCACCATTGAGCAGCCGCAACTCTGGTGGCCCAACGGCTATGGGGCACAGGCGCGCTATCGTCTACGAGCCGTACTACGCAACGATCAGACGGAATTTGATACTTTGGAGATACGCCTGGGATTGCACCGCCTGCGCCTGATACAACAGCCCATAGAGGGTGAAGCAGGCACAACCTTTTTCTTCGAGGTCAACAACACTCCTGTCTTCTGCGGCGGGGCAAACTGGATTCCCGCCGATATGCTTGTTCCGCGCGTCACCGCCGAACGCTACCGCACGTACCTGACATATGCCGCTGCCGCGCACATGACGATGATTCGTGTCTGGGGCGGTGGCATTTACGAACAGGACGTTTTTTACGATTTGTGCGACGAACTGGGCCTGCTTGTCTGGCAAGATTTCATGTTCGCCTGTGGCATCTATCCGGCGCACGAGGAGTTTCGGGCCAATGTGCGCCAGGAGGCCGAGGCAGCGTTGCGCCGTTTGCGCCATCATCCCTGTCTCGCGCTCTGGTGCGGCAATAACGAAGATTATTCGATAGCCGAGTCTACCGGTCAGGTCAACGATGATTTTCCGGCCCGCACCATCTACGAGCAACTGCTACCAGTCCTCTGTGCCGAACTTGACCCGACGCGCCCCTACTGGCCCGGCAGCCCCTACGGCGGCAGCTTCAGCGGCGACCCGACCGTTGGCGACCGCCACACCTGGGAGATCTGGCACGGGCCGGTCGCGCCCTACCAGGACTATGACCGCTTTCGGGGACGCTTTGTGAGCGAGTTTGGCCTGGAAGCTGCGCCCGCGCTCAGCACAGTCTACACGTTCACCACACCACAGGAACGCTACGCACAGAGCCGCACGTTCGAGCATCACAATAAAGCCACCGACGGCACACGCCGTCTGGCAATGTACTTGAGCGATAACGTGAGCTTCCCATCCACACTTGAGGATTACATCTACCGCACACAGTTCTTGCAAGCCGAAGCGATGGCCTACGCCATCCGTGCGTGGCGGCGGCGCTGGGGCAAAGTCAAGCAGTATGAGGTAGCAGGTGCGCTAGTCTGGCAACTCAACGATTGCTGGCCTGCGACAAGCTGGGCCATCATCGATTCGATGCTGCATACCAAGCCAGCATATTATACTATCAAACGCGAACTGGCCCCGTTTACAGTAGGATTGAAGCGTGATGGTGAACGATGCCAGATATGGGCTACTAATGGCACACTACAGGAATGCGAAGTGACATTGCATCTGTGCAATTGGACACTGGATGGACAGTTAATCGAAGAAAGCCAGCAGCAAGTCACGTTGACGGCCAATTCGGCTACCGAACTGGGTTCATGCCCGTTCCTTCTGGCTATGAACCACGTGCTGAGTGCCCGGCTTATCCACAATGGGCAGGTCATAGCGCGTACCTCGGCATGGCCGGAGCCATTCAAGTATCTCGCCCTGCCCCAACCGGGTCTTAAAATTGTGTCCTGTGGCAAGGATAGCGTAACAGTGAGCGTGGAACGCCCCGCCAAAGGTGTTCTCCTCAGCACAGACACGCCTCTACTCTGGAGTGATAACATGCTGGACGTTTTCCCTGATGACCCACAGACGCTCAGCGCTCCCGGCCTCGGAGTAACACCTGTTCGGATAGACTGGCTCCGTTAATCTCCGATTTCTGTAAAATCATATCACTGCTGGCATACTATTGCCACAGGTGTATGGTACACTGTTGACATCAACAGAAAGGAGCGAGCAGCACACTCCTCTCGTGCTGAAAGGAGTGATAAGTACGTGGTACATCCGCGAATAGGCAAAGATGTTTATGTAGTGGAGGTGGGTACGATAAAATCGCTTCGTTGCGGCTCATATATGAGTTCATAGACTACCGGAACTGTTTGTCGAGGCTCATGATACTCAATCTTTTCCCGGACAACATCAGGCAAAGGTCTAAGAGCCTCGTAGACCACCGAGTCCATCTTGAAAACAATTTGTCCAAAGGGTAATATTTGAAAGTTTATATTGATCGCCATAAATGTCTCTCCCTCCTTTGATTATTATAACATATTAGTGTTTGAGCTAATTTCTCACAGAACAGCCCGTAGAGCAGCATAAGCCACATTATTACGAAAATGGTCACAATGGCTGCTCAGGCTAATTCATGATAAATCAGCCTAAACACCAAAATATCTATATCACACTATATTATCCAGTCTCTCTACCCATCTGCTTCCATAAACTTTTCCCTCAATACCTATAACGGGCGACTGACGATTTATTTCTTGTTGTACCATCGTCGGAATTATCTGAGATAATTGAGTTAGCATTTGTTGTAAAAACTGTTGAGTATTAGAGGGTAGTTGAGCCGGATCGAATCCGGGGGGCAGGCTTAATGGCAAGTTGATGTTTATCTGAGGATTTGAAGGAATTTGACGCCTTCGTTGGAAGACAGCATTAGCTTCAACTACATGTTGCTTTTGAGTACTTTCAATAATAGCCAGCAAAATACGTTGATTTACCTGATCTACATGATGCTGGTCTAATAGTTCCTCCGCATCAAGTGGATTATTAAGTTGCAACAAAGTCTCATATTCTGTGTAAAGTTCCCAGATCAGCTTCTCAAGCTCATCATCAGGCATTTCTACTGGCAAACCAATTTCAGCAGCTTCACGCCTTCCAATCGCGTGCCCATGCGAATACATTTTTTCCGTAAGAGTATCAACAATTATCCCAACTTTATTCTCCTCTATTTTCTGCCGATGCGATGTGAGTAGTTTCCTGGCAACTAATCTGATATGAGAGTACTGTCGATTAACTCTTCCCAATGTTAAAGGTGTTAAATGATCAGCTAATTGTGACATGATTTGAGCCAAAGCAGCTTGATCACTAATGTTTGCTCTCTCTCTCATAAAGGAAATGTAGGAGAACATATCTTCTACGCTTATTTCAGTAGGAGGTACCGCCGCTTCACCAATTATCGATCTTACAAGCGTGGGATCAATTGGACCCAATTCGGCCTTTTTGCCCATGATGATTTGATCGGCTCCCATAGAAATCATCGTGGTAGCACTGTAAGCTTTGTAGGGAATCAAAACACAAAACTCATCACAAAATTCACGAATCATACTCACTATCCGCCAGGGAACACTGACATCTCCTCCACGACTGTAAAGGAATAGGTCTATTTTTCTTCTTTGGGGGGCAGCTTCTACCAACGCTAAGAGGTGATCGTATAAAGGACGTACCGCATCTTCTGCTATAAAAGTCTGAAAAGGCTGTCGATCACCTGTAAAATACACAATGAGGTTAGAATGTCTCAATTCTTCTATCTTTTTTAAGAGGATCATTCTGCTTTCTCTAGTCACTACCTACTTTCCTTCCTACATCAAACATGAGGCTATTAGTAAATGGTACCCTCTATTCAAATGATACGTTGAAAGGAAGTGCTTTTCACAGTAGAACAAACTGCATAGGCTATTTGTCCTACTCTCCTTCTTAACAAGGCATGGCCTATACGACAAGAGGGAAGAAGGCAAGAAAAGTCTTAACAAAACTTGAAACGCACATTCGGCCAGTGCATCCCAAGAGAATCGAAGCGATCAATGAGTTGATTATGTGGGCAAAAGGATGTTGGGGTTACGATCAAGCTTTTTTAGAAGACTGTTTACCTCACTTGCTCCTGAAGCAAACCTATCCCTCATTATCCTCCTCTTCCTCCTCAAAAGTCAGGCCCTGATAGATATCTTCCATCGCAAGCTGAATATTCAGGCTGGTTAGCTCCACTATTGCGTCAGGGCCATAGTAGAGACGACGGAGCCACGCATGGGGGTTGTCCGGGTGTTCCACATTACGCTGCCAGACCTCGACAGAGGGAAAGTATTGATTGACCAGGACTATTTCCTGAATAGTTGGGCAATGCTGATAGGCTTTGAATTTCACGCCTCGATCTTTGGTTTCGGTACCTGGAGATAAGACCTCCACAACCACACGCGGCGCTTCGATTAGCGTATTGTCACGCCGCTGATCAGCCGTGTTGCACGAAACCGTTGTGTCAGGAAAGACATAATGCGCTTTGCCATTCCTCTTTGTTCCCAGCAGAACCTGGACATCAACACCAAAAACCGCACATGGCCCTGAACGCAAAAGGCGATCCAGCGTTGACTCGATATTGCGTCTGATACGATCATGCCCCACAGTGCCTCCGCTCATCATATACACCTTGCCATAAATGTACTCATATTTGCGGTCAGGTGAGAGCTGTTCCAATTTGTGGTATTCTTCTACCGACATGTCCTTGCCGAACCAGCCCGGCTGCTCAACAAAGTCATCTTGCCGCGAAAACGTTGCCATGAAACCCTCCTCAGTATTCTCAACAGTGGCTTCTGTCTCGTTGCCAGTGTACCATATTTTACCAGGGGATATGAACGCATGAACGCAGCTTAAAACACACGCTCTGGCATAACATCTTCGTCACGAACGATGTGCTGGCGCTCGTGTCTCACAGGTTGCTGCAAGCGGCGTTTGTGCCATAAAGGCGCGAGCAGGCGCACTGGTAGATAGACGCCAAAGGAGAGCGCGGTGATAAAGAAGCTGGGCGGCCAGGTGCCGTTAGCTACAGCAATGGCAAGAAACATGCCGAACCAGACATAACATACCCCTAACAGCATAGCTAACAGAATAGCTCCCAGCGGACGCTTGATGAGCAGCATAGCGGTCGCTGCCGGGCCAACCAGCAGCGTAAAGACCAGCAGTACGCCGACCACCTGCACCGACATCGAAACCGTTATCGCCAGCAGCAGCAAAAAGCCAACGGAGAGCGCGCGCACCGGCACCCCGCGCGCCTCGGCAACCTGCGGATCGAACGAACTGAACAGCAATGGACGAAACAGCGCCAGCACCGCCAGCATGGTTAGCAGGCTAAAGATAGCGGTCGCAATAACATCGCCGCGACTGATACCTAGAATATCGCCGAACAGAATGGCATAGACGCGCTCCGCAAAGCCCTCATAAAGGGAAAGGAAAAGAATGCCCAGGCCGAGCGCGAAGGTTAATATAATACCGATAGCCAGGTCACGCTCACGCGATTCTTTGCTGAGCAGGCTGATACCGATGCCTGCTCCGGCTGTAAACACAAGCAGGCCAGCAAGCGGTGGCAAACCCAGCAAGACCGCTCCTGCCGCACCGGCAAAGCCTATGTGTGAAAGCGCGTGACCGGCGAAGGTTAGACGGCGCACCACCAGAAAGTAGCCGATGAAAGCGGAAACCAGGGCCACACACGTGCCCGTGAGCAGCGCATTCTGTACAAACGTAATAGAAAGCATGTCAAGCATGGTTGATAGTCCCTCGTTCCCCTACGTCTCTACGCCAACAACAAAAACACGATTGAGCGTGCGCACAACCTCAACCGGCGTACCGTAGAGCCGCGAAAGTGTCTGGCTTGTGATCACCTCATCCGGCGTTCCGATAGCACTCTGTCCATTAGCAATATATAACACACGATCTATAACAGACAGTAACGGGTTAATATCATGCGTCACCAGCATGACGGCAACATTGCGCTCACGACACACCCTGGCTACCAGGGCCACAATCTCTTGCTCACGGTTGAGGTCCAGATTTGCCAGTGGCTCATCTAAGAGCAGTAAGCGAGGATTAGTCAGCAGGGCCTGTGCAATTAACAGGCGCTGCTGCTCGCCGCCCGATAGTTCTCCGATGGGCACATCGGCCAGTTCTAACGCATCGACCTCGCGTAGCACATTGTCAATCAGAGCCTTACGCCGCGCATCAGGCCAGCCGATGCCCCAGCGATGACCGTCGAGACCGAAACCCACGACATCGCGTGCGCGCAACGCCAGGTCGCCCTCAAGTACGCGCTTCTGCGGCACATAGCCGATAGCAGGGTTGCCGCGCCGCGCCGGACGCCCCAGAATCGAGATCGTCCCGGCCTCCGGCTTAATCAAACCGAGCAAGCTCTTGAGCAGCGTGGACTTGCCCGCGCCGTTTGGCCCCAGCACGGCGACAAACTCGCCCGCGTATACCGTCAGGTTTATATCCTCCAGAATGATACGTCCCCCCAGACGGATACGCGCATGCTCAACTTTAACAATTGGTTCTGTAGTCACACTATGACCTCGTTATTTTCCTGTTCCTTGCTGCAAAGCCGCTTCCAGCACATTCAATTGATCCAGCATCCAGCTCTGATACGTCTTGCCCGCAGGCATCGTCTCTGTGATAGGCACAATCGGAATATGCTGCCGCTTCGCCTCATTCTGTACATTGGTGGTAATCGGTGTCACCGTCTGCTCGTTATAGATCAAAACCTTGACCTGCCTTTGATCGATCTCGTTATTGATGGCGACCACGCTATCAGCAGGGGGATCGATTCCCTCCGCGTTGGCCTTCATGAAAGCAAACGGCGTCAGCACATCTAACCCCTCCGGCGTGGCTTGATAAAGATAAATCGTCTCTGTCAATGCGACCGGTGTTCCATGATACTTCGCATAAATCTCTTGAATCTTTTGCTGCAAGGGCTGTAACGATTGCTCGAAGGCCGTTAGCCTGTGATCAAAGGTCGAAGCATCTGTCGGGTCTAGCTTCTTTAAAGCATTAGTAATTCCTTGTGCAATCGGTACCATATCGTTAATACTGTACCAGACATGCTCGTTTTCCGGCAAATGGTAGGTAGCCAGGTCAAAACCGGTGAGTACAATCCGCTTTGCATTGGGCGAAGCAGATAGCAACTTGTTCATCCAATCGTCGTAACCATCACCATTCTGAATTACCAGGTCTGCCTGACTCACCTTGAGCGCCGTCTGCACGTTCGAAGTATATTCATGCGGGTCCACGTTTGGGTCAGAGAGAATACTTGTCACATCGACATGGCTCCCTCCCAATTGATTAACGACATCGCCGTAAAAATTCTCTGCCGCGACCACCTTAATGACTTTTGAAGCTGAACCTCCGTTGCTACTGGTCAAGCCACCACAGGAGCTTAACAGTAAGACACAAATAAGTACTACTGGCACAAACCAGAGTGCCTGTCGTATCCTCAGTATCATAACATAATTCCTCCCTCAAACCTGTCAAGCCAGCAGGGCCTGTATGGCACCGTCTCATAGTAGAGCATGCCCCATAGTTAACTCAGGGTACCCCTGGCGGTCGCCCTGTTACCGCCTACCTTGACTTTCTTACTGATACGTTGTATCTTTTAAGAGCATAGCACACCGATTGCTTTCTGTCAATGAGATAATGTCTCATTTAGCTAAAGAGAGTGAGTTGGTAACAAGAGAGCAGAAACGTAAAGGGAGTATATAATGTTTATTACACTATTGCAGCAGGAATTCATACGCAATGCTTTTCTAGCAGGGACGGTAGTTGCCCTGGTCACAGGAATCATAGGTTACTTTGTTGTGTTACGCACAGAAGCATTTGCCAGCGACTCGCTCTCGCACATTGGCTTTGCCGGAGCGACCGGTGGCCCGCTCTTCGGCCTCAGTTCGCTGGTCGGCATGCTCATCTTGACGCTCTTGAGCGCATTGGGCATCGGCATCCTGGGCGAGCGGGTGCGTGGGCGCGACGTGGAGACAGGGATGGTACTGGCTTTCGCGCTCGGCCTGGGCGTGCTGTTTACCGGCCTGTACGCCTCCGGCTCTAACGCCAGCGCGACGGTCAACGCGCTTTTCGGGTCGATTCTCAGCGTGACGCCAGGTGCGATAGCGATCACCAGCGTCGTTGGAGCGCTGGTACTGGTGGCGCTGGTCATCGTGTTTCGACCGTTGCTGTTTGCCTCGATTGACCCGGAAGTCGCCCAGGCGCGTGGTGTTCCCACCCGTTTGCTTTCAATCCTGTTTCTGCTGCTGCTGGCAATCACCATTGCCATTGCAATCCAGGTCGTGGGCGCATTACTGGTCTTTGCGCTGCTAATCGCACCCGCCGCCAGCGCGATGCGTTTCACGCACCGCCCACTTACCAGCATCACTCTCTCCGTCATCTTTGGACTGGCAATCACCTGGACGGGCCTTTTATTGACCGTTGTTGGCACAGGCCGTTACCTACCTGCCAGCTTCTATATCGCTACACTGGCAACGCTCCTCTACGTGGCCTCCGCCCTTGCTCATCATTGGCAGATAAACAAAAGGGGATACAAGGAAATAAGTTTTAGAGCGCAGTAGCTGTAGCTTATGTATCTCAGAGTAGCTATCAGGTGCGATATCGTCCATCCTGTGATACAATATTCCATATATAGCGGAAGAGATCAGAAACCAGGCTCAAGCCTTCGCTCTCAGGCATATGCAAGCAGATAGGAAGAAGAGAGATGATGATTGCGGAGAAAATCTACGCTGCTTTTGATGAAGTAAGTCAGCGCAATACGCGACCACGACGACTCATCGCCGAACGATTAATTGAACTGGCGAACAGCAATGCCGATTTTACCACCGATGAACTGTGGCAAGAATTACGCAAGGTTGAGCCACGTTTGGGACGAGCCACCGTTTTTCGCTCCATTGAGAAGCTGGTCGCCATGGGTGTGCTGGATCGCGTTGAGTTTGCCGATGGCACGCATCACTACCGTGTGTGTGGCGGAACGCATCATCATCATCTCACCTGTACGAAGTGCCACCGCGTCGTTGATATCGACGCCTGCCTGCCCAAAGAACAGATTGTGGCCATTGAACGCCAGACCGGTTTCGCTATTGAGGGCCATTCGCTCTCTCTCTTCGGCCTCTGCCGCGCCTGCCGCTGCTAGCTGCTAGCTGAGCAACTACAAGGTCTTATATAAACAGACTTTTAAGCTACTCCTTATGAATAACAAAGCATTATCATGTCTCTACACAGGCAAAAGGCGCGTCTCCAGCGTTACCCACGGGGCGCGTTGCAATGTCTCGCGCATCACCGCCTCATCGCTGAAGGTCTCGTTGAGGTAGCGGCCCTCATAGGTTAGTATCACCTCGTTGGCACTAAAGGGCCAGGGAGTGACGGTGAATTGAGTGGCTTCGTCATTGCGTGGAGTAATGGTTAACGTAGTGGGAGTGATAGCAGTAGGAACCTGCTGTATGATTTGTGCTTGCTGACGCGCGAAACAGATGTAAAGTGAGAGCGCATCCCATAACTGAATGAGCCGCCGATTATGCGCGATCATCTCATCGGTGGCATAGGGCGCATAAGCTGTATCGCTACGCAGGCTGGAAATCAACTCTTGCTGAAAGGCGCGTTCCTGGGTCAGATACGCCTCAACAGTCTGGGCATTTTCGGGCGTATCTTTTGCCGGATCGTAGCTCTCGTACAGCACTGTGCCATGCAGCGAAACGAGCAGCGCGGCGTACCGGCCCTGCGGTAACACCATGCGCGCCGCCACAGACCACAATTGCACGTGCCATTGCCGAGGCATTTCATAGAAACTATAGGGCAGGCCGGTACGCTCGTTCAATCGAGGCATCTGCTCCCAGGGAATATGCCCAATATCGTGCTGTTCCGCCGCCAGACACACCGCCTCTCTCGGCCTTACCTCACCAAACTGCTGATTGCCCCACGCACGCGCCAATTGGCCCGAAACCCAGGCGTGCATCGGTTGCGTAATAGCAATCCTTCCCTCCGCACTTTCACGATATAACATGACAAACCCCTTATCGCCTTGTCAACGTCATAAGATTCCCATATCTCGCCATAAATATTTCGGCTCCGGTGAAGCCGCGCTCCACGAGATCTTTGATTAGCTCATAACCAACCTGCCCACTCCCACCGGTAACAACTATCTTCTCTATACAAGAAACGCTCCCTCTAAAGGATAGACAAAAATAATATCTTCAAGATTGAAAGGCGCTATTATAAAATTTCCCCACCTCATTACCGCTTTCGGTGGGGAAATTCACGATCACGCCCCGATAGAGATCACAGCACGTCCGCGCATGCCACCTTTGAGAATGGTTGCCAGCGCGTTAGGTAGCTCATCAAACGGCGTTTCGTGTCCGATGCTGGCGAGTGCGGCAGGGCGATAATCGCTGGCGAGATGCTCCCATAGTTCGCGGCGCAAAGGCATCGGACAATTGACCGAATCGATGCCGAGCAGGCTAACACCACGCAGAATGAAAGGAAAAACGGTCGTGCTGAAATTGGGGCCGCCGGTATTGCCACACGCCGCAATGGAGCCACCGGTCTTCGTTGTGCGAATCAGGTAGGCCAGCGTACTGCCGCCAACGGCATCGACGCTACCCGCCCACTGCTCCTTTTCTAAGGGGCGATTGCTCTCAGCCGAAGTCACGGCACGACTGATGATGTCGTCGGCTCCCAATTGCCTGAGATACTCATGCTCGGACTCTTTGCCCGTGCTGGCAACAACAGTATAGCCACGTCGCTTGAGGATGCCGATAGCGATGCTGCCCACACCGCCGGTCGCACCGGTAATCAGCACCGGCCCGTTGGCAGGTTTCAGCCCCATATGTTCCAGTTGATGCACAGAAAGCGCCGCCGTGAAGCCCGCCGTCCCATAGGTCATGGCCTCTTTCAGCGTCAGGGCCTTCGGTAGCGGCACCAGCCAGGCCGATTTGACGCGCGCGTACTCGCTAAAACCGCCATAATGCGATACGCCCAGTTCATAGCCCGTCACCAGCACCTCATCGCCTTCCTTATAGTTGGGATCGCTCGATTCAACCACCGTTCCGGCAAGATCAATCCCTGGCACAAAGGGATACGTGCGCACAATCTTTCCGTCCGGTATCGACGCCAGCCCATCCTTATAGTTCACGCTCGAATACGCCACCCGTACCAGCACCTCACCGGCAGGCAGGTCGGCCTGGGTCAACTCTTGAAAGCCAGCCGTAAAACCATCATTGGTCTTATTTACAACGAAGGCGCGAAACGTCGCGGCCATAGTTCTCCTCCTTAACATCGAAATAGTTTTTCTCATTATACGTCATTCGTGAGGGTACAATGCACAGGCAAGATGCGTTCAATCACGCCCCTACGACCTGGAATGTCATCAGGCCAGTTTGTCCCAGCGTATTATCTGCTCCAGAATGATTGCCAGTAGGATGCCCATGACCAAGCCGTTTTGCAGTAAGGGGCGCACAATTGCCGGGATCGATGTAAAGGCTGTCGCCGGTATCGTCATCAGTGTAATACCGAACAGCACCGGCAACGCAACCCGATAGATGGTCTTAAAAGAGAACTTTATGCCCTCAATAGCATTGAGACCCGCGCCAAAGAGTTGTAGATAGGCCACAAACAGCACTGCATCACCAACGCTGAGGGGTAGCGATGCGAAGAGTTGTCCCAGCACGGGTACGATACCGAGCAGCATAAAAAGGATAGAGGCCAGCAGGAAGGGCAAACGATCATAGATGCGCGTAGCACGTAGGAAACCTAACGATGATGTGTATGGCGCGTAAGGCACCAGGCCAAGAACGCCCGACACAAGCGAGCTAAAGCCCGTAATCAGTAGCGAGCGGCGATAGATCGGCGGTGTCACCGGCTCGTGATACAGCGGCTCGACTCCCTCCAGCGTAGCATACGTGTTGCTCATACTCATCAGGCCCGCCAGCACCGTCGCAGTAATCACACCGACATTCCAGGCCAGATTACCCCAGGGGAAAAGCGCGAAAAAGGCGCTACCCGCCGGGGCCATCGCGCTGGTTCGACCGGGAAAGATCAGGCGAAAGCCAACCCAACCCACAATAATCCCGATCAGCAATGCCAGATTGCTGATGACACCTCTCCCGCGTATGCTAATGAACATGACCAGGATCACCAGCACAAACGAGAAGAGGGCGGTAGGAATTTGAATAATTGCACTGCTAGAGAGACCTACCATGCCTTTAAAGAAGGTCGCGCACAGTTGCACGCCAAGTAGAAAATAAAATGTGCTGTTCACAACTGGCGTGAAAAGACGGCGCAGCCACCAGCCCACACCAAACAACCCAATCAGCATTACCAGCACACCGGCAATCAAAATACCCGTCTCCAGGCTTCCTCCAACATCAACCAGAGACTCTCCAGTAGCAGCAGCACTGCTGACGAGACTGAGAATAAAGCCCCACCAGAGACCCGCAGGCCCCTCCATGAATGCGAAACGATGACCGATCAGCACCTGGAGCAGACAGGCCAGACCGGTGTAAATAAAGGCGCGCTCCAATGAGGCCGTGATGACCGCCGGTGGCAAATGAAAGGCATCGCCGACGGAGATAGGGATGACGACGACGTTGGCGAACATGAAAAATAGCCATTGAATGCCCGCTAACGTCGTCGTCACCGGATTGGTAGTGGCGCTACCACGCAGTATTTGCACTGTGTTTCATCCTTTCTGGTCAGGGAAATTTCTCTTCCTTCACTATACCTCATAGCGAGCAGAAATTCCACCAGACGGATGATTTATTCCGGCAGACTAAAAACGCCGTCGTCGATCCTCCACGCGACGCGCCTTCAGTTCAAAGCGTGGCAAGGTTCCCAGGTCAACAGCCTCGATGGGCACGCGCAAGTTGAACGCAACACGCAATTCTTCCTGCAACTGAGGAATCAGCGCCGGGGGACACTCCACTTGCAGCGCAATCTCATCCATCGTTCCTTCTTTTGTGACAATAATACGATATTCAGTGATTTCGGGGAAGCGGTGCAACACATTTGCCAGCGCCGAAGGATAGACGTTGACGCCCCGAACAATCAGCATATCGTCTGCGCGTCCAAGCACGCCATCGGGCAAAAAAAGCAGGCTGCGTCCGCAAGGACAGCAATAGCCGCCGTGCCGCACAAGATCGCCCGTGCGATAGCGGATCGCCGGACTGCCCCAACGGCCCAGGTTGGTCAACACCAGTTCGCCAACCTCACCCTCCGCGACCGGCTCGCACGTGCGCGGATGCAATATCTCCGCGACAAACTCGGCTTCATTGACATGCACGCCGCGTTGTTGTGAACAGGAGAAGCCATACGCGCCCATCTCGGTCATGCCCGTGTGGTCATAGGCGCGCGCGCCCCATGCCTGTTCGATGCGCTGGCGCGTTGCCGGAATCGATGCCCCTGGCTCGCCCGCATGAATAGTGATACGCACACTGGATTTGCTCAAATCGATGCCATGCTCCTGCGCCACTTCAGCCAGCCTTAGCGCATAGCTCGGCGTGCAGACCAGCACCGTCGCGCCCACGTCCTGCATGGCATACAGCCGCTGCATCGAGTCCATGCCTCCCCCTGGCACCGTCAGCGCGCCCAGGCGTTTCGCGCCTTCATAGGCCGACCAGAAACCAATAAAGGGGCCGAAGCTAAAGGCCAGAAAGACAATATCGTCGCGTGTCACACCGGCGGCGCGGTAGACAGCAGTCCAGCACTCGGCCCACCAGTCCCAACTCTCCTGCGTATCCAGAATTTTGAGCGGACGCCCCGTCGTGCCAGAAGTCTGGTGCAAGCGAATATACTGGCTCAACGGGTAGGTCAGATTATGCCCAAAGGGGGGATGCGCCTCCTGATCGGCAACCAGTTCCTGCTTCGTCGTGAAGGGCAAACGAGTCAGATCATGCAAACTCCCCAAATTTATCATAGGGTAGGGGCGACCTTTGTGGTCGCCCTGCTGCTCGCCCTGGAAAATAGAAGAGAGTTTTGCTTGATAGAAGGGATTGTGGGCCAACACCTCTGTCAGCCCCTGCTGCAAACGTGCTAACTGATGAGCCTCGATCTGAGAGCGAGAGGCCGTTTCCAGGTCAGACATAACGCATTATCCCTCTTTTCTTTCTTAGCGCATCATTATACCTTCACAAATTGCGCTAGCGCGCGTCGCACATACACGGGCGTGACCTGTTTGCGGTAGTTGATGGTCAGATCAGCGTTATCCAGCGGTTTCGCGCGTTTGGCCGCCAGCGTCGCAACCTGCGAGATCACATCAGGTGCGAGGCGTTGACCCACCAGCAACGATGCCTCCGATACCTCTACCGGATGCGAAGCCACCGCACCCAGCACCAGTCGCGCCTCCTGCACCGTCTGATCTTCCGCCAGACGCAGCGCCGCCGCCACGCCCAGAATGGGAAAATCAAAGGAGCCACGCCGTCGCAGCTTCATGTACACGCTCTGCCAGCCATCGGCAGGCGGCAACAATACCTCCACCAGTATCTCATCCTGCTGCCTCGTATAGGGACGCATGCCATCGTCGCGGAAAAGTTCCCGTACCGGAATTATGCGCTCACCCCGCTCACTCACCAGACGCACCTGTGCATTGAGGCTGACCAGCACGGGGGCGCTATCGGCGGACGAAATGGCCCAGCAGCGCGGGCTACCGGGGGCGACGAGGCAAATCTCTCCGTCCTTCTTCATGCAATAGCCGATAGAGTGCCGCCAGAACTCGGTCTGGTCGTAATAGTTGCAGCGCGTATCCAGCAGCAGATTTCCGCCAATCGTGCCCATATTGCGCAATTGCGGTGTAGAGATAGATCCGGTAGCGGTAGATAGCGCAGTATAGTATTGCTGAATCATGGGATGCTCAGCCAGTGTGGTCAATGTGACCATCGCGCCGATACGTAACCCTTGCTCCGGCGTGCCACTGATATGCTTGAGGCGGGCAATACCGCGCAAACCGATCAGCACCGGCGGCGTGAATTGGCGTCGCTTCATGTTGGGATAGAGGTCTGTCCCGCCCGCGACCAGCATGGCCCGCTCACCCTCTTCGGCCAGCAGATGGGCTGCCTCCCTTAGACTGGTCGGGGCGAGATAGCGAAATGGGGGCAAGCGTAACATCAGCCATTCCTCCCTTCACTCACATTCTCATCCGCGCGCGGCTGCCACTTGACTAATCGCGTCGGCCATGGCTCCGGTGCCGCCACCGGTTTCACGCCCGTATATTGACCGGACTTACCATGCACAGCATTGAGCGCGCGCAGTACCTTATCCGGCGTTAGCGGTGTTTCATCGATACGCACACCGATAGCATCATAGACAGCATTGGCAATCGCCGGAATGACGGGATTGAGGGGTCCCTGACCGGCCTCCTTCGCGCCAAATGGCCCCTCGCGGTCAGGTGCCTCCACCAGAATCGTCTCAATCTCTGGTGTATCCAGCGTGGTCGGCAGCTTGTAGTCGAGCAGCGAAGGTATCTTATGTCGTCCCTTGCGGAAGATTTGCTGCTCCATCACTGCTTCGCTAAAGCCCATATACGCGCCGCCTTCGACCTGTCCGGCCACCAGCAGAGGATTGATGGCCTGACCAACATCGTGCGCCAGCCACAGTTTCTCAACCGTAATCTCGCCCGTCTCCTCATCGACAGCGACCTGCGCTACGCAGGCCGAGTAGGAGTAAGCCGGTGAAGGGCCGACGCCCGCGCCCTTGTAATTGCCACCCAGGTCCTCCGGTGGCTTGTATGAACCGGCAGCTACCAGCGCACCATAGCGTTCCTCCGCCAGTTGTATCGCTCTGGCAAACGGTAGTGTCAGCCCAGGATCGTCGCCGTCATAGATCACACCCTCAGCCGCCTCCAGGCGCTCCACCGGCACCTTGAGAAACTCAGCCGCAACAGTGAAAAGCTTCTCTTTTAACTGTTTTGCAGCCGCGATAGCCGCGTTGCCCGCCATAAATGTTACGCGGCTGGAATAGGAGCCGAGATCAACGGGAGTGAGTGTAGTGTCAGCCGTCTCAAGATGTATGATCTCCGGCGCGATACCCAGTTCCTCGGCCACTACGTAGGCCAGCACAGAGGTTGAGCCTTGTCCTATATCGGTCGAGCCACAATATACAGTGACGCCACCACCACGATCTAAGCGTATCTGCACCGCAGAGTGCGGCATATCATTCCAGTAAATCGGCTTGCCCGCGCCACAAATGTAGCTCGAAGCGGCTATTCCCATGCCGCGCTTGACCGATCCCTGTGACGCCGTAAGAAGTTTCGTCTGCCGGAACTCGCGCCAGCCTGAGCGTTCTACTACCTTGTGCAGACATTCGTCCAGCGCACAACTGGTAATGCGTAATCCGTTCACCGTGCGTGTGTATGGTTCAATCAGATTGTGCAGGCGAAATGCTACGGGGTCCATCTCAAGGTCATGCGCGAGCTTATCCATGTGTACCTCGACGGCGTAGCGCGGCTGCGTCGTGCCATGCCCGCGCTTGGGGCCACACGGCGGCTTGTTGGTGAAGATACGCATACCCTCGAACTTGTAGCAGGGAACTTTATAGGTGACAGTCTGCAAAGCACCGGTATAATAGGTCGTTGCTATACCGTAGGAGCCATACGCGCCGCCATCCAGAAACGAGCGGAAATGCATAGCTGTAATTGTGCCGTCGCGCTTGACACCTGTCTTAATCCACATTTTGACGGGGTGGCGTCCACGATGCAGCAGGAAGACCTCTTCGCGCGTGCAGGTGATCTTGACGGGCCGTCCCAGGCGACGCGAGAGTTCGCAGGCACAGATTTCGTGCGAGAAAGGATCGGTCTTGCCGCCAAAGCCGCCGCCGACGTTGGGCGCGATGACGCGAACATGCGAAGGTGGCACATTCAGTACCTTGCTCACTTCCCGATGCACGTAATGCGGCGTCTGCGTCGAGGACCAGAGGGTCAGCTTGCCCCCCACCGGGTCGCTCGGATTCGGCTCCCACGAGGCCACACAGGCATGAGCCTCCATCGGCGCATGATTGTTGCCTTCGTAGTAAAACCAGTCCTCGCGCACGTAATCCGCTGCGGCAAAGCCAGCCTCCATGTCGCCAAACTCATACGAGACAGCCTTGTGAATATTGCCGATGCGCGCCTCATCATTGATCTTAACTTCGGGGTGTGCCAGCGCCTCATCAATCGACATCAATGCCGGTAGCACTTCGTATTCGACCTCGATCAGCTTGAGCGCCTCGTCCAGAATGTCCGGGTCAAGCGCAGCTACGGCGGCAACGGGATCGCCAACGTAGCGCACCTTCTCAACGGCCAGCGCGTATTCGTCCTGGCTGGATGGCAGAATACCGTAGCGACGCGGCAGGTCCTCGCCGGTCAGCACCGCCAGCACGCCCGGTAGCTCTAAAGCGCGGCGGGCGTTGATCGAGAGGATGCGCGCGTGCGGATGAGGTGAGCGCAGGATGCGACCGTAGACCATGCGTGGCAGCATAATGTCATCAGCATAGAGAGCGCGCCCGGTCACTTTGTTATAGGCATCGACTTTGGGACGCGGCGTGCCGACCACGCGATACTGTTGTTTTTTGGGGGTATCCAGCGAAATCGTCATAGCTTACCTCCACGCTGCATCCGTGCAGCCGCTTCCTCTACCGCTTCATAAATCTTGGTGTAGCCCGTACAACGACACAGATTACCCGCCAGCGCCTCTTTGATCTGCTCGCGTGTCGGCACGGGTGTTGTTTCAAGCAGAGCCGCACCGGAGAGCAACATACCGGGCGTGCAGTAGCCGCATTGTGCCGCGCCCAGTTCGGCAAAGGTCTCTTGCAGGGGATGTAATTTGCCGTTGCGTTCCAGTCCTTCAACTGTCACAATTTCATGGCCCTGAGCCTCAATTGCCAGCGTGAGGCAGGACAGCACGGGCATTCCATCTAGCAGCACGGTACAGGCCCCACATTCGCCCAGTTCACAGCCGTGCTTGGTGCCGATCAGACCCATATCCTCGCGCAGCACCTCCAGCAGCGTGTGATGCGGAATGATCGCCACATCATGCTGTTCGCCATTCACATGCAGCGTGATAAGTTCGCGCATCAAGCATAGCCTCCTTCCCGCCATAACAACGTCCATACGTCATCAGTGCAGCAGCAGCGTCAGCGCATTCCAAGCAGCCGCGAGATTTCCAGAGCCTCAGCCCGCAAGTGTTGCGCAGCACGCTGCATTGCCTCGTCATCGAAGCGTGAAGCAAAACCAACTATCCATAAAAGGGCGACTAAAGCCTTGCCCACACCATAGATCGGTGCAGCAACGGCATTGACGCCTGTTAGATACTCTTCGTGATCAATACCAACACCTGACTGCTCTGTCTCAGCAACGGCCTCCAGAAATGCCACCGGATCAGTAATTGAATGCACCGTAAATTGTGGCAAGGTTCTCTCGCGCAGGAATGCACTGCGCTGCTCCGGCGACCAGCAGGCCAGCACAACGCGCCCGATAGCTCCCGCCAACAACGGCACGCGCGTCCCACGCGGAGCCGTGATGTGGAACAGGGGAGAATCGCCGCCAGCTTCGACACTTTCAATAATGCGTACATGCTCCTGCTCAATACGCCCTAGAAAAACTGTTTCACAACATATGCCGGCTAAGCGTTCCATCGCCGGTAATGCAAAACGCCGCAGACCGGCATGCTGCATCGCTGCTCGCGCCAGGTCATAGAGATGCGGCCCCAGCACATAGCGCCGCTCCTCCGCCTGCTCAATCACGCTATTATTCTCCAACGTCCTGAGCAGGCCATGTACACTACTCTTGCTCATCTCCAAAGCCCGTGCCAACTCCGAAAGTGTCAGGCCCTCCTCAGAGAGGCTCAGCAGATCAAGCAGGCGAAAAGCGCGCTCTACCATCGGAGCCGGAGTGGATATAGCCTGGCCCATCGGTTCCTGTTCATTCTGTTGAACATTTCGTCCTACCATAAGAACAGTATGCCTGATTTTCCACACGTCTGTCAAGTACCTCTTGACATTATATAACCTGATCAGGCATACTTGTTCCAAAGAGAGAACAGCTTGTTCTCTCTGACGAACCTTTCCTTTATGCGGATAGAGTATGGCACTCTATCTGCAACGCGCGGCATACATGCTACCTGGCAACCTGTAAACATTGCCTCATGTTTTGAAAGGAGTATCGTATGGCATCAGGAGGTTCTTCCATTCCCCTCTCTGGGGCCGGTTCGCGCAGTTCCGCTGCCGCTATTATTGCACGGCAGGATCGCATCCCGGTCTGGTCGCTTCCCTATCTGTACATCGGCATCATTGGCGTGGGTTTCCTGTTCACCTTTTTCGACATCTTTGACATCAATGTCTCGTTCATCCAAACCTGTACGCAGATCATCAATGGCTGCACACCGCTCAACGCGGCAAACTATCTCGGTCTGCCTGTTCTGCTGAACCTGGTGGGCTATGTCATCGGCACGCTCGTCCTCAGTCCACTGGCCGACAGGTTTGGCAGACGCGACATGCTGCTGGTGACGATGCTTCTCACCGGTATCGGCTCGCTGTATACAGCACTGGTAGGAGACTATACCAATTTTGTCATTGCACGCACCATCACCGGCATCGGCATCGGCGCAGACCTGGCCCTCGTCAATACCTATATCAATGAGGTTGCTCCGCACACAGGTCGCGCCAGGTATACTTCGATGGTCTTTATTATGTCTTCGCTGGGAGCCTTTCTCGGCATCTGGCTTGGCCTCTTTTTGACAACCCCCCCAACTCCATTCCCCGACGGATTACCATTCGCCATAGCAGGGCCTGGTTTTACTTATGGATGGAAAGTCATGTATGCCATTGGCGCGCTTCTGGCTCTAATCGGCATTCTGCTACGTGTACAACTGCCCGAATCGCCGCGCTGGCTCATCACGCGCGGGCGTATTGATGAGGCAGACCGGGTCGTCACCGAGATGGAACGCCACGCCACTCGCCGCACCACCCTGCCACCACCCGCCGCAGAGATACCGGTGCAGGTAGAAAGCGAGAAGATGTCCTACGCGGAGATTTTCAGCAATGGCCTCTATCTGCGACGTACCATCCTGCTGCTCTTCGTCTGGCTCATCGGCTACATTACCGTCTACGCTATCGCCGCCGGCCTGACAAGCCTGCTGGCCGGTCTGAAGTATCCTCCCCCCGAAGCCGGCCTGATTGCAGCTATCGGTACACTGGGTTTCATTCTCTGTGCAATTGTCGCCTACGCGATTGGCGAGAACATGGAGCGTAAATACTGGCTACCAATCTCTGCCGTGCTGACGCTGATCGGCGGTATCATGATCGCCCTGAGTGGCACCGGCAACTTTGCAGTTGCCGCCATCGGCTCCATTATTCTGTTCTTCGGCTTCAACCTCTGGGTGCCTATGTCCTACACCTGGTCTACCGAGAATTATCCCACCCGCGCCCGCGCCACCGGCTTCGCGCTGGTTGATGGTATCGGGCATGTCGGCGGTGGCATCGGCATCCTGGTCATCGCGCCGCTCATCCCCGTCCTCGGTACCCTGACCACCTTCCTGATTATCGGCGGTTGCCTCGTCGTCTCAGCCATCATCGCCCAATTCGGCGTCGCCACACGTAACAAACGTCTGGATGAAGTATCGCCGTAATAACAGATGATAGCATAAAATATATGGAATAGTATATTTTATAATACTATTCCATATATTTTATGCTATCATGTATAATATACACTACCTCATTACTTATATTCCAAAGCTGGAGTATTGCCGAAGACCCGCTCGGCTCCTGGGATGGGAGCGGCCCAGCGTACCGCATTGCTGATAACGCGCTGCACGTCGGGATGATAATACGTGGGCAACGTCTCGTGACCGGGGCGGAAATAGAAGATTTTGCCACGCCCGCGTGTGTAGCAGCAACCGCTACGGAAGACCTCGCCGCCGGTAAACCAGCTTACAAAGACCAGCGTCTCCGGCGCAGGAATATCAAAATGCTCGCCATACATCTCTTCATGGTCAATCTCGATATACTCACCCAATCCCTCGGTGATCGGATGACCCGGCGCGACCACCCACAACCGCTCGCGGTCGCCGCTCTCGCGCCATTTGAGGTTGCAGGTTGTCCCCATCAACTTCCTGAAAATCTTTGAGAAATGCCCGGAATGCAGCACAATCAGCCCCATGCCATCCAGCACACGCTGATAGACACGCTCGACAATCTCATCACTGACATCTTTATGGTACATGTGTCCCCACCATGTCAGCACATCGGTCGTATTCAGCACGTCTTGCGTCAATCCATGTTCCGGCTCATCCAGCGTAGCCGTCCGCACGTCATAGCCAGACTGCCGTAAAGCGTTGGCAATAGTCGTGTGGATGCCTTCGGGGTAAATATCAGCGACCTCTTTATGCATCCTCTCATGCCGATATTCGTTCCATACCGTTACGCGCAAAGGTGTTGTCATTGCTTCCCTACTTTTTCTAGTCAGCTTCGCGTTTGCCCACCACAGGCAACGCAGTTTGCTCACCTTTTCTTTATATCACCTCACACGGCCCTTGCCAAAGCCAGCTACTTGCACAACATCTCATAATCTATCAGAAAGCACCCGATAGGCAAACTCTCATACGTCCTTTCGTAGGGGCGTGATTCATCACGCCCTTACGCCCGTCGCACGGCTCTCAGGGCGTGATGAATCACGCCCCTACGGCACGATGCCATTGCCGGTTTCAGGGAGAAATTTCTTCATCACGCCCTTACGCCCGTCGCACGGCTCTCAGGGCGTGATGAATCACGCCCCTACGGCACGATGCCATTGCCGGTTTCAGGGAGAAAATTCTTCATCACGCCCTTACGCCCGTCGCACGGCTCTCAGGGCGTGATGAATCACGCCCCTACGGCACGATGCCATTGCCGGTTTCAGGGAGAAATTTCTTCAT
>Ga0123519_10004581_pt1 | contig 22300 bp, 24 predicted proteins | sample YelNatPaOPRAMG02_FD_87396 | JGI IMG/M metagenome (GOLD analysis project Ga0123519, IMG submission 87396) | Hot spring microbial communities from Yellowstone National Park - Yellowstone National Park OP-RAMG-02 (version 2) | ecosystem: Environmental > Aquatic > Thermal springs > Hot (42-90C) ...
TAGAGGCTGTGTCACAATCCCAATTTCTACTACAAAATCAATCTTTGGGCTACGACTTTGTCACTCGTCGCTTACATATCTCCTTACGGATTGATATGCTCGCTCCTCGTTCCTCGTCTCGCCCCTGCCTGACGGCAGGCAGGTAAAAATCGGAACAACCAAATGAAGAAGTATGGGGGCGAGCGAACCCTTTAATACATAACCGTAATTGAAAGAGATAGGAGATTGACCGAACCAAGGTCGAAGTTTTTGGTTTTCATATTAAAAAGATGGTTGAACTCAATTGTGGAACCCACGCTTATTTTACCGCTTAGATTTTTAACATATCCGCCGCCGATTCTAAATCCCGCCTCGTCTGTTGAGGAAGAAGAAAAAATAGAGCTTGAGGGTTGAGAGATGTGATAGAGACCGGGACCGAGATAAAGAAAATAGTTTCTTGTAGAAATCCCAACCCAGGAAAACAGAACGGGATTAAAAGAAAATATCCTTAATTTTATATCCATATCTTTGTTTTTATAATACTGATAACTGGAGCTTATAAAGCCAAAAGAGATTACATCATCTATATCTTTAATATATCCGAACTTAACGCCTGCTGCTGATTTAAAATCGCTGAAGTGTCCAAATATCGGGAAGGAATATCCGGGCGAGAGAAAAATATGTTTATTTCCTGAACTCTCGCAAAAAAGGTTTAGTAGCGATAGAGTAGAAAAAATAATGATTAAGATAAATCTCATAATTACCTCATATATTAGAATCTAAAAATTTATTTCTTGCCGTAATCATAAGTATGACTATAATTACGAAAATCAAACCAACTTCAAAAAATGAGATTATGGTTTCAGTAAACTCATTATCAATCACTATATTAACCGCTATAAGCCCTAAAAGCAAATTCAAAAGAGAAATAAAAATTACAGCGCTTTTAACAGAAAAACCAATTGAAAGCAATCTGTGATGGAAATGATCTTTTGCGGTATACTCAAGCCATTCTTTTATATTGTTCACAAGCCCGTTTCTGATTCGGGATATTGTTATATATATTATGTCAAAAATCGGTATAAAAAGAATTATCAAAGGAACCGAAAGAGAGATTAATGGTCTGTCATCGGACCAGGATGCGAAAATTGAAAGGCAGGCGAGTATAAATCCAATCAAGGTTGAGCCGCTATCGCCTAAAAAAATCTTTGCCGGATTCCAGTTATAAACAAGAAAACCGGATATGGCTCCACATAAACTTGATGTTATAAACATAACATTCGGCTGGTATGTGCCTACTGTTATTATTATAAATATCACCGATATAACAACCCCGAGAGCCCCGGCAAGTCCGTCTATTCCATCTAAAAAATTAAAAGCGTTTATTATCCCGACTATCCATATAACCGAGACAAGCCAGGATATGACTTCTCCCGCAAAGCCAAATCTCAAAGGATATGTTATTTTAATTCCTGAATATACGATTATACAGGCGGCAATTATCTGAAAAATCAATCTCGTTTTAGCGCTCAAACCCTTTATATCGTCTATGAAACCAATTATAAATATTAAACTTGAAGATATAATTATCGCTATCATTTGGACTGAAAACTGGAAATTTCTTAAAAGAGTGAATACAAAAGCGAGATATATTCCAAGCCCGCCAATCCTTGGAACTGGAGAGTTGTGAATTTTTCTCGGGTCCGGTTTATCAATAGCATCTATCTTCCACGCCAATTTATTTATAAATGGATATAATAAATTGAACAATAAAAAAGACACAATAAAAAGATAAAGCCATCTGACTCCAGCCTCAAAACTCCAGGCGGAGAATCCTCCGGGAGGAATTATATATAAAAAAACCGCGAGAGTTATTAAAAGAATTAATCTTTTAATCATAAAAGATTTAAAAGTATTCTCTGAGAGATAAAAGCTTCAGCGTACTTGACCCTTGCCTGATACCCTCTGAAAACCGCAGTGCTTTTAGCGCTTTCTATTATAGACAAATTCTTGACCCTCGTTTTATTTAACTGTGATTTATGAGATTTTAAGAGCAAAAGTTTTTTATCCAGAACGCCAGTAATATCATAGAACATATTCGGTTGAAAACCTATCGAGGTCGGGGTTTCATAAAATAAAAGATTGTTTGAATATCTTGCGGCGGTAATAACTGCCTTTGAAAGTGCTACATGGTCCTGATGGGTATCGTTATAGTAATTTACGAATATCATATCAGGTCTCGTTCTCTTTATAACCGACTCGACCTCATCTATAAGTTCTCTGTTTAAAAAGAGTTCGGTGTCTCTGAAACTTCCCCATAAAAGCAAAGCGCCTATTATAGAGGCAGATTTATTCTGTTCTTTTTCTCTTACTTTATCAGCCCCGCCTGCCCCCCCTTTTGTGGCAACATAAAGAGCAATCTTGTATTTTTTAGACGAAAAACTTACAAGCGAACCGCCGCAACCGAATTCTATATCGTCTGGATGCGCACCGAATACAAGAACTTTTCTCATACTTCCCCTTTTATGCTTGAATACGCCTCGCTTATTATCTTTGAGTTTATCGTTTTGATTTTTTTTGAAAAAGCGGTGAGAAGAGCCATAGACGAGATATTATTTATCCATCTCGGTATTCCGCCGCTTAACTGATAGAGAACCGGAAATGACTCATCTTCAAAGACATCATCTCTTCCGGCGATTTTAAGTCGGTGAATTACATAGTCCCTTGTTTCTTCTTCATTGAGCGGTTTAATGTCATAAGTCAAAAAAACCCTCTGTATTAACTGCTTATTTGACGCTATCTTTTCAGAGAGTTCGCTCTGACCTGATATTATAAGGGTTAAAAGCGGTTTTGAGTTAATCTGATAATTCAAAAGCATTCTTATCTCTTCGAAAACGGATTCATAAGCGATATTCTGCGCCTCATCTATTACAACGATGCAGTGTTTTCCATCACGATGAGTATCCTTTAAAAATTTCTCTAACAATATCAATAAATCGGTTTTTGACTCGGGCAATTTATAACTTATAAAATTATGAACTATAAGTTTAATAATCCCCACTTCATCAACGCTTGGATTTGAAACAAAAGAAAAGAGGTAGTTCTTCTTAGAATAATCGTTTTCTATAGCCTTAAGGACAAATGTCTTTCCGGTTCCATAAGCCCCCGTTAGCATGGCAAGCGGTTTTTTATCTTCTACGACATAACTGATTCTCGAATATGCTTCTATGTGAGATTGTGACTCAAAAAAGAATTCCCTTTCGGTGGTGTTTTCAAAAGGTTTTTTACTAAATCCAAAAAATTCTAAATACATATAATTTATTATACAATATAAAATTTTCATTATTCCATAAAAAATCTATATCTCTGAAAATTTATTAGTAGAAATTTGGTTTGCGAGACGCTCTCTATGGTCCATAGGTCCTAGGTCCTATTCTTAAATATGACTATTGTCACTTAAATAAAATTTAATTTTATGTTAGAATATTATTATGATAGTGTTAAGGAGGAGAAGATGAAATTATTAATAATTGTTTTATTTTCCGTTCAATTAGCGTATTCTTATGAGGGGGACATCAATATTAGCGACTTTAATAGCATAAAGGCAAAAATAGAGACACCACAAAAAATTAGCCCTCAATTACAGGAACGGGATGAAAATATAGCAACCATATCTAAAAATTATTTAATAGCCAACGCGAGCAAAAAGATACTTTTCGGCTATGTAAAAAATAATGATGAGTATAAAGAGTTTGTTGAAATGTATACGAAACTGCTTAAAGATAACGGTTTTAAAATCGTCGATACCAAGAAAGATGGCGAAATGGTTATGATAACCTATCTTGCTCACGGCGAAACGGGAATAAGAAGATTTATCGGGGATGAATTAAACTATAACGCAAAAGATGATAAAGAGATAATAAAGCTTATGGATGAAGTTGTTTCTAAACTTGAAGAAAATAATATGAAGGTCGTTGGAAAATATATTTTAAAAACAGATATATTAAGGCCTACATTTATGATATATTATCTGACTGAAGTTAAAGATTTTCAGGAAAAAGAAATCAGATTAAGACAGTTAAAGAAAGGCGAAGATATCGATTTTGAGCTCCTTGAAAACTCGGTAAAAATAATAAAAAAAGATACAAGTTTCTCTATGCTCTATATAGGAAAAGAACTCGGATTTGTTTCTAAACTTGCCAGCGACGAAAATGCCGCCAAAGCGAAATTAGATGAGTATAAAAAATTCTTAAAAGAAAATAATAAGGAATTTATAAACTATAAAATAAAACCCCTTGATAAACCATTTACCTCGGGAGATACGACATTTAACTTTCTTTTAAACATTTACTTCTTCCAGTAATAATTAATTTTTTATACCCCGGCAGTTTAATAATAAAACTCCGGGGTATTTTATTTGTTATTGATTTATTTGCTATCATATTATTAATGAGAGTAATTTAAGGAGAATATTATGGAAGAAAAACTTTTTGTTGTAGGCGTGGTATCGGGAATATATCTATTTTTCACGGAGCATTTCAAGGACAAAAAGAAATTTGAATCAAAAGAATTTTCTATACTCTGGCACAGGATTTTTCTCGCAATGGCTGGTTTTATAGTCGGTTTCCTTTTAATGGTTATAATAGATAATAGATTCGGCGAAATAGTTACCGCGTCATTTATAACATTAAAACAGTTTCTTTTCGCCCTTCTTTTTTCAATAATAGGGTGGTTCTATCCAAAGACGCCCTTTTTTATACCCGATTTCAAGACGGATGGAAAAACAAAACTCCCGAAATTTATTAAAACCGACAGGGAATGGGGAGACACTTTTTTTACAGCTTTTATCCTGGCTTCTATCGTAATGTATTGTTTTTTACAGGCATTTAAGATACCGAGCGGGTCTATGAGAAATACTCTGATAGAAGGCGACCATCTCTTTGTAAACAAGTTAATATACGGGATAAGAATTCCGTTTACCGACAAGAAAATACTCAAACTAAAAGAAATAAAAAGAGGAGATATAGTCGTTTTCAGATTTCCGAGCGATGACCCTGACGATTTCCACTGCGGCGGAAAACAGTACGGAAAGGATTTTGTTAAAAGAGTAATCGGACTTCCGGGAGAAAAAATAGAAATAAGAAACGGTATTCCTTTTATAAACGGAATTGCGATAGGAGTTGAAAAATACGCACAGTATTTAGACCCTAACAGAGTGCCAGGATTTTCTCAAAAAGTTGAAGATAAAATTATACAGGAAATCTGGGAAAAGAGAGAAAGCGGAAAATATTTTTCCGATTATGTGAGAGATAACTTCGGGCCTATTACGGTTCCGCCCAACTCATATTTTGTCATGGGAGATAACAGAGATAGATCTTGCGATTCAAGATACTGGGGTCCCGTGCCTGAAAAAGAAATAAAGGGTAGTCCGCTTTTTATATACTGGCCACCATCAAGAGCGGGATTCGCTAAATGAAGATAATCGATATCCTATCCAGAAAAAAAACTCTTTCTTTTGAATTTTTTCCTCCGAAAACTGAAGATGATTTCGGTTTATTTATAAATACAATAAAAGAATTAAAAAAATATAATCCTGATTTTATCTCAGTAACTGACTCGCAAATATCTGCTAAAATGAAACACATCGCTCTTTCTAAATTTATAAAGGAAAAACTGAATTTGAATCCGCTTGTTCATTTAACATGTATAAATAACACTAAAAAAGAAATCGCTAATTCCATAAGGGCCATAGAAGAAAGCGGAATTTTTAATATACTCGCATTGAGAGGCGATAAAAGAAATTTTTCCTCTATATCAAATGATTTTAAATATGCGACCGATTTAATAGAAAGAATTCCTAAAGATAAATTTTCAATAGGCATAGCGGCTCATCCCCAAGGACATCCTGAAGGCAATTTAAAAAAGGATATTATTTATCTTAAGAAAAAAAAAGAATTAGGAGCAGATTTCGCGATAACCCAGATTTTCTTCGATAATGAGACATTTTTTAGATTCAGAGATAGATTTAAAAAAGAAGTAAACATTCCGCTTTTATGCGGAATAATGGCTATTACAAGCGCGAATATGTTTGAAAACATAATTAAAAAAACAGGCGATATAAAAATACCTTCAAGATTGTTAAAAGTAATAAATTCTAAAATGGAAGGAAATGATTTTATAAAATACAGCATAGAATTTACATCAAATCAGATTTCAGAGTTGTTAAAAAATAATATAGATGGAATTCATTTTTTCACTTTTAATAGAAATATCGTGTTAAAAAAAATATTAGAAAACATTTTATGAATAAAAAAATTATTAAAGAAAAAATAACCTTAACCTGTAAAAAGTTAAAAGCGAAAGGACTTCTTCCCGGAACAAGCGGTAATATAAGCATAAGAGAAAAAAACTTGGTATTTATAACCCCCTCTCAGATAGATAAAGAAGATCTAAAGATATCGGATATATCGGAAATAGATATACAGGGAAGATTATTAAATTCGGTTAAACCATCTTCTGAGTATCTCCTTCATATTGAAATATATAAAAAAAGAAAAGATGTAAATGCGATAATCCACACTCATCCGCCGTATGTCATCGCGTACTCAATAACAAAATCAAAAATCAATTATAATCTTACAATAGAATTCCCGCTAATAATTAAAAAAATCGCTTTTTGCCCGTTTAAAAAACCGGGAACGACGGAACTTGCAAAATTGGCAGCATCAAATATAAAGAATTCAAATGCATTAATCCTTGAAAATCACGGACTTGTGTGCGTGGCATCAAATATAGAAAAGGCCAAGATAATAACTGAAGAAGTCGAAAATTTTTTTAGAATAAATTTTCTTGTTTCTGTCTTAAAGAAATTTAAGCAATAGAATCATTGAAAGTGATAGATGATATAGAAATGATGGAAGTTATAGAAGAATGGAAAAATCCCCTTTTCTTATTCCTTGCCTGACCCCGCCCTTTTGATATAGACATAAAGTATTTTGCTTTTTATGAGATATGAGTGTGAAATTTAGTACAATATGTTTGTTATAGATTTTGTGTCAAAAGGGCGGGGCTGACGGCAGACAGGCGCCCGCTACATTTTCAAAGCTTCGCTTTGGCGCTACAATCCCCCTCACCCTTCCCTCTCCCCAATGGGGAGAGGATGAAAGTGAAGGGTTTTAATCCGCCAGCTGGCGAACCGCTGATACAAATCCCCTTTTTATTCCCCCTTTTTCAAAGGGGGACACAGGGGGATTTTACTTCTCACTTACTTATTTAAGCCACGGCTGGCGGGAGTTGCTCATTTGCTACTGGTAAATAAAGTTTGAAACATGTCCCTTTCCCAACAATGCTAGATATCTCCACCTTTCCTTTATGCCTTTCTATGACCTTTTTTACCACCGCAAGCCCCAAACCGGTACCTCTTGCTTTTGTTGTAAAAAAGGGAGTGAATAACTTTTCAAGAACATCCTTGGCGATACCGGGACCGGTATCTTCTATCTCTATCTTAGCCATATTTTCCTGTGTAACATCAATTCTCACAATTATCTTACCCCTCTCTGGCATAACCTCTATGGCATTTTTAATAAGATTTCTTATGACCTGGTTCATTTCATCCTGGTCTATATTAACAATTATTTGACCTGAATATAATTTCTTTTCTAATTCTATATGCTGTGGGAATGGATAGGTAGAAAGAAGTTCATCTATATAAGAATTTAAATTCGTAATCTTAGGTTTAAGATCTCTTGTCCTTGCAAAACTCAATATTTCATCTATTATTCCATTTGCCTGTCTTATCTCGGATTCTATTATTGACATATGTTTTGCTATCTTTGGTTCAACATTAGTTCCTAATTTGGTCTTTATAAAATATATAGAATTATTCATTACAGCAAGAGGATTTCTTATCTCGTGGCTTACCACAGAAGCCATCTGTCCCATCGCTGCAAGTCGTTCCTTTTTAATCAATTCTTCCTGAGCGGATTTGAGTTCTCTCGTTCTTGCTTCAACTCTGTTTTCAAGAGTTCTATTAAGTTTTTCAAGTTGTTCTTTAGCAGAAAGTATCTCAGATGTTTTTATTTTAAGCGATTCGCTCATCTCTAAAAATGTATGAGCCAGCTCTCCTATTTCATCATTCGGTATTATCAAATCCGGTTCAAAATCAAAATTACCTTCGGCTATTTTAGTCGCTGCTTCTCTTAATGCCTGAATCGGCTGAGTTATTACTACCGAAACCGCATAACCCAAAAATAAAACGAAAACCGTAACGAATATCATTACCTTCCAGGTTCTTGAAAGCATATCCCTGGACGCCTGATATGCAATATTTATAGAGCGTTCTATATATATTATCCAGTCAAGTTCTGATATCGCGCTGAAAGCTCCTAATACCCTTTCGCCGTTGGATAGCGCTATCTCGCCTCCGCCACTCTTTGCATCGTTTGCAAGAAGTATCTTAAGTACTTCGTCATTTAACTTAGCATTTGGTCTCTCAGCTTCTTCGGGAACTGAATGTGCTATTATAAAACCATTAAGATCTATAACACTAACCCTTGTATGGTTAGGGTCGGGGAAACTCGCTTTTAAAAGACCGGATAGCGTGGTAAGGCTCAATTTCGCTATTAATATTCCACTTGAATAATTAGGGTTCTTAGGATTTACTATACTGACAGCTATGGTTATACAAGGATATTTTCCTTTATATCTCTCAAATTCGCCGATGAATTCCCCCGATTTTATCGTTTTTTGATATAAGGGAGAACTTAAAAAATCTCTTAATCCCGTATCATCACCATACCTGACAACCCTTATAATTTCCTGTCCCAGCGGGTTTAAAACCGACATCTCAAGAAAAGCGGAATGTATATGCATCATATTATTCACAAGTAATTTGATTTTTTCCGTATTCATCGAATAAAAATCTTCCAGATGAGCGGAATCATAGAGTATATTTCTGAAAGATATAACATAATTAGTAACTGTATCGGCAAAAGCAAGAGCCAGTGCCTCCTGATCTCTTATTATTGATTTATTTAGAGTTGTTTGAGTTAAATTTACAAGATAATAGCTAACCATACCCAACGGTAGCAGCGACACGACTAAAAATATAAAAAGAAGTTTATAAAAAAGTTTGCCGCGCTTCTTTTTTGTCATAAATATATTATAGAAAAAATATGTTAAATAATTATTTTATACTTATTAAAACTTAAAAATTTCTAACGAAATACTTTCGTAGGGCAAGGCTTCCTGTCCCTGCTTGCCCCCAACCCCAAGTTCCCAGTCCCCATCCACCAGTTTTAATTCTTCATCCAAAAATCATAATTCATCATTTTTCACGATTCTCACATTTCACTTTATTTACAACCACCCTGTGCAGAAGAATTAACAATATCCACATTCTTATATTGCTCAAATGTCTTTAGATTATTCAAACCAACTACAAGGATATTCCCGTTTACCAAAAATGTCGGAGAAACATTTATTTTTAAAGAATTCGAATATTCGAAATCATCTCCAAGCAATTTCTTCGCATCATCTAACTTATTTTCAATTAAATTGGGATCGATGCCTGCCTTCTTTGCCGACTCCTTCCACTCGGCTGAGTTATAACTTTTATTTCTTTCTTTGAGATATGAAAAATACTTATCCGGATAAATCTTTTTTATCAAAAGCTGTCTGGCGTCTTCCTTCCATTCATCATCGCCATGGAGAGAGTGAAATTGAGCAACCCCATTAGCGTCTTTAAAAGCGTCTCCTATATAATGTATCTCCACCTTGATATCCTTTGATAATTTAGCGCTTTCAATAGCATTTATTATTGTATTTTCAGCCATAACGCCAAAGGGGCATTGAGCCATAACAAATAATTCTAATTTATTATCCTCTTTTTTTCTATTTAAAAGAACCAATTTGGAATTCTGATTGTAATATACATAATAATTATCAGTCATATCAAAGACATTCTGGTCTATCGCCTGAGATAGAACTTCCTGAACCTGTGATGTCTTTTCTATCATATAAGCCGGAAGCATTTTTATTTTATCCTTTTCGTTTCCTAAATCAGATATGTCCATCTTTTCAATCTCAAGCGAAGAGAAAAATCTCTTAAATGCTTCCACTATATTATCATCAACCCAGTCCTTCGTGGATGAATCATAAATTATTTTAAATTTAGGGCCTCTCATTTTTGCAAGGTCATCTTTATACAAATTCAATTTATCGCTTGTGGCAAGATAAGAATTTATATTTTCCATTACATCGGTTATTTTATTTGAACCTTTATATAAAAAAGAATTTATAAAAATGCTTAAACCATCTATTTTTTTATCTTTGATTCTTTTATACGCTTTTTCCACGAGAGAATTCTTATTATTCTGGATATAACTATCAAAATCAACCGGATTTATCTGAGAGTATATAAGCGACTCTTTCCAACCATCAGGATACATATTTAGAGAACGGGCTATTAAATAATCATTAAGTTTTGCTGGATATTTTTCTATTATCGCCTCTATTCTTGCAACTTCCGTCGTCTCTATTTCTCCTCTCTGATTTAAAAATTTATTATTTTCATCTTTATTTACTAAAGGATATACTTTCAATTTAATATTTTTTATCTTTTTTCTTATAAGATCAAAGTTCAGATAATTCTGCCAGCCCTGCGTATCAAAAGGCTCAAAATACATCTCGACAATTATATCGTTAGAATTATTTTTTGCTAACCCTTGAGAAAATAAAAAATTATTAAAAAGACCAAACGAAAGTGCTAAAAATTTAATTAATCTCATAATTTCTCCTTAGAATATTCTCTAATTTTTTCCTTTTCTTGAAAGAAGCTGCTTTATCCTTATTGAAAGTTCCTGTATATCAAATGGTTTCGTAAGATATTCATCGGCTCCAAGAGTAAACCCCTGTGTCTTTTCATCGGATGAAAGGAATCTGCCGCTCATCATTATTATAACAGTATCCTTTGAAAACTTTCTTATTTCCTGGCATAGTTGAAAACCTATAGAATCAGGAAGCTGAATATCCATAATTACGACATCCGGATTGTTTTTTTTAGTAAATTCCCACCCTTCTTTGGCGTTTTTGGCTCCTATGCATTTAAAGCCAAATAATTCTAAACTTTCGCTTAAACTCTCCCTCAAATTTGAATCATCATCAACTATTAAAATTTTTCTTTCCATCTTCCCTCCATTTAAGGAATAAACTTATAACCCACGCACGAAACGGTATGAATATATTTCGCGGACTTTCCCATTTTAGCCCTTAATCTTCTTATATGAACATCAACTGTTCTTGGAGAACCAAAATAATTAAAACCCCATATTCTTTCCAAAAGATAGGGCCTTGACAGGACTCTATTTGGCGAACTCAAAAAAACATACAGGAGGTCGAACTCCTTAGCCGTAACCTTTATTTCCTTTCCTCCGATTTTAACGCTGTAACTCGCCATATCAAGTTCAATCTCATTAACCTTGATAAGTTCCTGACTTTCGTCTGGAACAACCCTTCTTATAACCGCTTTAATTCTTGCAACGCTTTCATGAAGGTCCTGGTCATAGCTCAGGCATTCATCAGCACCAATCTGAAAAAAAGCGAGTTTATAAGTTATAGAGGGACTTTGTGTTTTACCCTTAGGAGCGGAACCGAAAGATAGAGTAAGATCCTGAGATAACTCCTTAGGAATTGATTCAAGCATATCATTTGGAGAATCCACAACGGCTACAACCGGAATATTTTTAAATTGAGAATTCCTTACCTGTTTTAAAAATAAAAGCCCATTTGAATCAGATGATTCTTTGGAAATTATAAGAAGGTCAATCTTTCTTTCTTCTATTATAGACAGAGCCTCTTTCGATTTAGTTGAAGTTATGACTGAATAACCCTGCCTTTTCAACATCTCTATCAGCAAGGAGGATTTAATAAAATCTTTCGCGACAAAGAGAATATTTATTTTAATCATTTTAAAACTCCGATTTAATCTTGTGCGGATTCTTCAACCTCTATTTTAAGCCCTTTCATCCCTATAACGCTTATAAAAAAATTATATATGAAAACAAGGAATGATATGTATGCGAGGGTTATTATAAAAAAAGTAAGCGTATAGAAAAATGAAGCGATTAATTTTGAACTGACCGGCTCTCCTAACCATATCGGGCTTGGAGTTACAAATATAGCGATTATCGCCACAATGAGAGAGACAAAAAACAGCGCTATGGTAAAGCCGGAGAAGAGTATTGAAGATATTTCAATTTTTTTTATCTCTAATTTCATAAAACCTCCATAAACGAAGATATATATATTATTAAATATTATTTTGAGCTTAAATTCAAGTTCTTTTCGTACTCTTTGGACTCATAATTCACATATTTTATGGCAAGCCCGGAAAAAAAACACCTTTCGCCAGGCAAAGCATAAGGATCCTTTTCGCCGAAATCAAAATAATATATTATTCCATCAGCGCCTAATTCAGAAGCCTTTTTCCTGGATGCTTCCAATATTTTTTTCTGCTTTGAGTTAGAACAGTTAAATCTGGCGCTGTGAATTATCGCTATAGCACCAAATGGCTTTTCTACTTTATTTCTGTCAGTATAGAGTTTTATATCATTGTTTTTTTTAGGCGGAAAATAAGGTCCTGTTTGAATTATATCAAGATCAATAGAGGAACAGGAAGATAAAAATAAAATTATAAATATAAAGACGATTAATTTTAATTCGGTGGATTTATTCCTAATTCCTTGCATATTTTTTTAGCGGCAAAATCGGCAATCTCATTATGTCTTGTAACAGGAACTTCTTTTTTAGTGACAGGATTTTGGAAAACGGAATATTTGCCGCCTTCTCTAACCAAAACGCATCCTTCCTTATTCAGATGCCTTATTAAATCTTTCCTTTTCATAATTCCTCCATTAAAAACTCATTATGCAGTTTAACTTCTTTTAATCTTGCCATAAAGTTTCCATTTTAATTTTCCCCTATCTATATATACATAAATAAAATTAATACTCCCATCATCCCCCTCAAGAACCATAATATTCTTGCCATCCATATTTATAACTCCTCTTATAACTCCATATGAATAAGGAAGAGAATTCTCGTCATAAATATCCTTTTGTTCTTCATTTTCAGGGTAAGCAATGTTATCTGTTTCATAACCCGCGTTATCAACCATGACCTCGGATTGATTATAATCATCGCCGTTAGCATTATTTATATCTTTATCTTGCGATTTTTTCGTCTCAACGGCGACATCTTTGTCCTTTGGCAGAATGGTTTGAGTAGAGAGCGTCACATCTTTGAATGAGTTCTTTTTTAACTTACTACTCTTTTTTTCAACGCAGAACAGTGATGAAGAAAAGATAAAAAGCAAAAATATCATTAGAATTTTTAGCATACAACCTCCTTAAAATCTCTTAATATTTATTTTACATATTTTAACGCCAGCCAATCTATAAGCGAGCTCCATAAAATTCTGCGGTCTGTCACTCACATAAAATTTGGACCAGCCCCTTTTTTTTCTTGAGGAAAGCATATTATTATTAATAAGGAAATCTTTAACATATAAAGCGCAGGATTTAGAAGAATCTATAATATTTATTTCAGGGAGTATTTTTTTAATAATTCCTTTTAATAAAGGATAATGAGTGCATCCAAGGATTATAGAATCATATTCGGAATTTTTAAATTCCTTTAGATATTCATCGGCTATTAACAATGTTGATTTGTGATTTACAAATCCTTCCTCGACCAGAGGGACGAAAAGCGGACAATCTTTTTCTTTAACCTCCACGTATGGGACAATCCTTTTAATCTCTTTAAGATATGAATGGCTATTTACCGTCGCTCTCGTGCCTATCACGATTATTTTATTCGTTCTGGTCTTTTTAACTGCGAATTTTATCCCGGGCTCTATCACATCAAAAACTTTACAGTTAGATGTTTCCTTAACGACATCAAGAGCTGTGGAAGAAACAGTATTACAGGCAACTATAATAGTTTTAACATTTAGTTTTTTTAAAAAAAGCGTTATCTCCTTCGCAAAAAGGCGTATATTATCCTTAGATTTATTTCCATAAGGAACCCTCATTGTATCGCCGAAATATATTATATTTTCACAAGGCAATGCTTTTCTTACCTCTTTATAGACGCTTAATCCTCCGAGCCCGGAATCGAATATGCCTATAGGATTATTTATCCTGTTTTTCATACTCTATTATTCCTTTATATATAGACTTAGCCACTTGTTTCTGAACGGACTCGCTATCAAGATTTTTTTTATCTTTCTTATTTGTCATAAAACCGACTTCAACTAAAACAGCGGGGCAGTATGTTCCCCTTAATACATAAAACGCCGCCTGTTTTATTCCTCTCACATAAAAAGGGGTATTTTTAGAAACTTCTCTGGTTATATAAGCCGCTATTTTACTGCCTTCATTAATGTACTCATTTCTCGCAATAGAATGAAGCACAAGAGCGGCGCCGCTGTAATCAAATACCTTGTCCTCATAATTTATTGATGCGTTTTCATAATCAGCGACCTCGCTTGCCCAGGGATCCGTAGCTTTTTCAGATAAATAATATATTTCAAAACCATTCTCCTTTCTATTTTTATGAGCATTTGCGTGTATTGATATAAATATATCGCATTTTTTATCGTTAGCCATAGAACTTCTCTGATACAAAGGGATGAACTCATCATTATCTCTGGTGATAAAGACCTCAAACCTATCGTCTTTTTTAAACATATCATAAAGTTTTTTGCCTATCTCTAAATTAATCTGTTTTTCTTTTTTCCCGAAGGCAATATTGCCACCGGGATCTTTGCCTCCGTGCCCCGGATCTATAACTATAACTTTTTTATCCGAATCTCTTTTTAACTTATCGGGAAAACTTATAGTTGCAGTTGATTGGGTTTCAGGAGTGGATGGGGGTATAACGCCCTCTATCCTGTTTTCCTCTTTTTGAGCAGCCGGCTTTATATCTATAATTATTCTATCTGGCTCTTTAAGTTTTGAGACCTCATAATCTCCAAAATTATCCCCCATATTAATTACAACTTTTAAGGATTTCCTGTCCTGGGTAATATTTATATCTTTAACATTACCATCGTTTACAGATATAACTTCGTTCTGTGAGATATACGAGCCATCCATTACAGTAATTACCACTGATCTGGATACCACATCGCTTTGATAATCAAGCTCTTTTGATAAGTAAATTACAATTCTCGTTTTTTCTATATATGAAAAAAATTTGACAGATGTCACATTTATATCCTCATAAATGCTTATAATATTATTCTTGTTATCAATATCAAGTTTTATCTCAAAAATCTTAGAAAAAAGATGATCTGCGAAGATATCGGAAAGCAAAAAATACTTGCTCGCTCTTATTATAATCGCTTTCGAAATGTTTAGCGTTTCGATATCATCATAGCTAACTTTATTTTTTGCGATGCTGAGTTTTTTTGAATTAATATAAAGTATAATTCTGGATGAAACAGGGTAAATATCCTTTCTTGATTTAAATATCTTAGAGACATCGTTTAAATCAAAATATCTTTTACCATCTATCTCATAATAGTTAATATTACCGATGTAGTTATCTTTCTTAAAAACTTTATACTTACCTATGCTACAGTAAGCAAAATTAAATATAGAAAGAGATATAAGAAACAGAATAAACTTTTTCATACACTCTCCTTAAATTTTACCATTTATTCAATTATTATTCTATAATCCTCCCATACCAGCTGTGGATCCGACATTATCTTAACGCTTCTATGAACATTCTTCTCTATTAGATAGAGTTTAGATTTAAGCCCATCCATAATATGCGGATGTACCACAACCCTTAAATTACCGCCAGGTCTTCCCATAGTAAGACCAAGTATATCTCTCTGTATTTTTATTCTAATACTCTCAATTGATAAAACCCTTCCCGAGCCCTGACACTGGGGGCACTCCTCCGTCAGCATATTAAAAGTGCTTTCCCTTCTTCTTTCTCTTGTCATCTCGATAAGCCCCAGCCTTGTTATCGGGAGTATTTTTATCTTAGCCCTGTCCTTTCTTACCCCATCTTCCAGGGCTTTCATTACCTTATGCCTGTTAGACGCTTTCCTCATATCTATAAAATCTATAACTATTATACCCCCGATATTTCTAAGCCTCAACTGTCTCGCTATTTCATAAGCTGCTTCTATATTTGTCTGCGTCACGGTTTCTTCCTGCGATTTAGAGCCGGTATATCTCCCGGTATTTACATCTATAGCGCACAGGGATTCGGCTTCCTGTATTATTATACTGCCACCACTTGGAAGCTCTACCTTTATTTTTCTCAGTTCATCTATTTCCTGTTCTATATTAAACGCCTTAAATATGGGGGTCTTACCTTCATAAAGTTTTATCTTATCTTTGAACTCGGGAGATAACTTTGTTACAAAATCAAGAACATTATAATAATCTTCCCTGTTATCAAGCATATATATTGATATATCTTTTGAGAGCAAATCCCTCGCGACCTGCAATGTAACATCCATATCCTTATAAAGAAGATAGGGAGCCTTATTTGATTCATATTTCTTAACTATGGTCTCCCATAATCTTATTAAATATTTGTACTCTTTCCTTATCTCATCCTCGCTCACTCCCTCAGATTCAGTTCTTACCACGCACCCGTATCTCTTTGATGTCTCAACTACAGAATTTATTATTTTTGACAATCTCTCTCTCTCCTCGAGGTCCTCTATATTCTTAGATACGCCGACCTGTCCCTGAAAAGGAGTAAGAACTATGAATCTTCCGGGAAGCGATATATCCATAGTTACCTTCATTCCTTTTGTGCTTATAGCGTCCTTTATTATCTGAACCATTACTTCCTGGCCTTTTTTTAACACATTATCTATACCATTTTTAGTATCGCCTATAACATCAGTTATGTATATATAAGCGTTTTTATCAAAACCTATATTTATAAAGGCGCTTGATATTCCGGGAAGAACATTTTCAACGACTCCTTTGTAAATATTTCCTACAAGACTCAAATTGCTATTTCTTTCCCAGAACAAATCGGATAGCTTTGAATTCTCTAAAACCGCTATCCTGACCTCCTCAAAAGACCTATTTGAGTATATTTCTATTTCTTTCATTTCTATTCTCCTTTGTGCGTTGGGATGCCTCTCCTATTTGTCCCGCCCTTTTGGTCAATCTTTTGTCTTTGTATATTGGCACATATGCCTTCATCCAAAAGGGCGGGGCAAATCCTCCTTTCTTCTCCCCCCCCGACGTTACGTCGGGGGGGGACGGAGGGGGATTTACTTCTCACGTTTCTCACCATCTTACCTCTCACTTTATATAATCAATAATCTGCCTGACGAATCCTGCCAGTAGAGTTTTTTTCTAATTATTTTTTTAAAATCCATATCCTTCAAAGACAATTCTCTTAAGTTTTTAGGAGTCAATTCTTTTTTTAAAATGATAATTAATGAGTCATTTGATTTTTCCATATTAAATACCATATTTTTATCCACGGAATTTATAATTTTTTGCTCAGCAATTTCAACGCTCTGATAATCTTTGAAAACAATCCAATACTCAACGGCATCCAGAACTGATTCCACTGACGGAAAATAGACAGGAATCGTTTTAAAAAAGTTCAGCGAATAACCTTCGTCTATGTTTTTATTTATTATTATAGAGATTTCATCATCACTCATTCGTTTGATAAAGAAAGTATCCACATACTCGCTCTCGCTTTCGCATCCGAAACAAAGAGCGGGTCCGAATGAAAATTTAGATTTTCTTCCGCCGTGTAAATTAAAATGAGATATAAAAAAATTTTTAAAATATTCTATCTGTTTTAGGAAACTTTTTTCCTTTGCCCTTTCATCTTTTGAAAATACAAACCTGTATCTTATCATGCTATTGTAAGTCTCCTTGTATATATTGACTGAAGTATTCCTATAATTATAAATGAAGCAACCATATTGGTGCCGCCATATGAAACAAAAGCTAGCCCTATTCCGGCAACCGGGAAAAATCCAAGTATCATACCAATATTTACAAAAAAATAGCCCATAAAAAGGCCCGCGAAACCGCAGCAGATATAATAAGCGAAACTTGTTTTAGCCATAGACGCTATCTTTTTAATTCTGTTTATTATAACAAGATAGGCAACTATAATAAGGGAGACACCTATAAATCCCATTTCTTCTCCCACAACAGAAAATATAAAATCCGTATGCCTTTCTGGAATAAAACCCAATCTTGATTGTGTCCCTGAAAAAAAACCTTTGCCCCTGATGCCGCCCGAACCAAGAGCAACTCTCGCCTGTATTATGTTGTATCCAGCACCGCGTGGATCTGCCGAAGGATTAAAGAAACTTTCAATTCTTTTATACTGATAGTCCTTTATCTGATTTTTAACAAATATTCCGGAGATATGTCCAACAAAGACAATAGAGAAAAAGAGTATAAAATAACTTGACTCTATAGTTGGATTTAATTTATGAACTATTTTATAGAGAGCGAAAAGAAAAATAGAAAATAAGCCCATAAAATAAATCAGGTTAAGATTAAAAAATGAAATGGAATACAGCGCTTCTATAACAGGATTATTAAGGTACTGGGGATTGATTCTTATCATAACGCTTATAATCGGCGATATCATAACAATGGCTAAATAAAAAATAAAAATATAAATAAAAACCATATTTATACCAGCCGCCACAAACATAACAAGTAGCGGGAAAAAGGTTATCAGTATTCCCGAGAAATCGGGCTGTTTCATCATTAAAACGAAAAAAGGAAGGATTAATAAAGAAACCTTAATCATACCATAGAAATCCCTCAATACATCTTTATTTTTAGAAAGATAAGAACTGATAAATGCAATAAGAGAAATTCTCGCTATCTCGCTCGGTTGAACCGAAAAAAATGGCAATCTGAACCATGACCTTGAACCCTTATCTACCACCCCTATTATTAAAACCAGAAACAGAAGGAAAAGAGAAAATAAATAAAATTTATCGGAATACTCATCTATTATCTGATAATCCAGTATCCACATAAAAATCATTGAGATAACTCCTGCAAGAATGGCTATTATGTGTGTCCTTATTATCCTCTCCTTAAAATCGAGCATTATGGTAGATGAAAAAATAGACAGCGTTCCAATTACGATAAGTAACGATAGCGCTATAAGCAAAACCATATCAATTTTTCTTTTCTTTTCAACAATTATCATTCTATAATACCAATATTTTTATTTTCATTTTTTTCTTCGCAAACTTTATAATAAGCCCTTATAATATCTCTTGCCACGGGTCCCGCAGCGCTTGAGCCATGCTCCCCATGCTCTACTAAAACACTTACAGCGATCGGCGATTCACCATTTTTATCAGCGAAAGCCACAAACCAGGCATGGTCTTTTCCGTGAGGATTCTGCGCCGTGCCCGTTTTACCGTAAACATTAACTCCATTTATATCGCAGACCTTTCCCGTGCCATCGGTAACCACCTTTCTCATAGCTTTTTTTATTACATCTAATGTCTCTTCTTTTAGATATATCTTTGACACGAGTTGCGGCTCGTTTCTAAAAATTGTCCTGCCATCCCCAGATATCACGCTATCTACATAATATGGCTTATAAAAATAGCCGCCATTTGAAAGAGACATAACGACCATAAGCATACCCATAGGGGTAACAAGCGTTTCCCCCTGTCCTATAGCCATATTAAGAGTATCCCCGATAAACCAGTATCCCTTAGAGTCCATCCTTGATTTCGGACCGAATACTTTACCGTTTTTTTCATAATCAAAATCTATACCTGTTTTCTCATCCAGTCTGAATTTCTTCGCTATGTTTTCTATCTCATAAGGTCCTATCTGATAGCCAACATTATAAAAATACACATCGCAGGAATTACTAAGCCCGTCAATAAGATTTTGCCACTTATGACCTTTCTTCTCCCAGCACTTGAAAACTCTATTGCCAGCATCGTAATAACCCGGACAGTAAAATCTGGTATCCTCGTGAATTTTCCCGCTTTCAACGGCTGCAACAGCAGTTATTATTTTAAATGTGGAAGCGGGAGCGTACAACCCTGAAATTGGAATATTGAACTCGTCTATATTCATCGTTTTTCTTTCATCTCTGTATGAACTGAAATAATTAAGATCATAACCCGGCTTCACCGCATAAGCCAGTATTCTACCGCTAAGTGACTCCACGCATACCGCCGCTCCTCTTTTATATGGAAGTTTTCTAAGCGCATCCTCCGCAGCTTTTTGAACATTATAATTTATAGTTAATTTAACGTCATTTCCTTTATCCCATTTTTCAAATCCGATTACTCTTACAATCCTTCCTCTATTATCCACCTCCATAAAAAGACCGCCATCCTTGCCCTTTAGATATTCTTCATATTTTTTTTCAACCCCCGTTTTGCCGACGAAGCTATCGAACGAATAACCCTTAGAATTATAATATTTCCATTCATTATTATCCATTTTACCCGTATATCCTATTATGTGACTCAAAAAATTATTATAAGGATAATATCTTGCGTTTTCTTCAAGTATCTCTATTTCGGGGAAAATATTCTTAATCTCATAAAAATAAATAGCGGTTTTTACGCTCAGTCCATCTATTATTTTCGCGGGTTTTAAACTCTTCTGTATTTTAGATAAATTTAAAAAGACATCTTTATAATCAATTGATACTATTTTTGAAATCTGTTTAGAAATATTCAAAAGATATTCATCATTTACTTTTTCCCTCGGGAAATACATTACGCTGTAAGATATTTTGTTTTTAGCCACTGCCTCGCCGTCGAAGGTCAATATACTTCCCCTCGGACCAATTTTTGAGACAATTCTAATCCTATTTTTCTCCGAAATTTCAAGGTAATATGAGTGATTGATTATCTGAATATTAATTATTTTTATTACAAATAAAAATAAAACCACATAAAAAATCTTATATATTAACTCAATTCTGTCTTCGTTTTTATCATATTCTAACATAATTTCTTCTTTTTTTAAAAAATTTTAAAAATAATATATTAAAAATCTCAAAAAATAATATATTTATAAGCGGTTGTATAAAAAATCCGCGATCGTAATCCGTATTCTGATTTATAATAAGATTTATAAGAGTTAGAGAAATTTGAACTGAATAATTTGAAATTACAAAATTTATTAATCTTGGAATTAATGACTCTATATCCACATTTTTTCTTATAGAATTTATTACAAAAGAAAGAAGGACAAAAACGAGGCAGTGCGTTCCAAAAGGAAGATTATAATAAAAATCAGCGCATATCCCGGCAAAAAAAGAGAATGTCAGCGAAGATATCGGCGAAAAGAAATAATTCACCCAGAAAACATAAATGAAAATAATATCCGGGCCCACCGGCAAATAAACGCTATAAGAAAAAAACCAGTGAAAAAATATCATACTGATAAAAAATATAAAAATCATAAATCCGGATTAAACTCCTTATAGGGTTTATAATCAATAACATAAACCCAGTTTAAATCTTTTATATCAAAAGTTGTCACGCTCGCGTATGTAAAGGCACTATCAGGATTAAAATTTATATCAGAAATAATGCCTATTTTAATAAATGGAGGAAAGGTCATGGATGTTTGCGATGTGAAAATTTTATCGCCTATATTTATATCTCCTTCTATGTATTTATAAGTGAGGAATTTAGAAGAATTGCCGTTAATCAATCCTCTGCTTTTAGGAGTATCGGCAATAAACGAAAAATTAGAATTGGTTATAAGAAAAACCTTTGAATAATCATGATATGTTTCCAAAATCCTTCCAATAATAATCCATTCTCCCTGGAAAAAACCTGCCACCGGATTATAAACGCCAATTCCATCTGAATATCCTTTATCTATATAAATAAAAGAATATGGTTTTTTAGGATTTATGGATATTACGCTGGAAAATTTTCCGGAGTACTTTACAAGTTTTTTAGCTTCAATTATGTCATATAGTTTTGAATTCTCCTCGGCGCATTTTTCAAGTTCAAGCAGTTTGGTCTCCATTTCTCTTTTTTCATTTTCAAGATTTTTATTCCTTATTTCCGCATCTATAAGAGAATTGAGATTTTGATTTATGAATTTAAATTTTTTTATGCTTTCAGCAGAAAAATAAGGATTAAATATATAGGATAATACGAGTTTTATATTATTTATCAGAGGATCTATTTTTAATATCAGAAATGATACGGATATGAATAAATAAAGATAGAATAAAAACTTGAAAAATCTATTTTTTTCCATACCCGATAGCTGTTATCTGTAAA
>Ga0123519_10004582_pt1 | contig 22297 bp, 15 predicted proteins | sample YelNatPaOPRAMG02_FD_87396 | JGI IMG/M metagenome (GOLD analysis project Ga0123519, IMG submission 87396) | Hot spring microbial communities from Yellowstone National Park - Yellowstone National Park OP-RAMG-02 (version 2) | ecosystem: Environmental > Aquatic > Thermal springs > Hot (42-90C) ...
ATCTAGGTTCGATTCCTAGTGGGGGTATTTTATATTGCCCCCATAGCTTAGTGGTAAATCCGTCGGCTGACGGACTTTTAAGCAGTTGATCTAGGTTCGATTCCTAGTGGGGGTATTTTATATTGCCCCCATAGCTTAGTGGTAAATCCGTCGGCTGACGGACTTTTAAGCAGTTGATCTAGGTTCGATTCCTAGTGGGGGTATTTTAAAACCCGCTCTGCAAATTTGCAGACGCGGATTTAAGTTTTTCAATAAATAGAATGGGGTTTAAAAAACTGCAGCCAAATAATAAATTCCCAAGCCCAACAAAACAATTGCCTCAACCAGACTTAACCAAACCATACTTTTGCCGGAAGCAATTTTGATATTCATCGTAAACACGGCAACAAGAAAAACAATAATTTCATCAAGCATATAAAAGAAGAGGTAAATTACAATATAAAAAAGATAAGCCAGCGCAGAAAGTTTTGCTTTGGCTAAAATGCCGGCAAAAAGCACCGGAATTACTGCCGAACAGGGGAATTCTACAACCGTAATTATCGTTGCAAAGATCAAAATGCTAATCGTTATTCCCCAAACTCCGCCCATTTCCCGAAAAGCGTTCTGCAGTTTTAAAGAAAACTTATTTACAATCTTGTTTTGCCCGCTATCGCAGGCGGGGCCGTATTTTTTAAATTTGAGAAACTGACGGAAAAAATAAACAGCGCCCAAAATTGCCAGTGCAGCAACAAAAACATTCATAATATTTAAAACCGGACCCAGATAATAAAAAAGCTTGTACCAAAGCACAATCAAAAGGCCGTAAACAATTGCCGTGGTCAGAATATATGCCCCGCCAAAAAGCAAAATCTTGACTCTTGAGCGCAAAATTAAAACCAGCCCCAAAATCAAAACCAAAGCGCCCAAAGAGCAAACATTAAAACCATCAAAAAATCCCAACAAAACAGCTTGGCCCAGCAAAGAATATTTGCTTAAATCAATCTCGCCAAGCAAAGGAAGTTTAACTTTGTTTTTGTCTTCAATCGGGGCGGGTTTGTTGTTTTGAATCTGTCTTTGAATTGATGCCTCAATTTGTTTTCCCATTCCCTCTGCGCTGTCAAACCCGAGAAAAAAATCTTTACCCACAAAGGTAAGCGGCACAAGTCCAACATATTTTTCCGCAGAATGTTCTGTCAATAATTTAATCATTAGGTCTCGATATTTTGTATCGCTGGAAAGGTAACGATAAACTTTTACCTGCGGATATTTTTGTTCAATTGTGTTTAAAAAATTCTGCTCGGCTTTGCAGTGGGGGCAGGTTTCACTATAAAAAAAATGTATTTCCAATTTGTTGTCTGGCTGGGCAAAAACGGAAAAACCGACAACCAATCCCAAGACCAATAAAAAAATAAAGAAAAATTTTTTTGCCATTAAGGCCATTATAAAATTGAATTTAATTTTTGGCAAGAATTTGCCATAATAATTAATTTGTATTATAGTTAAAATGCTATGCTAAAGAAAACAAAAAAGAAAAAAATTATTGAAGAATATAAAACGCACGAAGCTGATACCGGATCAGCAGACGTGCAGGTTGCAATTTTAACCGAACAAATCAAGACATTGACCGACCACTTAAAAAAACATCCCAAGGACAATCATTCCAGACGCGGTCTTTTGGGAATGGTTTCAAAAAGAAAGAGATTGCTTGAGTGGCTGGAAAGGAACGACGAAAAAAGATATAAAAAATTAATAAAAGCATTAGATTTAAAAAAATAAATGCCGCTGATAAAACACAAAGATCAACGGGTGGGTGTTTTGATTGACGTGCAAAACATGTACCACTCGGCAAAAAATCTTTATCACAGCCGGGTTAATTTTGCCGAAATTTTAAAAACCGCAGTTAGCGGAAGAAAATTAATTCGGGTAATTGCCTATGTGGTAACCACGGAAACCGGAGAAGAAAAAGCGTTTTTAGAAGCATTGACCAAGGCGGGCATTGAAGTAAGAAGCAAGGACCTACAGATTTTTCCCGGAGGAATGAAAAAGGCAGACTGGGATGTGGGTATGGCAGTTAACGCAATTGAGTTAAGCGAAAAAGTAGATAGTATTATTTTGGTTACCGGCGATGGAGATTTTGTTCCTTTGGTTGAACACCTGAAAGCCAAAGGACAAATGGTGGAAATTATTGCTTTTGGAAAAAGCGCTTCGGGCAGATTACAGGAAGTTGCAGATGATTTTACGGATTTGGGGAAAAACCCGACCAAATATTTAATTCGCACACCTAAAAGATACAATTAATTAAATAATTAATTTTAAGAGACAGACAAGCGCAGATGGGACTCGTTTTGCGAGATACGCAGATTTGTGCAGATGAAAATCCTCATAAATCCGTGTATCCCGATGGGTAAAATCCGCGCGAAACTGTCTCGAAAGCATATGGAGATTAAAACATTTAAAACGGAGATTGAAGGGAAAGAACTCTCCGTTGAATTGGGAGGGCTTGCTCAGCAAGCCAATGGATCGGCGCTGGTTACCTACGGCCAAACGGCTGTTTTGGCAACTGCGGTACTTAGCGCAAATCCCAGCGATAAAAATTATTTTCCTTTGACGGTTGATTACGAAGAAAGGTTTTATGCTGCCGGAAAAATTAAAGGCAGTCGTTTTATTAAACGCGAAGGCAGGCCTTCGGATGAGGCAATTTTGACCGGCAGATTGGTTGATAGATCAATTCGGCCATTATTTGACCAAAGGATGAGAAACGAACTTCAGGTTGTTTTAACCGTGCTTTCTTTTGACGGAGAAAACGATCCCGGCTTGCCGGCATTAATCGGCGCATCTGTGGCTTTGGGGATTTCCGATATTCCTTTTAACGGCCCGGTGGCAGGAATTTCCGTGGGACAAGACGAAAGAGGAAACTGGATGATTACCTCCACATTGAGCGCAAAGGCAAAAACCGGTTCAGAAATCTTTGTTGCGGGAATTGAAAAAGACAATGAAATCCTCGTCAATATGTTGGAAGGACAAGCACCGCAAATGCCCGAAGCGCAAATGCTTGAGGGAATTGATTTGGCCAGAAAATACATTAAAAACCTGCTCGGTTTCCAGCAAAAAATTATTGAAGAGTGCGGAGCGCCTAAAAGAGAAATAAGCATTCCCGAAATTGATGACGAATTTAAGAAAATGATTCATGAACTTATTGATGACAAACTGGAAACCGCAATTTACCACAAGGAAAAACAGGTGAGGGTAAATCAATTAAGAGAAATTACCAAAGGAATTGAGGAGTTGGTCCAAAAAAAATATCCCGAAGAAACGAAAGCTAAATTTGATTTGGCAATGGGCTATCTGGAAGAACAAATTGATGAAATTACCCATACCAATATTCTCAAAAGCAACCGCAGGCCTGATGGCAGAAAGCTTGATGAAATAAGAAAGATCAGCGCTCGGGTAGGAATTTTCCCCCGCCTTCACGGTTCGGCCATTTTCCAAAGGGGGGAAACGCAAATTTTTTCCGTGGTTACGCTCGGATCGCCCGGAGCAGAACAGGTTTTTGACCAAATGGAGATTGAAGGCAAGAAAAGATTTATGCATGATTATAATTTCCCGCCATTTTCTGTCGGAGAAGTGGGAAGAGTGGGAGCGCCGGGAAGAAGAGATATTGGCCACGGAGCATTGGCAGAAAAGGCGCTTGTTCCGATTATCCCCCCCAAAGAGGAATTCCCTTATACCATCAGAGTTGTTTCCGAGGTTTTGTCTTCTAATGGTTCATCTTCTATGGGTTCGGTCTGCGGCTCAACCCTGGCTTTAATGGATGCGGGCGTACCCATCAAAGAAAAAACTGCGGGAATAGCCATTGGTTTAATGACCGACAAGAATGACCGCAACCATTATAAAATCCTTACCGATATCCAGGGACCGGAAGATCATTACGGAGACATGGATTTAAAAGTTGCCGGAACAAAAAACGGCATCACCGCAATTCAAATGGACATTAAAATTGATGGCGTGGGAATGAATGTATTGAAAGAAGCGTTTAATCAGGCGAAAAAAGCGCGCATGGAAATTTTGGATTTAATTACCAAAACCATCAAAGAACCCAGGCCAGAACTTTCGCCATTTGCTCCGCGCGTGTATTCTTTAAAAATTAATCCTGCAAAAATCGGAATGATTATCGGCACGGGAGGAAAGACAATTAATGAAATTACCGAAGAAACCGGAGCAACGATTGATATTGAAGAAGACGGAACGGTGTTTATTACTTGCGAAGACGCGGAAATGGCCAAAAAGGCCATCGGAAGGGTGAAGGCATTAACCAAAGAGCCAAAAATCGGAGAAATTTACGATGGAAAGGTGGTAAAAGTTGCTGATTTTGGCGCTTTTGTTGAGCTGTATCCCAAGCAGGATGGCCTGCTTCACATTTCTGAACTGGGACGCAATGTCAAAAAAGTAGAAGACGTGCTCAAAGAAGGAGATACGGTCAGCGTTAAAATCAAAAACATTGATGCCAACGGAAAAATCAGTCTGGTATTAGCCAAAAAGAAATTATAAAATTAAATTATGGGATTATTTGGAACTAAATCCAAACCCCAGAAGCAGAATTTTACAGAAGCTGCGGAAATAAAAAAGGAGGACGCCCAAACAATCAACGCTCTCCCGGATTTTGAAATTCGCACAATGAAAGATGATTTGGCGGGAATGGGTGTAAGAAAAGGAGATAAAAGCATTCTTTTTCGGCTGGGAACCCAAGAAAAAACCGCGGCTCCTTCTTCTGCCGCAATTCCTCTCCCTCCCAAACCCGAGACCGGAGAAAAGATTGAAGAAAAACCCGTAAAAGAGCCCGAAACGGAAATTCCTAAAAAAATAGAAAGCGGAATGATTGTTCCGGAAAATTTGCCTATTCTGCAACTGCGCAAAAAAACCGAACTGCCCAGCACCGAAGAGCTCATCAGAAAACCTGAAGAAAAACCATTTACTCCGTTGCCGCCAACAAAGCAAACCGTTTTTGAAGAAGAAATTAGCGAAGAAGAAAAAGCTGAAGAACAAAGGGAAATCGGCCCAAGGGAAGAAGTCAAAGAAAAAGAAATCCCCCCGGTAATTGAACAATTGCCCCAACTTCCCAAAATGGAAAAAATAAAAATTCCTGCGCCGCTATATGCTCCGGAAAAAGAAGGACTGAGAAGAGTATTAAGAATGGTTACCGCAGGAATAGTTGTTTTTGCGCTTCTCGGAGGAGGTGCTTTTTTATTTTTTAAAAAACAAGCCGGTCCCGAAACTCAAACACCGGCTACCCCCGCAAAAGTTGAACCTCAATTTTCTCCTCCTTTGATAAATATTGAACAACAAAAAATTGTCTCTCTAAACCAGCGAAGCCTTTTACAGATTTTGCGCGAAGAAGGGCAAAAAGAGCAGGTTATTAATTCCTTTAAAAGAATCAATATTTTAAAAAGCGAAAGCGAGGTTCTTTCTTTGCCAGAACTTTTGCAGGGACTGGAAATATCAATTTCTCCGTATGTTTTTTCCGAAATGGAAGACCAATACAATCTGCTTATTTTTAGCCAGCAAAGCGGGAAAAGAATCGGATTGATTATTAAAATTAAAAATCCGGAAAATCTTAAAATCCAAATGAAAAACTGGGAGCCGGATATGCTTAATAGTTTTAAAAATCTTTATGCTTTTGAGCTGCCCGGTCCGGCTGCAAGCAAAACCTTTCTTGATGACAATTATAGAAATGTAATTATTCGCTATAAAAACCTGCCTTATTCCACTTTAACCTTAAACTATACAATTTTAGACAATTTGCTATTTATCGGAACCAGCAAAGAAACAATTTATACGGCAATTGATCGAATTTTGGCAAAATAAATCATAGAAATTGTGAATAACTTGTTAAAAACTTATATTTTGGGAAAATTTTTTATTATCTCGTCAAGGTCAAATGAAGCTAATTTTCGCTTCAATTGCCGGTTTTAAGACATAATTAACCCTTGACGAAAAAAGAAAAAAGTTTTCCACAGACTTTATTGCTTATGAAAAAAGTGTTTTCAGCAGCAATCAATGGCTTAGAAGCAGAATTAATTGAAGTGGAGGCAGATTTAACATCCGGCCTCCGCTTTTTTGCTATTGTGGGCCTGCCGGACAAATCTGTTGAAGAATCAAAAGAAAGAATTGCCGCGGCAATTAAAAATAGCGGCTTGAATCCGCCGCAAAAACAAAATAAAAGAGTGGTGATTAACCTTGCCCCGGCCGATTTGCGCAAAGAAGGGTCTGCATATGATTTGCCCATTGCCTTAAGCTTTCTTTTGTCTTCTCAACAAATTAATTTTGATCCGCAAGATAAAATTTTTGTTGGGGAGCTGGCTTTAGACGGCGCAATAAGAAAAACCAGCGGAGTATTGCCCATTTGTTTAATGGCCAAAGAAATGGGAATTAAGAATGTTTTTATCCCCAAAGCAAACGAAAATGAAGCCAGACTGATAAAAGACATAAATATTTTTGCCGTTTCCTCGCTTGCCGAACTTATTGGTTTTTTGGAAAAAAGAATTATGCTTGAACCCTCTCTTCCTTTGGATATTGAAAAAGAATGCGCAGAAATTGCCGACTATCCCATTGATATGGCCTATATTAAAGGACAGCAGAGCGCCAAAAGAGCATTGGAAATTGCTGCAAGCGGCTCGCACAATGTGCTTATGGTTGGTCCGCCGGGATCGGGAAAAACCCTGCTTGCCAAAGCAATTCCTTCAATTTTACCCCAAATGCAATGGGAAGAAATTTTGGAAGTAACCAAAATCTACAGCGTAGCCGGAAAACTTTCCCAACAAAGACCAATTATTTTGCATCGGCCGTTCCGCAGTCCGCATCACAGCGCATCGGAAGCAAGTTTAATCGGCGGCGGAAGCTTTGCGCGGCCGGGAGAAATTACCTTGGCCCACCGCGGCGTGCTTTTTATTGACGAGTTTCCCGAAATTCACCGCGATGTTTTGGAAAGTTTAAGGCAGCCGATGGAAGACGGAATGGTTTGCGTTGCCAGGGCAAAGGCAAGTTATACCTTTCCGGCAAGATTTATTCTTGTTGCGGCAATGAATCCCTGCCCCTGCGGTTATTATAATGACCCGGAAAAAGAATGCACCTGCACGCAAAATCAAATTAACAAATACCAGAGAAAAATTTCTGGCCCGATTATGGACAGAATTGATTTATATGTTGAGGTTCCGCATGTCAAATATGAAAAACTGACCGATGAAAAAATTGACGGCTCAAGCGCAGAAATCAGAGAAAGGGTGGAAAAAGCGCGAAAAATTCAAGCGGAAAGATTTAAAAACGAAAAAATTTTTACCAATTCAGAAATGAACATTCCGTTAATTAAAAAATATTGCCAAACCGACGAAGAAGGAAATAAGCTTTTAAAAAATGCGGTGAATAATCTGCATCTTTCTGCGCGGGGATACCACCGCATCTTAAAACTGGCCCGCACCATTGCCGATTTGGACAATACGCAATATATTTGCTCCCAACACATTGCCGAAGCCTTGCAATACCGTCCCAAAATGGAAATCTAAAAACGAATTATCGTAAACTTAAAATCAATATCTGCGAATAAAATTAAAAACTGCCCGATGGCAGTTTTTAATTTTGAATTTTGATTTTTGAAATTTGAATTTTTTAATAAATATAGCCGATAATTCTCCAGTCATCCTTGCGCAGCGTTCTAATTTTTAAAATGCCCCTTCCCAAATGCATTTCCGAAACCGTGATGTAATCGCCATCAACGCTTTCTACATAGGCAACGTGGCCATAATAGGAATTTTCCCGCGTTTGTACAATTGCGCCCGGCTTTGGTTCTTTGCCCGTGGCAAAACCGTACTGCTGCGCCTTATAAATCCAGGTTTTTGCATCTCCGTTCCAAGGAATATAACGCCTCTGTGCCACATACCAGGTACATTGGCCCCAGGGAAATTTATGACTCTCATCAGCATATGGCCGGGGGAAATTATTATAGGTAGAGGTAGCGTATGTGCGCGCCTGATAAGGTGTAAATTTCTGACCATCGGGAATAATAATCTGCTGTCCTACTGTCAAATTTCCGTTTGCCGGCAAAGCGTTAAATTTAATTGTCTGCTCCAAATCGCCTTTATAATTCTTAACAATCTTGTCCAGCGTTTCTCCTTTTTTAACCGTATGCAAAACCCCGGAAACAGGCAGGATGATCAATTTTTGACCGGGCTTAATATAGTCCCAAACGCTTAAGTTGTTTGCCCAAAGCACGGTATAGGTAGAAATCCCAAACTTAGCAGCAATTTCAGAAATCACATCTCCGGGTTCTACTTCGTAGGTAATAGTTCCATTTCTTTTTTCTCCGGAAAAAGCCAAAGAAGAAGGAGAATTAATTGCCACCAATAGCCCGTCTTTTAACATGGTTTGCGCATCTTCGCCCATTCCGCTGTCTACATATGCTTCTTCAAGCACAAATTCTTCCGGATTTAAGTATGGGGCAGCATAGACAAAAGAACCCTTGCGCAATGCTTCCGATTCTTCCTTTATGGAAATGTCTTCTGATCCGCCGGCAATAGAAGAAATTAATAAAGCAACAAAGACAATAAAAATCACTGCTCCTATCCCAAAATGTGGTTTTTTAAGCAGTAATTCAATTTTTTTGCGCATATTTTCCTTTTGCGCCGAAAATCGGCCCAAAAGGATTGTTTTCATCTTCAAAATAGGCTTTTCAACAATAAAATCTTTTAAAACCCTTCTAGTTTTTGGTATTTAAAAGCTTAGCGCATAATTTTTGGTTTGTCAATATTCTTATACCCAATAAAAAGTGATAAAATAAAGCCATGGAACAAATCTTAAACAGTCTCAATCCCAGACAAAAAGAAGCAGTTACCGCGGTTAACGGCCCGATTTTAATCTTGGCCGGACCCGGAAGCGGCAAAACCCGCGTCTTAACCCATCGCCTGGCCTATCTTATTGCCAACGGCATTTCTCCGCAAAAAATTCTTGCCGTAACCTTTACCAACAAGGCTGCCGATGAAATGAGAGAGCGCATTGTTAAGCTGCTCGGCAAAAGAATTTCATTACCGGTTATCGGAACCTTCCATTCGGTGTGCGTAAAAATCCTTAAACAAGAAATTGATAAGCTGGGATATAAAAAGAGTTTTACCATTTATGACGAGGACGACCAGTTAAGCGTGGTAAAAAAGGTAATGGAAAGATTGGAAATCAACAAGGACCAGTTTCCGCCCAAAAAAGTGGCAACAATTATCTCCCAACTAAAAAGCGAGTTTATTGATTTCAAAACCTATGCAGAAAACGCGCATGAGTTTTTCGAAAAAAACATCAGCAAAATTTATTCCGAATACCAAAATGAGCTGAAAAAAAACAATGCCCTGGATTTTGATGATTTGATTATGCTAACAATTAAACTCTTTGAAGAATTTCCCGAAATATTAAAAAAATACCAGGAAAAATTCCAATATATTTTGGTTGACGAATATCAAGACACCGACCCCATTCAATATCGCTTAATTAAGCTATTGGCGAATAAATATAAAAATATCTGCGTTGTTGGCGATGATGCGCAGGCGATTTATTCTTTTCGCAATGCGGATTTTAGAAATATCTTAAATTTTGAAAAAGATTACCCGGAAGCGAAAATAATTACTCTGGACCAAAACTATCGCTCAACGCAAAACATTCTTGATGCGGCATCTCATCTGATTTCTAAAAACAAATACCAAAAACCAAAAAAACTCTGGACCGAAAACCCCTCGGGACCGCCGATTACCATTGTTTCCACCTGGGATGAGAACTCGGAAGCCGAACTCATCGTGGAAAAAATAAGGGCCTTGAAAAAAGATGGATTTAACTGGAATGACTTTACGGTTTTTTACCGCATTAATGCCCAATCGCGGGCAATTGAAGAGGCATTTATCCGCAATCATATTCCCTATAAACTCGTAGGCGCAACAAAATTTTACCAAAGAAAAGAAATTAAGGATCTGATTGGCTATTTAAAATTTATTGCCACCGACGATTTAATCAGCCTGGAAAGAATTATCAATGTTCCCGGCCGAGGAATTGGCGAAAAAACTTTAGAAAAAATCAAGCATTCGGGCTTAAAAGAAATAGCAAAAGAAAACCGCGAAGTGCAAAATTTTTGCCAATTAATCAACGAACTTAAACAAAAAGCAAAAGAGCTCCCCTTGTCTCAATTGTTAAAACTGTTATTGAAATTAATTGATTATCGCAACTGCCTTAAAAAAATCTATGGCGATAATCTCTTGGCTAACGACATTCCCGAAGATGAGGCGCGCTGGCAGAACATTGAAGAATTGGTCAATGTCTGTTCCGATTATGACAATTTAAAACCTCCGCAGGGACTTTATGAATTTTTGGAGAAAAGCGCTCTTTTTTCCGAAGCCGACGAAGTCAATGAAAAAAAAGACGTGGTGCATTTAATGACTTTGCATACGGCAAAGGGTCTGGAATTTCGGGTTGTTTTTATTTCCGGATGCGAAGAGGGAATTTTGCCCCACAGCCGCAGCCTAATTAATCCCTTAGACATTGAGGAGGAACGCCGGCTTTTTTATGTGGGAATTACCCGCAGCAAAGCGCATCTTTTTTGCATCTTTACCCAACGCCGCAGCAGCTGGGGGCAAAAAGAAGCAAATCCTCCTTCAAGGTTTTTGGGCGAAATTCCCGAACATTTAATCAGCTTTGAGGAATTTTATAAAAAGAACGGAAAAGACCTGATTGATTTTTAAGCATCAAAATATAAGATTTTGAATTTTGCTTTATCATTTTGATTTTTGCATTTACATTTTAAACTTAACAATGAAAGAACTGCTCAAAAAATATAATATCCGTCCATCTAAACGGCTGGGGCAAAATTTTCTTATTGACGAATCAATTCTTGAAAAAATCATTGCCGCATCCGAGATTTCAAAAGACGATATTGTTTTAGAAATAGGTCCGGGACCGGGAATACTAACTTTGGCATTGGCAAAAAAAGCCAAAAAGGTGATTGCAATAGAGAAAGACGCAAAAATGGCAGAAATTCTAAATAATGAATTGGGGGTTAAAAATATTAAAAATGTAGAAATAATAAATTGCGACGCTTTAAAAATTTTTAATTTTCAATTTTCAATTTTCAACAAATTTTCAATTTTCAATTATAAGCTGGTTGCCAACTTACCTTATTATATAGCCTCTCCGGTAATCAAAATGTTTTTGGAAGCGCAAAATCGGCCAGATTTAATGGTTTTAATGGTGCAAAAAGAGGTGGGGCAAAGGATTTGCGCAAAAACAAAAATGTCTCTTTTGGGCATTGCCGTACAATTTTACGCTCAACCGGAAATTGTTTCTCTTGTGCCCAAAACCAGTTTTTATCCCCGGCCCAAAGTTGATTCTGCAATTATTAAAATTGTTCCCCAAAAAAAATTGCCAGAAATTAATAGAGAAAAATTTTTTTCATTGGTTAGGGCGGGGTTTTCCTCTAAAAGAAAAGTGCTAATCGGAAATTTATCCCGAGAATTGAAAATTGAAAATTGTAAATTGAAAATTATTTTTGATCAATGTAAATTTGATCAAAAAATTAGGGCGGAAAATTTAAGCGTTGAGGATTGGATTAAACTTTATGAACAAATTAAAAATTATTTATAAAAAAGGCAAAGAATTCTTTCTGCCTTTTCTAAGCGGGGTTTTGCTTTTTCTCGCTTATCCGCCGCAAAATTTATGGTTTTTGGTTTTTGCGGCGCTCATCCCGCTGTTTTGGTTTTTATTTTCGGAAAAAACATCTTTAAAACGGGCATTTTGGGGCGGATCGATTACGGGTTTTGTTTTTATGTCCGGGCTTTTTATCTGGCTGTTTCACACTGCTCCCTTTGAGTGGTTGGGTGTAAATTCGGAAAAGAGCTTTGTGCTGGTTTTAATTTTAATGATTATTTTGTGGTGTTTTCAGGTTTTTCTTTTGGGAATTTCCTTCGGCGCCTTTTGTTGGTTTCTAAAAAAATTTATAAAAACCGCTTCGGGAATCTTTACTTTTTTAATTGTTGTTCCTTTCTCGTGGGCGGTTTTTGAATATTTGCGCGCCTGGTGGTTTGAATTTATTTGGCTGGGAAAAGAAACTTTTTTTGGTCCGCACTGGACATTTGGCGCTCTTGCCTACGCATTGCATAATGTACCTCTTTTTCTGCAAAGCGCGGATCTCTGGGGAATTTACGGCATTGGCTTTATAATAGCATTAATCAATGTTTCGCTCTTTCTAATTTTAGATTCCGGGCGGCAAAAAATATTAAAAAAACAAATTATTGCCTTGGTTTTGATAATTTTTATTGCGTTTTCCTTTTTGTTTATTTACGGAAAATTAAAAATGAAAATAAATTTTGATGGCGAAAAACGCGAAATCGCCTTGATGCAAACCAATTTTCTTTCCGATGCAAATTTTAATGCCTATCACAAAGAAGAAATTTGCAAACTGCTTACGGCAATGTTTCAACAACCCGGAATAAAGGATAAAAATCCGGATTTCATTATCGCGCCCGAGGGACTGGGAATCGTTTCTTGTTATGGCAATAATTTAAAAATTGCCCAAAGCCAACTAAAAGATTTTTGGAAATCCGGACAAATTTATTTGGAAAGCAGAAAAACCCTTGATGAAAACGGAAAAATAAAATCTCGGCTTTTTTATTATGATTTGGAAAAAGACAATCCCGTTGCCTACTATGAAAAACGTTTACTCGTAGCCAATGGCGACTTTTTGCCCTACGTAACAAAATTACTTTTAAACGTTTATTCTTTTGCGAGCGGTTTTGAAAAAAGATTGTATCAAAAAGGAGAAATTGATTTTCCGGCAACAACGCCAAAAGGAATCATTGGCGGAACCATTTGTTCAAGCATCCTTTCTCCGGAAATCAATCGCCAAATGACCGGACGGGGGGCGGAAATCTTAATGGTTGTTTCCAGCGATGCTCCTTTTCACGGCTCAAAGCCGCTTTTGACGCAAAATTTAGCAATGTCTAAATTGCGGGCAATTGAAAATCGCCGGTATTTTGTTCAATCAACAAATATGGGTTATGCATTTTTATTAAATCCCAAAGGAGAAATTGTTTTAAAATCACAAAAATTTGGAAATGAAATACAATTTGCAAATGTTAAGCTTTTAAACCAAAAAACTTTTTATGTCCGCTTCGGCGACTGGTTTGTTTTGCTGGCATTTGCGGTGTTGCTAACCGGGCTTGCTTATCCGCGGGTCTTGACATTTTTAAAAATCAAATAAAAAGTGGTATAATTATTTTGAAAAGCAATTCTCAACCGGGTTTATTTATCCACAGGTCTTGACATTTTAAAAATCAAATAAAAAGTGGTATAATTATTTTGAAAAGCAATAATTAAAGATAATGAAAATAAAATTTAAAAAACCCTTTTCTTTGGCTGGAATAATTACAGCGGCTGTTTTGGCTGTAATGCTTCTGCTTTTTATCGGCGCCTACTCCAAGCGAGAGGCGTTTTCCCGTTTTAATTTCTTTGAAGGGAAAGAAACCGTGATTGAATCGCAAAACAAAGACACGGATAATGATGGCTTAAGGGATTGGGAAGAGGATTTAATCAAAACCGATCCCGCAAATCCCGACACCGATGGCGATGGCTTTTTAGATGGCGAAGAGATGGATTCCGGACACAATCCCTTAATCAAGGCGCCTGCAGACGAACAAACATTTTATCCTTTGCCGCTGGGAGAAAAATACAATATTACCAACAAGGTATTTAGCGATGAAAACATGGATACCCTGTTTGCCGCTTATTTTGCCCAGAAAAAGGAATATCTTGATAATCATCCGCAGATTAATTCGCAAGAAGCGTTTGCCAATAATGTGGCGCAGTCAACAATTGGTGAAATGTGGAAAAGGTCAATCGGCGAGCTTTACAGCGTGCTTAGCGAAGAAATGCAATCGGAACTAGAAAAAATCCCGGCTATTTTTGATATTTCTATCAGCGATAGCCAACTTAATATTTCCCCGGATAATTCTTCGCAGGCAATTCAAAAATATCTTAATGAAGTAACCGGTATTTTATACGCAAACAACTTTTTCTTAAAAGAAGAGGCCTCAAACGCATTAACCAAGGCATTTGAAGAAGACGACTTTTCTCAGCTTGACGTCTTAATTAAGGAAAACGATTTAAGAATTGAACAAGCAAAAACAATTATTGTCCCCTCAACATGGAAAGACATCCATAAAAAGGGAATGGAACTGACAATTTTAATTAGAAACATTTATCTTTCTTTCCGTGATGTGCTAAATGATCCTTTGAAGGCTTATTTGGCCAGCGAAAAATTAGAAAAAATTCCCGATGCGTGGAATGGCTTAATGAATCAAGCCATTGAATTGGCTAAAAGTCAAGGCATCACAATTACTTTGCAAAAATGAAAAAATTTTTAGAAAAAATTATTGCCCTTATAGTAATTATCAGCTTGTTTTTGAGCTTGGGCCTCAATGTTTTTCTTTTTCGCCCCAAGCCGGCAAAAGCGCTGGATGCAGGAGCGGGCTGGGTCTCAAATATCAAAGACTATGTTTTAGACGCAGTAAGTTGGGTAATTTCCAATATGATGCTTAAAAGATTGGAGCAAAATATCCAAGACTGGGGCGCGGGCAAAAAAAGCAAAATCCAACTTCCTTTTGGCATTGAGGATTTTAAAGATTATTTTGACGAATTTTTAAACATTGCTTCTGCCAAGTTTCTTGACCAGTTTAAAAATACCCAGCTTTGTACCGGCATCAGCTTTGCCTTGGGACAGGCCCCGAATATCAACCTTACAACCCTCCGCTCAAATCTGCGTTCGGTGGGAAGATTTTCCGGAACATTTGGTAAATATTACATTGATCAACCGACCTATCAGCGCACGGCAATGTGTACTTTAGACAAAGTAGTGGGAAACATTGAGTCGTTTTTAAGAAGGCCGCGAATTACAATTTTTGGCTGGGATGCTTGGAAAGCGCTAAATCAGCCGCAAAACAATATTTTCGGCGCGTTTTTTTCTGCTTTGGACTTAAAAACACAAATTGCCGCAAGAGAAATAATGAATGCTGCAAACCAAGCAGCAGTTAGCGGAGGATACAAAAACCAAACCGTAACCACGGCCAATAGTAAGGACAAATGCACCCAGGATTGCCTGGCTTTTAAAAGCCCGTCATGCGAAACGGGTCTTTCAAATGAAGCCTGCAGGGGAAATTCTGATTGCGGAGTTGGCTATGTCTGCTTTAATAATTATTGCGTATCGCAAGATTGCGCAGTAGAAACTCAATCCTGTATTAATAATTGTGGAAGAATTCCCGTTGTCCCCATAGCGCAAGCAGTAAGCAATCTGGGAAGCCATATTCATGAAGCTATAAACAATAGCTTATCCGGAGATATGCAAAAATTAATCGCTACTGATGAAATCACCGAACTCATAGGTATATTTTTCAGCGCGCTTTTAAATAAAGCAATGAATGGTTTGGGATTGGCATTTAAATCATTTACCGCTACCAAATCCCAACAACAAAGAGCGCAAAATAAAGACAGATTTTCTTATCAAAAGCAGTTTTTAAAAACAACTTCTTCAACAGAAAAAAAGGATGTGCGCACTTCAATTTATTCCACAATAGAACAGGCAATAAAGCAATTTTCGCGCTCAATTATTGCCTGCAGTTCAGACACAATGATGACCGTAGAGGATTACAGGAAAAATCTTGCTGACATTTTAGATTCGAACGTTGAGGCGCTTTATGTGGGTATTCAGGGAGTTAATCTTCAACCAGATGCGGTAGTTTTGGACCCGCCATATGCTCCTTATTCCGTGTACGGCTATAGTTGGGGAGAGGTTTTTCCGTCTAAGGTTCCGGAAAAATGTCGCGCGCTGCTTGACCAATTGAATATGCCGAAAACAACAACCTGCTCAAGCATTATCACCGGCCTTGAACCAAACTATGGACTAAAAACAACATCAACCGCTTTGCCGCAATGTAGCGACGGAAAAGACAATGATAATAATGGTTTAATTGATTATCCCAATGATCCCGGATGTTATTCTCCTTTAGATACACTTGAAGCAAGCGGCGGAGGGGGCGGAGGAGGAGGCGGAGAAAGAGAAGAAAGAGTAGTGCCGATGATGGATTTGGTGCCGGGAATTGGAGAAGTGCCTTGCATCCCCTGCATTTATGACCACGATGCTTTAAATTGTCCAGTGGGACCCAGACCGCCGCAAAAATATCCCACAACATTTTTCGGCACAAGCACAAATACGGTTTGGACCAGCGCAATCTTGCAACAAAAACTGGATTTTTATGGCAGTTGCGCTGAATGGTATGTGGTTGCCCTCAACCGCTGCGATGAATGCCTTAAGGGATATGACGAAAATTGCGCAAAACTGGCTACCGAACAAGAAAGGGCAAATTGCATTAACCAACAATGCAATAATTATTCAGATATTGTTGAACATGTGATTGACCCGCCAACCACTCCTTTAGATTTTTACGGCAAGTGCTTGGCTGAAGAGCAAAAAGAAGCGTGCTTTACCTGCCTAAAAGAATATTACATTCCCGCAACTTATTGCGAACAAGTTCGCGATTATACTGCCCGCTTGGTGACCAAATACCCAACAGTGGTTGTTAATAAATATAAAAAGGATGAAGGCGAATTCAGGGGATTATTTGATCCTTCAATTGCGGCAAGGGGCGGACTTTGCAATGACAACGATGGAAAAGAAAATATCAGTCTGGCTTTAATTTGCAGGGCAATGCCCGATTTTGCTTATAATGGCGAAAAGGTTTGCCAAACCCGTTGCAAAAAAGCGGGAATGACCGATGAGCAATTAACAAATGTGACCGATTTTCGACCCGATGAAAATGACTGCGGAGGCATAAAATTAGATGTTGGCGGTAAAGAACCATTTAATAGTATTGATGACGGAACCTTAGATGGCCGGGGTAGGTGCTGCGCTGATTTTTGGCAAAAAAATACGAAAAACTATACTATCTGCGTTGGTGCAGGACCAACCACAGAAAACCCGCCCCCAATTATCCCCACAATGTCCGTAACCCTTTCTGCCAATCCTTCTTCCGGTCTGGCGCCGCTAAACGGGGTGGACTTAACCGCCGTGGTTTCCGGAACAAGCTCGGGCCAAAATCTTACCTATTACTTTGATTGTGAAAACGATGGAAATTATGAAAGAGTCCAAGAATCGGCGCTAACCACGCTTACCGTCAGCGATTTATGTAATTATTCAGAAAACAATAAAACCTATACTGCTTCGGTAATGGTAATGAACGATGTTGGCGCATCGGCAAAAGCGGTTACCACTATTCAAACCACCGATTGTGAAATTTCTGTAGCGCTTAATCCCGCAAACGGCATTGCGCCGGTTGATGTAAGTATTACCGGGAAATTGAATAATGCCAGCGGACCGTTTACTTTCCAATTCTATTGCGATGTTCCCACAAGTGGAGGACCGGTTGATTCTTGGAGCGGAGCGACAACCCAATATACATCTGATATTAATGAATACACGCTAAACAATGCCTGTAGATTCACTTCCGGAGGATTAAAAGCAGTAGGCGTCTCAATCCAAGGCAGCAATTCTTCTTCTTCGTGCTATCAAACAATTACCATTGCCGAACCGGCAACCATTTCCTGTATTTTGGATGTTTTAGAGCCAACCATTAAACCTAATACGCCGGTGGAGGTCTCTATTGAAACAATGCCCAATGCAGGATATCTGGACCTAATTCATAATGCAGTGGGCACGAATTTCAGTATTGACTGCACAAACAACGGAAGCTTTGAGTTTTCAGATACAATTCAGCAAACAACGCTTCAAAATTCAACCTGCTCTTATTCTGCTCCGGGAATATATACAATCAGTGCAAAGGTAGGAAATACCAATCCGGCAAATGGCTTTTCTGCTTATAATACCTGCCAAGGCAGCGTGCGCGTTGAGTTAAGAGAAGAAACACCTTAAATTGACTTAAGTTTTAGAAAATAAAAATGAGGAAATTGAAAATAAATAAAAAAATAATTGTTGCGATGGTTTTTGGAATGATGCTAATTGCAGGATTTTTGATTCTGCCCATCGCGGCTAAGGCGCAGGATATCCCCCTCAATGAACTACAAAACGCGGGTACGGGTGGTGGCATTTTCCCCTCTGCAAAAGAGATCGCTACAGCAATTTTTAGATTTTTGGGTTCAATTGTGGCTAAGATAGCTACTTTTTTCTTAAATCTCGCACTGGGTTTATTTCAGTCCGTGCTCCAAGAAGGATTTAATGGCCAGCCAGACATTGCTGCTATAGGATGGAAAGTAGCACGCGATGTTGCTAATATGGTTTTTATTCTGGTAATGATTGTTATCGCCTTTGCCACAATTTTAAGAATAGAAAGATACGGAATAAAACAACTATTGCCAAGGTTGATTATTATCGCCCTCTTGATCAATTTCAGCATGGTGCTTTGTTTTGTCCTGGTTGATTTTACCAATATTCTTGCTAATTATTTTATCAATAATGCCCAAACCGACAGCAATGGCAACAAGGTCCAGCTGGCTCAGGTTTTTATAGATGGATTTCACCTTCCCGAAATGTATACGGCTGGTCTTTGTGAAAATTTTTTAACGGAAAAAGAGCTGTGTAAGAGCCATCAAGATTATTCTGCTGAAGAAATAAGCGCGTGCGAAACAAAATACCAGGAACAATTTGATAAATGTGATAAAGTAGTAAAAGATGCTGCTGAAAAAGAGACGGAAGAGGAATCCATTCTTCATGTTCTTGTATCGGAATTTGGCAGCGCGGCACTTATTTTCATCGCTGCTTTTATTGTTGGCGTGGGCGCAATTTTGTTGTTTATCCGCGTAATCGCAATTTGGATTTTGGTAATAATTTCGCCCCTTGCTTTTATCTGCTTTATTTTGCCTTCTTTGCGGACGCATTGGGAAAACTGGTTGCATCAATTTATAAGGTGGTGCATTTTTGCGCCTGTTTATACTTTCTTTATTTGGCTTGCGGCACAAATTTGCATGTCAAACAAATTAGAAAAAATCGGCAACCGCCAATCCAATTTATTTCTTGACCAAACAACTACTGTAAACCAGTTTTTTTCAGATATGAAATATGCGTTTGGTTTTGTTTTTCTAGGCGCCCTGCTTATTGCCGGACTAATTACCGCAAATAAATTGGGAATTGCCGGAGCCGGCGCAGCAATGGCATTGGGCAAAAAATGGACCGGCGCAGCAAAAGGCGCAATTAAAGGCGCAGTTAAAGGCAGGCTTGCTGCAACCGGCAAAGAGGTTAAAGATGCCTACGCCGGAGCAGCGAGAAGAGTTGGGGGCAAGGTACTACAAAAAATTCCCGGATTCAAAACCACCGGTGCAAGAATGGAAATGAAAGGAGAAGTGCAAATGGAAAGAATTATGGCCTCTAAAAAGATTAAAGACCGAGAACAGCTATATCAACGCATGAGCACACAACAAAGAGCAGACATTTTAAATAGAGCAACAACCCCCTCTGCCGATAAATTGGCGCTTGCTCAAATAATGAAAGAAAAGGATCTTAAGAAAGTGGATACAAAGAGTGCGGAAAACATAAGAAACATATTCACGGCTTATGGCAGAAGGGCAGAGGCGAAAAGCGTAGAAAATGCCAGGCTAGACACCTTAAAGCTCCAAGAAAAAGCTCAAAGAATTAAAGAGCTTGAAAATGAAGGCAAGCTAGGAGAAGTGCATGCAATCTCTCTACAAGATACTGCAACCCAACAGGCATGGACGGAAAACGTTTCCCATAAAGGAGCCATATCTTACGCAAATATGTCTAGAGAAAATAAAGCCGCAATGCGTGCTGCCTACGATCGGGCATATGACCGCGACAAAGAAAGGTTTAAAGACACCTACAGCGAATTAATGAAGGATGCAGAGGCAGCAGAAATGCCGAAAGACGAAGAAAAGAAAAAAACAATTGGCGAATATGTTGCCAAAAAGAATCAGCTTCCCTCTGTTTCTGACGCAATGGCCAGCGACAAGGCTTTCGTTGAAGGCGCCATAAAGGCCCGAGACATTGATGCGCTGACAAGATGGGCAGAAAGCAATGCCAATGTTAACACGCAACTTAAAGCAACCATTGAATCTTTGGCGAATGAAAATCCTGACGACGGAGATATCCAAAAATCCAATGCCGTCTTAAATAAAACCCTGGCTGGACTAAACAATATTATGCTGGCGGAATTTGCCCAAAAAGCAAAACCAGACTACTTCAAGAAAATGAAAGCCGAATTTCATCCTGAGGTTAAGGACGGAGCAAAAATACTTGCTGCAAATATAGATATAAACAATCTAATTAATTCAATAAAGAATACCAGCTCGGAGCTTGGAACCGCGATGGTTAAAGCCATAAAAGAAGGAGCAAAAGCCGGCGAGGCAGGATTTGATGCGCGACTTAGACAAATAAAATCAGATCGGGCAGTGGATGCTCTTTACCTGACTCCGGATGAAATAGAAAAAGAGAAAATGAAAGCAGAAAAAGAGAAGATGAAAATAGAAAAAGAGAAAAAGAAAAGAAGTAATGGCCCCAACACAATGGCCGGGGAAACATAAAACAAATTATTGCTCAACACAGCGAAATACAATTAAATGCAATTTCAGATTCCACAATTTATAGAAATTGAAGATAAAATCATTGGGCCGATGACGCTTAAACAGTTCCTATATCTTTTGGCGGGCGCGGTGATTATCTATATTCTGTTTAAGGTTTTTAATTTTATTGTCTTTATCATTCTGGCTGTTCCGGTAGCAGCGGTTTCTTTGGCCTTGGCGTTTGTAAGGGTTAATCAGCAACCGTTGAGTTTTTCTCTTAAATATTTTTTCCGTTTTATGAAAAAACCGGACTTCTATGTCTGGAAAAGGCCGGAGCCGCAAAAGAAAAAACAGGAAACCAAAATTCCGGAAATTATTAAAAAAGAGCCAAGCCAAAGCCAAAAAAGAATTATTCCCCGGGAAAAACTTCAGGAAATCAACTGGAAAATTGAAGTAGAAAAATAATATGGCACAAAACATTCCCAAAAATGCTCCCAGCGTCCAAACCTTTGTTAAGGTAAAAGAAATTAAGGACGGAGTAGTTATTTTACAAGACAATAGTATGAAGTCTGTTTGCGCCTGCTCGAGCGTCAATTTTGACCTTTTAAGCGTTCCGGAGCAAGAAGCAATCATTAACAGGTTTCAAGAATTTCTCAATTCGTTGGATTTCTCGATTCAAATCATTGTCGCTTCCCGACATTTCGAAATTGACTCATACCTGAACCAAATTAGAGAAATGGAAAAAAGACAAACCAACGAACTTTTAAGGGTGCAAACCAGCGAATATATCAATTTCGTAGAAAGCTTTGTGGAATTTGCCAACATTATGACCAAGTCATTTTATGTGGTTGTTACCTTCAAAATCGCAGAAAGCAAAGAAGAAGAACTTGATTTTATGGGCAAATTAAAAAACCTAATAGCAAGCAGAAAACCGACAGAAACGTTTAAAGACGAAAATTTTGCCCAGTATAAAATGCAGTTAGACCAAAGGGTTAACCTGATAATTCAGGGCCTGCAGGGCTTGGGCATTAAAGCAGTTCCTTTAAATGACGAACAATTAACCGAACTTTTCTACGAATTCTATAACATTGGAAAGTAATTATGGGTTTATTCAGGAAAAAACAAAAAAAACCGATTGAAGACATCGGCATTCCGGAAACCGAAGGGATGATTTCTGCAGAAATGTCTCTAGTAGACGCAATTGCGCCTTCGGCACTACAGATTACCTCTAATTATCTCCAAATTGGGGATAAATTTGCCAAAACATTTTTTGTCATTACCTATCCGCGCTTCTTGACCGTAAATTGGCTTTCGCCGATAATTAATCTGGACCGCATTTTCAACATTTCAATGTTTATCCACCCGATGGATACCGGCGTAATCTTAAAAAGATTAAGAAGAAAAATCACCCAGGTAGAAGCGCAAATCTCTACGGAAATGGAAAAAGGCAAGGTGCGCGATCCAATGTTAGAAACAGCGCGCGCGGACATTGAAAATTTAAGGGATAGATTAATTCAGGGCACGGAAAAATTCTTTAAATACGCGCTTTATATCACTATTTTTGAAGATTCAATTGACAAGCTGAACGAGGTTGAGGAAGAAATTCTTTCTTTAATGGAAGCAAAAATGATTTATTTGAGGCCGGCGCTTTTCCAACAAGATATGGGCATCAACTCAACCCTTCCCCTGGGAACCGATGAACTTTTTATTGCCAATCCCCTAAATACCG
>Ga0123519_10004583_pt1 | contig 22295 bp, 21 predicted proteins | sample YelNatPaOPRAMG02_FD_87396 | JGI IMG/M metagenome (GOLD analysis project Ga0123519, IMG submission 87396) | Hot spring microbial communities from Yellowstone National Park - Yellowstone National Park OP-RAMG-02 (version 2) | ecosystem: Environmental > Aquatic > Thermal springs > Hot (42-90C) ...
ACGGTCCGAAAGAGAACATTCCCTCCGAGGTTCAGGCCATTTTGAAGGAGAGGTACCCGGAAGACCGAGCGACAGGTTTTCTTGTGGGGGATCTTCGAGGAGCCATCAGCGTAAAGATCGCCTTGGGAAGAGAAAAAAATAGAAGTGATATTAAAAAGTGAGCGCACAACTCCAGATAGAACTTGCTCAAAGAGTAAGGATTTGAAATGAATCCTCCATCAATCTTTTAACTTCTAAAGGAGGCGCCTGATGCTGATTCAACCCTTTTTTGTTTCTGGATTGTCACACATCTCTTATCTCCTGTGCGGCTCAAAGACCTGTGCGGTCATTGATCCCAAACGGGACGTTCAGGTCTATTTCGACACCGCCAAGGCGATGGGTCTCAAGATCACCCATGTCCTTGAAACCCATCTCCATGCCGACTTCATCTCGGGCCATATGGACCTAGCAGAAAAGACCGGAGCGAAGATCTACGCCCCCAAATCAGGGAACTGCCAGTTTGACCATAAAGGTCTCGCCGAAGGAGACACCTTTGAGATAGAGGACATGGAGATCAGGGTTCTTGAAACACCCGGCCATACCCCGGAACATATTGTTTACGTCGTCATCGATCATTCCCGGGGAGAGGAGCCAACTGCTCTTTTCAGCGGGGATACGCTTTTTGTCGGAGATGTCGGCAGGCCCGATCTCTTCCCCGGTATGGCCAAAGAGTTAGGCCAAAAATTATTTGAGAGTTTGAAGAAGTTGGCGATGCTCCCTGATTTCTGCGAAGTTTATCCAGCCCATGGAGCCGGCTCACTCTGCGGAAGGGCCATGTCCGCCAAAAGAACGAGCACGATCGGTTACGAAAAAAGGTACAATTACGCCTTTCAGATGAAAGAGAGAGAGGATTTCGTTAAACTTTTGACCACCGACATGCCAGAGGCGCCTGACCACTTTAGCCGATGTAGCGAAATTAATCGGAGGGGGCCTGTTCTGACGAAGGACCTTCCTCGGCTAACTCCCTTTGATCCTTTTGCCTTTCAACAGAGATCCAAAGAGAAGCATACGATTGTTCTTGACATCCGACCCTATGATGCTTTCGGCGGCCAGCATGTTCCTGGGGCCTATCACATCGATTTTGGAGGAAACTTTTCGACCTTTGCGGGATGGATTCTCCCTCCTGAGACGGAGATCCTTTTGGTTTCAGAAAGTGTCTCCCAGGCTGAAGAAGCTGTGATTCAACTTCGACGGGTGGGATTGGATCGAACCATAGGTTACCTCGAGGGAGGGATGTACGAATGGGCTAAAGCGGGTTTGGCTGCCCAGCACATTTGTCAGCTCTCAGCCGAGGAATTGAAAAAGAGGATGACCCAAGGGCCAGGGATGACCCTTTTGGATGTGAGGGCGAAAAGGGAATTTATGACCGGTCATCTTGAAGGAGCGATCAATATACCTGTGGCCGATTTAAGAAAGAGATATCAGGAGCTCAACTCCGAAATTCCTGTGGCTGTCCTATGCAATAGTGGACACCGATCCAGCTTGGGAGCAAGCCTTCTGAAAATGCGGGGGTTTAAAGACGTTTCAAACCTGGCCGGAGGGATGATGGGATACAATGCAGCAGGCTTCGGTCCAGAATGTCCGCTTTGCATTGCACCTCATGGTCCCCAACAGACGAAAAGGTAGACTCTTTCATTCACTGTTTGAGGGTGGCGCAGGAGGAATCAGATGGATTGGTTCATGATGGAGCGGTGGTCGCCTTATGCGGTAGGATTCGGAATGGGTGTGTTGAGCTGGATCACCTTTCTCTTATCCGACAAACCGATTGGATGCTCAACCGCCTTTTCTCGAACGAGCGGCATGCTTGAGCGCCTCTTTCGAGGAGATCGGGTGAAGGAGAAAGCTTATTATAAAAAATTTTCTCCAGAGGTGGATTGGGAATGGATGCTTGTTCTCGGGGGCTGCCTTGGAGCCATGATATCTACGCTCCTTTCCGGTTCTTTTCGGATCCTTTGGGTTCCATCGAGATGGGAATCTGCCTTCGGCCCCTCCTTTACAGTTCGATGGATCGTGTCCTTGATCGGAGGAATCCTTTTAGGATTCGGAGCCCGCTGGGCAGGAGGCTGCACGAGCGGCCACGGAATCAGCGGAACGCTTCAACTGGCCGTCAGCAGTTGGTTGGCGGCGATCTGTTTTTTCATCGGTGGAATTTTCACAGCCCTGTTGCTTTATCGTCCTTAGCGAAAGGGAGCCGAAGCGATGCTCAAGCGCTTGCACGAAAGGAAGAAACTCCAATTGGGAATCGGTTTTGGCACAGGGATTTTTTTCGGTTTTCTCCTCCAAAAGGGAGGGGTAACGAATTATGACGTCATCCTTGGTCAACTTTTGCTGACCGATTTTACGGTGGTCAAGATCATGCTCTCTGCCGTCATCACAGGCATGGTAGGCATTTATCTCCTTTGAAGTTTAGGCCTGGCCACTCTTCATCCCAAACCAGGGTCTTTTGGATCAACCGTTATCGGTGGACTCCTCTTCGGAGTGGGGTTTGGACTTTTGGGATATTGTCCAGGTACCCTGGCCGGGGCTGTTGGGCAAGGGGCTCTGGATGCCCTTTTAGGAGGGATGATCGGTATTCTGATCGGTACCGGTCTCTTCGCAGCATTTTTTCCGGCCCTTGAAAGAAAGATTCTCAATAAGGGTTATTTTGGTGAGATCACCTGGCCCGAACTTCTCAGAGTCAATCCCTGGGGTTTGATCCTCCCGATCACCCTTGGCATCCTCCTTCTTCTTTTCTGGATCGAAACTTCCAAACTTTAAGCTTTGCGGTCTATCCAGAACCAAATGGTTAAAAGAATTCTCCCTGCCATCGAATGGATTCGTGATTACCGATTCGACCACTTCAAAGGAGATCTTTCAGCAGGTCTCATCGTCTCCATCCTTTTAATTCCTCAAGGGATGGCTTACGGCATGCTTGCGGGGCTCCCTCCGGTCATTGGCCTGTATGCTTCCACCTTTCCTTTAATCGCCTATGCCCTTATGGGTTCGTCGCGACATTTGGCCATCGGTCCAGTGGCCATGATATCACTCTTAGTGTTTACGGGTGTCTCCGCTCTGGCTGAGCCTGGTTCTCAACGATATATCGGCCTCGTCTGGGTTCTCGCTTTGATGGTGGGTGCCATTCAATTTCTCATGGGGTTGCTTCGACTGGGATTCTTCATCAACTTCTTCTCCCATGCCGTGCTGAGCGGTTTCACCTCAGCGGCGGCCCTCCTCATCTTTTCCAGTCAGTTAGGCCACCTGTTGGGGATTCCACTCCCTCCTCAGCATTCCGTCGTCCTTTTATGGAGAGAGATTGGAAGCCGCATCGGGGAGATACATCCGATTGCCCTCTTGCTTGGGATAGGAAGCATTGGAGTTCAACTCCTGTTGAAATGGAAAGCCCCCCATTTTCCGGCATCCTTGGTGACCGTCGCGGGTGGGATCTTCCTGGTCTATCTCTTACGGTTGGATCGAACGGGTTTGAAGATCGTGGGCAGTATCCCCGAGGGCTTTCCCCATTTCTCCCTTCCTCCTTTGAATTTCGAGTCGGCAGGCCTCTTGTTTCCCGTCGCCTTGTCGATTCTCTTTGTGGGATTCATGGAATCGGTTTCTGTGGCCAAACTGATTGCCACAAAGGAGAAGTATAAAATCGATTCGAACCAAGAGCTCAAAGGGCTGGGGCTTGCCAACATGGTGGCCTCCTTCTTCTCCGGTTATCCTGTCACCGGAGGATTTTCTCGAACCGCCGTCAATTATCAATCCGGAGCTCAAACCCCCCTCGCCTCCATGATCACAGGCAGCCTTGTCCTTATAGTCCTCTTTTTTCTCACCCCTCTCTTTTACTTCCTTCCCCATGCCGTCTTGGCGAGCATTGTCATAGTGGCTGTCATTGGTTTAATAGATATCAAAGGCCTTCGACATCTCTTCAGAATCAAAAAGGTGGATGGCTGGACTGCGGTCCTCACTTCTATCACGACATTGATCTTAGGGAGCGAAAAAGGGATTCTCGTAGGAATGGTTTTTTCTCTCTTTGTCTTTATCTGGAGAAGTGCCCATCCACATGTTGCCGAACTGGGATATCTGGAACGAGAGAAGCTTTTTCGAAATCTTTCACGCTACCCAGAGGCGGTCCCGTTCCCTGGCATCCTCCTCATCCGTATCGATGCATCCCTCTATTTTGCCAATACCGGTTTCTTAGAAGATTATCTCCACAGGCGTCTCTCTGAAAAATCAGAGATTCAATGGGTCGTGTTCGATCTTTCGGGAGTGAACGATATGGATGCCGTTGCCGTGGATTCCTTGGAGGAGCTGATGGACAATTATCAAGAGCGGGGGATTCGATTCCTTTTCGCTTCCATGAAGGGTCCTGTGAGGGATTTGGTCCTACGGGCAGGATGGGAGAAAAAATACGGACCGATCTTCCAATATCCTTCCCTCTTCCATGCTTTAAAAGAGATCCCAAAAGCAGAAAAGGGCGAGGTCTCAACCCCCCACCCCTTTTTTCTTGCTGACCCTCATGGGCCTGCCGATGACGGTAGGAGATAAGACCTGATCCCCGAAACATCTTACAGCTTTTCGGGACGGGAAGTTCAAAGAAACCCTGGGAACGAAAGCGGGAAGGCTTACAAGCTCAGGATCCTTCGGGCCTCGGAGGGGGTGGCGATCTCCCTTCCGTACTCCCGGGCGATTCGGACGATCCGCTCCACGAGCTGGGCGTTGCTCTGGGCCAAAACCCCCTTCGAATAGTAGATGTTGTCCTCCAGGCCCACACGAGCATGGCCCCCCATGGCCATCGCCATCACGGCCATGGGAAGCTGCTGCGCACCGATCCCGATCACGGACCAGGTCGAACCGCTGGGAATGATCTCCGACAGATGCAGAAGCGACTTGGCCGTAGCCGCCATTCCCCCAGGCGTCCCCAGAACGAACTGGAAGTGGAGCGGTGGCTTGAGAAGCCCCTTTTCCAAATACCGGATACACGTTTGGACCATGCCCGCCTCGAAAACCTCAAGCTCGGGCTTGATTCCTCGGGCGAGCGTTTCTTTGGCCAAGGCGTCAAGGAACTCCGGTGGGTTCAGGAAAACATGCTCTCCCATGTTCACCGACCCCGCATCGAACGAGACGAGTTCAGGTTTTAAGGCAAGGGGTTGAAGCCTTTCGGCAATGGGAAGGTTACGGCCCGGAATGCCGCTTGTGGTCAAACAGAGAATCGCATCCGTCTCGCTTCGAATCCGATCCACAACCTCTCTGAAAATGGCCAGATCCTGGGTCCCGAGTCCTGTCTTCGGATCCCTCACATGGATGTGGAGCACCGAAGCCCCTGCCCTCCAGGCCTCGATCCCTGATCGGGCGATCTCTTCGGGCGTGATAGGAATATAAGGTGTCTGCTGACGGGTGATTCTCGAACCCGTTACACCTACCGTGATGATCCATTTCTCCATCGCCTCACCTCGTCTCGAATTCGGGTTTCACATGCCCAAATAGGCTTTCCGGACATGTTCGTTGCCCATCAGCTCCTGTGACGTTCCCGAGAGGGCGATCCGCCCGGTTTCTAACACATAACCTCGATCGCTGTATCGGAGCGCCAGCGTGGCATTCTGCTCAATGATGATCAGCGTTACGCCCTGCTCGTGCAGCTTTCGGGTCGCAGTGTAGATCTCTTTGGTCACTTTGGGAGAGAGGCCCAGCGAAAGCTCATCGAGAAGAAGCAGGGTGGGTCTGGACATCAACGCCCTTCCGATGGCCAACATCTGCTGTTCACCGCCGCTCAGAGTGCCTGCGATCTGTTTTCTTCTCTCTTTCAGGACCGGGAAGAGCGTATAAACCCACTCCACCGACTCCTGAAGAAGAGGCCTTGAAGTCTTGGGATAGGCTCCCATCTCGAGGTTTTCATAAACGCTCATATCCTTAAAGATTCTCCGACCTTCGGGTACACAAGCCATCCCCATCCGCGTGATACGAAACGAGGCTTCTCGCGTTATGTCGCGGCCCAGGAAACGAATCACGCCCGAAACCGGATGGTGAACCCCCAAGATGGACTCGACCAGGGTTGTTTTTCCTGCCCCGTTGGCGCCCAAGACCGTTACTACCTCGCCCTTTTGAACGGTCAGGGTTAAATCCCAGAGAATCTGGGCTTCACCTCGAAAGACATTCACCCCTTCAACTTCGAGCATCCTCAGCCCCAAACAGCTATTAATCTTCTCAAAATAGAAATGGCAGACATCTCCCTCTCCCGCCTTGGCGGGAGAGGGCTGGGGTGATGGTGTTCCCTCGGAATTGTCCCCTCACCTCAATCCTCTCCCCAAGGGGAGAGGAAGATTCCCTTTTCCCTTTGATTGTCCAGACGAATATGAGCATAGTAATAATCGTTCAATCCCTCAAGCCTCACCGGTCTCTGACTCTCCCAGATAGGCCTCGATCACTTTTCTGTCCGAAACGACTTCCTCGGGTGGGCCTTCTTTGATCTTTCGTCCCTGATCCAATACGATGATGCGATCGCAGGCCTTCATGATCGCTCCCATGACATGTTCGATCCAAAAGATCGTGACCTTCACCTTTGTCCGGATCATCTCGATCAGATCGAGGGCTTGCAGAATCTCCGACGGATTGAGCCCCGCCAGCACCTCATCGAGCAACAAAAGCCGAGGCTTTGTCGCCAGAGCCCTGGCCATTTCAAGCCGTTTCTTCTCGATCAGCGTAAGCTGGCTTGCCAAGGCTCTTTCGCGCCTTTCCAGGCCGACCAACCTTAGAAGAGAGCGGGCTTCTTCTTTCCGATCCTCTCTTGAACCCTCTCCCTGACCGCGACCGAGGGTCCCGACCCACGTGTTCTCGAGGCAGGTCATCTTTAAGAAAGGACGAACGATCTGGAATGTTCTGGCGATGCCCATTCGGCAGATTTCGAAGGGCTTTCGTGAACGAATATCATGACCATCGAAAACAAGCGTTCCCTTATCGGGATGAAAAACCCCGGTCACAAGGTTGAAGAGCGTTGTCTTGCCCGCTCCGTTCGGCCCGATGAGACCCACGATCTCGCCTTCGAAAATATGGAAATCGACATCTCTGACCGCGACAAGCCCACCAAAGGACTTGGTCAGCCCTTTCCCTTCGATCAACAACTGCGGGCTCCTCTTAGCATCCATCTTCCTTCGGGTTCCCTGTCTTTCCTTCTCCTTCGGGCTGCCTACGGAGTTTCGCTCCAGCCCACTCTGAGCCTCTTGTCCAAAATCCCCATCAACCCCTCCGGCGCAAACCGGGCCATGCCGAGGGCCACCAACCCGAAAAGGAGCACATGGTATTCTCCATACACCCGAATGTATTCGGAAAGGATCTCGAGGACAAAGGAGCCGATGATGGGTCCCGCGAAACTCCCCATCCCTCCGATCACCGCCATAGCCAAAACGAGAAACATCTGGCCGAGGGAGGGAATGTCGGGGGTGATCAGCATCAGGTAATGACCGTAAAGTCCTCCTGCAAGGCCCGCCATAGCGCTCGAAACCGTGAAGGCAACGATGCGAACCCGTATCGTGTTGATTCCGGATGACGACGCGGCAAGCTCGTCATTGAGGACTGCCCGAAAGGTCAACCCCATCTCGGAGTGAATGATCCAGTAGATGAGGACGAGAATAAGAACCGTCAAAACCAGAAAGAGATAGTAGTAACTCACCTTCGAGTATTCGCTGAAGAGTCCTGGGATCTGAAGGCCCATCGTCCCCCTCGTCCACTGATCTTCGTTCGTGATGATGATCCTTAGAATTTCGGAAAACCCGAGGGTGGTCAAAGAAAGGTAGATCCCTCCCATGCGGATGCAGAGATATCCCAGGCCAAGCCCCAGCAGCGCGGCCGCCGCGCTGCCCACCCAAACACCCAACCAAGGTGGAAGCCCCGTGCGGACCGCAAGCATTCCCGATACGTAGGCTCCGACCCCTGCGAACGCGGCATGAGCAAAGGAGACCTGCCCTGTGAACCCGGCAATGAGGTTCCACGAAGAGGCCATCATCACATAGAACAGGCTGATAATCATGACGTGAAGCCAGTACTGGGACAGGAAAAAAGGCGGAAAAAGAGCAAGAAGAAGAAATAGGATCGGGATCGTGATTCTTTTTGAAAACATGACCTCAAACCTTTTGAGATTGATGCGATAGCGTCTTGGCCTTGGCTTCTACGTTGTTTTCTCGCCAAAAAGGCCCCAGGGTCGAAAAACCAAGACAAGGATCAAAATAATGAACCCGAATATGGCCCGGTACATCGTCGAGATATAAGCCGCCCCCAGGTTTTCCAAGATTCCAAGAATCAGGCCGCCGATCACACAGCCTTTGAGGGAACCCATCCCTCCCAAGACGACCACGACAAAAGCGGTCAGACTCACGGCCGAACTTCCTGTGGGCGTAACCGGAAAGATGGGAGCGATGATCACGCCGGCTGCGCCTGCGAGGGCTGCTCCCAGCCCGAAAGAGAACATGTTCACCTTAAGATGATCAATCCCTACCAGTGCAGACATCCCTCGGTCCTGAGAGACGGCCCGGATGCTCTTGCCAAACCACGTTCTTCTCACGAGGTAGAAGACAAAAAGCAGGATGGCGATGGAGATGAAGAAAGAAAGGAGCCTCTGGTTTCCATAATGATAGAGCCCCAGAATCGAGGTTGCGCCGCTCACCAGCGCCGGAGGTTTGTTGGGATAAGGACCGAAGATGAGCAGGGCCCCATTCTGTAAGACGATCGAGAGCACAAAGGTGATGATGAGGGAATACATCTCATCACCGTAAGTGGGACGGATAAGAAGACGTTCCATTCCAAGCCCGATGAGGAAGATGAAGAACACCGACAGGAGCATGGCCAGAAGGGGCGAAAGCCCCAGGCTGGTGCTCAGGTGGTAACTGAAATATCCGGCGAAGATGTAGAGCTCACCGTGGGCGAAGTTCACCACCCTCATAATGCCGACGATGAGGGAAACGCCGATCGCCGAAATGGCATTGATCACGCCAATCACGATCCCATTCGTAAGATACATGAGAAATTCAGCCATAGGATATCTCTCGGAAAGCCATCGTGGGGTCGGAAGATCCTTTGCCCCTTCGGCGTGAAGCCCGGGCGAACGAGGTCTTCTCGCTCCCGGGCCTCACGGTTTCGTTCCGATCATTTCCCCCTCTTCAGGGCTCCCGTTGCGGCCTCTTTCGGATAGACGACCACTTGCTCTCGATCCTGCCACTGGACAACGAGCATGGGAGGCATCCACTGGTGATACTCATAGCTCCCCTGTTTGAGCCCGAATTTGACGACACCGGTCGTGACCTCAAGGTTCGTCTTTTCCAGCGCGGACACGAGGGCTTCGTTATCCGTCGACTTGGCTCGATTGAGGGCATCTGCCGCGAGCAGCACAACATTATAGATGGATCGAACCTTATAGTCCGTAGGAGCTTTCCCATACTTCTTCTTGTAGTCGTCCCAGAACTTCCGGCTTGTCGGGGTCAGGTGAACCTTCTCGTGCATGCTCGACATGAAGAGTTCGAGGTCTCCCGCCTTTCCGACGTTCTTCCAGTACGTATCCCAGAGGCTCGGAGGCCCTGCACCGTCGAGGATCAGGCATTTCGGACTCAGCCCCACCTCATTGGCCTGGGCAACGAAGAAGTGAAGCCCGGTCCCGTAGATATAGGCAAGGATGATCTCCGGATTCTCCCCTTTGAGCTTCGTCAGCTCGGTATAGAAATCCTTGCTCTCTCGCTCAACCTTCAGCGTCGTAAAAGGGATTCCCATCTTTTTCAAGTTCTCTTCGGATCGCTCGGCGATGCCTACGCCCCAGTCCGAATTCTCCCGAACGATTGCGACCTTTTTGAATCCGTTCTCTTTGACAAAGGGCGCAATGTAGAAATCGACCACACCACTGTTGACAGGCCCTGCTCTGAAAACCCACCGATAGTTCTTTTTCGTGATATCGTCATGCCAGGCCTCACAGATGATCAAGGGGATCTTATAGCGGTTGGCCACCTCGATCTCGGCGAGGGCTGACGAGGAATGGCTTTCGCCCACAACGATGGGCACCTTGTCCCTTGTGGCCAGCTTTTCCAAAGCGGAGGCTGCTTTCTCCGGAACTCCTCCCGTGTCCTCGAAGACAACCTCCAGAGGCTTTCCCAAAACGCCTCCCCTTCCGTTAATGTGCTCCAGGGCAATGGCTATCCCCTCTTCAAAGGCCTTTCCTGTTGCCGCAGCCGGACCCGTTCGAGGACCCACCACACCGATCTTCACCGTATCTGCAGCCCAAACCACGCCTCCCGCAACCATGATACCGACTAACACCGCCGAAAGAACCGCTCGTCTCATCGCTGCACCTCCTCAAAGAAAGAGAAATAGAACCTCAACCCTACAACCTGTCCGGTTCAAAATAGGCTACCCTCCACCTCCTTTCTTCCGATATCTCTCGAATGCTGACTTTGTAAGCCGGCCCAGGGCAACCGCACAGGGTTGCCCCTACAAAAAACAAACCTCACACCCGCTTTCGCAGGCCATGGGCTCAATCCCTGCCGCCGGCCCAGGGCAACCGCACAGGGTTGCCCCTACAAAGAACAAACCTCACACCCGCTTCCGCAGGTCATGGGCTCAACCTCTGCCGCCGGCCCAGGGCAACCGAACAGGGTTGCCCCTACAAAAAACAAACCCTGCGTCCGCTTTCGCAGGCCATGGGCTCGACCCCTGCCGCCGGCTCAGGGCAACCGCACAGGGTTGCCCCTACAAAGAACAAACCTCACACCCGCTTTCGCAGGCCATGGGCTCGACCCTTGTCGCCAGCCCAGGGCAACCGCACAGGGTTGCCCCTACAAAAAACAAACCTCACACCCGCTTTCGCAGGCCATGGGCTCAACCTCTGCCGCCGGCCCAGGGCAACCGAACAGGGTTGCCCCTACAAAGAACAAACCTCACGCCCGCATATAGCCTGAGATGTTTAGGATTCCTGGGCGACATCCGGCCATGAGGGATTAGAAACTATTTTTTCAGGAGCTGTGAAAAGGTCTTTTTCAGGATCTCGACGATCTCATCGATCTCGCTTTCCTCGATGATGAAAGGCGGACCCACCATCACCATGTCTCCATTGACCCCATCGACAAAACCTGTTCCCGGGTAGAGGACGAGACCATTTTCAAAGGCCAGATCGATCACCTGCTCCGTAAACTTCTCCGTCCTTGGAAAGGGCTCCTTCGATTCCTGGTCCTTCACAAATTCGATGGCGGTCATCAGGCCTTTTCCCCTTACATCCCCCACAAAAGGAAAGGCCTTCAATTCCTCCAAGCGTTTCAAAAGGTAGTGGCCCCTTTCCTTGCATCGCTCGACCAGATTTTTCTTCTTGATAAATTCTAATACGGCGAGCCCCACTGCGCATGCTACCGGGTGGTGGGAGAAGGTGTGGCCGTGGACGAAACCCCCTGTTCGTTCCTTCAAGAGCTCGACGATGTCGTCGCGCACCGCCATTGCAGACAGCGGAAAAAGCCCTCCACTCATCCCCTTGCCTAGAACCATGACATCGGGTTTGACACCCCAGTGTTCGACAGCAAACCAGGCACCGGTTCTTCCCATCCCCGTCATGACCTCATCATCAATATAGAGGATTCCGTATCGATCGCAGATCTCCCGGATCACGTGGAGATAACCTTCCGGCGGGACTACCGCTCCCACGGTGGCTCCAATGATCGGTTCCAGAATCACCCCTGAAATCGTCTCGGGGCCTTCCATCCGAATCACGTTTTCCAAAGCCTTTGCACACTCGAGCTCACACTGGGGATAAACAAGATTGAAGGGACACCGATAACAATAGGGAGGAGGGAAGTGGGGAAAGTCGATGAGCAGGGGGAGATAGGGTTTCCTCATTCCCACCCGACCTGTAAGCGAAAGGGCTCCAAGGGTGTTCCCATGGTAACTGTGCCACCGGGCAACGACCCGCCACCGCTGGGATTGCCCCGATTCGAGGCAGTATTGCCGCGCAAGCTTGACGGCTGCCTCCACGGACTCCGATCCCCCGGAAAGAAAATAGATCTTCCCCACTCCTCGGGGCAGAATCGCACCCAGGGCTTCTCCGTAGGCCTCGATTGATCTCGTGGTGAATTGCGTGCCGTGTACATATCCCACGAGCCCCATCTGCTCGATCATCCGATCGAGGATCGCTCTATGACCATGCCCGATGTTGGCCACCAGGGCACCTCCCGATCCGTCGATATAGCGTTTTCCTGCCTCGTCGTAGAGGTAGACCCCCTCTCCATGGGTTACCAGGGGGTAAGAGCGAGTCAACTTCCGATAGAATACGTGGCCTTTTGGATACCCATATGGCATGTCCTTCCCTCCCCATGCTGAAACATCACGAAAACGTGATCGATGATGGTTGTCAAACATGAAGAAACAAAGGTACCTTTAAATCTTTTTTCCGTGCCTTGTCAAGGGGGAAAAATCCCCCGCGAAGGTTTGGGTAGCGTTGGGAGAGCCCAGTGCCGTCTTATGGGGCGAAGGGAAGCCTATGGACGTTAAAAGTTAGAGGTTGAAGGCTGAAGACTTAGGGCGAACTGAAGGGGTGGATCGCTTTGTCGAAGGGATCGACAGCATTGTCGAGCCATCTTTTGTTTAATAATTTCAAATTGTTGCAATCTATCCCTAAAAGGAGTTCGACAATCCTTTCCGCATTGTAGCCCCAGATCCATTCTCCGAATCGGCGGGAAGAAGAGTGGGTGAACCCGCAGCAACATCTCTTTTCTGAAGAACGCTTATTCTTGCAACATAATGAAATCAAAAAGCAAATTTACCTCTTTCCATCTTTCTCCCACCTTCAAACCGGCCAACTTGTCTCCCCAATCGGGACTTTGGCACGACTTCTGCAGCTATCCAGGGCAAATCCCATTCACGAAGGAGGTAACACAGATGAAGAAGTTGTTGGTGGTTTCAAGTTTGGCTGCCATGGTGGTTTTTGCGGCAAGTCTAGGAATGGCGAATCCTCGCGGCCAGGGTTACGGCCCTGGGCCGGATTATGGGGCGGCCTATGGCGCTGGTTGGGGCCATGGGAGAATGATGACCGAACTTTGGGGCGGGAAGAAGCTCCCCAATCTCAGCCCGGAGCAGAAGGCCAAGTTCGATGAGCTTCGTCGCAAGTTCAGAACAGAGAACGCCCAGCTCCTGGGTGCGTTGGTCACCAAGAGGATAGAGCTTCAGTCCCTTTGGACCGACCCAAAGGCGGATGGGAATGCGATCCTGGAGAAAGAGAAGGAGCTCATGGCCCTTCAGAATCAGATTAGAGAGAAAGCGGTCCAGTACAGGCTCGAGGCCCGCAAATCCCTCACCCCGGAGCAGATCATAGAGCTTGGAGCCCGGTGGCTGAAGGATCAGGGATGGGGCCGTGGTCGTCGGCTGGGGCCTCGTCAGGGCATGGAATTCGGGCCCCGCGGGATGCATGGGCCATGCTGGTAAAGAGAGAACCTAACCTCCGCCTGTATCAAGGCGAGGGATGGTGAAACATATACCCCCCTCCTCCTCCATCAAAGGAGGAAAGCCCAAGGGCTTTCCTCCTTTGACTTTTTGAAACCGTTCCGATATGCTGTAGAAAGAAGGAACGTGTGAAAAAAAGGAAATCCCATGAAAGTCACGCTCGTCCTCCTTGCTTTTTTCTTCATCATGTCCATCTCCTCCCTCGAGGCTCAACCCGCTCGGATGACCATGTGGCCCGGCATGGGAATGGGGCAATGGGAAGTGGATGACCCTCAGTGCCGGCAGGCGGCTGAGCTGAACCTTTCAACCGAGCAGGCATCGGGGTTGGAACAGATTCAACAAACCTATTTTCGAGAGACCCGGCTCCTCAGGGCTCAGATCTTTCTGAAGCGTCTCGAGCTCAGGCAGGCCTTCACCGACCCTTCTGCCAAGATCGAATCGATTCGTTCCAAGTATGCTGAGCTCCTCGATCTGAAATCGAAGCTCGAGGGAAAAAGCCTCGAGTTCCTCATGAGGATCAGGGACCTTCTGACCCTCGACCAACTGAACCACTGGTGCCCGGAACGGGAATTCCCTTCCCCGTGGCAAACCCTTCAGGTGAGGGAACCGAGGCACCCAAGGCATACTCCCAAGCAGCTCCCCCATGGAAGATGGAAAGAGAAATAAGAACACCCTTTCCCGGCAGGCTGGAGGAAAGACAAGAAGGGCCTTTTCTCCGGTCTATCTGGCCTTCATCTCAGGGATTCTCCTTGTCATCCTGACGATCAACGGCCTGCTCGAGATCAATCGGACAAGAAAAGGATTCTACACCCTCTTAGAGAGAGAAGGGCTTGTACTGCTTCAGCATTTCGAGAAGAACCTTCAAGAAACCTTCCTCTCGTTCAAAGAGGTCGAGGCTGCTCCAGGGAATCAACTGACCTCCGTGCTCAACGGCCCCTTCTTGGGCCTCGAAGAATCGGTTGCCGAATATGTCGTCAATGCCGCGCAACGCCTCGATCAAGCCGAAAAGGTGTCGCCCCTTGGCACGAACGATCTTCGGTCCTTCGCCGAGCAGTTCGGGATCGGCCGGGTTGAGCTCTACGACGGGAACGGAAGGCTTTCCAAAACCTGGCCTTCCAACGATGCCTCAGCCGAGGCGCCTTCTCTGGTCCGGGAACTCATTCAGAACAAACGCCCTCTCTGGATCGACCTCGAGGGGACCATTTCCACGAAGAAAGGTCAGGGCTACTGGTTCTCTGTCGGCATCGGGAGAAAGGCTGCTCCTGGGGCCATCGTCCTCTTTTTTGACGAGGGACAGATGAAGAAGCTTCTTCTTCAGTTCGCTGTCCAGCGGGCCATCACGGATATGAGCCTGAGAGAGGGGATCTCGTTTGTCGTGGTCCAGGATGTCTCCCTTAACGTCCTTGCCTCCTATAATCCAAGCCTCGTTCCTTTCGTCGATCACGATCCTTTTCTGAAAAGCCTCCTCCAAACCCAATCCCACCGGTCACGGGTCTACCGGACCGAAAAAGGCGAAGAGGTCTTCGAGATCGCCCGTTCCTTATCCGCCAATCACCGACCGGCAGGGATCATTCAGATCGGGTTCTCGCCGAAGGAGATCGACCCTATCCTTAACCAGACGAAGAAGAACGTGGCCATTTCCATCCTCATCTTCCTTTGCCTCGGATTGAGTGCGGTGACCCTCGTCTGGATCAATCAGAATCGCCATCTCCAAAAGATGAGAGAACTGGAGGAGCATCTCCAGCGGACCGAGCGACTCTCCTCGCTGGGCCATCTGGCCGCCGGAGTGGCTCACGAGATCCGAAACCCCCTCAACGCCATTGGCTTAGGTATTCAACGTCTCCGAAGGGAATTCGTTCCCCAGGACACCTCGGACAAAGAGCAGTATCTTTCTTTTACGGAAGTGATCCACCGGGAGGTGAAGCGGGTGAACGAGATCATTGAGGACTTTCTGGGCCTTTCGAGGCCCTTTCACCTCGATCTCCGATCGGCCTCCCTTGAGGACCTGCTTCAGCACCTCGTCCTCCTGTTTCAGGAAGAGGCCCGTTCGAGAGGCCTTCGCCTCGAAGTGGACTGTGCTCCGGATCTTCCTCCCCTGGAAATGGATGTTCAGAGGTTGACACAAGCCCTTGTCAATATTATGAAGAACGGGATAGAGGCGATGAAACCCGGAGGGATCCTCCGTCTCGAGGCCCGAGAGAACAAAGATCGGATCCTGATCGCAATCACGGATACGGGTGAGGGCATCCCGAAGGATCAAATGGGAAAGATCTTTGACTATTACTATACGACCAAAGAAAAGGGGGCTGGCCTCGGGCTTCCCATCGCCCACCGGATCATTGAGGCCCACGGAGGCCAGATGGAGATAGGAAGCCAACCTGGCTCGGGAACGAAAGTGACGATCACGCTCCCTCTTGCGCGAAAGCAGAAAGATTAAACCCGTGCATCGTGTCACGACGTTCCGGCCGGGGCTCGGGTCTCTTGACCCGTCCGTTGCGGAGCCCTGGAGAAGACGCCCTGGAGGCCCTGACCAGGGCCCTCGGTGCGGGGATTTTTACAACATTCGGGTTGAGATGAAGCGAGCAAAGATTCTCATTGCCGAAGACGAAGCCCTTCAACGAGAACTCCTCGAAGGCTTTCTCAAGAAGGAGGGCTATGGCGCGATGGCCGTGGCCAACGGAAGGGAGGCCCTTCAGAAGCTTAATGAGGAGGATTTCGATGTGGTTCTCCTCGATTACAAAATGCCCGAGATGGACGGGTTTGTGACTTTGAAGGAGATCAAGAAACGCTATCCGGAGCTCCCGGTCATCATGATGACCGCCTACGGAACCGTGGAAACAGCGGTGGCTTCCATGAAGGAAGGGGCCCTCGATTACCTGACCAAGCCGATCGATCTCGACGAGCTTCTTCTCATGCTCGATAAGGTCATCGAGCGGGCTCAGCTCATCGAAGAGAACAAGGTTCTGAGAGAAAAGCTCCGGGAGCGTTCGCGGTTTGAAAACATCGTTTACGGAAGTTCCAAGATGGTGGAGGTCATGGGGCTTGTAGCCCGGGTGGCCCCGAGTCCGGCTACGGTTCTCATCCGGGGAGAAAGCGGAACCGGAAAAGAGCTGGTGACGACAGCCATCCATCAGGCAAGCCCCCGAGCCGCAAAGCCTATGGTCAAGGTCAACTGCGCGGCCATTCCGGAAACCCTTCTCGAAAGCGAGCTCTTCGGCCACGAGAAAGGAGCCTTCACGGGAGCTTCCCAGAGAAGGGTGGGCCGTTTTGAGGAGGCCGATGGCGGCACCCTTTTCCTCGACGAGATCGGAGATCTCTCTCCGAGCCTCCAGGTGAAGCTTCTACGGGTCCTCCAGGAAAGGGAGTTTCAGCGGGTGGGTTCGAACCTCACCCTTCGAACCGATGTGAGGCTCATCGCAGCCACCCATCACGACCTCGAAGAGGCGATGAAGAAAGGACGCTTTCGGGAGGATCTTTACTACCGCCTGAACGTAATCACGATCCATCTGCCTCCGCTTCGAGAGCGGAAAGAGGATATCCCCCTTCTGATCGACCACTTCCTGAAAAAATATTCGAGGGAAAACCAAAAAGAGGTCTCCGATGTTTCGAAGGAGGCCAGGGCTGCGTTGCTTCGCTATCCTTATCCGGGAAACGTCCGGGAGCTCGAAAACATCATCGAAAGAGCGGTGGTTCTCTGCCGGGGAACGAGCATCACCACGCAAGACCTTCCTTTTCATCTCCTCGATGGGCGATCCGAGAGGCTATGGCAGCCCGCCGGTAAAGGCAAGACCCTTCCCGAATCCCTCGAAGAAATCGAACGGGATCTGATCCTGAAATCCCTCCGCGAGCATCAGGGGGTTCAGACCAAGGCGGCTCGGGCTCTCGGTATTAGCGAGAGGGTTCTTCGCTATAAGATCCGGAAATACCAGATCGACACCTCCCAACTTGCATCCGGGGAGGAGGACTCGCGTTTGCCTGCAGAAGGAACGGTTTTGAATTCCTGACGGGAGGTTTTGTCGATGCCCTATTATCAGTATCGTTACTCTTTGGGGTCCGGTTTCACCCCAGTGATCAAAAATCTGATGATCGCCATGGGAGCGGTCTTTGTCATCGAACGTCTTCTCAACGGCTTCATCATCTATTACTTTGCCCTCGTTCCCTTCTTGGTAAGGGAGAACTACTTCTTCTGGCAACTCGGCACCTACATCTTTCTTCACGGCGGCCTCACCCACTTGCTCTTTAACCTTCTGGGCCTCTGGATGTTCGGAGGCGAGCTCGAAAATTACTGGGGAGGGAAAAGATTTCTGATCTACTTCCTTCTCTGCGGCATCGGCGCAGGGCTCTGTACCGTCCTTTTTACGCCCGGCCTCTATCAGCGAATCCCTGTCGTGGGAGCCTCGGGCTCGATTTACGGTGTTCTTCTTGCCTTCGCCTGGCTCTTTCCCAACCGCCCCGTCTTTCTCCTCTTCTTTCCGGTTCCCATTGCCGCAAAATATATGGTCATCCTTTACGGTCTCATCGAGCTTTTCGCTTCGATGGAGGGCCCTGGAAGCGGGGTTGCCCATATCACCCATCTGGGAGGGCTGGTCATTGGATTTTTCTACATGCTCTATCCCTCGATCCGACAAAGGATCCGTCGCGAATACTACCGACGGAAATGGTCCCGGCCCGACCCCCGGGACAAGAATCGCTTCCGCTCATGAATCGTGGACGAACGGCCCGCCGAGTCGAAGAAGGAAGATCAGACCTCCCTTCTGAGAAAAGCATATCGATCGGAACGAGCGGCTATAATTATCCCCACTGGTGGAACGGCGTCTTTTACCCCTCGGACCTCCCTCAGAGACGGTGGCTCGAATTCTACTGTGAGCACTTCGACACGGTCGAGCTCAATGTGACCTTCTACCGTTTGCCCAAACGGGAGATTTTTGAAGGTTGGTATCGACGAACGCCCAAGAGGTTTCTCTTCGCCCTCAAAGGCAGCCGCTTCATCACGCACATCAAGCGCCTGAAACATTGCCGGGAGCCCCTCACCCTTTTTTTCGATCAGGCTGCTCCGTTGAAGGAAAAGACCGGGCCAATCTTATGGCAACTCCCTCCACGATTCCGCTTCGACAAGGAAAGGCTTGAGGAGTTTAGCGTCCTTCTCTCCACCCTTCCTCGTTCCAAAGCCCTTCGCCACGCCTTCGAGTTCAGAGATGCCTCGTGGTTCTGTCGAGAAGCCTTCGAGCTGCTCAGAACATTCGGGTTCGCCTTCTGCATCGCCCACGGGCCGGGGTTTCCCATTACGGAAGAGGTCACATGCGATTTCGTTTACCTACGCCTTCACGGAGGGGAGGTCCTCTACGGATCGAATTATTCGGATGAGGAACTCAAGCAATGGGCCGGGAAGATTGTGAAGTGGTCGAGGAAAGAGGGAAAGGCCGTATTCGTCTATTTCAATAACGACGCCTACGGTTTTGCCGTTCGGAACGCCCAACGCCTCAAAAGCCTCCTCGTGCCCGAAGGGCCTTTCACGCCGTAGGCGGGTAGAACCTCATTCCGGCACTCTCTTAAGAGCCCTTCGGGTGGTCAGCGGACGTTTCTGAAAGGATGAGTTTCTCGGCCAGCGCCTTTCCAGTCGCTGTTTTGAAGATCGTGGATGTCCGTCGCTTCAGAGCCTCGCGATCCTTCGGGCCGTTCTCTTCCTCCATATTGACCAGGGCATCGGCCTCGTAGAGGATTTGAAAGTTGAGGGTTTCCTCCGTTCGGGGACTATGGTGGTGACCGATGATATCACAGATCTCGTCGATCAGGGGAGGGCTGACATGGAGACGCTCAAGGATCGCCCGAGCGAGGGGTGGCCCTTCGATCTCCTGATAGGGGCCCGCGGGGCTGCCGTACTTCTTTTCGGCTTCGTGGATTCCGATGTCGTGAAGATAGGCCGCGGCGAGGACGATCAGGGGATCCCCCCCTTCTGTCTTCAGAAGCGCTTCCGCATAGCGGGCAACCTTGAGGGCATGCTTGACCCGTTTGAAGTCCGTTCCAAAGTATTTCTTCATCTCGAGACCGATCCGGTCCTTCAGAGACTCTCTCTCCTCGACGTTCCGGTTGGCCTTCGCCTCTTCTGGAACCGTTCCCACGCATTGCTCGGCATAGGGACACCACGAAGCGCACCCGAAGTCGACTCGGGGATTGACGATCTCATGGCCACATCGACATCGACGCCTCACCTCGTCCTTGAAGAACTCCACTTTTTTCCCACACTGGGGGCACGAAACCTCGAAAATATCTTCGGGCTTCCAAAAACGCGTATCCTGTCCCGGACATCTCATAGCTCTCCTCCCAACCCATCATTGGCCACACTTTAAGAATGCAACGGGGCGTGTCGTCTTTCCTTGACTTGAGTCAAAAGGCGGGACGATGGGCTCAGAGTTCGCGGCTTCGCTCCGTCCGGAGAAAGGCAAGGGTGCTGACTGCGGTGAAAAGGGCGATGAGGAGGTAGAGGACAAGAAGGCTGGAGTAGGCGACGAGAAAGGTGGCCAAAAATGCCCCTCCCGCCATGCCGATGAAACGTGCCGAATTCATGAAACCGATGGCCCTGCCGCTCACGTTTCGCGCAAAGAGGGCGAAGGTGAGGGGGATAAGGGGAGCAACGCTTCCGATCTCGACCATGCGCAAAGCCGTAAAACTCCACACGCCCCGGCTGAGGAGGAGCAAAAGAAGAAAGAGGGAGCCGCACAGGGAGGCGATCGCGATCACCCGGCGAACGCCCACCTTCGAGGCCAGGCGGCTGAATAGAAGATTCCCAACGATGGCCGAACCGGTGTAACCCATGATGATAAGCCCTGCGGTCCGTACAGCCTGATCTCCGACAACGTCAAATCCCTCCAGGATCTTCGGAAGGATGCTCGGAAGGAAGGTGATGTGAATCGTCGCCATCAAGATGAGGGCCCAGGCGAAGAGAACGCCCTTTGGGAACCCCCTTGCAGAGGCCGCTTCGCTCTTCTGGACGACGATATCGGGCACGTTTCGATGACAGAAAAGGATGAAAACGGAGACGATCAGAAAGGCCGCAATGAAAGGAGCCTTGTAGCCGAGCAAGGAGGCGATGTAGGCGCCGATGGGGGGACCGACGAGTTGGCCTGCAGTGATGGAACTTTGGAACAGGCTCAAATCCTTATGGAGCCGTTCGCTCGGCGAAAGATGGGAAATCAGGATATAGCCGACCGTGGAGACCCCTCCCAGGACACCTTGGAGCACCCTCATCAGCAACAGGAGGTGCAGGTTGCTCGTGAAGCCCAGAAGGAGGATGAGGGTTCCGTTGACAAACATGCCCAGCTCGAAAAGGAGCTTAGGCCGGCCCCGGGCTGCAATACCTCCCCAGAAAGAAGCGGTCACGGAAGCTACCAGATTCGATGCGCCCATGATCAAACCGATCCAAACGATGGTCTCCTTCGGGCCGTAGGGGCTGATCTTGGTGATGTAGAAGGGCATGAACCCGAGGATGCATTGGAAGGAGAACGCCATTCCGAACTGGGAGATGGCGATGAAGAAAACCCCGGGGTTCGCGTTTCGTGAAAAGGGAAAAGATTTCACCTTTCACTTATAACTCATTCACCGCAGGTTTCAAATCGGTCAAAGGCCTCTGCGCCGTGGCTTCGAACCCACGGGAATCGAGCGACAGAGCGGTCTTCTTTGAAGACATAGAATCTCCTCCCGGCTCTGGAAAGGAAGAAAATCTGGGCCCCAAAACCTTTCGTTCCCCTTGCAAAAGCGGCAAGGATATGTTACCGAAACTATATTTGACCACTGGATCTTTGGAAGGAGGAGAAATGAAAGGAAGAGGGAGGTTTCGATGGCCGACATAACCATGAAAGAACTGCTGGAGGCTGGAGTCCATTTCGGCCACGAGACAAAACGATGGGACCCGCGGATGAAGCCCTACATTTTCGGGGCCCGGAACGGGATCTATATCATCGATCTCCAGAAAACCGTCCAGCTCTTCAAAGAGGTCTATCAGTTCGTTCGTGACCTGGTGGCCCGGGGCGAAACGATTCTCTTTGTGGGAACAAAAAAGCAGGCTCAGGAGTCGATCTCAGAAGAGGCAACCCGCTGTGGGATGTTTTACGTCAATCACCGCTGGCTTGGCGGGATGCTGACCAACTTTCAGACGATCCGAAAATCGATCGATCGCCTCAAGAAGCTCGAGGCCATGAAGAACGAGGAGATTTACAATCTTCTTCCCAAGAAAGAAATCCTGGAGCTCGAAAAGGAGAGAACCCGCCTGGAGAGGTCTCTTGGAGGGATCAAGAATATGGATCGGCTCCCGGGGGCCATCTTTGTTGTGGACCCCAAGAAGGAGCGGATCGCGGTTCAAGAAGCAAGGAAAATCGGGATCCCTTCCATCGCCATCGTCGATACCAATTGCAACCCCGACGAAGTCGATTACATCCTTCCGGGAAATGACGATGCGATCCGCGCCATCCGCCTCTTCGCCGCCAAGATTGCCGACGCAGCCCTCGAGGGGCGCCAGATCCGTGAAAAACAGCTTCAGATGGAGCAGCTTGAAAAGGAGAAGGCCGAGGAACCCCCAGCCGCCGTCGCCGTGGAGGAACCCGGGGCATCCCTGGGGGACGAAGAGGAGACGGAAGGGGCAGGTTCTTTCGAGAACGGTGAGGAGGAGTAGGATCGAATGGAGATTTCGAGTCAACTCGTAAAAGATCTGAGGCAGAAGACCGGTGCCGGCGTCATGGATTGCAAGGCCGCTCTGCAAGAAGCCCAGGGCGACATGGAGAAAGCCATTGAATACCTTCGCCGAAAGGGCTTGGCCACAGCAGCAAAGAAAG
>Ga0123519_10004584_pt1 | contig 22288 bp, 18 predicted proteins | sample YelNatPaOPRAMG02_FD_87396 | JGI IMG/M metagenome (GOLD analysis project Ga0123519, IMG submission 87396) | Hot spring microbial communities from Yellowstone National Park - Yellowstone National Park OP-RAMG-02 (version 2) | ecosystem: Environmental > Aquatic > Thermal springs > Hot (42-90C) ...
CAGAGGGTCAATCTTTTCGAGAAGGTCAAGATCCCCGAATGCAGGGAGAACATAAGGGTCATAAAGATATTCCTTGGCGATCAGCAGACCGCTGCGGTTGTGCGGGGCAAACTGGCCAAGCGCAGGACCGCAGTGTACGAAAACGCGGTTCGCGGCGCGGTTGAGGAGGCCGGGACAGAGCAGAGATGATAGTTGAGATGAAGAAAATTACCCTTCTCTGCCTGGCGGCGGAGAGGGACAGAACCCTGGAAGCGCTCGCGGACGCCGGCGTCATGCATCTGGCCCTGGCGCCGAAGGCGTCCGACTCTTCGGGAGTGGAGGAAGCGGCGCGATCGCTGCAGAAAGCCGGCGCCGCGCTGGCAGTGCTGCGAAGCCTGGGGGCCGGCAGGGAGAAGCGCCCGGTTTCCGGCTCCGGGGCGGAGGAAGCTGTTGACAGTATTCTGGCGCTGGATGCCAAGAGGAAGGAATGCGGGGAAAGGCTTGCCGCTCTTCGGTCGGAGCACAGACTCGTCGAGCCGCTCGGTGATTTTGATCCTGCGCTTGTGAAACACCTTGCGGCTCAAGGAGTGAGGGTTCGTCTTGCGAGGGTGGGGAAAAGGGAAGATTTCAGGATTCCGGACGGGATGGCAGTTTTTGAGGTGGGCCTTGTGGAATCGGAGCGTTTGCTGGTGGTTGTTGGCGAGGGAGAGTGTCCGGGCCGCGAGATCCCGCTTCCCAGGCGACGCCTGCGTGAAATCGAGGCGGAAATCTCCGCAGTTGAAAAGGAGCAACAGGCCGTCGGCGCGAAACTGGCGGAATACGCAGTTCTGATTCCCCGGATCGAGGCTCTGGAAGCCGAGGCCAGGGTGCGCCTTCAGTTCGCTGAAGCCCGGGCCGCCATGGGCCAGGACAAGGAAGTCGCCTGGCTTCAGGGCTACTGCCCGGCGGAAAAAGTTGAGAGTCTGCGGCAATTGGCTCGCCAGTGCGGATGGGGGCTGGTTATCGAAGATCCCACGGAAGACGAGGATGTGCCAACGCTGCTGCGTCCGGTCGGCTGGGCGAAGCCCATTCTTTTCCTGATGGATGCCATCGGGATAGTGCCGGGATACTGGGAACTCGACATCAGCGCGGCGTTTCTTCTGTTCTACACCCTGTTCTTCGCGATGCTGGTCAGCGACGCAGGTTATGGGATGGTGTTTCTCGGGCTGACTCTCGCGATAAAGCGGTTTGCAAAGAAGGCGCCGCCTGAAATGCCCAGGCTTCTGGGCATTCTCAGCATCGCGACGATAATCTGGGGGGTGTTAACCGGCTCCGTGTTCGGAATTGATCCGGATGCCCTTCCCGGTCCGCTGCGAGCGGCGCGTGTGCGTTGGCTGACAGATGAGCGGAATCTCATGGAGCTTTGCTTCCTCATAGGAGCAATTCATCTCACGGTGGCGCACGCCTGGAACGCTCTCAGGAGGCGGCGGAGTCTCACCGCCCTGGCTCAGGCCGGATGGATTGCAGTGACCTGGACCATGTACTTTGCGGCAGGCGCTTTCATCCTGGGGAAGGAAATTCCTGGTTTCGTTCCATGGCTTTTGGCGGCCGGGGTTCTGCTGATTGCCCTCTTCATGACGCCGGCGAGCCAGATGAAGACCGAATGGCATCAGCACATAATGCTTCCACTCTCCATCGTTGGAAATTTCGGGGCCATAGTCTCCTACATAAGGCTTTTTGCGGTGGGCAGCGCGGGCACGGCAATCAGCATGGCTTTCAAGGAGATGGCGTTGGGCCGCGGAATAAACGGATTCTGGGCCGGCGCGGCTGCGGCGCTCATTCTTTTCGCCGCCCACTCGATGAACATTCTACTGTCCGTGCTGGGAGTGGTTGTTCATGGGGTCCGTCTCAACACTCTGGAGTTCTCCGGGCACATAGGCTTGCAGTGGAGCGGGAAAAAATACCGGCCTTTCAGCCGGGAAATTGCTGCGGCGCGGCAGTCTTGATGGCGGGTTGAAGGTGAGAAACAAAGGTTGAAGGAGGAAAGCGATGATGGAGAACGCGGTAGCTGATGCCATGGGCAAACTCGGGGGAGCGGCGGTTCTGGGACTTTGCGCGCTCGGATCTGCGCTTGGCAGCGGAGCAGCGGCTCTTGCAGCGATAGGGGCGTGGAAGAAATGTTATGCGCAGAACAGGCTGGCGCCTTTCATACTTCTTGCGTTTGTCGGCGCGCCTCTGTCGCAGACCATTTACGGGATGATAATCATGAACAGGATTGTGGCGAGCACTCAAGCCGGCGCGCCGTGGCAGACCCTTGCGGCGGCTGGTGTTTTTGGCGGAACGGCGATCGGGGCTTCCGCCTGGCTGCAGGGCATGGCAGGCGCGGCCGCATCCGACGCTCTCGGCGAGACTGGAAAGGGAACGGCCAACTACCTGATGGCTCTGGGCATAATTGAAACCGTGGCCATTTTCGTCCTTGTGTTCATCAGCAAGGTGATCGGCTGAGCCCTGGCTGATGAGCGGCTCTTGCCGCGAACCTTGGCTGGTTCGCCAATGCCGCAGAATTCCGGCTCAATGTGCGGCAGGCAGGAAGCGCGCCATGAGCGCGAGCGCGGCGAGCGCCAGCAGGCAGGAAACAATGCCAACCGCCACGCCGAGGCGTATCCATTCCCGGAAACTCACGTGAAGATGATAGCGTTTTTCGAGCATGCCGATGGCCACGATGTTCGCCGTGGAACCGATCATCGTTATGTTGCCTCCGAAACATGCGCCGAACAGCAAGGCCCACCACAAGTATGGATGCTGCAACTCGCGGATCACGGGTATGGCCGCGGCGACGAATACCACGTTGTCCACGAAGGCGGAACCGGCGGCTGAAATGCCGATTACAAGCGGCGCGAGCAGGATCGGCCGGGAACCCGACATGGCGGCGAAGTTCCCCGCTATTCTGGATGTCACGCCCGTGTGTTCAAGCGTGCCAGCGACCGCGAAAAGCATCATGAAAAACAGGAGCGTCCACCACTCGACTTCCTGTTCGATGTAGTGGCGGGCCCGCTGATGCCGCCACAGCATGAGAAGCCCGGCGAAAAACAGCGGGGCGACGATGAGCACGGTATTCCTTTCCAGCCCCAGCAGCTTCTCGATTCCGTGGTGCACTCCGATGAGCACAAGGAGGGCGGCAAGCACAGCTATTCCCCGGCCGTAGGGCACCTGCACGAGCGGGCCGAGGCCGAGGTCCTTGTCGCGGCGTTGCTGCAGACGGACGGACATCTCCTGTATCTCGGGCCGGAACCATGCCAGGCAAATCAGAACAACGGCTGCCATGACGATCGCGGCGACAGGGGCCGCGTGGAAGATGAAGTCCCAGAAGGTGAAACCGGCCTTGTAGCCTATGAGCACTCCTACCGGATTCCCCAGCATCGTGCTGGCCGACCCGACATTCGTGGCCAGGACCGCGACGATCACAAAGGGAGTGGGACGGATCTTCAGCGTATCGCAGACCTGGAAGATGAGTGCGGCAAGGAAGACAATGCTGGTGACTTCGTCCACAACGGCGGCAAGAGCGCCTCCGAGAACGGCTGTCGCCACAACGAATCGCGTTCCTGTCATTCTCGGCATCCTGAGGACGCTCTGGATTATCCATGTGAAAAGGCCGAGGTCCTTCAGCACTCCAACCGTCACCATCATCCCGACAAGAAAAAGAATTATGTCAAGCTGACATGACGCTATGAAGGCGGGCAGCGTCAGCACGCGGCAGCCCAGAAGGGCGGCCAGGCCGACAAGAGCAATGGCCAGTCTGAGCGGCCAGAACACCAGCGTGGCGACGATGGTCATTATGAAAATGGCGCACGACACCACCTGGTTGCCGTCGAAGCCCGAAATATGGGCCAGAATGCCAGTGACGATTGAAGCAGCCGCGACAATTCCGAGTCTGGAAAGCATGTCCCGCGTCGAAAAAGCGTTTTCGTGAGCCATGGTTATTCCCGAAGCACCTTGTTGACGAAATCCTGAAGCGTTATTATTCCCGCAAGTTTCCTGCTCCTTACGACATAAACCTGGCGTCGGTCGTGTCTCGCCATTTCCTTGGCCACCTGGATGGCGGGAGCTTCGCATTGCAGGGCTGAATACTCCCTGGTCATGATGTCATGAAGCCATGTCTTTCCTTCATTTTTCAGGATTTCAGCGAAAGGCTGGAAATTGATTATGGGCGACAGGTCTTCCATCCAGAGGATGTAGTCCGGGAGGCACACATGAAGCAGTTCGTTTTCCGAAACCACGCCAACGAGGTCGCCGTCCTGATCCAAGACGGGAATTTCAGCCAGATTTTCTGCGGCGAAAAGATCTATTGCCCGTTTGAGCGTGTCGGTGTCGCGCAGACAGACGAATTGCGTGTTCATGATGTCTGCCGCGCATACGTATGCCGGAAGTTCGAGGCCGCGGCCGTTGAAATACTGCCAGACTTCCTCTCCAGACCGGAGGGATGCGACTCTTTCTATGGTTCGCCGGTCGAGGAGGCTGCGCGCCACGGCGCTCAAAACCTGCAGATACATTCCAGGCTGGCTGGAAGGCGCCAGGATGAGCACGACGACTTTGGCCGAGGAATTGGGGTCCGGCCCGAACCTGATTCCGGCGGAGGAAGTGGCCACCGCAACAACGATGCGCGGCAGATTGTCCAATCTGACATGGGGAACCGCCAACGGATAGCCTGGAACGAGCGGGGACGCTCCGTTGCCTCTTTCAAAAATAGCGGCAGTGATCGAGTCGGCGTCCGCCCCCGGACAGTGACGGGCCGCAAGGTCAGCCAGAGCCTTGATGACTTCGTTGCCGTCGGCCAGGGGCGTTTGGCAAAGGATGTCGTCTTTGCTGAAAAGCGCGCCCAGCTTGTGGTTTGTCTCACCGGCCATCGCTCCGGATCCTTCAGGAAGATTTGTATTGGGCCGAAGGAATCAGTTCAAGCCCAAAGGAGGGGTGTCCACTCGGAGGAGATGTTGGTTTTTTTTTGTTCAAGCGGGGTGCGGAAAGGGGTAAATTCCCCAGCATTGGTTTGGGGGTGCCTCCTGTATCGGACCCCGGGGAGCGGAACACATGGGTTGGGCCTTCTGGATAGTCGTGGGTTATGTGGCGACGATCATTGCCGGCACGGTGGCGGTGTATTTGGCTCTGGGGCGCAAGGAGCGTGAGTATGGGCGGGAAATCGCGGGCCTTCGTTCGGCCCTGCGCAATGAAATGGATTTGCGCCTGAAGAATGAGAATGACCTCGATTCAGCGCGACGGTTCGAAAAGTTCGTGCTGAATCATTCCTCGGACATGATGTTTCTGTTTGGGGTTGCCGAGGACGGCATGCCGGGCCCTTTTCTTAAGGTTAATGACTGCGCATGCCAGCGGCTGGGATTCGAGCGCGAACGCCTCTTGAGGATGACGCTGCCGGATCTTGAGGAAGTGGAAGCTGCGGGCAGAGGCGTGGGTTACTCGCGCCGCGAATTGACGCTGATGTCCGACCGTACGCTCCTGGAACGGGCGGATGCTCTCCAGCGCGCCCATATCGCCCACATCCTGGAGAAGGGCAGGGTGACGTTCGAAAGAACCTTCATAACTGCGGACGGGCGGCGGATTCCTGTGGAGATCACGGCTGAGCGTTATGACGACGGATCGGGCAGACCGGCCGTGCTTTGCAGCGCGAGGGATGTCAGCGAGCGGAGGGCGGTGGAAAAGGCTCTTCATGAGACGCAGCAGCGTCTGCGCGATGTTTTTGCAAATTCGCCGATAGGAATGGCCATGTGCGACGGGAATCGCAGGCTCACCGGCGTGAACAGGGCTTTTCTGAGAGCATTCGGACTGCCCGATGAGGCGGAACTCTCGCGCTTTGATCTTTTTGACAATCCGTTCATACCTCCGGACCAGAGAGACGCGATGCGGAGAGGGGAATCCGTGCACTTTGAAACATGCATTGATTTCGAGGAGATGAAGCGGCTTTACAAGACGGCCACGTCGCGTCGCGGCCAGGCGTATTTTGAAATATACGTCCACGATCTCGGCCACGACGAAAACAAGAATGTCAAGGGCTACGTTGTCCAGGTCATGGACATCACCGAGCGGCGCCGGATCGAAGAGGCGCTGAGGGAGAGCGAAAAGCAGCTCAGGCAGGCTCAGAAGATGGAAGCCATGGGCACGCTGGCGGGCGGCATCGCCCACGACTTCAACAACATACTGACTCCAATTCTCGGTTACACGGAAATGGCTCTCCACATGCTTCCGGAAACCGACCCCATGCGGGAATTCATGCAGGAAATAGCCAAGGGGAGCTATCGCGCGAAGGAGCTGGTTGAGCAGATACTCACGTTCAGCCGACGGGCGGAGCCGGAGGGAAAGCCGATCCACATACTCCCCATTGTCAAGGAAGCCCTGAACCTTCTGCGGGCCTCCGCGCCTCAGAACATCGAGTTCAGCAGGGTGATAAAGGCCCAGAACGACATTGTTGTGGCCGATCCGACGCAGATCCATCAGATCATCATGAATCTGGCCACCAACGCCATATACGCGATGAAGGACAGGGGCGGGATTCTCGAGGTGCGGGTTGCCGAATTTTCCGCGGCGTCCGGCACTGGGCGCGGCGAGTTTACAAACCTGAAGCCCGGACGCTATCTTCGTATTTCCGTGAAGGACACCGGTGTCGGAATAGAGAAGAGCATCCTGGACCGTATTTTCGAGCCTTTTTTCACGACCAAGCCGAGGGGGGAGGGCACCGGCATGGGCCTGGCGGTCGTGCATGGCATAGTGGCCAATCTCAAGGGCGACATCCGGGTAGAAAGCGAGCCCGGCGTCGGCACGACTTTTCACGTTGCGCTGCCGCTTGTGGAGGGCGCTGCAGCCGAAGGCGCCGCGGCGCAGGCTGCGGCGTCAGGAGGGTCCGAACAGATTCTCTTTGTTGATGACGACGAAGACATCGTCAAGGTTGCCGAAAGAATGCTTTCGACTCTGGGATACAGGCCCACATGCCTCGCCCAGCCGAACGCTGCGCTGCGTCTCTTCAAGATGGAGCCGGATCAATTCCGAGCGGTGATAACCGATCAGGTCATGCCGGGTGTCACAGGCATCGAGATGGCGCGGGAAATCGCATCCATACGGCCGGGCGTGCCGGTCATTCTCTGCACGTGTTTCAGCGAGGCGAAGACGAGGCAGGAGGCGGAGGCTGCCGGGATCAGGTATTTCCTGAGCAAGCCGATAATGATGCGCGAAATGGCCGAAGTTGTGCGCCGGGCAATAGACGATGCCGGCGGAACCACAACCGGAGCGTGATACGCTCAGGCGGATGGCGCCCGAAGCGCAATGGCGAGGGCGGCGGTTTCCCTCGCCATTTCGGAAATTGCCACCTTGGGATAGGCTGCAACGCCGGTGTACAGTGTGTCCCTGAGGGGGGCCGTCCATTTTGAAGGAAGCCTGCCTGCTCCCAGCATGACGCCGGCGATGCTGCCTGCTGTCGCTCCGTTGCAGTCCGTGTCGAATCCCGGCATCACCGCAAGGCATATTGTCGCCTCGAAATCTCCGCCGCCCCAGAGAAGGGCCGCCGCAACGATTGAAGCGTTGCTGATTGTATGGCACCAGGCGTGAGGCTGCTCCTCGTTCCATTTCTTCCGGAGCGTCTCAAGCGCCTGCTCGTGTGTCGCGCCGCCGTGGCGGATTGCGAGTATTCCGGCGATCGCTTCGAACAACCGGCTGTTTTGGGGAACTTGAGAAAGGCCTGCCCTTATGACAGCTTCAGGATCGTCCAGAACGAAAGCCGCGGCAATCATCGCAGCGACCCACATGGCGCCGTAGATGCCGTTTTTCACGTGACTGATCGAGGCATCGCGCCATGCGAATTCCGCGGCCCGGACAGGATTCGAGGGGTTCACATACCCGTAGATATCGGCCCTGATCTGGGCGCCGATCCATTCCCTGTATGGATTGCGGAAGCATGCCGAAGTCGGCGGGGGAATGCAGGCGACCAGGTTCCTGTACGCCGCGCGCTCGGCGGTGCACACGCGGAAGACAGGTATGTTCGAAAGCCAGAAGGCAGCCACGTCCTCCGGCGTGAATGCCGCCCCCCTTTGCCTTAGAAGAGCCAGACCTGCTGCGGTATAGTTTGTGTCATCGTCCTCAACCATGGCGTTGATGCCTTCCTCGTAGAGGGAAGGGTTGGAGAGATTCATTCCGCACTCCGCAGCAATTTCCGCCGGCGCCTGCAGCGATGCGTACCTGGCAAGAGGCCAGCGGTTTTGAGACCTGAGGAATTTTTCAATTTGACGGCTTTTCCTGCCCTCGAACGGCTTCCCAAGAAGGCAGCCGCAGCAGCGGCCCAGCCAACCGCCGAGGATTTTGTCCTGCAGGACTTCTTCGGGGACATCTGATGCGGGAAAGGCGGTGGAAGGCGGACGCTCTGCGCGGATGCCTGCCTGATCCGAGGGCTCCACGTAGCCGTATCCATCTGAAAGCGGCAGGCTCTGCACCCTGTCCAGCAGAAGTTCCGCCCTGCGCTGGGCAAGATCGTCCGAAAGGTCCAGCGCAATGACTCTGTCGAACTCATCCCGCAGAACGGAAATGTCTCTGCCCTCGTCGGTGGCCTGCTGCAGTTCTATCAGCAGGTCCTCCCTGGAAAGGAGGAGCCACGGAGCGTTTGCCCAGTTCTTTCGCAACGACAGCATGTTCTGCACTGTCTCCTGCGCGGCGCATTTGCGCGAAGCACCAGCCTCGTAACTAGATCCTTGCAGAACGTCAAGCGAGTTTGATGCAGGATTTTGCGTTTGAGAAATGGCAGGATTGTGGCATGGTGTTCAAATATGACGCGGCTGTGATGCCGGATTTTGCGCGTGGGATCGGCCTCCGGCGCGGTATCCGCTTGGCAGCGATGCTCATGCGGCATGGATATTCGGCGCTGAAGCGGAAGGCTTCACGCATGATGTGGTGTATTGCTGGCCGATAACCTCAGGACATGGCGCCATAAGTCGGGAAGAAAAAGGCTTCCGCATACGTTATTAAAAGTGGAAACCGAGAGACAAGCATCAGCGATACCATGCGCAGCCGGATCCGTGCAGGCGGATTTCAGGCAGGCAGTGGAGGCAATGGTGGCGGAGCACGAAAAGGCGCTTTTGCGATACGCCACCCGCCTCTTGAATGACGCGGCGGCGGCCGAGGACGTTGTGCAGAATGTGTTCATAAAGCTTTTTCGCCGTGGACCGAGCGCGATTCCTCCGCCGGAGCAGATCAAATGCTGGCTGTTTCGCGTTACGCACAACGAAGCCATAGACCACCTGCGCCGCGAGCAGAGGCTGAGGATGCTCCACGAAAGACATCTGGAGTCGCAGACTGACGAACGAGCCGGCGCCGGCTGCGCGGATATGAGCTTGGATGAAAAGCGCGAACTGGTGCTGCAACTGCTGGGCAGGCTGCATCCGCGCGAGAGGCAGGTTCTTCTGCTCAGGCTGGACAGCGGCCTTTCGTATGAAGAAATCGCCGCCGCAACAGGGAGAAGCGTGGGGAATGTGGGAAACCTTCTTCATCACGCCGTGAAGAATATGGCGCGTCTTCTTGCGGACCGCGGTGCACTCGGCAGAACGCGGAATTTGGAGCATGCGCGATGAGATGCGAAAGGAACAGGCCTCTTCTTACCAGATACGCCATAGGCGATCTTGACGAATCTCTTTCGCGCGAACTCGAGCAGCATCTCGAAAAATGTTCGGAATGCAGGGCGGAGCTGGAGGCTGAGAGGGAAGCCGTCAACCTCCTGAAAGACGTCTTAGCCCGCTCCGCAGCGCCGGAAGCGCTTGCTCCTGAGAGGAAGAACGCCATCATGCGCAGTCTGGAGCGCCGGGAGAGGACGCCGCTTGGATCCGCGCGTTGGATTTTTGGCAGTCATCCGGTACTGGCGAGAGCCGCGGCGGTTGTTGTTCTGGCGGCTCTGGCCGTGGGCGCGGTGATCTTTTCGCTTCCATCATCGCGGCGGCTGGCGGGTCCGGCAGCGGATGAGTCGGGCAAGGGCGTTATTTCGGCCGTGCCGGCGGTTGAAAAGAAGCAGGCCGCTTTAGACAGAGCAAAGCAGGATGGATCGCCGCCGTTGAATGACAAGAGCGGCCGCGCGGCGCCCTCGGCGCCTGGAGCAATTGCGGGTTGGGCGGACAGCGAAACAGCGTCTAATCTCCGGAAGAATGGCAGAGCGGCAGCGCTGGGGCAGCAGGAGCGTCAGTCTCTGGAGGAGGAATACGAAGGAAAAGAGACCCCGGCGCCGGTGGCTGCGTCTTTGGCCCGAGACGCTGAGGCCGGCGGACATGTGTTCGATCGGAAAACCGCCCGGGAGGCGGCATCTCAGGATGCTCTGAAGCATGAGGTTCAGGAGCGTCCGACGACGGAGTTGAAGGCCGTAATTGTGGGAGAGCGGGAAAAACAGGCTGGGGATGTGTGCGAAGACTTGGGGAAAGAACCAGCGCTTGTGTCGGCCGCAGAGACGTATCGAGTTGCGGCACAGAGGGCCGCGCCGGCGCCGGCGAAGCCGTCGCCGGCGTCCGATGCGGCAATGCGGGGGGTTCTTGCCAATATGCGGCGCATGGGCGCGGACCGGAGGTCTGCCGGCGTCAACGCTTCGGAAGAACAGCTCCCGTCAGGGGCGGCAGAATGGCAGAGGCGTATGTATCGTATCGGTTCGGAGCGTCTTCGCGCGGCCCATGAGGCCAGGTTCGCGTCTCCTGCGGCAACCGATGCTGAATCGCTGAGGAAATATCTGGAAGAGCGGGGGGTTTCCTGGCCGGCCGGATCTTTCATCGCATGGGACGCTGAGAAGGGGCTCCTGGTTGTAAGCAACATCGTTTCCAATCTTGATCGTATTGAAAGCATTGCTGCCGGCCTGGCGCGGAGCGCGACAGGGGCCGGGCAAGCCGATGCCGACACAGAAACTCCGGCTGCGTCAGCGGCCTTCGAGCCCGCGGACGGCGCGCGTTGAGCCCCTCATCGTCAGACAAGAGTGCAGCCTTCAGGTCTCAGTTTCTCTTTTTCGAGCCACTGCGAGGCGGCAAGAAGAAGCTTGTGGTTCGAGTCAATGCCGAGCTTGATCTTCATGCGCAACTTGTAAGTGTCCACTGTCTTGGGACTGATACCGAGTTTCTCCGCCATCTCGCGGGAATTCCGGCCCTGGCCGATCATCAGAAATATCTGCCGTTCGCGATCGCTGAGTGTCTGGACCGGGCTTTCTCCTTCGGCCTGCGTGCGGGACGCGGAAGCCTGGACAAGGAGACTGCGGACATATTCGTTCACGGACAATCCGCCGTTCAGGACCTCTCTAATTGCGGTGATGAGTCTTTCAGAAGATTCATCTTTGGTGACATAGGCCCTGGCCCCGCAGGAGATGGCCTTGCAGGCGTAGATATTTTCGTCGTGCATGGAGAGAATGATGATCGAGATTCGGGGGTATTCGTTGTGGATGAGGCGCGTAAGCGTCAGCCCGTCCATGGCCGGCAGGGAAATGTCGGCCACCACCACATGAGGATGGAGCGTGGGAATCAGACGGAGCGCTTCTTCACCGCTTGATGTCTCGCCGCATACTTCCATATCCTGTTCCTGATTGACGAGTCGAGCAATGCCGTAACGAACTACCGGATGATCGTCAACAATCAGGACCCTGTATTTTCGCGAGCCAGGGCGAACCCCGGTTTTCAAGGCCATATGCATGAGATTGAGGCGCCTCCTCCTTCGCCATTTTCGACGGTCAGCGAACCGCCCATGACACGGGCCCGATAGCTCATGATTTTGAGTCCCAGATGCTTTCCATCCTGCGGAACGGCGCCGAATCCCCTCCCGTTGTCCCTGACCGTCAGGACCGAAAGGCCGTCTGAGCGGCGCGCAAGACGGATTTCTATCCTGGTGGCGCCGCCGTGTTTGATGGCATTTCCGACCGCCTCCTGGACGATGCGGTACGCGTGCAGCGACGAGGCTCTTGTCCGCGGCACGGCATCCCGGTCTATCGAAGCTTCGCATGACACCCCGAACATGTGGCTGGTCTCGCGCGCGAGAGATTCCAGGGCGGCAACCAGACCTTCCGACTCCATCTCAGCCGGAAACAATCCGGCGCACAGGTGTTTGCAGAACGCCACCGCTCTTTTTGATATTTGGTGAATCATTGCGGCGTCGGCGAGGGATTGAGATTTTTCGGACGCGAGGCGCTTCTGAAGGGAAGCGGCCAGTATGGTGACAGAGGTCAGGTCCTGGCACAGCGCGTCATGGATTTCGCGTCCCAGATGCTGGCGGTCGCGCTCGTTCGCCTCGGCCAGATCCTGTTCCATCCGTATTCGCTCGGATATGTCCCTGGCCACCACTATTGCCATTGGCTTTCCTTCGAGAATCAGCCGCTCGACCCGAAGTTCCACGGGAAAAAGGTCGCCGCTCGCTGAGACAAAGAAAGTTTCGTAGGACTCCGCGCCGGAGGCGCTGGCGCGCAGAAAGGCTTCGGTATCTTTCCTGCGCAGCGGCGGCAGAAGGTCGGCGAAAGGCCGATCCCGGAGCCGGTCCCTGTCCAGACCTATCGCGCTGCATGCCGATCTATTGGCCTCAAGAATGGCGGCCGGACCGCCATCCGGGTTCAAAAGCACGACAATTATCATGTCTCCGGCATTTTCGAAAAGGGCTCGGTATTTTTCCTCGCTTGAGCGGAGCTGTTCCTGCAGCGATTTGTTCCTCAGGATGAGCCGGTGCCGTTCGATCGAGGACCAGAGCGTGTCCAGAAGTTTATCATGATCGTGGATGGGTTTTACCAGATAATCGTCTGCGCCCAATTTGAGGGCGTCAACGGCAGAGCTGACGCTGCTGTATCCGGTCATCAATATCACAGGGAAGTCAGGGTAACGCGATCGTATGTCGCGGAGGAGGGACAGGCCGTTCATGCCTGGAAGTCGAATATCGGCGAGGATGGCGTCGAAATTCGACGGCGAAAAAGAGCGGAGAGCCTGCTCTGCGTCCGATGCAGTGGCGACCGAGGCTCCGCGCATCATGAGCATGGTTTTCAGCGCGTCGCGGCAGGCCGGCTCATCCTCGACGATAAGGACCCTCATGCCTCCCATCTGGTGAGTGCCATTCATGATTTGAGACCATACTATGCCGCGAGATCATGGCTGAAATCAAAGGAAATACTGAGAAAAAATGTAAGGAAAACCCTTACACCCGATGTAAGCATTTTCCTTACACGCGCCTGTGCCCTCAAACGGCCGCGATCCACCCGGGATTCAGCCCTCGGGAAACAAGTGGGGGACGAGACGGACCGCCGAGCCTCTGAGCTCAAGCTCCCCGGAGACAGGAATGAGGGGTCTGTCACTGGACGGCGGAGTTCCAAGCATCTGTCACGCTCGGGCCAATCGCGACATGCGGGTTCATGAGGCGCCGTATGTCTTTCGGAACTTCGGCGGCTTGCGATCGGAGTCCTTGCCGCTTTCCTCCCTTGTCGGAGAGGCGTTGCCGGGGGTTCCTGTTTCAGATGCAGCAGCGGCTGATTGCTGCGGAGTGGCGGCGGAGGACGCCGTCTCGACAAAGTTCAGTTGGAGGGATGTGATGGCTTCGTTCAGGAGTTTCTGTTCTTCGCCTGTCAGGTTGCCGCGCATTTTGTCTCGGAGCATGACAATTACATCAATTGTCCACTGGGCTGCGTCCAGATTCACCTCGATCTTGCCCGTGAGCGGATTGGGCAACTTACCCAGTTGCTGCATTGCCGAGGTCGTCAACATCATCACCAGACTTGCGAACATCTCGGTGTCGCGCTTATCTGTGGGCTGGTTTTCTCCCGACATGGCATCGCACCTCCTTTGCCGCGGCATGCCACCCGAATTCTTATTCATTCCAATGCCAATTCAAGTTTTTCGCACCATGTTTTGATGGCCTTGATTCGCGCCCAGTTCTTGTCGTTGGCCTCGACAAGCGTCCACGGCGCGATTTCCGTGCTCGTTCGTCTGAGCATATCATCAACAGCGGCCAGATACTGAGGATACCTGGACCGGTTTCGGTAATCCTCCTCCGATATCTTGAATCTCTTGTAAGGCACTCTTTCGCGTTCGCGGAACCGGCGCATTTGCTCATCCTGGTCTATATGAAGCCAGAATTTTAAAAGAATAATTCCATGTCTCACAAGCTGCTCCTCGAAAAAGTTGATTTCGTCATAAGCTCGTTTCCACTCTTCGGGGGCGGCGAAACCCTCGACGCGCTCGACAAGCACCCTGCCGTACCAGCTGCGGTCGAAGATGGTGATACCCCCGTCAGCCGGAATTTCGCGCCAGAACCTCCAGAGATAATGGCGGCTCCGTTCCTCGTCATTTGGCGGACCGACAGGAACGATCCTGTAATCCCTTGCGTCAAGGGCCGGCGTGAGCCGCCGTATGGTTCCGCCCTTGCCGGCGGCGTCCCATCCCTCGAACACGAGAACGCTGGCGATGCCTTTTTGCTTTGCTTTTCGCGCGAGACATCCGAGCCGCTCCTGAAAGCTGGACAGTTGCTTCCTGTATTCGGACGGCGCAAGCCGGAGCGAAAGATCGAGACTGTCCAGCATGGTTGCCGGTCGCCTGCCGGGCGGCTTCATCGGGACCGCGGGCCCGGGCTCTGCTCTGCCGGCGGCTGCCAGGCGTTCGGTGAGGCGCTTGAGGATGTGGCAGGCGACGAAGACATTCCGCCACCGCGCATCTTCACCGTCAACGATCACCCACGGAGCGTTTGGAACGTCGGTGGCTTCAATTGCCGCCGCGGAAATTCGGCGAAATCTTCCGTACTTCCTGAATCTCCGCCAATCCTCCTTTGTCACGCGCCATGAAGTCAGCGGATCCTTTTCGAGCTCTTTCAACCTTTTTCTCTGGGCAGGACGGCTCAGGTGGAACCATAGCTTGATGATGAGTGTGCCATCCTCGGCGAGCAACCGTTCGGTCTTTCGGATGCGGTCCAGCGACTCTTCGAACCTGCTCCTGCCTATCTCTCTGAATACGCGCGACTCTATCGGCCATGTGTACCAGGAACCGAAGAATATGCCAATCCGGCCGCGCGGCGGCAGCCGGCGCCAGAACCGCCAGTGTCCGGGCCGACGAACCTCTTCGTCGGTCGGCTCGCCGAAAGCGCTGGCGGCAAGAAAGCGCGGGTCGAGCCATTCGTGGAGCAGATTCACTGTCTCCCCCTTGCCAGCGCCGTCCACACCCCCGACTATGATCAGCACTGAAAAAGGAGCCGTTTTCAGCCGGTGCTGGGCATTGACGAGTTTTGTGCGCAGCAGCGGTTCAATCTTCTTATACCTTTCGCGGCTGAGCCGGTGACCGGCCTCGGCTGGAGTGAAAACATCATTTTGTTTCGATTTGAGGATTCGGCGCCGGCCTGCCGGGCCGGCGGAGGCCCCGCAATCTGTTCCGGTCTTCATTTTCATCGCGTGATGCCGACCCCGGATTTTGCGACTTCCGGAGCACAGACAGGACAATTTACAATTTTTCCCATCTGCACAAGGGGGATCTGAACCGGATTTTGCGTTTGAGAAATGGCGCGGATGGAATGGAAAAACGCGGTGTTGAAGCAGTTGGCGGTTTTTCCGGAAATGGAGTTGTGTCACCCAGACCGTAAAATGGCGAGTTGAAGAACGATGCGGTCTCAGGTTATGATTGTCCCGGATTTTGCGTTTGAGAAATGGCCGGATCGCATGACCTGTCGGAAAAGCGTGATGTTCAGATGCGACGCGGGCTGAACGACCAGACACAGGAAGAGTGAATGGAAAGAAAGGAGAGAAGGAGGCCGTTTCTCCAACTGCGGGGCATTGGCTTCTAGCGATGAAGAGACTCCTTGTTACAGGAAGCAGCGGGCTTATCGGGTCGGAAGCGGTGGCCTATTTCGACTCGCGCGGCTGGATCGTCCACGGGCTGGACAACAACATGCGGCGTGACTTCTTCGGACCGGATGGAGACACATCCTGGAATCTGCGGCGTCTGAAAAAGATCACGAAACGGTTCAAACATCATTCCGCGGACATACGCGACAGGCGGGCAATGCTGAGGATCTTCAGCGAACTGAAGCCGCACTTCGTCATCCATTGCGCGGCCCAGCCCAGCCATGACCTTGCGGCCCGCCGTCCTTTTGACGACTTCGATGTGAACGCAGGGGGAACGTTGAATGTGCTGGAAGCTGCGAGACGGTATGCGCCGGATTGCGTCTTCTGCTTCATGAGCACCAACAAGGTTTATGGTGACGCGCCTAACGCTCTGCCTCTGGTCGAGCTCAGAACCAGATGGGATTATGCGCGGCGGCGCGACAGGAACGGTATTGACGAGACCATGAGCATAGATCGGTCCCTTCACAGCATCTTCGGAGCCGACAAGGTGGCAGCCGACATTCTTGTACAGGAATACGGGCGATATTTCGGAATGAAGACGGTATGTTTCAGAGGCGGTTGCCTGACCGGGCCGGCTCATTCAGCCGCGGAGCTGCACGGATTTCTGGCGTATCTGATAAGATGCGCTCGGGAAGGACGGCTCTACAGGATTTACGGATACAAGGGCAAGCAGGTTCGCGATAACATTCACTCGTACGATGTATGCCGCGCTTTTGAGGAATTCTGGGAGAACCCCGGATGCGGCGAGGTCTTCAATATCGGGGGGGGAAGGGCGAACAGCATTTCCATTCTTGAGGCCATTGACATGGCGCGTCATGTGGTCGGGAGAAGGCTCAAATGGGAATATGTTGATGAGCCCAGAAAGGGCGATCACATCTGCTACATTTCCAACCTTTCGCGAATGAAAAGCAGGTTTCCCGGATGGAGCATCACAAAGGATTTGAACGATATCTTCGAGGAAATAGCGCGGGGATTCGGCGGCGCAAAATAATTCCGGAATTTTTTTCAGCATCCAACGAGGCCATTTCTCAAACGCAAAATCTGGGTTGAAATTCGTCTTCGAGTGAGTGATGTTGCCTGGAGGAAATGAAATCAGGAAGGCATTGAGCGATTGACGCGCGAATGGCCGCGGATCACGGAAGCGGCGCGCGGCCGAGAGCCGTTGGGAGGCTTGGATGAGCAAAAAAGGCGCTGGCACTGAGAAGGGTCGGTCGGATGCGCTGGACGCGGTCCTTGCGCAGATACGCAAGGAATTCGGCGACGGCGCGATAATGAGGTTGGGCGAGGCGGAGATTACCAGGGAGGTGCCCAGTGTTTCAACGGGAGCCTTTTCCCTGGACTTGGCGCTCGGTGTTGGAGGCCTGCCGCGCGGACGGGTTGTGGAAATTTTCGGGCCTGAATCTTCGGGAAAGACAACACTGGCTCTGCATGTCATCGCCAACGCTCAGAAGGCCGGCGGCTCGGCGGCGTTCATTGACGCGGAGCACGCGCTTGATCCGGCGTACGCCAAGCGGATAGGAGTGAATCTTGACGAACTTCTTGTTTCTCAGCCGGCCTCGGGCGAAGAGGCCCTCAATATTGTGGAGAGCCTGGTAAGAAGCAACGCCATAGACGTTGTCGTGGTGGATTCTGTGGCGGCGTTGACGCCGAGGGCGGAGCTGGACGGCGAGATGGGCGACTCGCACGTGGGGCTGCAGGCGCGGCTGATGTCTCAGGCGCTGAGGAAGCTGACGAGCGCAATATCCGCGTCCAAGACACTCTGCATATTCACAAATCAGATAAGGGAGAAGATCGGTGTAATGTTCGGGAATCCCGAAACCACGCCAGGCGGCCGGGCCCTGAAGTTCTACGCTTCCGTCCGTCTGGATGTCAGGAAAGTGGGCGCGATCAAGGATGCCACCGGCCGGGTGATGGGCAACCGGACGCGGGTGAAGGTCGTGAAAAACAAGGTTGCGCCTCCTTTTGCCGAGGCTGAGTTCGACATAATGTACGCGAAAGGAATTTCGTGGGAAGGCTCCATCCTGGATTCGGCGATAAAGTACGGTGTGGTGACCAAGCGCGGCTCATGGCTGTCGCTGGGCGATGAACAGATCGGCCAGGGACACGACGGAGCGCGGGCCAGACTGGAGCAGGACCCTGCTCTCACCGCCAGGCTGGCGGAGATTGTGAAGGAGAAGGCGAAGGCAGGCGGGGTTGTAGTTCAACAGACTGCCACAACCTCCGAAGCCGCGGAGTAGAGGAGGGGCGGCAGGGGGGCAGCCCCGCAACAGGACAGGTTCCGGGAGGCGCGGCAGAATGAGCGCCCGGCCAGTGGAGATTGTCTGCCCGGCTTGCAAAGCAGAGGCTCTTTTGATGCGGGAGCCGGTTTATGAAGGTTTCCGGAAAAAGGGTGAACGGCTTCTATGTTCGGCATGCGGCCATGAATTTCCGGACGAATCCTCGGTGCCGTTCAAGCGAGAAAAGAAGCCGGGCATTTTTACCGAAGAAGACCGTCCCGCGAAGCTCGATGTTTTCAGCGATGATGAGCGCGGCAGGACGTGCCGTTACTGCGCCAATTATACGGTGAACCCATTTACGCAGAGGTGCGGCCTGACGTGGCGCATCGTAGAAGCCACCGATACCTGCGAAAAGTTCGTCAGGAGGCAGGAAAGGGCCGGCTCCGGCGGAGATGGCGGGAATTCCTCCGACTCGTGAGCAGTCGCGGCGCGAACATGCGGAGAAGAACGGAGGGGGTTATTCTGGCGACCGTTGGCGCACCGCTTCGTAGAGCAAGATGGTTGCTGCCGCCGCGACGTTGAGGGAGTCGGACTGGCCTAACATCGGTATTTTGATCCTGAGTGTTGCCGCCCGCATCCAGGCTTCGCTCAAACCGTATTGTTCGGAGCCCAGGACGATCGCGGTTGGCAGAGTGAAATTCGCATGTGTGTACAGGGTGTCGGCATGCGGACTGGCGGCAAACATCTGGATTTTTCTCTCCTGAAGCCAGGAGACGGTCTCGGCAGTAGATGCCTCAGCCACTGGTATTGCGAAGAGCACTCCCAGACTCGCGCGAACAACATTGGGATTGTTGATGTCAGTGCACCGGTCGCAGACGATAACCGCATCCGCGCCGGCTGCGTCAGCCGACCTGAGGATTGTGCCGAGGTTGCCGGGCTTCTCAATTGACTCGACAACCACCAGAAGAGGCCTGACCGGCAGCGAAAGATCCTGGAGAGAGCGACGCAACTGGGGCGCCACGGCAAGGAGTCCCTCCGGCCTGTCGCGATACGCCAGCTTCGCGAAAACGGATTCTGCGCACTCACGGAGGGGAATGCCGGCTGCCCTGCATCGTTCGAGGATCGAGTCCTCGTTCTTTCCGAGAAACAGTTCGCGGCAGTAGAAAAGTTCGGTCAGGGGATGGTTGTTCTGAAGGGCCCGCAGAATTTCCCGGTATCCTTCGATCAGCATCAGCCCCGTTTCATCGCGATGAGACCGTTGCCGCAGTTTCACGGCGGCCTTCACGCGCGGGTTGGCAGGACTGACGATGCGGATTTCTTCCGGAGACATAGCTCGAGCGACAGCGGTTCAACGGACGTGTGTGATGTAAACCTCGGCGGTCCATTCGGAGGGAGCGTCATTCGATCCGGCCTGGCCTTCAACAAAGGAAGAGCAGGTGAGCACCTGCACGGCAGTGGATCCCTCCGCAGGCTCGTAAATGCTGGTATATGTTACCGAATCCCCTGTTGCGGCGGACAGCACGCCGAGCGAATGATCGGAGAGGGACCATTGATAGTCATAGCCTCCCTCGGCATGAAAAGTGAGCGATTGCCCTTTTCGTATCGTCGCAGATGATGGTGTCACCGAAATGCGGGAGGAGACCGAATCCGCTTCGCAACCGGCCAGGACAAGGCAGGCCATGGCCGCGAGACTTGCCGCCAAATATTTGTTTTTCATGCGCGCACGATATGCCGGACCGGCTTTGTTTGTCAAGATGACCGAACATCCAGCCCAACGGAGAAGTAGGCCGTTGCCATGAGCGGTCAATCAGGGTACATTTGCCGGCATCGCTCAACCATGAGGAGGCGGTTGTGATATTGAAGACAGCGAGTTCCATTGCGCTCTGCGCCATGACGGCGAATCTGTGCTTTGGCGCAGACCCGGACCTGCGGTTGATTGACGGCATTGCCGCGGTGGTCAACAGGCACGTGATAACGGTGGGGGATGTTCTTGGCCTTGCCCAGCCGGCACTGTCGGAGCTTTCGCGCGGCGTCGGGCCGGGCGAAAGCTCCGCCCGCGCCCGCGATGTCATTGAGGAAGCGCGCGAAACCATAATTGAGCGCTATCTGATTCTTGATTCGAGGGATCCGAAGACGCAGCAGGTGCCGGACTGGATTGTGGATGAGAGAATAGGCGCCATTTCGCGCGATTCGTTCGGCGACGACAGGACAAGGCTTGGCGTTCTGCTCCAGCGGAGCGGGATGACGTATGATCAATGGCGGGAGGAAATCAGGGACAGCATAATGGTTTCGGCGTTGAGGTCAGCACGCGTGGAACAATATGCGAGGGCCGTTCCTGCGTCCGGCGCAAACAGCGGAGAGCAGGGGGATGCCCTTCCCAGACAGTCGCCTCGCGTAAGAATCGGAGCCATAGTTCTCGGAATCGGTTCGAGCGAATCCGAGGCGGAGCAGCAGCGAAAGATGGCCGGCGATATTGTGAAGCGCCTGAGAGAGGGCGCAGACTTTTCCGCGATGGTGCGCGAGCATTCAAAGGGAGGAAAGGCCGATGCCGGTGGCGATTGGGGGTGGCTGAGATTGGCTGATCTTCGTCCCGAGTTCGCCACGGCTGTCAGCGGGCTGAAGCCTGGCGATGTAAGCGATCCGGTAGAGACTGGCGGCGAGATTTACATACTGAGAGTTTTCGACAGACAGGAAGATGCTGCCGGCTCCGAAATTGAGGCTCGTCTGGCGGCCGACAGGAGGAAAAAGGAGGCGCTGGCCAGGGATATCTACAGGACATGGGTCACGAATTTGCGAAAGAAAGCCATGGTCAAGACATTCGATCTTGAGCCGTTCTTGGCTGTCGCCAGGTGAGCGCCGCAGGGACACATCATCAGGAAAGCCGCCGGCCTTCCGGGGTGCGGTCCGGCGAATCGTTCAAGGGCCGGGCTTTACGTCGGGTTCTGACGCTTGTGAACACAAGATCCGGGCTCCCCTGGTCGTTTTCCGCATTCCGCGCTGAAATGGACAGGACATGGGACGTTGATGGTGTGGAGCTTTGCTATCAGTTCTGCCGCAGCGTCCAGGACGGCATTGAGAAGGCGCGCAGAGCCGTCGAACGCGGGGTGGACACCATACTTGTGGCGGGTGGCGACGGGACGGTGAGCACGGTTGGGCGGGTGCTCGTCGGGACAGAAGTCCTGCTTGGAGTGATACCTGCCGGCAGCGGAAACGGGTTTGCGCGGCATTTCGGAATTCCGCTTTCCCCTGCGCGGGCGGCGCGCGCTCTGGCGTCGGCTGTTCCGGTATCGATAGATGTCGGCATTGTGAATGATCTTCCTTTTCTTGTCACATGCAGCATGGCATGGGACGCTGCCGTGGCGCGGTCATTTCAGAAGATGCCGGTCAGGGGGATTCTCCCATATGTTTTTGCCGGCGTTCAGGAATTCCTCGGATACAGGACTCAGAGGGTTGATATTGTAATTGACGAACAGGAGAAACTTGCCTTCGAGGATCCTCTGGTGCTTACGGTCGCCAATCTTACTCAGTACGGTGGCGGGGCGCGCATAGCGCCGCAGGCTCGTCCGGACGACGGTCTGCTGGAACTGGTCGTGGCGTTGCGGCAGGACATCCCAAAGCTTGTTGCCAATGTCGGACGGCTGTTCAACGGGACGGTGGATAAGATTCCTGAGGTCATCATGCGAAGGTTCAGGACACTTGAAGTGGCGCGCAGGGAGCCTGCTCCGATTCAGGTTGACGGAGAGTTGATCGATGCGCCGGCAGTGGTTCGGGTGCGGGTCATGCCCGCAGCGCTCAGGGTGCTTGCGCCGGGACAGCACAGCGCCTGAATGCAATAGATAGCAAACACAAGGTCCGGCATAGTCACCTGCCCACACCTCCACCGCGTCTTCCTCTGGCTTCCCCTGTCCCCTGGCTTTTGTGCCGCTGTCACATCTGCGGACAGGTCAGTCAGTTCTCCTGCGAATGCGTTTCGCATGGGCTGGCATGTCTGGCTCTCTGTTTCGAGGCGGGACCATTGCCTTGCAGAGTCGCGGTTCCATGACGTTTCGTATGCATTTTGTCTGTAAGGAAAATTCTTACATTCGATGTAAGCAAAACCCTGATAGTTGGGAATTGTGAGTTTGCAGTAGGAGAGGAGTGGTTTAGCGGATCAGGACAGGTGGAGTGGGTTGGCAGTCTTCCGGAGTGATGGATATGGCCAGGGTGTTTATGAGAGGGGTTGGATTTATCATTGCGGCGATAGCGGTGAGTGCTG